>OFHJ01000314.1_pt1 | contig 19763 bp, 42 predicted proteins | sample 1522001 | NCBI WGS metagenome assembly OFHJ01 (sample SAMEA2464838, study PRJEB22497) | soil metagenome | biome: Grassland; feature: Farmland; material: Clay | place: Australia | collected 2013-02-01 | depth 1.2 m | reverse complement strand
ATCCGTGCAGACTTGATCGGCCTTTTCGCGAGCCAGTACCAGCCGTGCATAGGCGTGCGCATCCCCACCGGCGTCTGACCAGCACTTTTCGCATGCGCTCACGATTGCCCCTCGGTATTCAGATCCGCTGGTCTCAACGTCCAGACGTCGCATGGCTCGCCGATCTCCGTCATTTCGACCTCATGGGCGTAGCCGTTCTTGCGCACGATCTGCTCCATACGCGGTAGGGGCGTCGGCACGGCGACAGCTTTCCCCTCCGCGAGAATTGCATCGACCAGCGCCTTGAACGATTCCTTCGCCTTGGAATGGATGAAGGACACCATCACGCGGCCGTCGTCGTCCCATAGGTAGCTGTCGGCATGGAAGCGGTCAGACGTGAAGCCAAGCTGCTTCCCACGCTCACTGTCGATTTCGATGATGCCGCTCATTTCTGCGCGTCTGGGGGAGAGTAATCGGCAAGGAACTCCCGGAGGGTCGCGACGGGCGAGCCGGGGCTGCTTTGCGTACGGGAGAGCCGCGGCAGGATCTTTCGCACGGCCTCCTGGAGCTTGTGAACCTGCTCGCGGTACTCCGAGATCGCGACGCACATGGCCGTCTGCTCTGGTGAGCACCCCATGGTCTCTTCATTCTGAGCGGCTAGCTTGTAGCCCTGCCAGTCCAGCTTGGTTTTCAGATGCATAGTCGTTGCTCGGTTCAAAAAGACGATGAACAGACGTTGGAGAGTGGGGCTGGCGCGCTACTGCCAGCGTGGCTTACCTCGCAGTCGGCCGGCCTATACAGGGTCGCGCCGCTGCGAGCGGTGTTCCGTAGCCCAAGTGATGCTGTCACTCTACCCACTCTCGAACCTCTGTCTAAAAGTCAGGTGTTGAGCTTGCTTTCAAGCTCGTTGATCTTCCGCTGGAGGGCATGCTCAAGACGTTCCTGCCATTGCGATAGTTCGATCTCTGCGATGGAATCGGCCGCTGCTGAAACCTGCCGACGCATGCGCCATATGATCCAGAGTTTCACGAACCATGGAAGTTTCGTACTCATAGCAGCGGCGTCACTTTGCGGAAGTTGCGGTCAAGGAGGCCCGGGCGGCGAGGGGTACCCGTGCGACCTGCGTGCAGGACTGCCCGAGCTCTCTGAGAAGGGCAGGCGGGAGCGGTCTCGCCGGCCGGACCATAGTTGGAACGTGGAGTGGGGTTTGCACCCACTTTGCGGCAGTCGCGACTGCCAAATGGGCTACCGCTACCGTACCGGCGCCGGCCTCGTGTAGCAGAGCTTATCCACGTATAAATCATTGTGGAGCGACCTCAGAAGGTTCGACCGGCACCCACCGACCCTCCACGAGGCGCACGCGAGGCTTGGGCTGCTCGCGGTGCGCCGGGCAGTATCGCTCGTCGCGCTCAGGCTCGAACCACGGCACGCCGTCGGTGTGCTCGCCGTTGGGCGAAAGGCAGTAGCGCAGGGTCATGACTTCGGCTCCTGAGCGAATGCCTTGACGGCGAGTTCCACCAAGCGGGGGACTGGGTGCTCGCCGGCAAGGTAGCGATGCAGGGTACGCTCATGGATCTGCATCTCCTGGGCCGCGCCCCGGACCGTGCGTCCGGAGCGCTCTATGGCCTTTCTGAGCTGGGCGGCGGTCATTAGCAGTTACCACCGGCACCGCAACCGCGGTAGAAGCTGATATCGACGGCAGCGCGGCGCTCCTCTCGGAGGATGTCGTCCATCAGCGATATCCGCTGCCTCACTATGCGCCCGTGCGCGATTCCCACTCCGCCTTTCCCGGGAGGAGTCATGTCCTGCAGGGCTGCAATCGCCTGCTCTCTGGTCTCTACGGACCGCATCACCTTGCGCACCAGTTCAATTTCACTCATTTCCAGGCCCTCTCTACCGTGCGCGCAGTATGGCACAGCGCCAGCATGGCGTCAAGCCTTATTTTGAGCATCAGTGTCGAGGACCGATGTCACTTTTTGGCCCTCATCATCCAATTCAGCAGCTTGAGCAGTGTGTCGGCGTCCATCGCATAGCCCGAGCAGACTCGGTGCAACGTCGCAGCACTGATGCCAATCTCTAGCGCCAACTTGCGCATTGACCAGCGCTCCATCGCCATGAAGCATCGCAGCGCGGTTCCCATATTGCTGATCCCGTCCTCAGCCATTGGCGATCTCCAGCAGCACGTCTGCGTGACACGGCTCGTCTAGCGGGCAAAAGCACGCCAGATTCTTGCCTCTCAGCGCATCCCGGATGAGCGCGCGAGAGCATGCGTCGTCTACTTCGGCGCGGAACTTGGCGATAGCCTCGTTCCGAGTGTGCTCGGCCCCGCAGGTCGAGCACCAGCCGATGTTGTGCGGATTTCCATAGCCGCTAGTCCTCGCGACCTTCACAGTGTTTGGCGGCATACGCCACCCCTTCTTGCGCCGCAATTGGATACGCTCAGCCATCTGACGCTGGCAACGAGTCACTCCATTCACGCAGAGCTGCGGCGCTAATTGGGCCGCGACCGGCCGCGAGGCATTCCACGCTGATAGCTGCTCTCTTGCCATCAGAGCCAAACAGTAGCCACGCGCCGCTTGATTCGTTCTTCACCACCCGCGGGCGCTCTCGATATGCTTTGACCAATTCACGTAGCTCGGTCTTAAACAAATGAGCTTCGTTGGAGCCAAGAGATTCCAGTTCTTTCAGTCGGTCTTCGGTAATCATATTTGTTCTCCGATCATAGATTCTGAAGTTTTGCAATCGCCTCTTCCACTTTGGCGCAAAGCTGCGCATAGTCGGTGGCGCGCTTATGCGCCACTTCCCACGCGGCATCGATATCGGTCCACGCTTTGGACAATTCAGACCAAATAGCATCTTTGGCGCTTTGGCCACCAGCATCAACCAAATCGGAAAATTCAGAATAGGTCATTTGTCTTTCCTCTTGGCCCACCGGTTCGCGAAGGATTACTTCTACCCTTCTGTCTCGGGAACCGCTGCCTGCGCGGTCCGCTTGATATTCGCCTCGCATGCCCTGTCGGCTACGGCCTCGAGATACGTTGCCATTTCATTCAGCTTCACGGCCTGCGCCCGCAGATCACGCGCGACGAAGTAGTAATGTTCGGCCAGTTCCAGGAGTTCGCTCATGGAGCATCGGACCCGTTCTCCGAGCCATCATCAATCACGGTCTGTGACCGCTCCAACGCACGCTGCATCGCCTCGCGCTCCGGCTCGGTCATCTGATGCACCGCTCTCGTTTCCAACGATGGTAATGGCGGCAATCGCATCCAATGCGTCACCTTGAAAATGCCTTCGCCGCGTTCAACATTCGTCCACCATCCAGTCATCTGGCCATGGCGTCCCCAATGGGCAATCGCGATCAGGTCACCGCCGCGAAGCGTCAGGACAGAAACATTGGCTGGAGCGTTGTCTACGATCACGTCGCGCCAGCCACCGACAGCTACTGTCTCGACCGCAGGACGCACATTCCACGCAATCTCCGCATGCGGTTCGTCAGACGTGCAAGGCCCCTGTGCGCCGCACCGCTCGCAGTGCACATACGAGAATGCGGGCTCCAGCGTTTTCGCGCTGATGTCGGGCACGTCTGCTCCGCAAAATGGGCAGCGCAGTAGGCTCGGTTTTGAGGGACGCACTCCGAGATGGCACGCGCAATCGCAGTCGATGTTCGGACCTCCTCCGCAGCAGCGAGAGGCGTCCTCGCTATTGCACTTGCTCATCGGATCTCGCGGGCACTTGTCCTTAATCCGCTGCTGCTCGCGCAGCGCCAGCAGGTCATCTTTGTCGCATTCAGGCACCGCCGTAACCCTCCAAGTCACCGTCGATATCGCCGTGGTACATCGCTGCCAGCTCCGGCTTCATGCGTGGAATTCGAAGCTTTCGGAGGGGCTCGTAGCTCACGACACGACGCAGGCCGAGCTTTCGCAGAACGAACGCCGTCGGCTCCGTTTTCTTGCCGCTGCCCAGCCGTTGCAGATAGGCGTAATTGACCCCGACGACCTTCGCTGCCGCCCGCAGGCTGCCGTGGCGCTCAACAAGCCACGCCACGCGCGCCTTGAGCAAGTTCTCCTTGGTCCGCTGTCGGTCCTCGCTCATGGAACCTCCGAAATGTCCAACGCGAAAGTCACGCTGGTGTAGGTGCTGCGCTGGCTCAGAATGTAATTCGAGATCTCCGGAGGAAGATCGAAGGTCCGCGCGTGTGTGGCGACTGGTCCGCCGATGTTTACGGCCATACCTGCGTCGCTCGTGACCACAACCAGCTTGGCGCACTGTTTCTCGGACCGCTGCTCACTCATGCGAAAAGCCTCTGTTGTTGATACGCGGCCGTGATGCGCTCGCACGCAATCTCAAAGTAGGCAGGACTCACCTCAACGCCGATGAATCTGCGGCCGAGCGCCGCGCAAGCAACGCCCGTCGTGCCTGATCCCATGAACGGGTCGCATACGGTCTGGCCGTCGTCAGTGAATGCGGCGACCAATTCGCTCATGAGGCGGAACGGCTTCTGCGTCGGATGCTCATTTGCACGGCCACCGTGACCAGCACCCCCATCATGCTTCGGAATTACCCAGACGCCGTGACGACCTCCCCCATTCCAGCGGCTCGGGCCTTTGCCGCACCAGCCCATCGCAATCGACTCGTGCCCCATGCCGGGCCGGTCGCCTGAGAACTGCGGCATGCCGTCAGGCTTTACCCATATCCCGGCACGGCGCCATTTGGCCCCTGCGGCTTCCATAGAAGCCCGCCAGAGCCCGATTGCCTCCGCCTGGCAGAACGCCAGCAGCCAGCCGGCGCACCGCTCAGCGGCCCACGTACAAAGCCCTGCGCGCTCTGTTTCGGTGATTGCCGCGAATGGCAATGCGCCGTCCTTAATTTCGCGCCGGCCGTCCTCGGCGCCGCGGCCGAGCGCGCGCCTTTGGGCGGTATGCGCCTCGGCCTCAAACGGGGGGTCCGTGATTACGCAATCGACCGCGCCAACCGTCGGCAGCACCTGCAGGCAGTCGCCGAGGTACAGGGTAGCGTTGCCGATGATCACGGGCACACCATCAGTCACTTGAGCAGCTCCTTCGATGTCCGTTGCTCTCGCGCGCTCACGCCGCTGCCTCCGTGTCTGCGGCCAGGGCGCCCCATTCCGACGCCGGGATCTCCGCGATCCTTGCCGCCGCCTGAGCCGGCTCGATGTCGAATCCCTCGGCCACGACGTCTGCGATCGACTCCGCATCGAGCGCGTGAGCGCGGGCGCGGCGGGAGCGACGCTTGGCCTCGGCGGCTTCCTGCTGCGCTCGCTCCTCTGCCTGTTGCTCGGCGCGGCGGCGATCCTCTTCATTGCGGCGCTCATCAGTCTCGGCCTGCTCTCGCGCGTGGCGGTCGAGTTCGGCTTGGCGGCCAGCCTGCTCAGCCTCACGCTCGGCTTGAGCGGCCTGCTGGCGAGCCAACTCCTCGCGCTCGGCCCTCAGCTTTGTCTGTTCTGCCTCGTAGTCGAGCGCAGCGGCTTGCAGGGACTCGAGGCGAGTGAGCTCGGCAGCTTTAACCGCCTCGGCCTCGGACTTGAATTCAGCGAAACCGTCGTGAATCTCGCGTGCCCGCAACGCCATGATTTGCTCGCCGATCACGCCGGAGCCTGACGTGGCCGTAAGTGTGGCGGGGGCGCGGAACGAGTCGATCTGCAGTCGAATATTCGCCACTCGCGCCGCCTCAAGCTGTGCAGCCTTGAATGCCTGCCTCTTGGCCTCCAGTCGAGCCTCCTCGGCTTCGCGGTCGGCCTTCAACCGAGCTTCCTCCCGCTGGCGCTCGGCTTCCTCCCGCTGGCGCTCCTCCGCGAGCCGTGCGGCCTCTGCGGCGGCTTCGGCGGCGCGGGCAGCCTCGGCTGCGGCCTCACGCTCGACCCGCTCCAAGGCCGACACTTGAGCCTCCCGGAGCGCCGTGATAGCCCGCTGTCGGGCGCATTCCGCAGCCTCGGCAAACTCCTGGTAGTCGAAGGTGAGGCCAGCCTCGAGCTGCTGGATCACCTCGGCGAGCCGCGCCGGGACGATATCGGCGGTGTAAACCTCGGGGATGGCCTGGAGCTTTGCGAGCTTCGCCTGGATCGCCTGCACCCGGGCGCGCTCGGCGTCCTCGCGGGCTTTGCGATCGGCTTCCTTGCGCGCCTCCTCGGCCTTGATCGCGTCGTCGAACCTTGATTCGAGCGGCGCGATCTCGGCCTCGAGCGCACGCTGGCGCGAGTCGAGCAGCCGACCGATCTCGAGGATCGGAGCTTTGCGGGCCTTGCGCTCCTTCTCGGACTCGACGCGGATCTCCCGAAAGATCGCGCGGTGCTTGACGGCAACGGCCATGCCGGCGCTGGTCGAAACGTCAACCGTGGCGGGCGCGGCCTCCTTTGCCGCCGTAAGTCGATCGACGAAGGGCGCGAAGACCAAATCGGTGTAAGTCTTCGGGTCGATGGTTAGGAGCTGCGAGGGGGGCGCGGGGGGAGCAACAGCGGTCACTGGCGCAGCGGAAGGACAAACCTGTGCAAGTTCCATGATCTTCTCCAGTGGGCCCCTCCCGTCTCACCCGGCTCAACTAACCCAGAAGCACCGGGACAGTCAGGCGGGAGGGTGCCGTTAGGTCACTTGATTTTGATTTCCAGCCGCTCGCCTGAGCGCAGCCAACAGCCGCGCACCGTCTCACCGGCCTTCAACGCGGCCTTGATCGCGTTCTTGTCAGGTCTGGGGGCAGGCGGATCGGGCTGCACCATGAACTCGCTTGGCACCTGGTCTGGGTCGTCGATCTCGACGGCCTCGGGATTCTTGCGCACGCGCATGGTGAACTCGGGGCATGTGACCTCGCTCACGCCGCACGCCTGCAAATTGAACAGCAGGTAGTTGCGGATGTTCTCCGCGCGCGTCTTGCGCCGCGCCGCGCGCTCCAACATCTGACGCGCAGCATCCTCGATCATCGCCGCTTCGGCTTCGAGCCCGAGCGTGAACTTCGCGACGTTCGTGGCCTTTGCTTCGAGCGTGCCGGTCAGGCCCTCCAGCGTGTCTCGGATGACCTCGGGCGGAAGATCGTCGGTGTCGGCCAGCAGTTCCAGCTCGTGGAACTGCTTGGCGATCTCGTAGAGTGCAGGCAGTCCCATGGCTCAGACCTCCACCGTTTCGGCTTCGATCTGCTCTTTGCGCCGGTCATAGGCCGCCTTAAAAGCTGCGGCGGCATCCTTGTCATGCGATTCCTTGGCGCGCTTCCAGGCGGACGCGAAGGTAGCAGCCAAGGTGTGCATGTCCTCGCACTCGCGGATGGCGAGCAGTGTGTCCTCGCGCTCGTTCTCGCCGATGGCATGATCGACCGCTTCGGCCGCCTGCTGAATGACCTCCTTCTCAGTGCGTGGGGTCACATCGATCTCCGGCGCTCCCTGTTCGATTTCCTCGGGGGTATAGACGCCGACCGCGACCCCTGGGAAGGCGGTGCGCACGCCCTCGGAAATCACGCGCGAGCGCAGCATGGCGCGCGGGTATGCTTTCCACACATCCTTGCCGGTGAGACCGGCCTGCTTGGCCATCTCGAGGGTCCAGTCGATGGTAACGGAGCCAGAGGACGGGTGCGTGAAGGTCGCCTCGACGCGCTTGTCGGTGAGTTCCCCCCACTTCACCGTGCCGCCGGCCTGCTGGAAGCGAGAGAGCAGAGTATCGGCCTTCAGCGTCGCGCGGCCCTGAATGATGTGATAGTCGCGCGCGGCGATGGCCGGATGGAGTCCTTCGGCCTGCGCGATCAGCATGAGTGAGAGGGCCTGCTCGGGCGATTTGACGCCAAAGAGGCCGGACTTCGCCATCGCGTGCGCCATGCGCTCCATCTGCTCGAAGGAAACGACGGCTTGTGAACCTTCCGCTGCGACGGGCCGGGCTAGGGCTGTCCGCGGGGCGGTCTGATTGGATGACATGCGATTCTCCTGGTGGTGTTCGATGATGTGGAAAGTGTCACGCGCTCCGCGGCAGCCGCGCGATGCGACCCTCGGCTCGCTGAGCGAGGTTTGCGCGCACGCGTTCGCGCCAGAGCATCTCGATGCGCGCGTCCGCGAAGGCTTGCTCGAGGCGCGCGCCGCGGGCTTTGAGGTCGGCGGTGCGGCGGTCCTGCGTGATACCAATGACGCGGTAGATCATGGCGTGGCTCCCACGAGCTCGCGCACTGCGAACAGGTGATTGATCCCAGCCGTCACGGTGTAGCCGGGACCTTTGGCCTTGGCGTAATCGAGGGCGTCTTTGCCGCAGTCGAACTCGGCGATGGCGCGGCCGACGATCGGTGCCGGGGGAAAGCCCAGGGTCTCGCGCTCGGCGAGCTCGTGGATATCGAGCATCACAGCCGCCCCCAGTCCGCTTCGCGGCGCTCAGCCCAATACGCGCGGTCCTCGGCGGCTTCCCGAGCGCGATCATCAATATCGTCCTGCGAGTGCTGATGTTGCCACTCAAGGTGCGGCGCGGGCTCCGGGAAGTCGCCCTCGAATTCGCGCAGGCGGACGAAGAAGCCCGGGTCGCGCTGGGTCACGGGAATGTCGTCATGGGTCATGGTTGCTCTCCGGGGTCGATGGACGGACATTGCTGCTCAGGCAGCCACTGCGCGGATGCGACGCTGAGCGCGAGTGCTCAGGCTGTGGCAAGTCGTGTAATGACCCGCTACTGAGTCGTACACGCGGATCGTGCCATCCTGATCTACGGACACCCGCTGCGCGCGGACGCTCTCACCCGCGAATGCGCGGGCTCTGATTGTGATGTACTGATCGGTCGTCATGGTTGCTCTCCAGGGTCGATGGGCGAACAATAGCGCCGCTTTGCCGTCATGTCAATAGGGGTGCTAGTTTTTTTTGACGAGTGCGGGGCTTGACGCACTAGAATAGCCGTGCTAGATATTGCTGCATGAAACTCGACGAATATATGAAAGCATCCGGGACGACCCAGGCCGAACTCGCTCGGCGCGTCGGAGTGACGCCGCCCATGGTTTGGCAGTGGCTCACGAATTACCGCGGTATCGCGGCGGAGCGCGTGCTGGCGATCGAGGCGGCGACCGACGGCGCGGTGACGCGCTATGAGCTGAGGCCGGATATCTACCCACTCCCGAAGTCCGCTTGAAGTCGCCATGCCGCTCCCGCACCATCGCTACCGCATCACGCCCGCCGGCTGGGCGATCCTCGCCTGCCTGGCGTTCTGGTGCGCCGTGGTGCTCGCTCTCGTGAGGTGCGCATGAGCGCGGACCCTCAGATGCGCTGGCTGCGTCTTTGGACGGACATCCTCGAAGATCCGAAGCTGCTGCTGCTGTCCCCGGGCGATCGCTGGTACTACATCGGCATCTTGGCCCTCAAGCGTACCGGGCTTCTGGACGAGCGCGACAGCACCCAACTGCGCGACCGAAAAGTGGCGCTTCGGCTACGGTTGCTCAGTGGATGTGACGCGCCTGTGACGGGTGGTGTGACGGGGTGTGACGCGAAATGTGACAGCGAAAAGTGCCCTTGCGTGAATTGCGTGCGTGAGCGGCTCAGAGAAGTGCGCCTCATCGACAAAGATTGGCAGCCGGTCGGGTGGGAAAAAAGGCAATTCGACTCAGACACTTCCGCCTCTCGCACGCGAAAGTGGAGGGAGAGGAACCGTCACGGTGACAAGCCAGTGACTACAAAAGAACGTCACGGTGACGTCGCGGTGACGCCCTCAGAGCAGAGACAGAGCAGAGACAGAGACAGAGCAGAGCAGAACACACAAGAGCGCGTGACGCCCGACGTGCACGCCGGCGACTTCCGCGAACTCCAAGCCGCCTACCCACCCGGCACATACCGCCAGTCGGACTGGCTGCTCGCTGAACGCGAGATCAGATCCCGGCTGGAGGAGGGCGACACCCCACGCGAGATGCTGGCCGGCGTCGAGCGCTACCGCGCGCAGGCCGACGCGAAGGGCAGCACCAGAACCCAGTTCGTGCTCTCGCCCAGGCGGTTCTTCGCCGAGCGCCAGTACCGCGAGCCGTTCCCGCTTCCTGCGCAGCCCAAAACCGCCACCGAGGAACTGCTGGCGAACCTCAACCGGCCGAGGGTAATCAACCATGACGTTTAGCCACGATCGCGCAGAGCAGGTCTGGAGCCGCTTCGTCGGCATGTTTGGCGGGGATGCGGTCAAGCGCAAGTACGGCTCCGAGCTCCCCGCGGAATGGCGCGGCGTGCTCGCGAAGCTCACCCAGATGCAGCTCGACCGTGGGATGCGCCGCTTGGTGCACTCGGGCCGCGATCACGTGCCCACGCTGCCCGCCTTCGTGCGTCTGTGCGAGTCGCTTGGCGATGATCCCTTTGAGGGCAACCCGGACGCGGCTCGATTGCCGCCGCCGGCCGAGAACCCCGCTTTCGACGGCTGGGGTCGAGCGGCGAACCGGCACCTCCTGGCCCACGTGCTGCGCCAGGCGCGGCTGCGTCGGATCCCGGGCGGCTGCTCGTACGAGGCGCTGCGCGAGGCCATCGAGGGCGAGATGAGGGCCCTGGCGGACGGCAGGCCGTTTCATCGCGACCCAGTGCTCGACGCGACGCCCGAGTTCGTGGAGGCCGTTGGCTCGCTTGTGGCTGCGAAAAACGCATGGGCGTCCGACATGCGAGAGCTTTCGCGCAACGGTCCCGTCGAGCCTCCTCTGCAGCGCGAGATCTGGAACGACTACCTCGGGGGTCTTGCCGCATGATCACCCTCACAATCCCCGAGCCCACCCCTTCGCAAAACAACTTCCAGTGGGCGCACTGGAGCAAGATTCGCCAAGCGAAAAAGCGCTGGGGATGGCTGATCCTGCACGCAGCCAATGTGGCCGGCGCTCAGCGGCAGAACCTCGAGCGTGCGAAGGTCACGGTCACCCGCACCGGCGCACGGATGCTCGACTACGACAACCTCGTCGCCGGCTGCAAGTCCACGGTTATCGACAACCTGGTGCTGCAGGGCTACATCGCCGGCGACGATCCTGAGCGCCTCACCGTCGAATACCGCCAACACGCCCAGCGCAAAGGACCGCATTCCACCGTCATCACCATCGAAGCGCTGCAGGCGGTTGGAGCGGCGGATGTTTCACGTGAAACAAACAGCTGACATGACCCGCAAACCCACCGCCAACGCCCTGTGCAAGCGCGCTGAGCGAGCCCGCAAACGCGCTCAAGGTCTCAAGCGCATCGAGCTCTGGATCGACCCGAGGATCGAGCGGACGCTCAAAGCGTTCATCCGCTCGGCGTTCGAGGACAAGCCGGTGCCGGCGCATTCGACTTCGCTGAAAAACCAACCGACGGGAGAAAATCATGACTGCACTGCTCGCTGAGCTCAACCCACCACCCATCCAACGGCTGACGCGAGACCTCGCGTCCGCAGCCAAAACCCTCTCCCACGACGAGGCGCGGTTCCTGGTGGATGCCTACTACCAGATGCAGGACAATCGCATCCGCGCCGACGGCCAGGTCCGCGCGCTTTCGACCACCGGCGAGCCGCACGATGTGCTGCGCTGGCTCGGGGAGCAAAGCGACGGTTTGGAAAATCAGGTCAAGCGCGCTCTCGCGCGTTATGCCGAGTCATCCGCGCTTGGCGAGTGGGCACTCAGCGTGTGCGGCATCGGGCCGGTCATCACTGCGGGCCTTTTGGCGCACATCGACATTGCCAAAGCACCGACTGTCGGCCATATTTGGCGCTTCGCGGGCCTGGACCCGACCTTGAACTGGGAAAAAGGCAAAAAACGTCCGTGGAATGCGAGCTTGAAAACGCTTTGTTGGAAGATCGGCGAATCGTTCGTGAAAGTCTCGGGCAATCCGAAGGCCGTCTACGGTCAGATTTACCGAGAACGCAAGGAGTACGAACAGGCGCGAAACGAGCGCGGGGAGCTGGCGGACCAAGCCGCCGCGGTGCTCGAAAAAAAGCGCATCGGCAAAGACACCGAAGCACGCAAACACTACGAAGCCGGTAAGCTCCCTCCGGCACATATCCACGCGCGTGCCAAGCGGTACGCGGTGAAACTGTTCCTGGCCCACTACCACGAAGTCGGGTACGTGCTGTTGCACGGCGTCAAGCCGCCGCTGCCGTACCCTCTCGCGGTGTTAGGTCACGCGCACAAGATTGATCCGTAGCCACCTTGCGCGAGAGAACCATAATGCGCGAGCGAGCCACACTGTGTGAGAGAACCATGTTGGCGGAGCGAGCCACCTTGCGCGAGAGAACCATAATGCGCGAGCGAGCCACACCGTGTGAGAGAACCAGGCTTCCGGAGCGCACCAGAGTAAGCCGCAGCACTTAATGCCTCCCAAAAAGCTCACCGCTGACCTGCGCTCGCGTATCCGCGCACTCGCCCGCACCCTGGCGCGGCTGCCCACCGTCAAAGACTTGGCGGCTGAGGCAAATTGTTCTCCGCGAGCCATCCAGTACCGGCTACGCGCGGAGCTTTTGCGGCTTGCTTCGCATTACGAAGTTCCACGTGGAACAGGCTATGGCATCATCGGGCCCCGTGATGCAAGCCACGACGCACAGGTGGGGGTTGAGTTAAATGGCCGCACCGGTGGGCAATCGGAATGCAGCGAGGGGAGCCCGGTGGAGGGAGTCGATCCTGCGGGCGCTGGCTCGTAATGCCGGCAACGTCGATAGCGGACTCGACAAGGCCGCCGACAAGCTGGTGGCTCTCGCGCTCGAGGGCGACAAGTGGGCCATTGACCACCTCGCCGAACGCATCGACGGCAAGCCCACCGAGCTCCACGAGCACGACGGGAAGCTCGAAGTCGTGATTCGCTACCAGGGGAAAGGCGATGGCCAAACTGACGACCGCTGAGCGCAAGAAACTCAAACCGAAGGAGTTCGCGGGCCCGAACCGCAGCTTTCCCATCGAGAACCGCTCCCACGCCGAGGCCGCGATCCGCGATGCCCCGCGAGCCGAGAAGGTCGGCCACATCACGAAGTCCCAGGAATCGCACATCGTCCGGGAAGCCCGGGCGAAGCTCCACCAGCGGCTGGGGGTCCTGCCGCGCAAGCATGTCTCACGAGGCCGCTGACATGACCACCGATTCGCCCGCCGCCGCACCGCCGACGCTGCTCGAGCGCGCCAAGACCGACCTGAAGGCCGCACTGCACGACCTAGGCCACCCGGTTTGGGCGAGCGAGCAGCTCATCCACCACATCGAGGCTTTCATCGAAGCCAAATTCGCCGCACTGAAGCAGGAGATCCCCTGATGGCCGCTCGAGACGACGACCGCCGCAGCTCACGCGGCTCGCACGACACCCGACGCAAAGGCGTCGATGGCCGGCGCGGTTCCAGCCGCAACAACTTCGGCCAGGAGAACCGTGGATCGAAGTCGCCCTTCGCCGGCGCCTCTCCGATGGAGACCCGCGCCCCGGGCGAGCGCTGGGACAACCGCGTCAAGGGGCCGAGCGTACGCGCGTCTTCGCAGAACCAGGGCGGTGGCGGCAAGCCGAGCGAGACGGTGGATGCCGCCGTGCGCCGGGACGTTGAGGCCCACACCGGGCGTGACTGATGGCTACCGTCGCCGGCATGTCATGGGACAGCGCGCGGCGGGCGTTCCTTGCCGGCTTCGATGCGTACCAGGGGCAGGGCGTTCACGCGCTCTGTCCGTGGCGAGGGACCGGAGATAAGCGCATCGGGCTATGGGTAGCGGGCAAGGATGCCGCGCGGCGCAGAGAGTCCTCTGAGCGCGCCTGGACCAAGTTCCGCGCCCGCGAAGAGGAGGTCATGTGAGCGCGCCCCCTCAGATTCTCGCCGACCTTCGCGCCCGGCTCGCCGTCATGCGGGACCACAAAGCACCCCACGAGAAGATCACCGAACTGGAAGCCCTCATCAAACGCCTGGAGAACACCAATGCGCCGTCCCGTCCGAACTGAGGCCGCGAGGCCACTGCCGCAGGGCGTCAAGCTCGCCAAGTGGGTGCCGATCGTGGTCATCCCGAGCGATGGCCACAATGCCCGCGCTGCCGGCACGCAGCTGGCGAACATGCGCCGGCAGGTCACCGGCACGCAGAACGAGCACGTCGTGCGCCTGCGCTATGGCGCGTGCTGCGACCCGCACAAGGCCGATATCAAGCTCGGCTCACTCATCACCGCGACGCAGCTGCAGGCCCTCGCGCAGCGGCTCTCGATGCAGCACGGCCACGGGAACTTGCGCCCCCAGGATGCGAAGCTCGAGTGGGTGCAGTGCGAGGACGAGCTGCCCTGCGCCGATTGCATGGCCGAAGCGAAGGAGCGCGAGGAGAAGGCCAAGGGGCGCGTGGCGTGAAGCGTCCAAGCCCCCAACAGGTCGCGCGCTCAGTGCCTGTCGTGACTGCCATGCGCTCGTCCGTGGTGGCGAAGCGCAACGCCAACAACGACCGCAAAAAGAAGGGCGCGGGACTCGGCTACAAAGTGACCGACAACGACCCGATGCAGAAGGACTCGGAGAGCAACTGGCCTTGAGCGTCGCGCTGCCCAACGAATGGAGTGCAAAGCCGCATCAGCGCGGCTTTTTCCGTTACATGGAGGGCGGCGGCAAGCGTTACGTCGGCGTGTGGCACCGCCGCGCCGGCAAGGACACCTCGGCTGAGAACTGGACGGCGATTGCGGCCATGCAGCGCGTCGGCACGTACTGGCACATGCTGCCCACACAGGCGCAGGCCAGAAAGGCCGTGTGGGACGGCATCAATCGCGACGGCACGCGCATCATCGACCAGGTATGGCCCGGGGAGCTGCGCGCGAAAATCCGCAACGACGAGATGAAGATCGAACTCGTCAATGGCTCAATCTGGCAGTGCGTGGGGTCGGACAACTACAACTCGCTGGTCGGGACCAATCCGCTGGGGGTGGTGTTCTCCGAGTGGTCGCTCACTGACCCGCGTGCTTGGGATTACGTGCGCCCGATCCTGGCCGAGAACGGCGGGTGGGCGGTGTTCATCTTCACGCCTCGAGGGAAGAATCACGGCTGGGATATTCTGGAGGTGGCGCGCCAGAACGCGGACTGGATGCACGAAGTGCTCACGGTCGAGGACACTGGGATGGTATCGCGCACCGTGATCGACATGGAGCGCCGCTCTGGCATGAGCGAAGAGATGGTGCAGCAGGAGTTTTTCTGCTCCTTCGAGGCGCCGAATACCGGGAGCTACTACGGACGCATCCTCGAACAGATGCAGCGCGAGGGTCACATGACGCGCGTGCCGTACGACCAGTCCCTCGGGGTGCACACATGGTGGGACCTCGGTATCGACGACTGCATGAGCATCTGGTTCACGCAGTCCACGGCTTTCGAGCATCGGGTGATCGACCACTACGAGGGCTCCGGCGAGGGATTCAGCCACTATGTCAAGATGCTCACCGAGAAGCCCTATGCCTACGCTGGCCACCATTTTCCACACGACATTTCGGTGCGCGAGCTCGGCACCGGACGCTCTCGCATCGAGGTGCTCGCGGATATGGGCGTCACGGCCCAAGTCGTGCCTAATCTCGACCTCGCCGACGGCATCGAGGCGGTGCGCACCATCTTGCCGCTGTGCTACTTCGACCAGGAGAAATGCGCGCGCGCCATCAAGGCACTGATGAGCTACCACCGCAAGTTCGACGAGGTGCGACGCGCCTTTGCGACGAAGCCCGAGCACGACTGGTCGAGCCACGCTGCCGACGCCTTCCGCTACTTCGCCGTGGGATCGAGTCAGAACAGGCAGTATCATGCGCCGCCGCGCACGCGCCGTGCGAGCTGGATGGCCGCATGAAGATCGTGATCGAGCACCAGCCGTGGATGACGCAGCCGTACGCGGTCTATTACGGTGAGCGCCAAGCGAATGTCGCGCGCCAGCCGGTGCGCCGGTTCGAGGCCGAAGCGGATGCTCGCGCGTTTTGCGAGGCGAAGGTGAAGGGTGCTGCGGTCATTGCCGAGTATGAGGCGCCCGATGGATCGTGAAACCTGCGCACGATGGCTGAAGGACTCGGTGGGGCCCCGCAACAAGTGGCGCGCCGAGGCGAAGAAGTCCTACGACTTCGTGGCCGGCGAGCAGTGGACGCCAGAGGAGCGCCAGGTGATGGAGGACCTGATGCGGCCCGTCACGGTGTTCAACCGCGTGGCACCTATCGTGGATGCGATCGTGGGCCACGAGACGGCGAACCGTCAGGCTGTGGCCTACCTGCCGCGCCAACTCGGGGCGACGCCCGTGGCGGAGGTCATCTCCGGGGCTGCTAAATGGGTGCGCGACGAGTGCGGGGCTGAGGGCGAGGAATCCGACGCTTTCCAAGATGCCGTGATCACCGGCGAGGGCTGGACGAACACGCGGGTCGAGTACGACCAGGACCCGGACGGTCAGATCGTCATCGAGCGCATCGACCCGCGCGAGATGGACGTAGACCCGGCATCGGCGAAAAAGAACTTCGTCGATGCGCGCTGGGTGTGTCGCACGCGCAAGATGAATCGCGACCGGGCGCAGGAGCTGTGGCCCCAGGCGTCATTCGAGCCGGCGACGCGCCAGAATGACACCGGCGACCCCATCGACGTGATCGCTGCGGCGTTCTATCACCTGGACTCCGGCGCTCAGGGGCGCAGCGGCGTCGAGCGCGACCTGGTGCTCATCCACGAGACGCAGTGGTGGGAGTTCGAGCCGATCTACCGAGTGCCCGGGCAGGCGATTGCCGCGAACCCTGGGCTCATGGCGGCTCTGGCGCAGACGATGCCGCACCTGAAGCCCTCGGAGACGGGCTTGGTGACATTCACCGCAGACGAGTGGAAGGTCGTGGGGTCGTTTCTCGCTGGTGTGAAGCCCGTGGAGCAGCGCCGCCGGGTGTACAAGCGGCTGTTCTGGTCGGGGCTCGAGGAGCTCGAGGGGCCGAAGAACACCCCGACGAGCGACAGCTTCACGTACAAGGCCATCACCGCCAAGCGCGATCACCAGAAGCACATGTGGTATGGGATCGTGCGCGCGATGCGTGACCCGCAGCTCTGGTCGAACAAGTTCATGTCCCTCTCGCTCGAAATCATCGGCACCTCCGCCAAAGGCGGCGTGTTCGCCGAGATCGACGCTTTCGATGATCCGCGCAAGGCCGAGGACGACTACGCCGACCCGTCCAAGATGGTCTACGTGCAGCGCGGCGCCCTCAGTGGACCGAGGCCCAAGATCATGCCGCGGCCGGTGAGCAGCGCCCCTCCCCAGATGCAGCAGCTGATGGCCTACGCCGATCAGTCGCTGAACGATGCCGCGGGGGTCAATCCCGCCGTGATGGGGTTCTCCAAGGAGCTCGACGTGTCTGGTGTGCTCGAGCAGACGCGCGTGCAGGCTGGGCTCAACCTGCTCTCCTACCTGTTCGACGCGCTCAGGCGCTATCGCAAGGAGCAGGGCACGCTCCTGATGGCGATGATCCGCGATTACATCCCGCAGGGGCGCCTCATCAAGATTGAGGGCCCGGAAGGGGCGAAGTACGTTCCGCTCGCCTTCGACCCGGCGATCACCAAGTACGACATCGTGGTCGATGAAGCGCCGACCGCGCCGAATGTGAAGCAGCAAACCTGGGACGCTTTTGTTGCGCTCGCCCCACATTTGCCCCCGCAGATGCTCTCCCCCTCGTTCCTGCTGCCGCTGCTCGAATACTCGCCCTTCCCCCGCGCACTGGTGCAGAAGTGGCTGAAGGCCGCGAGCAATCCCCAGGCGCAGCAGCACGCGCAGATGGAGCAGCAGTTACAGGCCGGGGAGATCGTGTCCAAGACGCGCGAGCAGAATGCCTCTGCGGCGCTCAAGGAAGCGCAGGCGCAGCACGTCGGTCAGGGGGACCCGTCCAAGGAGGCCGCCGCCCAGATCGGGCTGATCGGCGATATCGTCAAGGCGAAAGCCGAGATGACCTCTGCGCAGGCCAAAGAGCAGGGGACGCATCTCGATGCGCACTCCAAGGTGCTCGAGCACACGCTCGACACTCACGCAGCTCTCAGAGATGCGGCGCTCGACGCCGAACGCGCACGCCGTGAAGCCCTTCAACCCACAAAAACGAGTAGCCCATGAGCGCAGCCCTCAACGAAGCCGAGACCAAGTTCTTTACCTCTCGCGGGGAGGATGTGGATGCCTCTCTCAGCGCGCCTCCCGAGCCGGCCCCAGAGCAAACGCCGGCGCCTGCCGCAGCGCCCGCACAGCCGGAGGCACCTGCCGCCAAGGCGCCCGAGCCGAAACCGGCAGAGGCGCCCAAAGCGACCGAGAGTGACGATCGCCCCGGCTTCGTGCGCCAGGAGGCATTGCACGCCGAACGGCAGCGGCGCCAGCAGCTCGAGGCCGAGCACCGCGCGCTGATGCAGCAGGTGCAGGAGATGCGCCAGGCCATGCAGCAGGCGCAAGCCCCGCAGGCACCGGATCCGAACGAGGACCCGCAAGGGTATCTCGCGTGGCAGAACCAGCAGCTCTCCTCGCGCCTCGAACAGATCGACCAGTGGCGAGCGCAGCAAGAGCAGCAGACGCGCCAGCAGCAGGCCTATGCGAGCTTCACCCAGCAGGTGCAGGCGAGCGAGAACGCCTTCCGGGCCGCCCACCCTGACTACGAGGCGGCAGCGCAATTCGGGCTGCAGCAGTACGACAAGCTCCTCTCGGCGCAGTTTCCAGACCCAGGGCAGCGGGCGCAGCAGATCCAGATAGCGGCCGCTCAGGCCCTCTCCCAGGCCGTACAGCAGGGGCGCGACCCGGCCGAGTTCATCTACTCGCTCGCGCGGAACATGGGCTACGCGCCAGCACAGGCTGCTCCAGCGGCACCTGCACCCGCAGAGGAAGTCGTCAAGACCATCCAGAAGGGGCTCGCGCAGCAGTCGAACCTCTCGGCCGGTGGCTCTACGCCGCCCACCGAGATGACGCCGGAGATGCTGGCCGGCATCCGCGATCCGGTCGAGTTCAACAAGCAGTGGGCCAAGATGTTCCGCCGGTAGCTTCGTTTTACGAAACACCGAGCCGGTCGAGCGGGAGTAGACTCGGGCTCGACTGATCGGGCCGCCGCCGTCTCGGGCGTTCGCGGGCTACCTGCGTCACCGGTAGCTGGGCCGCCGCCACCTCGGGCGCACGCGCACTTGCCGGCGTACAGGCAAGAGGGGCCGCCGCTCCTGTAACGGGCGTTCGCCGCTGGGCGTCACTCAGCAAGCGTTCACCACGTTTCACAGAGGCGACCCCACCATGCAAACAAACTTCGCAGCCAATGACCCGCTCGCGGTAAAGCTGTGGGCCAAAAAGCTGTTCGTCGAAGCGATCCAGCAGACCTGGTTCCGCAACTTCATCTCCCAGGACGGCAACAACGTCATCCAGCAGCTCGACGACGCCGAGAAGTCTGCCGGCGACACCGTGAACTACGGGCTGCGCATGCAGCTCATCGGGGCCGGTGTCCAGGGCGACGGCGTGCTCGAGGGCCAGGAAGAGGCGCTCACCACCTACGCCGACAAGATCCTGATCGACCAGCTCCGCCACGCAGTGAACGTCGGCGGTCGCATGACGCAGCAGCGCGTGCCGTTCGAGCTCCGGGAGGAAGGCCGGCTCGGCCTGCAGGACTGGTGGGCGAACCGGATGGATACCGCCTTCTTCAACCACCTGTGCGGCAATACGATGATGACGAACACGGCGTACACGGGCAACAACAGCCCCATCGCGCCCACGAACATCATTCTGCCGAGCGGTATCGCGAACGAAGGCGCACTCGCTTCCGCCAATACCTTCGACCTCACGCTGATCGACTACGCGGTCGAGCTCGCCTACACGGTGAGCCCGGTCATCCGGCCGATCAAGGTGGACGGCGAGGAGAAGTATGTGGGCTTCATGCACCCATTCCAGGTGACGGACATGCGCACCACGACCTCGACCG
>OFHJ01000313.1_pt1 | contig 19783 bp, 19 predicted proteins | sample 1522001 | NCBI WGS metagenome assembly OFHJ01 (sample SAMEA2464838, study PRJEB22497) | soil metagenome | biome: Grassland; feature: Farmland; material: Clay | place: Australia | collected 2013-02-01 | depth 1.2 m | reverse complement strand
GGCCTCCGTCGAGCTGCCGAAACGGCTGCAGCGCGAGATCGGCTACACGATGATGCTGCAGATGCGCGCACAGGGCCAGCTGCTGGAGGATCCGGAAGTCGAGGAGTACCTGAACTGGGTCGGCAAGCGCCTCGCCTCGCAAAGCTCCCAGGGCGGGGCCGACTTCCACTACTTCTGTGTCAACACGCCGGTCGTGAATTCTTTCGCCGCACCGGGCGACTTCGTGTTCATCGACTCCGGGCTCATCATTTTCACGCGCACCGAGTCCGAGCTGGCGGCGGTGATGGCCCACGAGACGGCGCACGAGGTCCAGAACCACATCGCCCGCAAGCTCCTCAACGCCCACAAGGCCAACATCGAGTCGCTGGCCACCATGCTCGGCGCCATCCTGCTGGGGGCCGCCAGCGGCAGCGGCCAGGCCATCGAGGGCGGCATCGTCGCCTCGCAGGGGCTCGCGGCCCAGGAGCAGATCGACTACAGCCGCAGCGTGGAAGAGGAAGCCGACCGCGTCGGCATCGAGCTGCTCGCGGCCGCCGGCTTCGATCCCGAAGGCATGCCCGACGTATTCGAGAGACTGATGCAGCTGCAAGGCCTGCAGGATGCCTGGGTACCGGCCGTGCTGATGGGTCACCCGATCACGGCCGACCGCATCGCCTACTCGCGCGCGCACGCGGCCCAGTTCCCGCAGGTGCCGGACACCAGCTCGCCCGATTACTACCTCATCAGAGCCCGCGTGCGGGTGCTGACTGCACCGGCGGACGACGACGTGCAGCGGTACTTCGCCGTGAAGATCGCCCACGGCGATCACAGCCTGGGCACGATGTATGGGGATGCGCTGGCGCTGATGCGCGACCGCCAGGCGCCGAAGGCGGTGAAGATCCTCGCCAAGCTCCTGAAGAGCCGTCCCGACCTGCACCTGCTGTACATCGCGCTCGGCCAGGCACAGGCGCGGGCGGGCGAGATGCCCCAGGCACTTGCCACTTTCGCGCAGGCCAAGCGGCTGTTTCCGCTCAATGTAGCGGTCATTGTGCGTTACGCCCAAACGCTCATGGCCGATGGAAAAAATGAGCAGGCCCACGTTCTGCTGCGCAACCTGTTCGACCTCGTCGACCCGACGCCGGGGGAGATCGAGCTCACCGCGCGCGCGGCCAGCGCGGCCGGCGATCTCGGGGGCGCCTACTACTACATGGGCTTCTACCAGCTCTGGCTGGGGAATGTGGCGCTCGCCGTCAAGCAGTTCCAGATCGCCCTCGGCACGCCGGGCCTCAACCCCGTGCAGCGCCAGCGCATCATCGCGGCACTGAAGGAGGCCAGGAACGATCTGATGCGCATGCGCCAGCACAGTAGCTGATCCGCAATCCGCCCCCGCCCCTCATCCGCCCCCGCGGGCCGTACAGCGGACCGGGGCGGCTCGCACTCGCCTCGCACACCCTCGGGAAAGATACTTTTTCCCGGTGCGCTCCGCTCCAGGTGCGAAGATCACGGATTCCGCTGCTACAATGCGCAACCTCCTTGCGAACGGACAGGCCATGCCAGGCAATCGCATCAGACTTTCGCTCGCTTTCGCCCTCGTGTCCTTGACGCTCGTCGGCTGCGCCACGATACCCCCTTCGGAGCGCGATCCGCGCGACCCGTGGCAGCGAATGAATCGCGGGACGTGGACTTTCGACTACAAGTTCTACACCGACATCGCCGAGCCCGTGGCCAAAACCTACGTGCGCGTCACTCCGCATCCGATCCAGACCGGGATCAGCAACTTCTTCCACAACCTCACCTACCCCGAGGTGATCGTCAACGACCTGCTGCAGGGACAGGTGCTCGACTTCGGGAAGGACACGGCACGGTTCGTGGTCGACAGCACCTTCGGCATCGGCGGCCTCCTCGATCCCGCCACGAGCATGGGGCTGATGCGCCACGACCGCGATTTCGGTCAGACCTTCGGCAAGTGGGGTATTCCGACGGGTCCTTACCTGGTACTGCCGTTCCTAGGCCCCTCGGACGTGCGGGACGCGATCGGACTGGTGCCCGCCGAGTACGCCGATCCGCTGCACTATGTGCAGAACACCTGGGCGGATTACAGCACCCGCGCGGTCGGCACTCTGAACACCGGGGCTCATCTGCTGCCGGTCCTGCGCCTGGACAAGCAGGCCTACGATCATTATGCCTTCGCGCGCAACACCTACCTGGCGCGGCGCGAGTTCATGGTCGAGGGGCCGAAGAAGGGCTCGAGCGGAGCCGAGCAAGAGCTCAAGGAACTGGAGAAGTCGGGCGGCAACTAGGTCCGGCGCCGACCATCCGACACGGCCCCCGGCTCAGACCCCCTTCTGCAGCAGATCGACCAGGGCGCTGATGCGCGCCAGCGCCAGCAGCTTCTGCGGCAGTTGCTGCAAGCGCAACGAGCATCCCGAGCGCTTCGCCTCCGCCAGCCAGTCGAGCAACACGGCGAGCCCCGCGCTATCGGCCTGAGAGATCGCGCTGCAGTCGACGGTGAGCTCCCGGCCGGCATTGCGCAGCGCCAGCAGTCCCTGCTTGCGTGCACGCCGGGCGGTCGCGAAAGTGAGCGCCCCGCGGGCCTCGCATCGCTCCGGCGAGGCCGCCGAAAGCTCGAACGAGGCGCCTGCCAATCCGGGCTGGGGGGCGGACGCCGCCGCGCTCACGATGCGCCGCCCGCGTGCGCGAGCGCACGCGGCTTCGCGCCTTCCTCCAGGCGCTTGATCACCGCATCCAGACCCTGCTGCCGGATCTGCGCACCGAAGTCTTCCCGGTAGCTCTTGACGTAGCTGACACCATCAATATGGACGTCGAAGGCCTGCCAGCCGCGTGGCGTCAGCTGCATGAGGTATACCACCGAAACCCGGGAGCCGTTGCTTCGCGTCATCTGCGTGCGCACCGTCGCGAAGTTGGTGCCGGGCTGCAGATGAGTCGGAAAGACCTTCAGCATGTTGGCACGGAACTCCGCGAGCGCGCCGCCGAAGTTGACCATCATCGAATGGTAGAAGGCTTTGATGAAATGCTGCCGCTGTTCCGGGGTGGCCGTGCGCCAGTACCGGCCGAGCACCAGCTGCGCGGCGAGCTGCGTATCGACGTGCGGCAGCAGGTACTTGTCGACCAGCTCGGTCACCTTGGCCGGATCCTTGCGGTACTCCGCCCGATGGCCGTTGAGCGCCTCCAGCAGCTGCCCGGCTGCCGTCTCGATGACCTGCGAGGGCTGCTCCCATGCGGGGGCGGCCTGCTGCTGCGCCGGCGCACCCTGCTGCGCGGGGGTGGCCTGCGCCGGAGCCTGCACCAGGGCGGCCGTGGCGAGCGCCGCGGCGATCACGATCGTCGGTCTCATCATTTGGGCCCCTTCGAGCCGCCCTGGGCGCCAGAGCCGCTCTTGCTGGAGAAGTTGGCGAAGAACTTGTTGATCAGATTCTCGAGCACCAGCGCCGACTGGGTCTCCTGGATCCGGCTGCCGCTCTTGAGATAAGTCTCGAGTCCGCCCGGACTGATGCTGAGGTACTGTCCCCCGAGCAGCCCTTCGGTGTCGATGCTGGCGAAGCTGTCGACCGGGATCTGGTTGAACGACTTGTAGATGTTCAGCCACACCTCGGCACGCTGGCTGTTGGTGTCGAACCCGATCCGGGTGACCTCGCCGATGCGCACGCCGGCCATCTTGACGGGCGCGCCGACCTTCAGATCGCCGATGTTGTCGAATTCCGCGGTCACCTGGTACCCGGAACGCTTGCCGAAGCCGAACTTCATGCCGCTCGAAGGCAGCTGAGTGGTGAGAAACAGGAGCGCGGCCAGGCCCAGCAGCACGAACAGGCCCGTTCCGATCTCGAGGGAGCGATTGGCTCGCATGGGCGGCTATCCTCTTACAGAAATGCGGCGGTCAATATGTAATCGAGCAACAGCGTCATCACGGACGAGGCGACCACGGTGCGGGTCGTGGCCCTGCCCACACCCTCGGCGGTCGGGTCCGCCTGGTAGCCCTCGTTCACGGCGATCAGGCTCAGGACCGCCCCGAATACGACGCTCTTGACGATCCCCTCTGTCACGTCCTTCAACGCAATCGCGCTTTGCATCTGCGACCAGAAGATGCCGTGATCGACCCCCATCATCTGCACGCCGACGAGCTGCGCTCCATAGAGGCCGACGACGATGAAGATCGCCGTGAGCAGCGGCATGGCGATGAGTCCGCCGAGGAAGCGCGGCGCGACGACGTGACGCATCGGGTCGACCGCCATGACCTCCATGGCGGTGAGCTGATCCGTGGCCCGCATCAGGCCGATCTCGGAGGTGAGCGCGGTGCCGGCGCGGCCGGCGAACAGCAGTGCGGTCAGGACCGGTCCCAGCTCTTTGAGCAGCGACATCGCCGCGGCGGTACCCAGGGCCGAGGTGGCGCCGAACCGATGCAGCAGCTCGTAGCCCTGCAGACCGAGCACCATCCCGGTGAACAGCCCCGAGAGCATGATGATGATGAGCGAGCGGGCGCCGGCGTTGTAGACCTGGGCGATGATGAGCCGCGGACGCGCGAGGGCCGGCACGCACGCGGCGAGCAGCCGCCCGAAGAACAGGGCCGTGACACCGGTCTTGCGCAGCCCTTCGAGCACGCCAGCCTGGGAACCGTTGCTCATCCTCATTCCGCTCCTAGCAGCTCGGTCGCGTAATCGGAGGCCGGATAGTGAAAGCGCACCGGCCCTTCGGCGCTGCCGGTCATGAACTGGTGCACGGTCTCGGAATCGGTCGAGGCGAGCTCCGCCGGCGAGCCCGAGGCGACCACGCGCCCGTCCGAGAGCAGGTAGCTGTGATCGGCGATGGTGGCGATCTCGTGTACGTCGTGGGAGACGACCACGCTGGTGATGCCGAGGGCGTCATTCATTTCCTTGATCAGGCGCAGGATCACGCCGAGGGAGATCGGGTCGAGTCCGACGAAGGGCTCATCGTAGATCAGCACTTCCGGGTCCATCACGATGGCCCGGGCGAGCGCCACGCGGCGCGCCATGCCGCCGGACAGTTCCGCCGGCATCAGCTGTGCCGCCCCGCGCAATCCCACCGCCTCGAGCTTGGTCAGCACGAGCTTGCGGATCAGCGAGTCCGGCAGATTGGTGTGCTCGCGTACCGGGAAAGCGACGTTTTCGAAGACGGAAAGATCGGTCAGCAGCGCCCCGTTCTGGAACAGCACGCCCATGCGCCGGCGAGTGGCATAGAGCTGCGCCCGGCCCATGTCGGCCACGTCACGGCCGAACACCGACACGTGCCCCCGATCGGCGTAGATCTGGCCGGTGATCAGGCGCAGCAGCGTCGTCTTGCCCGTGCCGCTGGGCCCCATCACCGCGGTGATGAGGCCTCGGCGGGCGCGGACATCCACTCCGGTGAAAATCGGCCGGCCGTCGACGGCATAGTGCACGTCGCGAACGTCGATTACCGCGTCGATTTCCGCAGCGGATTGCGGGGTCGATTGTGGATCAGACACGCGGGTCCTTTCTTGCCTGCCTTCTCAGGCCGCCTGGGTTTCCATGTCGGGCGTATAACGGCCCGTGGTCGCCTGACCGTTGAGACGGGCACGACGGTGGAGCTCCTGCTGGCCCGCGGCAAAGTCGGCCGGGCGGCCGCCCCAGGCCTTGAGCGCCGTGTCCTGAAGCGCACGCCCATAGCTGAAGGTGAGCGCCCAGGGCTGCGGCCCCAGACGGTTGATCAGCGAGAGGTGCTGCGTGGCCTCGGTGGGGGACTGGCCGCCGGAGAGAAAGGCGATGCCCGGCACCGCCGGCGGCACGTGACGCTTCAGGCAGCGCACGGTGGCCTCGGCGACCGCCTCGGGCGGGGCTCGGTTTGCGGCCTTCTTGCCGGAGATGACCATGTTGGGCTTGAGGACCATCCCTTCCAGGTAGATGCGATGCTCGTGCAGCTGTTTGAACACGGCGCTGAGGACGGCATCGGTCACTTCCTCGCAACGCTCGATGGAATGATCGCCGTCCATGAGCACCTCGGGCTCCACGATCGGCGCGATATCGTTTTCCTGGCACAGCGCGGCATACCGCGCCAGCGCATGGGCATTGGCGTGGATGGCGAAGGGCGTCGGGATGCCCGGGGCGATGTCGATGACCGCACGCCACTTGGCGAAGCGCGCGCCGAGCTTGCGGTACTCGATCAGCCGCTCGCGCAGCCCGTCCAACCCTTCGGTGACGGTCTCGCCGGGAAAGCCCGCCAGCGGCTTGGCGCCGGTGTCGACCTTGATGCCCGGAAGGATGCCCTGGCTCGCGAGGCAGTCCGGGAACGGAATGCCAGCGCCGGTCTTCTGGCGGATGGTCTCATCATAGAGGATCACGCCGTTGATGAACTCCGCCAAGCCGGGCGTGGTAAACAGCAGCTCCCGGTAGGTGCGCCGGTGCTCCTCGGTGGACTCGACCTTGATGGCCGCGAGACGCTTAGCGATGGTGCCGGTGCTTTCGTCCGCGGCCAGGATCCCCTTTCCGGCGGCGACCATGGCTTGGGCGGTTCGGGCGAGCTCGGTGCGGTTCATGACGGTTCTCCATGCAAGGCAGACCGGCGGCACGCACGGGCGCCGCCTGGGAAACGCTACGGTATTCGCGTCGGGGGGCGCTAAGGATACCGGAACTTGGCCACGCCGCTAAGAAGACCTTCTACGTAGGGCTTGGTTCCGGACGCAATTAGCACTAAACTAGTCCTAGTTCAGCAAGCCCTCATCGGGTCAAAGGACGCGCTCATGGTTCGGATCAGCCGGCTCACCGACTATGCCACAGTGCTCTTGGCGGTGCTCGCCACGCAGCCCGAGCGTGTGCAAACCGCGACGGCGCTCGCCGAGCAGACGCACATCGCCGCGCCGACCGTGAGCAAGCTGCTCAAGCAGCTGCAGCGCGCCGGGCTGGTCAGTTCGACACGCGGCCTGCACGGCGGCTATCAGCTCTCGCGCCCTGCAACCGACATCAGCGCGGCGGCCATCCTCGATGCCCTCGAAGGACCGGTGGCCCTCACCGACTGCTCGGTGGCGCACGGCCATTGCGGCATCGAGGACACCTGCCGTGTTGGGCACGTGTGGCAGCGGCTGAGCCTGGCCATCCGTCGGTCGCTGTTCGACGTGAATCTGGCGCAGCTCGCCGGCCTCGACCCGATCCAGGCTCCGCTGCCGGCTCTGGAGCGCGACGTCAAGGCGGCCGTATCGCGCGCTCCCCTTCGTCTCCCGACCGCATGACTCATCCATTTGGCCATCCCCATGAGTGAAAGCACCCCTTTGCGTTCGAGCGAGTTCTCCGATCCGATCGCCCCCGTCGAGCACCGCTCGGCTCCGTCCCCGCTGGAGGCTCTGGTCTCCCGGGGCTACCGGCACGGATTCACCACCGAGATCGATACCGATACCGTCCCTCCCGGGCTCGACGAGGACGTGGTTCGATTGATCTCGCGCAAGAAGCGCGAGCCGGCCTTTCTCACCGAGTGGCGCCTGAAGGCGCTGCGGCACTGGCTGACGATGCGCGAGCCGCACTGGTCGCACACGCACTACCCGCCAATCGACTACCAGGCGATCTCCTATTATTCGGCGCCCAAAGCCAAGACCGACGGTCCCAAGAGCCTCTCCGAGGTCGACCCGAAGCTGCTCGAGACCTATGAGAAGCTCGGCGTGCCGCTGCACGAGCGCGCACGGCTCGCCGGTGTGGCGGTGGATGCCGTGTTCGACAGCGTCTCGGTCGCCACCACATTCAAGGAGCGGCTCAAGGAGGCGGGCGTGATCTTCTGCCCGTTCTCCGAGGCGGTGATCGAATACCCCGAGCTGCTCGAGCGCTACCTCGGCAGCGTCGTGCCCTACAGCGACAACTTCTTCGCATCGCTGAACTCGGCTGTGTTCTCGGACGGATCGTTCGTGTACGTCCCCAAGGGCGTGCGCTGTCCGATGGAGCTGTCCACCTACTTCCGCATCAACGCGGCGAAGACCGGCCAGTTCGAGCGCACCCTGATCATCGCCGACGAGGGCGCGCAGGTGTCCTATCTGGAAGGCTGCACCGCGCCGCAACGGGACGAGAACCAGCTGCATGCCGCGGTGGTCGAGCTCGTTGCGCTCGATGAGGCCTACATCAAGTACTCCACCGTGCAGAACTGGTACCCGGGAGACGCCGAGGGAGTCGGCGGGATCTACAATTTCGTCACCAAGCGCGGCGAGTGCCGCGGCCGCAACTCGCGCATCTCCTGGACCCAGGTGGAAACGGGCTCGGCGATCACCTGGAAGTACCCGAGCTGCGTGCTGCGCGGGGACGGCTCGGTGGGGGAGTTCTACTCCGTCGCCACGGTGAACAACCGCCAGCAGGCGGACACCGGCACCAAGATGATTCACATCGGCCGCGACACGCGCAGCACCATCATCTCCAAGGGCATCTCCGCCGGCCGCGGCCAGAACGCCTACAGGGGGCTCGTCAAGATCCTGCCGAGCGCCCACGGAGCGCGCAACTTCACCCAGTGCGACTCTCTGCTGATGGGCGGGCAGTGCGGCGCGCACACCTTCCCGTACGTGGAGGTCAAGAACCCCTCGGCCACGGTGGAGCACGAGGCGAGCACCTCGAAGATCAGCGAAGACGAGCTGTTCTACTGTCTCGCCCGGGGAATCTCCGCGGAGGACGCCGTGAATCTCATCGTGAGCGGCTTCTGCAAGTCCGTCTTCAAGGAGCTGCCCATGGAATTCGCCGTCGAGGCGCAGAACCTGCTCGCCGTCAGCCTCGAAGGCGCGGTGGGCTGATCAAGGTCATTCACATGCTGAACATCGAGAACCTGCACGTCACAGTGGACGGCAAAGAAATCCTCAAGGGCCTCTCGCTGCAGGTCCCGGCCGGCGAAGTGCACGCCATCATGGGTCCCAACGGCTCGGGCAAGAGCACGCTCGCGCACGTGCTCGCCGGCCGCCCGGGCTACGAGGTCACCGGCGGCACCGTCACTTTCCAGGGCCGCGACCTGCTCTCGCTCCCCGCCGAGGAGCGCGCGCGAGAGGGCGTGTTTCTCGGCTTCCAGTATCCGGTGGAAGTCCCGGGAGTCAACAACGTCTACCTGCTCAAGGCGGCGGTCAACGCCGCCCGCAAGCACCGGGGACTGCCCGAGGTCGACGCGTTCGAGTTCCTGACGCTGGTGCGGGAGAAGATGAGCCTCATGCGCATGGACGAGAGCATGCTCTCGCGCGGCGTCAACGAGGGCTTCTCCGGCGGGGAAAAGAAGCGCAACGAGGTGCTGCAGATGCTGGTCCTCGAGCCGCGCCTGGCGCTGCTGGATGAGACCGACTCGGGTCTGGACATCGACGCGCTCAAGGTGGTGGCCGAGGGCGTGAACACTCTGCGCGCCCCGGAGCGCTCGCTAGTGCTGGTGACCCATTATCAGCGCCTGCTCGATTACATCGTTCCCGACCACGTGCACGTGCTCGTCAAGGGCCGCGTCGTGCGAAGCGGCGACAAGTCCCTGGCGCTCGAGCTCGAGCAGCGCGGCTACGACTGGCTGATCGGTGAAGCCGCATGAGCACAGCACTGCTGACACGGCTCAAGGACGAGTACAGCGCGGTCCACGACGCTCTGCCCGAGAGCGTCATCGGTGGCGAGCGCCGGCGCGCGGCGATCGAGGCGCTGTGCGAGCAGGGCCTGCCCGCCACGCGGGAGGAGAACTGGCGATACACCAACCTCCGCGTGTTGGAGCGTGCGCGTTTCGCCCCCCCCGCCGCGCCCGCGGGTGTCCCCGACCTGCCCGCGCCGCTGGAAGGGTTTTCGCGCTACGTCTTCGTCGACGGGGTACTCTCCGCGGCGCGACCCGTGCAAGGCCCCGGGATCTCGGTACGCAGTCTTCGGTCAGGTGCCGAGATGGGTGAATCCCCGTCGATTCCTCCCCTGCCCGAAGCCCGCCTGGCGCTGCTCAACGACGCCTTTGCCACCGATGCCGCCGCGATCCGGGTGGGCCGCGGTGCCGACGCGGCGCGAGTGGAGTTGGTGTTCATCGCCTGCGCACCCGCGCACAGCGGCGCTTCCTACCCGCGCGTGCAGGTGGCGATCGAGGCCGGTGCACGCCTGACCCTGGTCGAGCGGCACCTGAGTGCGGGTGATGAGGCCAGCCTGGTCAATAGCGCGCTGCGCGTGGATCTTGCCGCGGGGGCAGGTCTGGATCATTACCGCCTGCAGCAAATGGGCGCCCGCTGTGCCTGGTTCGACACGCTCGAGGCGACGCTGGAGAAGGACGCGCGCTACCGCCTGCACACCGTCGGCACCGGCGCGCTTGCCTCGCGCTCCACGGTGCACATCCGTCTTACCGGGGCGGGAGCGGAAGTTGTCCTGGCCGCGGCGGCGACCGGCGATCGCCAACAGAGCCAGGATACATACGTGCTGACCGAGCATATGGCGCCGCGCACGCGCACCGAGCAGATCTTCCGCGGGATCACCTCTGGCCGTGCCCGGGTGGCGTTCAACGGCAAGATCGCCGTACGTGAGAACGCCCGCGGCACCGACTCCCGCCAGTCGCTGCGCGGCCTGCTCGCCGGCCCCGAGGCGGAGATCGACGTGCGGCCCCAACTGGAGATCTACACCGACGAGGTCCGCTGCAGCCACGGCGCCACGGCCGGCAAGCTCGATGAGAACATGCTGTTTTATCTGCTCTCGCGCGGCCTCGAGCCCGAAGTGGCACAACGCCTGCTCAAGTGGGCGTTCCTCGAGGACGTGATCTCGAGAATCGAACTCCCGGAACTGCGCCGGCGCATCGAGCAGGAGATCGCCGGCCAAATGAGCGAGCTCGCCTCGCTGAAGGAGCTGCTGCAATGAGCGCAACCGCCCCGCTTGCCGCCCCGCCCGCCGTCTTCGACGCCGCGCGGGTGCGCCGCGACTTCCCCATCCTCGAGCGGCAGGTCAACGGGCGCCCCCTGGTGTATCTCGACAGCGCGGCTTCGAGCCAACGCCCGCTGCCGGTGCTGCGCGCCGTGGAACACTACGAGACGCACTGTCACGCCAATGTGCACCGCGGCGTGCACGCGCTCAGCCAGGCGGCCACCGAGGCATTCGAGGGGGCGCGCGAGCGGGTGCGACAATTCATCAACGCCGCCTCGGCGCGCGAGATCGTCTTCGTGCGCGGCACCACCGAGGCGATCAACCTGGTGGCCCAGTCCTTCGGGCGCGCGCGCCTTGGGCCCGGCGATGAAATCCTGATCACCGCGCTCGAGCACCATGCCAACATCGTGCCGTGGCAGATGCTGCGCGACCAGACCGGCTGCACGCTCAAGGTGGCCCCGATCGACCGGCGCGGCGAGCTCGAGCTCGATCGGTTCCTCGAGCTGCTCTCGCCGCACACCCGGCTGGTGGCCGTGGCTCATGTGTCGAATGCGCTCGGGACCGTGCTGCCGGTCAAGCAGATCGTGGATGCCGCGCACGCCCGCGGCGCGGCCGTACTCATCGACGGCGCCCAGGCCATTGCCCATTCGCTCATCGACGTGCGAGAGCTCGGCTGCGACTTCTACGCGTTCTCCGGGCACAAGCTCTACGGCCCGACCGGAATCGGAGTGCTCTACGGGCGCGAGGAGCTGCTCACCGCCATGCCGCCGTGGCAGGGCGGCGGCGAGATGATCCGCACGGTCAGTTTCGAGAAGGCCACTTACAACGATCTGCCGTGGAAGTTCGAGGCCGGCACGCCCAACATCTCGGGAGCCGTGGGTCTCGCCGCCGCCATGGACTATATCGAAAGCCTGGGGCGTGAGGCGATCGCCGGGCACGAGCGGCGGCTGCTCGCGCTTGCAACCGCCGGGCTCGCGAGCATCGCGGGCACCCGGATCATCGGCACGGCTTCCCACAAGGCATCGGTGCTGTCGTTCACGATGGACGGATGCCATCCGCACGACCTCGGCACGATCCTGGACGCCGAAGGCGTGGCGATCCGAACCGGGCATCACTGTGCCATGCCGGTGATGGCCTTCTTCGACATCCCGGCGACCGCGCGCGCCTCCTTCGGCTGCTACAACACCGAGGCGGACGTCGAGGCGCTGCTCGCCGCTCTCGGCAAGGCGCGCGAGGTATTGGGCTGATGGACCTGAAAGAGCTCTATCGCGACGTGATCCTCGATCACAACAAGCGGCCGCGCAACTTCGGCACGCTCGTGCCCTCTGATGCTCACGCCGACGGCCACAATCCCCTCTGCGGCGACCAGCTGACCGTGTGGCTGCGCATGAAGGATGGGACGATCGAGGACATCCGCTTCGAGGGCAAGGGATGCGCCATCTCGACCGCATCCGCCTCGCTGATGACCGAGGCGGTCAAGGGCAAGGACAAGGCCGCCGCCATGGCGCTCTACGGCAGGGTCCATGCGCTGCTCACCCGACAGGACGCCGTGCCGGACGCCTCGCTCGGCAAGCTCGCCGCCCTGGCCGGCGTGCGCGAGTTTCCCGCCCGCGTCAAGTGCGCCAGCCTGTGCTGGCACACCCTCGGCGCCGCCCTGGAGCGCGGCGCCGCCACCGTGACCACGGAGTGACCTCCCCCAATGCGCAGCTACGACAGCGAGCCCTTCGTCGTCAACCGTGAGGTTCGAGCGGTGATCGTGCCCGCGGGCACCGAAATCGCCCTGCAGCCCGGCACGTCCGGCTACATCACTCAGGCGCTCGGCGGCAGCTTCACCGTGTACATCGAGGGCAACCTCTATCGCATCAGCGGCGAGGATGCCGATGCGATCGGCAAGGAGCGCGTTCCGCCTCCTGGGCTGCCCCCCAACGCAACAGAGAACGACGTGCTCGAGCTCGCGTGGGAACAGATGCGCACCTGCTACGACCCCGAGATCCCGATCAACATCGTGGACCTCGGCCTGGTGTACGACTGCGAGGTACAGGTGAACGAGGACGGCACGCGCTCCGTGGAGGTCAAGCTCACTCTCACCGCGCCCGGCTGCGGCATGGGCGAGATCCTGGTCGATGACGTCCGGGACAAGATCGAGCGCATTCCCACCGTGAGCGCGGCGCGAGTCGAGCTGACCTTCGATCCGCCCTGGAATCAGAGCATGATGTCCGAGGCGGCGCGCCTGCAGACGGGAATGTACTGATGAGCTGGGTCGATGTAGCCGGCGCGGCGGATCTCGCCGACGGTACGCCGCTGCCCGTGGATCTCGAGGGACTCGCGCTGATAATCGTGCGCTGCGGCGAGCAGATCTACGCGGTCGATGATGTGTGCACACACGACGGCGAGCGCCTGGAGGGCGCCGAGGTCGAATCCTGCGAGATCGTCTGCCCGCGCCACGGCGCCCGCTTCTGCCTGCGCACCGGCGAAGCGCTCACTCCGCCGGCCTACGAGCCGCTGCGCACGTATGGGGTACGCATCGAGAACGGCCGGATCCTCATCGATCGGCCCGACTGAGACCGGAGCGCCGCCGCGGGACGAAGCGGATCAGCAGACCCGGCGGGCGCGCCTGCGGGCGCCGGAGCCCGTCGTGGCAGAGGCGGCGGCGATCAACTCGAGCACTTCGGCGATCAGGGCGCGCATGACATCCGAGGCCCGTCCGGGATCGCCGGCGAGGATGGCATTCAGCACTTCCTGATGCTGGGAGATGTCGGCGCTGCGGCCCTTGATGCGGTTGGTGAACCGGATCGAGATCCTGAGCGCGGTGTTGATGAGCGGGTCGAGCTGCGCGAAGAACCGGTTGCCGGTGGCGGCGAGCACCGCCGTGTGAAAGGCGATATCCGCGGCCACCGTCTCCTCCTCGCCCCTTGCCGCGGCCAACATGCGATTGAACCCCTCGCGCAGGCTGGCGAGCGCGCGGGCATCGGCACGCTTGGCCGCCAGAGCGGCTGCGGCGGGCTCGATCGCCAGGCGCATCTCGGTGAACTCGGCCAGCAATCCCAGGGAGAACTTGCGCTCCAGCAGCCAGCGCAGCACGTCCGGATCGAGCAGGTTCCAGTGCTCTTCGGGCGTGACGCTGGTGCCCTGACGAGGCCGGGCCTGCAGCAGGCCCTTGGCCGTCAGCATCTTCACCGCCTCGCGGGTGACCGAGCGGCTGGTGCCATGCTGGCGCGAAAGCTCCCCCTCGGTCGGAAAGGGCCTGACGTCGAACTCGCCCGTGACGATCAGCTGACCCAACGACTCCACCAAGCCGTAGGTCAGGTTGCGGTGGCGGGGGATGCTCGGGGCGGTCACGGCGTGTCTTTCAGGCAGAATGTTATGGCGGCGATTCGGCAAGTATATCTTGGGGCGCTGCGCGGATTCGGCGAAACACCTCCCGCGGCCGGCGCGCCTCACTGGCGCCTGGGCCCTGAGGAGCGCCCGGGCGCTCCCCGAGCCAGAGTCGAGCGGGCGGCACGGAAGGGCATATTTATCTTATCATACGCTCATGCCGCCCCTACACCCACCCGCCGTCGACGATGTATTGCTGGCCGGTGCAGGCGCCGGCCGCTTCCGAGGCGAGAAAGACGATGACGCTCGCCACTTCGGCCGGCTGGAGCTTTCGCTTCAGGCACTGGCGGGCCGTGATCTCGCGTTCGGTCTCGGGCGTGATCCATTTCTCGAGCTGACGCTGCGTCATGATCCAGCCCCGCTTCGCCGCCTTCATGTCAGGAAGCACTGCCTGCGCGCAGAAGAGCTGCTGCTTGAGATTGACGGCAACGCGGCTGTCCCAGAGCTCCTCGGTGACATCCTCGGTGGCATGGCGCTCGTCGCTCGCCGCATTGTCGACCCGCACCTCGATCGGTCCCAGCCGGGCGCGGACTGCGGCGATGGAGCGCCGCAGGGCGGCAACATCGGTGAGGTCGCAGCGCTCGAACTGTGCGACAATTTCCGCGCCGGCGAGCTCGCGCACCAACGCTTCCGATGGCTCGGCCGCGACATCGAGGAAGGCGGCCCGGGAGCCCTGCCCGGCGAACTCTTGCACGATCGCCTCCCCGATTCCCGAACCGCCGCCGGTCACGAGAGCGACCCGCTCTTTCAAATCCGAATATGTCGCCGTCATGGGAGATTTCAGAGCCAATGACCCTTTCCGGAGAGTTGTTCATCGGCGTCGAGCGCCGAGCCACGGACTCGAGCTTTCGCGCGACCGACCCGGCGAGCGGCCAGCCGCTCGCGCCGCAGTTCAGTGCCGCCGGCCCCGCCGATGTCGAGGCGGCTTGCGCGCTTGCAAGCTCGGCGTTCGACACCTATGGGCCGATGCCGCCCGAGCGGCGCGCCGAGTTCCTCGAGTGCATCGCCAAACAGATTCTGGAGCAAGGCGAGCCGCTGTTGCAACGCGCGCACGAGGAAACGGGTCTGCCGCCCGCGCGACTGACGGGCGAGCGGGCGCGCACGGTCGGACAGTTGCGGCTGTTTGCCGCAGAGCTGCGCGCGCGCGAATGGCTCGGCCTGCGCGTCGACCCGGCTCTGCCGCAGCGTGAGCCGGCGCCGCGGCCTGACCTGCGCCAGCGGAAGGTTCCCCTGGGACCGGTGGCGGTTTTCGGCGCCAGCAACTTTCCGCTCGCGTTCTCCGTCGCCGGCGGCGACAGCGCAGCCGCTCTCGCGGCCGGGTGCCCGATCGTCGTCAAGGGCCATCCGGCCCATCCCGGCACTGGAGAGTGCGTGGCGCGCGCCATCGTGGCCGCGGCCATCGAGACGGGAATGCCCGACGGGGTATTCTCGTTGCTCAACGGTCCGAACACCGCGCTCGGGGCCTCTGTGATCGTCGATCCGCGCATTCGCGCGGTTGCATTCACCGGCTCGCGCTCCGGCGGCCTCGCCTTGATGAAGGCGGCGGCTGCGCGGCCCGATCCGATCCCGGTGTTTGCGGAGATGAGCAGCGTCAACCCCGTGATCCTGCTGCCGGGCGCGCTTGCGGCGCGGGCGGCCGAGCTGGGGCGGGAGTTCATCGCCTCCCTCACCCTCGGTGTCGGCCAGTTCTGCACCAACCCGGGCCTCGTACTTGCGATCGAGCACGAGGGGCTCGGGCGATTCATCGACGCGGCGCGCGCGGCCCTGGCATCCGTCGCGCCGGCGGTCATGCTGACCCCCGGCATCCATCACAACTACCTGAGCGCGCTCGAGCGCCTGACGGCGAACGGCGCCCAACTCCTCGCCCGCGCCGAGGATACCAAGGCCGACGCGCCGCACTGCGGGCGCGCCGCGCTCTACTCGGTCGCGGCGCAGTCCCTGCTCGCCAATCCGCGGCTCGCCGAGGAGGCGTTCGGTCCGGCATCGCTGATCGTGCGCTGCGCGAGCCTCGAGGAAGTGCTCGAGGTCATGCGGCGGCTCGAAGGCCAGCTCACCGCGACGCTGCAGATGACCGAGCCCGATCTGCCGCTGGCACGAACGCTGCTGCCGGCGCTGGAGCGCAAGGCCGGCCGGCTGATCGTCAACGGCTGGCCGACGGGCGTCGAGGTGTGTCACGCGATGGTGCATGGCGGGCCGTTCCCGGCCACCTCCGACGGCCGCAGCACCTCGGTCGGCACCCTCGCGATCGAGCGCTTTCTGCGCCCGGTGTGCTATCAGGGCTTCCCGGATGGACTGTTGCCCACGCCCCTGCGCGACGCCGAGCTCGCCCGCTCGCCGCATCGGCTCGACGGAAAGCGGATCACGGACGGCTCGAGCTGAGCACCCGGCCAGGGACGGCTCGACGGCGCGCTTGACAGACAACAGCGCGGATCCCTATTGTATGAGTTATTGACGGGCCGTGGCATCGAGCCCGAAACCCGGGGCCGAAACCCCGCGATCCGGAGCCGTTGCGATGGCGGTCATCATTACCGACACCCCAAACCAGCCGGGCGTGCGCGCCGGGCAGCCGCGCTCGTACACCGCGGCGCTCGCGGTGCTCGCTTCCGTGTTCTTCATGTGGGGGTTCGCCACCGTCCTCAACGACATTCTGGTCCCGCACCTGAAGTCGGCGTTTCGGCTCGATTACGCGCAGTCGCTGCTCATCCAGCTCGCGTTCTTCCTCGGCTACCTCGTCATGGCCGTGCCGTCCGCCAAGGTGCTCGAGCGCACGGGGTACAAGCTGGCGGTCGTCATCGGCCTGCTCGGCATGGCCGGCAGCGCCGCCTTGTTCATCCCCGCAGCCGCGATCGAGTCCTACGGGCTTTTCCTGGTGGCGTTGTTCCTGCTCGCCTCGGCCATCACGCTGCTGCAGGTGGCGGCCAATCCGTACGTCGCGGTGATCGGCTCGACGCAAACCGCATCGAGCCGGCTCAACCTCGTGCAGGCATGCAACTCCGCGGGCACCATGCTCGCCCCCCTGTTCGGAGGGCTGCTGATCCTCGGGCGCAGCGCCACCGGCGCGGCGCGCTCGGCGGCCGCCCTGACGGCCCAGCAGCGCGCCGCGGGCGTGAAGACCGTGGAGCTGCCCTACCTGCTGGTGGCGGCCGTGCTGCTCGCGCTGGCGATACTGATCTGGCGGGTGAGGCTGCCGGACCTGGGCAAGGAAACGCGCCGCGCCTCCCGTGCGGCGCGCTCGCAGCACAGCCTCTGGAAGCACCGCAACCTGGTGTTCGCCGTGCCGGCGATCGCGCTGTACATGGTCTGCGAGGTCGGCATCGGCTCGACGCTGGTGAACTTCATCTCGATGCCCAAGATCGGCGCGATGAGCCACGAGCGGGCCGCCGACTACCTCACGTTGTACTGGGGCGGCGCGATGGCGGGACGCTTCGTCGGCTCCTGGCTGCTGCGCTGGGTGGCGCCGCAGCGCATGCTCGCGGCGGTGACGGTCGGAGCACTGACGCTCCTCGCCCTGTCCATGTCGTCGAGCGGGCATCTGGCCATGTGGACTCTGATCGCCGTGGGGCTGTGCAACTCGATCATGTGGCCGACGATCTTCACCCTCGGGATCCGCGGCCTCGGACCGCTGACCGAGGAGGGCTCGGGACTGCTGATCATGGCGGTCGCCGGCGGCGCCCTCGCCGAGCTGCAGGGCGTTCTCGCCGACCACATCGGGCTGCAGCTGTCCTACCTGCTGCCCTGGGCGTGCTACGGCTTCGTGCTGTTCTATGCGCTGCGGGGATACCGGCCCACGGGTGCGCTCGAGGACGAGCGGCTCGCATAGGCCCGCCACCGCATGACACCCGCGTCGTCCCGACACTCCAATCGGCAGCGAAACCGGGCACGGCGTATACTTGCGCGCATGCGACCGCGAAACATCCCTTCCTCCAACAGCGAGCGCAAGCGGCCGCTGCGCCTGCACGGCACGATCGCCCGTGACATCGGCGTGCGGATCGTCGGCGGCCGGATCGCCCCGGGCAGGGTGCTCGACGGGGAGATCGAGGCGAGCGAGCGGCTCAAGGTCTCGCGCACCGCCTATCGCGAAGCGGTGCGAATCCTGGCCGCGAAGGGTCTGATCGAGTCCCGGCCGAAGCTCGGCACGCGCGTGAGCGAGCCACGCAGCTGGCACCTGCTCGACCCTGACGTCATCTCCTGGATCTTCACCGGCAATCCCGACGAGCGGCTGCTCGGCGGATTGTTCGAGCTGCGCACCATCGTCGAGCCTGCCGCCGCGGCGCTCGCCGCCGAGCGGCGCAGCGCCGCGCAGCTGAAGAAGCTGCGCACCTGCCTCGATCGCATGGCAGAGAGCTCGCTCGCGATCGAGGCGGGGCAACAGGCCGACCGGCAGGTCCCCTCCGCCCCGCCCCGGGCCTTCCGCCACCCCGTTTTTTCCCCCCCCCCCACCGGCGTCCCCCCCCCCGTCCTCCTGGCCACCATACTCGCTGCGGGTCCGGTGGCCCTGGGCCTGGTAGAAGGGGTGGCGGATACCGTAGCGAGCTTTCTCAAACTCTGGTCCGGCCGACATTCTGACCTCATCGGTGGGCGGCGCAAGGGGCTGACGGTAATCGGCTACACGGTTTCCAATCTGGCGCGGCCACTCATCGCTGTGGTGGGAAGCTGGCCCATGCTCTTGCTCGTGCGCAGCATCGACCGGATGGGAAAAGGTATCCGCACCGCACCAAGGGATGCCTTGCTGGCAGATTCCACGCCACCGCAACGCATCGGCTTTGCGTTTGGCTACCAAAGGGCCATGGACAATGGAGGCGCGGTGATGGGGGCTCTGGTGGCAGCGGCCGTTTTGCATTTTTCCGGAATTCCCTTGGAAGATGTCATCCTCCTGTCAGCCATTCCCGGCGCCATCGCCCAGATCGCTGTCGCCACGCTGCTCGGCCTCGGTCTGTCGACGGCGCTGGGCTGGCCGATAGTCGCCGGCTTCGTCTTCGGCTTCTCGCTTTCGGTCGCCAGCACCGTCGTCCTGCTTCGCGCCCTGCAGGAGCGCCGCTTGGTGCAGACCGAGCGCGGGCGGATCGCCATCGGCTGGCTGATCGTCGAAGACGTCGCCATGGTGGTCGCCCTGCTGCTGCTCCCGACGCTCGCGGAACTCGCCGGCGGCGTGCCTGGCCATTGGAGCTCCGGCAGCGGTTTCGGTGCCAAGGCGGGCGAACTCCTGATCCTCCTTGCCCTCACGCTTGGCAAGGTTGGCGCGTTCGCCGCCCTTATGCTGGTGGCGGGACGGCGGCTCATCCCCTGGGTCCTGCACGACATCGCTCAAACCGGCTCGCGCGAGCTATTCCGGCTCGCGGTCCTCGCCATCGCGCTCGGCTTTGCCTATGGAGCGGCGGAGCTTTTCGGCGTGGCCTTCGCGCTCGGCGCATTCTTCGCCGGCATGATCCTGAGCGAGTCTGAGCTGAGCCAGCGGGCGACGGAGGAGTCGCTTCCGCTCCGCGACGCGTTCTCGGTTCTGTTTTTCGTCTCCGTCGGAATGCTGTTCGACCCGCGAATTCTCTTCCATGAGACCTGGGCCCTGCTTGCTGCTTTCCTGATTATCGTTCTCGGCAAGTCTCTCGCGGCCTACCTTATCGTGCGCGGTCTAGGAC
>OFHJ01000312.1_pt1 | contig 19789 bp, 16 predicted proteins | sample 1522001 | NCBI WGS metagenome assembly OFHJ01 (sample SAMEA2464838, study PRJEB22497) | soil metagenome | biome: Grassland; feature: Farmland; material: Clay | place: Australia | collected 2013-02-01 | depth 1.2 m | reverse complement strand
CAAGGCCAAAGTCACCATGAGAAAAGCCTACGGTTTCCGAACCTTCCGGGTCGCAGAACTCTCGCTATTTCATGTACTTGGGAAACTTCCCGAGCCGGAACTCGCCCACGATTTTTACTGACGAACCAAAAAATGAGGGGATGAGTGAGCTTCTCGATAGGCCTTCCTCTCGCGGGACGTGGTCCGCCCTTGATAACGCACTTGCGTTATTTCATTGTTCCCTGATACGCTCACGCCCTACCTCGAAGCGACCCTCCTAGTCTCAGAAAACGGCAGCGCCCCCAGCCACGGAGTCGCTGCCTTCCGCGCCTGCGGGCGTTCGTTGAGGTCACGAAAGAGGCAACCGCCCGCCGCCGTTCGATGCAGGCCCAACTTGATGTTGTTCCGGTCAATTGCCCATCTCGTGGCGTCCCTCGCGAAAGGAACCGAACCCGAATGATGAAGGCTGTGATTTGCAGGGAATTCGGTCCGCCGGAGACTCTTTCCGTCGGGCAGTTTTCCACCCCTGTTGCCGGCAAAGGGGAAGTAGAGGTTTTAGTTCATGCTGCCGGGGTCTCTTTTGCGGATACCTTGATGATCCGCGACTTGCATCAGAACAAGCATGCTTTGCCTTTCGTGCCTGGGATGGAGGTCGCTGGCACGGTCAGTGCCGTCGGGGAAGGGGTTGAGACCATGCATCCAGGCGACCGCGTCATGGCCTTGGTCTATGACGGCGGCTATGCCGAGCGGGCGGTAGCCAAGGCGTCCGACGTCTTTCCGCTTCCGCAATCGATCGATTTCGTCACGGCTGCGGCACTTTCCTCTGTCTATCTTACCTCTCATATCGGCCTTAGGTGGGAGGCCCGGATGGAGAAAGGTGAAACCCTTCTGGTCCTCGGAGCGGCCGGAGGGGTCGGCCTGGCCGCCGTCGCCCTTGGCAAAGCCATCGGGGCCAGGGTCATAGCTGGCGCAAGCACTGCCGAAAGGTTGGCCACGGCGAAACGGGCCGGCGCCGACGATCTCATCAACTACAGCACCGAGAACCTCAAGGACCGGGCCCTAGAGTTGACGTCCGGCAACGGCGTCGACGTTGTGTTTGATCCCGTTGCCGGCAACCTTTACGAGGCTGCATTCGCGGCCCTCGGATGGGGCGGCCGTTATGTCATCGTCGGCTTTGCCGGGCGAACAATTCCTCAGTTCCCAGCGAATCGGCTGCTGGTGAAGAACCGCTCGGCTCTCGGCCTCGCGCTGATGCATTACCGTCGGAACAGGAACGCACGATTGCACGAGTCCGCGCAACAAGTCTTCGATTGGGTGGGGGCGCGGACGATTTCTGCACCGATCCCCCTTCAGTACCCTCTTGAAAATGCTGCTGCGGCAATGCGCGGCCTGCTTGATCGAAAAATCATTGGTAAAGCCGTATTGACCGGCTTCGCGAGTTAGCGTTCTCGTCGCCGCTCGATAATTCGCTCAACACGCCTTTCTGGTTATCGGGATGACGCCACATGTCTAACAGTGCGACTCGGCTCCTTTTGATCGCGACGGCGGAAAAAAGTTGTTCGCCGAGCAGGGGCTCGAGCATGTCTCACTTCGCCAGATAACATCCGCCGCCAAGCAAAAAAACACGTCCGCGCTGCATTACCATTTTGGCTCGCGCCAGAATCTGATCGAGGCGATCTTCTCGCTCCGCATGTCCCGTATCAACGAACGGCGCATGGAAATGCTCATGGACCTTGAGAGGAAGGGCACCGCGATCGACCTCAGGGCCGTGGTGGCCGCCCGGGTAAACCCTCTAGCCGAACGTCTAATGACGCCCGAGGGGCCCGACTACTACGTCCGCTTTCTGGCCCAAGCCAATTTGAGCCCGCAACTCGACGTCGCGGCCTTCATTCGCGGCCGTTTCGATGAAGGCCTGATCCGCTCCAGCCGCCTCATCCGGCAGATACTGCCGGATATTCCACGTCGCGTCTTAGAGCAGCGTTTGGCGCTATCCGGAAGCCAAATGGTATACGCCCTTGCCGAATGGCAGCAAAAGGCGCTCCGCTCGGGAAACGGCGTCTCCACCTCGGCGCTAAACCGCTTCGGCGACAATCTTATCAGTTTCATTCAAGGCGGCCTGTCCGCGCCCGCCGCCCCGCACGAGGTGGAGGAAAGACGCGATGCCGCAGCCGCTAGAAAAGGCGCGGTGCACAGCTCCAAGCGCAAAGCGCCGACTCGCCGAAAAGCAACCGGCGGCTGACCGTCGCAAGATGCGCGGCGCCGGTCTTGTCAGGAGCCGCCAATCTTCGTCGTCCGCTGCCTCGGCACGATAACGGCATCGAGAGCAAGGCTGCCTTCTCCTTCGGGAAGGACCACAAACGGATTGATATCGACCGCTTCAACGGTCGCCGCATGAGTTGCGGCAAAGACGGAAAGCCGCGAAAGGGCCCGTGCCAGGGAGCCGACGTCGGCGGGTCTCGCCCCGCGCACACCTTGAAAAACACCGTGGGCGCGAATTTCCGTTATCATTCGGCGTGCTTCGCTTTCGTCGAATGGCGCGAGGCGAAAAGCGACATCCCTCGTGACCTCCACGAGAACGCCGCCGAGACCGAACATCACCACGGGACCGAAGACCGGATCCCGGTGGACGCCGATAATGGTCTCAATGCCCCCTCTCACCATGGGGGCGATCAAACAACCGTCGATCCGGGCATGCGGAACCCGTTCGGCAACCGTCGCCACCACCGAGGTAAAGGCAGCCGCAACCGTCTCTCCGTCGCGGAGATCGAGCATGACGCCGCCCACATCCGATTTATGCGTAATGTCCGGCGACACGATCTTGAGAACCGCCGGGCATCCGACCGCAGCCGCGGCGCGGCACGCCTCGTCCGCGGAAAAAACGTGGCGGAACGGCACCGTCGGGATTCCAAAGGCCTGCAGCACCCGAAGCGCCGTCACCTCGCTTGCCGGCCCAATCGGCAAACACTCGCCCGCCTCCAGCGCCGTTGGCCGCGTCGTCTCGCCGCTCAGACCGCTTCGTATCTTGGCCAATGCCGCGGCCGCGCGAACCGCCCGACCCGGATCCTTGAAGACCAGGCAGCCCGTTGCCTCGTAGGCCTGGTCGAGTTCCGGCGTCGACGCGCCGGAAACCGCGATGAAGCGCTCGGGATATCTTTGTCGGATCTTGGCCCAAGACTCCTGAAGCCGCTTTCCGGCGGCGCTCGATCGACCGACCCCGGCGTGAAATTCAATGACGGCGCCAAAATCCTCGGCATCCATCACGATATCTATGGCCTTTTCGAAGGCGGCCACATCGGCAATGACCTGGCCGGTGATATCGATGGGATTTCGCGTTCCGGCGAACGGCACCAACGCCTTTAGCGCCGCCTGGGATTCAGGCGCAAGGGGCGCAACGTCAAGCCCCGCCGCCACCGATTCATCGGCCATGTAAACCCCGACGCCGCCGGACGCGGTCACCAGGGCAACCCGGTTATTGGCCGGTAATCGGCCGACCGAAATGGCATAGGCCATATCGAACCACTCATCGACGCTTCGCGCGCGATAGACGCCGTATTGCCGAAACACCGCGTCGTAAATCTCGTCCGATCCCGCCAGGGCCGCGGTATGGGAAGCCGCCGCGGCGGCGCCAACGTCGCTGCGGCCGACCTTAAGGACGATCAGGGGCTTTTTCGCCCGCCGCACGGCCTCCAATGCGGCAAGGAACTTGGGGCCGTTTCGGCATCCCTCCATATAGGCAAGGATGACTTTCGTCGCGCCATCATTGGCCAAAAAGGCCAAGCCATCCGAAAGCTCGACGTCGAGCTCGTTGCCGCTCGTCACCCAATAGCTGAAGGAGAGCCCGAGTTCCAAGGCGCGCATGGCGGAATATCCGCCGAACGCCCCGCTCTGGCTCACCAAGCCGATTGATCCCGCCTTGCCGAAGGCATCGCCGAAGAAGGGCGAGAAGCTCGCGACGGCACCCTCGGCCAGATTGGCCACGCCAAGGCAGTTCGGGCCGAGGATACGCATTCCGGCCGCCGCGGCAATGGCGCCCATTTCCTCCTGGCGCTGCCGCCCCTCTGCGCTCACTTCGGCAAAGCCCGCGGTGAAGACCACAGCGGCGCGCACGCCCTTTCCCGCGCAATCTTTGATCGCGGCCAGCGCTTGCCGCTCCGGCACCGCGATAATCGCCATATCGACGACATCCTCGATATCGCCGATCCGCGGGTACGCGCTTACTCCCTGCATTTCGCCGCCTTTGGGGTTGACCGCGTAAACGGCACCGGTGAAACCGTGCAACCCGAGATGGCGCAGGGCAGCGCCGCCGATCTTACCAGGCGCGGCGGAGGCACCGATAACCGCGATCGAGCGCGGGCGAAAGAGCGGCTCGAGGGACTCGATGTCGATCAGAGAGCTTTTCATAACCATTCTTTGCTCACAGCCAGGCGATGTGACGCCGAATACCTAAGTCGAAACCGGGTCGAATCTCTGGCGGACACACACCTTCGCGGCGCGCCGTCCTGCGTCACAGCGGCCCGCACCATTTCCGTCCGAGCGCATATCGGCGGCCCGAAATAAATTCACGAATGATTACGCCGGCGACGCGCCCCGTCGGGGTGGCCGTCGCAGAAGCCGCTTGCCAATGTTGAGGAGATGGATCTGGCTGGTGCCTTCGTAAATGCGAAACGCCCGGACATCGCGGTAAAAGCGCTCGATCCCTCTGCCCTTGACGTAACCCTGGCCGCCAAAAATTTGCACCACCTTGTCGGCCACCCGACCGCACATCTCGGTGGCCAAGTACTTGCACATGGAGACGTCCATCGTCACGTCGTCGCCATCGTCGCGCTTGCGCGCAGTGGCGAGTATCAAGGCCCGCGCCGCCTCGATATCGACCTTGCATTCGGCGAGCATCGCCTGAATGAGCTGAAACTCGCCGATCGGCCTGCCAAACTGGTGGCGCTCCTTGACGTATTCTATGGCGTCGTCGAGAAGCCGGATGGCCGGCCCAGTACAGAGGGCGGCGAGATTGATCCGTTGCTTGTTTAATGCCTTCATGACCGTTTTGAAGCCACGTCCGGGCGTGCCGCCGACGATTGCCTCGGCGGGTACTTTGCAATTCTCGAGGTACACTTCCCCTATCGGCGCCCCTTCCTGCCCCATCTTCGGGGTTTGCGCGCTTGTCCTCAGACCGGGCGTGCCACGCTCGATCAGGAAGGCGCTCACGCCCGACGAGCCCGTATCCTTCGGATCGGTGCGCGCGAAAACGGTAAAAAGGTCCGCGATCGGCGCCAACGTAATGTAGCGCTTGACCCCATTCAGCAGGTAATCGCCATCCCCCGTAGCCACCGCGGTCGCCTTCAGGGCGAGCGCATCCGATCCAGCCTCGGGTTCCGTCAGCGCCAAACAGCCCAGGATCTCTCCGGATGCCAGCCGCGGCAGCAGGCGCCACTTCTGCTCCTCCGTTCCGTCCTGAATGATCGACTCCGAGCCGATCCCCGCGTTGGTGCCGAGATGCACACGATATGCGACGGAACACTGGGAAAGCTCCATAAAAGCGAGCGCCAATTCCTCCGTTGTCAATCCCGAACCGCCGTATTGCTCCGGTATGCTCCAACCGAAACAGCCAAGGCGCTTCGCCTCGTCGACGATTTCCGGCGGCACCTCATCGAGTGTCTCGACGCGACTCTCGCTCGGAATAGCGATGTCCGTCACGAACGCCCGGATGCGCCGTCTCAAGCTGTCGATTCCCTCAGGATCTCTGATCAAGGCATCTCTCCTTATTCCGCCACCGGCAGCGGCAGCGCCATCACCATCGCCTGCGATAGCGGGGGATGAAGTCAGCCAAAGCCAGGCTCCTCGCGCATATAGCCAAACCGCCGCTCCGCAGCAGCTCGCTCCCAAATAGTTGCCGCTCGCTCTCGTCCGACGGGCCGTCGCCCCCCTCACGAACACGCGTTGGCGAGCCGGAAGACAGCGGCCGTCGCTTCTCCTTTGCGCCCACGGGACTTAGACCGCCGCAAAGCGCTTGAGGCTCAGTCGGGCGATGTTCAGTTGATGAATCTGGCTGGTGCCTTCATAAAGCCGAAAAAGCCGCACGTCCCGATACCACCTCTCGATGGCCGAGTAATCTGCGACATAGCCGCCACCGCCGAACATTTGCACGCAGCGATCCGCTACCCGGCCACACATTTCGGTGGCGAAGTATTTGCACATGGAGGCCTCCAATGCGACGTCTTCACCGCGATCCCGCCTCCGCGCTGCCTCGAGGATCATGCAGCGCGCCGCATAGATTTCGGTCTGGCAGTCCGCAATCATGCCTTGCACCAACTGGTGCCCGGATACCGGCTTTCCGAATTGCACGCGCCGCGAGGTGTGCGAGATGGCCTCCTCGAGCATCCGGATCGCCGGACCGGTGGATAGGGCGGCGAGATGGATACGCTGCTTGTTGAGCACTTTCATGATGGTTCGGAAGCCGACGCCTTCCTTGCCACCGATTAGGTTCTCCGCTGGCACCCGGCAACCTTCAAGAAGGACCTCGCCCACGGGCGAGCCGGCCTGGCCCATCTTTCGATAAGCCGGTCCTGTGAACAGGCCCGGCGCACCGCGCTCGACGACAAAGGCGGAAAGTCCCATCGAGCCGGTGCTGCCCGGCTCGGTGCGCGCCAGAACCGTGAACACGCCGGCAATCGGCGCATTCGTGATGAAGCATTTACGACCGTCCAGGATGTAGTCTTCCCCCTTTCGAATCGCCACCGTCTTGATATTCGTCGCCTCCGAGCCGGCGTCAGGTTCGGTCAAGGCCAACGCGCCGGTGGCCGCGCCGGAAGCCAATCCTGGGAGAAAGCGACGCCTTTGCTCTTCCGTGCCATCAGCCACGATCGCTTCCGAGCCAATTCCCGTGTTGGTGCCGACGCGGGCCCGAAATGCCGCCGAGCATTGCGATAATTCCAGCGCTCCCAGCACCAATTCCTCAGTCGTCAAACCCGCCCCGCCGTATTCCCGTGGAATGCTCCAGCCGAACATCCCGCGCGCGCGCATTTCGGCGACGAGGTCCTCCGGGACCTCATCGAGCTCAGCGACGCGATCCTCATTCGGCATCGCGCGCTCCCGCACCCAACGCCGAGTGTCGGCGAGAAAACCTTCAAAGCGCTCAGGGTCACGAATCATTGCCGGGCTCCAGCCGATCGAAAGGTGAAGGCCTTTCCCCGCGCCGAATGATACGGTGGCGAGACTGCGCCGTTCACGGGGCCGTCGATCTTCATGGGTTGAGGTCGCCCCTGCGTTCTCAGATAATCCCGCGGCTGCTCAGATCCGCCAGCTCTTCCTCGCCTAGTCCGAGAAGCTCGCGGTAGATCTCCGAATTATGGCTACCGAGGGCGCCTCCGAGCGAGCGGATCACACCGGACGTCTTGCTGAACTTCGGCAGTGGCGCGGGCATCATCAGCTTGCCGTGCTCGTCGTCATCCATCTCGATAAAGGTGTTCCGCTCGCGGTAGTGTGGGTTCTCCGCGATATCGGCGATCGACATGAGAACGGATGCCGGAATATCCTTTGACGACAATAGATCGACCACCTCGTCCGCATCCATGGTCTGCACCCAGGTTGCGATGATTTCGTAGAGCGCGTCCTGATTTTCAACGCGCGCCTCGCGGCTGAAAAATCGCGCGTCCTCGGCGAGCTCGGGCTGTCCCATCGCCGCCACAAAGCGCCGAAACAGCGGCCCCGTCCCAGCGTGCAGGGAGACACGCCGGCCATCCCGCGCCGTGAAGTCGTTGGCGGGAACGATATAGGGGTTGCGGTTTCCGACCCGCTCGCGCACCTCCCCGGTCGCCGAGTAATTCACCAGCGCGTCCTCGGAGGCGCGAAATCCGGATTCGTACAGCGCCAAGTCGATGACCTGCCCAGTGCCGCCGCGGCAGTCGCGATGGTAAAGCGCCATCATGATGCCGGAGACGGCCAGATAGGCGGTCATATAGTCGATTAAGGCGTAGCCCCCGCGAACCGGCGGCCTATCCGGCTCTCCGCTGACATAGGTGAGACCGGAAAACGCGCTCGCGACGCGATCGAACGTGCCACGGTTCCGGTAGGGCCCGGTCAGGCCGTAGCCCGTTATGTATGCGAACACGCCCCGCGGATGGATTCGCTGCAGGGTTTCCGGGTCCATGCGCCACTTTTGTAACGTCGGCAGCCGATAATTGGTGATGACCACGTCGAATTGCGGGATAAGCGCATGCAGCATCTCTTGCGCTTCCGGCTCCCGGAGGTTGAGCGTCACCGATTTCTTATTTCGCCCCTCCTGCACCCATTGCAGGGAGCGGCCACCTGGCTTCTTCGCGCCGTTACGGGTAAAGTCGCCAGTCCCTGGTTGTTCAATTTTCACCACGTCGGCGCCGAAATCACCCAGAAACGTGGCGCTTACAGGAGCGGCGAGAACAGCGGAAGCATCCAGAACCCGGATGCCGGTCAGAGGCGGTGTCATGGCTACCCCTTGGACTTTTGCTCAAGCAAATCTACGATCTGTGCCGTCGTGGCAGCGAAGTAAGGGCTGGAGCGGTCTCTGGATGCCGTTTCCATCGGCATTTGCGTCACGATCCGACCGGGTCTGGCGCTCATTACCAACACCTGGTCGCCGAGGTACACTGCCTCGGAGACATCGTGGGTCACAAACACCGCCGTAACCGTTCCACCTCGCATCAAGCTCAAGAGCTCGGATTGCAGATGCAGACGCGTTTGCGCGTCGACGGCGGCGAACGGCTCGTCCATCAGCAAAAGCCGCGGCTCAAGCGCGAGCGCCCGCGCGATCCCGACCCGCTGCGCCATGCCCCCAGAAAGCTCGTGTGGATAGCGGTCGACGAAATCGTCGAGGCCAACCGCCGCCAAGTGCTGATGGGCCTTGTCGCGCGCGTCCGATCGCGACAGTCCACGCGCTCGAAGTCCTACCGCCACGTTCCCAATGACGGTCTTCCAGGGGAAGAGAGCCGGCTGCTGAAACACCATCGCGGCATCACGGCTCGGTGCCGATACCAGGCGCTCATCCACCCGCACTTCGCCTTCGGTACTTTTCTTAAGGCCGGCAATGCACTCTAGCAGGGTGCTCTTGCCGCATCCGGAGGGCCCGACGAGGCACATGAACGAACCGGACGACACCGTAAAGGTAATGTCCGACAGCGCCAGAACCCCGCTTCCCTGGCGGCTACGGTAACGATAGGTGAGGCCCCTGACGTAGACGCTCGGCGGCGAAATGCGCGAAACATCGGTCGCCTGTTTTATCGCGCTTACCATCCTGCCTTCTCCCGATAGGGCACGAGCGTTCGCTCCAACAGAGAGATCAGAATACTCAGCACCGCTCCCACCCCCCCGATGACGACCATGCCAGCCATAACCGTTGCGGTGGCAAGGTTCTGTTGCGCGGTGGTAATGAGATAGCCGAGGCCGGAATTGGCCCCGATATACTCCGCCGCGATCACCGAGACCCAGGCAAGCGACACGGCCACCTGTATGCCGGCTAGGACCCGCGGTAGCGCCGACGGAAGCACAATCCGCCATGTAATGGCGTGAGCAGAGTAGCCAAGCATTTTGCCGACCCGCAGCAGTTGCGGATCCACGTTACGCATGCCGTTGTAGGTATTGATGATGATGACAAAGATCGTCGCATACCAGACGACGAACACCTTGCCGAAGATTCCGATCCCAAACCAGACCACCACGAGCGGCACCAGCGAAAACGGAATGATGACCCGGAATATCTCTACGGGCGCGGAGAGGAACCGTGAGACAGTAACGGATCGGGCCATGGCGGCGCCCATCGCGACCCCCAAGGCCACGCCGGGCACGAAGCCGATCAGGAACTCCACGAGGCTCGTTTCCAGATCGGAAAGCAACTCCCCAGATGCCCAAAGCCGGTAGATTTGCTCCGCCACCGCCTGTGGAGCCGGCAGAATTATCGCGCGGGTGTGGAACGTCTTCACGGCCCCCCACCACACCGCCAAGGCGATCACGAGACCGCCGACGCCGAGCACGGCTTGCCACAACCGGTCGCCTCCAAGCCTCGCTCTCATTCCGTTACCCTCTGTTCGACGTCGACGTCCAACCGGTTACTTACCAGCCACGGGAACGCCCGCCGCTGAGCCATCAAAAATAGTCCATTTGCGGCGATCCCCACGATGGCGAGGGTCAGCATTCCCACCATGATCTGCGCGACGTCGAAAGACTGACCACCGTAGAATTCCAGCGCTCCGATGCCGGTATTGCCAGCTACTAGTTCGGCGATGACGACGCCGCCCCAGCTCAGGCCCAAAGCGAAGCGCAACCCGACCAAGACATCGGGCACAGCAGACATTAGAAATACTATGAGGCGCTGTCCCCTTCCGAGACCGAGTACCCGGGTCACCTTGATGATGGTCTCATCGATGGTCGAAACACCGTGGGCGGTGTTGACAACCAAATTGAAGAAGGCAATGAGAACGATGACGCTGGTTTTGCTCCAGTAGCCGATACCGAACCAAAGAATCGCCAAGGGCACCCAAGCCAAAGGAGATATGTGGCGCAGAAAATTGAGGAGCGGCTTCACTGACAGCGCGAAAGCCCGGTAGCGGCCGATCGCCGTGCCAACGACAATCCCCGCCGTCGACCCGATCAGCCAGCCCCCAAATGCCTCCGCCAAACTGGCTGCGACGTCGCCCGGCAGACGACCGTGCAAAAGGGCGACGAAGCGAAGCACGACCGCCCAGGGATCTGGGAAATATATCGATCCCATCAAATAGGCCGAGATTTCCCACGCCAGAAGTATTACTGCCACGGACGTGAGAGCGGGGCCGCACCGCCAGCGCGGAGCCGCACCTCTCGTGCGGCGCGCGCGCTGGCGTTCCATTGCCTTTTCCACCACCTAGCAACCAATCACTTGCCGAGTTGGCTTTCAGCTTTCTCAATGAACTCCGGATGGATGAGCTGGTCGGTGAAGCCAGAAACACTGGCGACGTGGATCACATGGTACTTCTTGAGGATCCCTATCTGATTCTCGAGCTGCTTCTTATTCGGCACCGGATCGATCGGTCCGACCAGACCATGCTCATACGAATACGTTACGTTAGCAAGGCTCGTCCCGGTGACCCTCGCGATATCCTTGTAGGCGCGCTGCGGGTGATCGTGGAGCAGCTTCTCCGCCATGATCACGGCCTTCATGACGTCGACAACCGCCTGCCTATGCTCCTTGGCGAACTCCGGCCGCACCGCGATCCCGCCGCCGGGCCAAGTCTCACCGTAGATCTGCGACGCGGTAGCCACCAGCTTCGCCTCTCCGGTCGCCAACATTTGGCTGTCGTACGGCACCCACGAAACCGCGGCCTGGATGGCATTGCGTTGCATCGCCGGCGCCTGGCTCGGCCCCACGATGTTGAACGCGTGCAGATCCTTCAGCGTCAACCCGGCCTTGGCCAGCCCCAGCCGCAACACCGCGTAAGGCGCCGAATTAAGAATGACGCCGCCGACGTTCTTGCCTTTGAGATCCTTCAGCGAGTTGATCCCACTGTCCTTGCGTGCCACGATCGCCACGTAGTTGCTGGACCCGTTCGCGATGTACCAATAGAGACCGGGGCTTCGGGCATCCATCTGCATCAGGCCTGAGGTATCCGCCTCGGCAAAGTCGATGGCACCTGCCGCCGCCGCCGCTGCCTCCGCCGGGGCATATTTGGGAAAGTTGATCCACTCGACCTTGTAGCCCATTTTTTCGAGATACCCTTCCGCGCGGATGATCTCGAGCGGCCGCAAAGCCGGAAAGATGCCCATCCGAAGGACCGGCTTTGCCGCGGCGGAAGCTGCCCATGCGGATGGGCTGACCGCCAACCCTGCTGCGGCGGCAACCAGACCGAGGGCCAGCACTACGGTCGACATAAAGCGATGATGAACGCGAGAAATCCAAGGCATATCCTATCCCTTCCCTATTCCTCCTCGTCACCATGATCGGCGATCGGGAGTGTGGTTATGCGTTGCGTGGCCATCAAACGCAGAACATCGCCTGCGCCCTTGATCGATGTGGTCACCTGGCAATCGCGCCGGCGGGTTCTATCGCCGCACGCAAGGGAGTATCAAACTCCCAATCGGCCGCCGAACGGCCGGCTTGATGCCCGGCCGAATGTCCGGTCCGGCGGCCGCCGCCAGCGGAACGCACCTTGCGCCGGCGGTCAAACCGCGCGCACACTTGCCATTTCGTTAGCTGACATTTTTTTGCTTCCTCCTCGCTGGGCTTCTTTCGGCCTCTTTTAAAGACACTCTAGCCTCAATCGTCGCCATCTTGTAACCTGATAATCGGTCTAAGAGATATGCTGACTTGTGATGGGACAGGATCTCGATCTTCGCCGCTTGCGCAGCTTCGTTCAGGTCGCTGAATTACAGAGCTTCACCAAAGCGGCCACCATGGCGCGAGTTGCGCAATCCGCTCTCAGCCGCCAGATTCGCGAATTGGAGGCCCAATTCGGCGAGCCGCTGTTTTACCGCACTGGACACGGCGCAAGCCTGACAAGCTTCGGGCTTGAAATCATGCCGCGGGTCAAGGCGCTCCTTTTGCAGGCGGACCAATTGGCCCAAGACATACAAGCCGGCCAGGCTGTTCCCGCCGGCGACGTGTCATTGGCTGTTCTCGCCTCTCTCGGCCCCGTCCTTCTAACGCCTCTACTCGATCGCGTGCGCCATCAATTCCCTGGCATTCGCATGCGCATCGTCGAGGGGCTCGCCCATCATATCGAGGAGTGGCTGACCACCGGCCGCGTCGATATTGGAATTCTTTACGAAACGTCGCGCTATCGCGTTCCAACCAGCGAGGTGTTGTTCACGCCGGATATGTACCTTGTCGCGCGCCGCGGCGACCGGCGCGTTCCCGATGGCACTGTTCCGCTTAAGGGGATCTCCACATTGCCGCTCATTCTCCCGGCCCCGCCGAACTACCACAGAGCACTGATCGAACGCGCTTGTACCGTCAATCGCGTGCCGTTGCAGATCTCGTTCGAGATGGACAGCACTCTAAGCGTCGTGGAACTGGTCTCGCTCGGCGGTTCCTACACCATATTGCCGCTACACGCGGTGATCCGGCACGTCAAAAGCCGTAAGGTTCAGGCCTCGCGGATTATACGGCCCGCCATCACGCGGCGCGTCATGCTGGCAACGCCAAGCCAGCGTCCGATGAGCCGCGCCACGACCGAGATCGTGCGCCTCGCGCGCGAGGAGTCTAGACGTCTCGTCGCAATGCTGGCGGAATCCGAATGATCGTGCCGGGCCGGCGCGGAAGCCCGGCTCGTTGCAACGATACCGCCGCATGCCGCCACGGCCATCCGGCTCCTCGACATCGCGCACTCCCCAACCCGAGGCGCAGCTACTCGACGACCGGCGTTGCGAGCGCTATGAAGTTCGAGACAACCGCTTAGCGCCTTTTCGCAGGCCGATCGCCCGGCGCCACATGGCCTCAGACGTCGTAGCTCCGCACCACCGCCATATCCGGCTCGGCTCCGAGGCCGGGCGTTTCCGGCAAAGAAAAACTACCGGCCCGAAGGTTGGGAATTGCGGGCAAAAGCTCCGTTCTGAGCGGATTGTCGTTGATATCCACCTCGAGCAACCCGTCGCCGCCGACGGCCGCGAGAAGGTGCGCGGAAGCAAGAAGACCGACAGCGCCGCCGAGGTAATGCGGGCAGTAGCGCCGGCCGGCCCCGAGGATCGTGCGCGCCACCGGCAAGCAGCCCGAGATGCCGCCCCATTTCGCGACATCCGGCTGCACGACGCCGAAAAGACCGCTCTCCGCCGCCCGAGCGAAGGCGGCCTCGCTCGCCATGTTCTCGCCGGCCGCGAGCGGAATGGGGGAGCGCTCGGCAAGCACCCGCCAGTCCGCCTCGGGGCGATCGGCGGCAAGCGGCTCTTCCAGCCAGCCGAGCCCGAACGAGCCCAGGGCATCCACCATCTCCAGCGCCTCGGAAAGCGACCAGGCTTGATTCGCGTCCGCCATGAGCGGCCGCGCTCGCCCTGTCACGGCGCGGATCGCGGCGAGGTTTTCGAGATCTCGTTCCCTGCCAAATCCGATCTTGAGCTTGAAGGCTTCGAAGCCTTGCGCCATCGCCCGCTCGACCGTGCGCTCGGGCGCGGTCGGATTGATCCCGCTGGCATAGGCCGGGACGCTTGCGACCTTGCCGCCCAACCAGCGCCACAACGGCAGTTCGCGACGCCGAGCCGCGAGATCCCAGAGCGCGATATCGAGCGCCGCGGCGCATTGGGCGAGCGGACCCGGCTCGCCGGTCTGGATCGCGAGAATCCGAAGCCGCCGAGTGAGGTGGCGAAAAATATCCGAGGGGCGAGCGAACGGCACGTCGCGGGCGAGCGGCCCAACCACATGACGAATTAGATGCGCGCGGTGCCGCCCGCCGCCGTCGGGGAAGTTGCACCAGACCTCGCCCCACCCGACGGCACCCTCCCTGTCCTCGATGCGCACCAGCACGGCAGGGCGCGCCCGCATCATGCCGAACGAGGTGCGGATCGGCTCGGGGCACGGCGCCTCGAGCGCATAGGCGCGGATATCCGCGATGGTGACTGGCTCGGCGAAGGCGAAATCCGCAGCGGCATCCATTGGCCTGCTCACCCCCTCGGCGAGGTCAATACCTCAGATAGACCGAATGTTCCGTGGTGTAGAACGTGACCGCCGAGCTTCCCACGGAATAGGCGCCGACGCCGGAGTTCTTGATCCCACCGAAGGGCATGTTCTCATCCGGCGCGGTGCCGTGATTGATGTGCAGCATGCCGTTCTCGCTCTCACCGACGAAACGCTGGATCAACCGGTTGTCATTAGAGAACAGCGCGCTGGTGAGGCCATACTCGACTTCGTTCAGGATCGTCATCGCCTGGTCGAAGGTATCGTAGGCGATAACCGAGATCACCGGCCCGAAGATTTCCTCCCGCGCCGCCGTGGTGCCGGGCCGCACGTCGACCAGTACCGTCGGCTGATAGAAGTATCCCTCCTCGACCCCCGTCACGCGGGCCCGCGCGCCGCCCGTCGCCGCCCGCGCGCCCTCGGCGAGGCCCTGTTGCACCATGCGCTCGACGCGGGCGAGTTGGTTCCCGTTGGTCAGCGGCCCCATGCTGGTCCCCTCATCGAGCCCGTCCCCCAGAATTACCCGTTCGGCGCGTGCCACCAGGCCGGACGTGACCGCGGCCTGCAGCTCGCGCTGCACCAGAACACGGCTGATCGCCGTGCAGCGCTGCCCGCCGCACAAAAAGGCTGCGGCCGCGACTTGATCCAGGCATTGATCGACGTCCGCCACGTCGTTGATCACCGCCGCGTTCTTGCCGCCAAGCTCGAGCGAAATCTCGGCGAGATTCTGCGCCGCCAGCCCATAAATCTTTCGCCCCGTGTCGACCGATCCGGTGAACGTCACGCCGGCAACGCCGTTTTGCCCGACCAACATGGTTCCCACCCCAGCGGCGCCAAGCACGACCTGGAACAAGCCCTCCGGGAGGATATTCTGCGCCGCCTCCGCCATCAGACAGGCGGCGGCCGGGGGATATTCCGAGGGCTTGAGCACGATCGCATTGCCAAAGACCAGCGCGGGTGCGATTTTGCGCATCGGCGTCAGAGTCGGGAAATTCCACGGCGTGATGGCAGCGATGACGCCACGCGGGCGACGTGTGACGAAACTGCGCACGCCGGCTCGGGCCGCGGGCATGAGGCCCGAATGCGGCCGCGCCGCCTCGCCGGCCATGAAGCGCGCCTCCTCGATCGCCTTGCCGAGCTCGGCCCGCGATTCCTTAATCGGCTTGCCCTGCTCCAGCGTGACGGCGCGAGCGATCTCCTCGGTGCGCGCGGCAACGGCATCAAGAAAGCGAAACACGCGCCGGCCGCGCTCCATGTCGGGAAGCGCCTCCCAGACTTTTTGCGCCGCCCGGGCCGTCGCCACGGCCGCGGCGACCGCCTCCGCGTCGGCGGCGAGGTAACGGCCGACGACCTCCCTCGGACGAGCCGGATTAAAGGTCTCGAAATGCGCTCCCGCGCGCGCCGTGGCAGCCCCGCCGCCCACCGTCATATTGGCTTGAAACATGATGCCACCACCGTTGCAAAAATTGCGTCAGATAGACTTCGTCGCCGTTTTGTGATAGCGCTAACATCACGTAAAGTCAATCGACTGGTCCAGATCCTTTGGCCCAGCATCTGCGCCGGCGGCCGATGGAGAACCAAACTCAAGCCATGGCAAAACGCGACGAAACCCAAGTCCGCATGGAAGACGTGGCCAAGCTCGCCGACGTCTCCGTTATCACCGTGTCGCGAGCGCTGAAACAGCCGCGCAAAGTGGCCGAACGGACCCGCGCGAAAATCATGAAGGCGGTGGAGGAAACCGGCTACATCCCGAATCTGGTCGCCGGCGGCCTCGCCTCTCACCGGACCAGCGTGGTTGGGGCCGTGATCCCAACCATCACCAACTCCATCTTCGCCGACACCATCCACGGCATGTCCGATGTTTTCGGCGCTGCCGGCATGCAGCTTCTCCTCGGCACCACCGGCTATTCGCTGGCCCGCGAGGAGGAGCTGGTCGCCGCCATGCTGGGCCAACGCGCCTCGGCGCTGATCCTGACCGGCGCCACCCATTCCAAGCGCGTCCGCGCCTATCTCGATCGCGCCCGCATTCCTGTGGTGGAGACCTGGGTCATCGACGGACACCCGATCGACCTTCGCGTCGGCTTCTCGAACTTCGACGCCTCCCACGCGATGGTGCGCCACCTCGCTGCCTGCGGTTACCGCCGCATCGGATTCGTTTCGGCACCGATCAAGGCCAATGATCGCGCCGAGGCGCGACTTCGCGGCTACCGCCGGGCGGTGCAGGACCTCGGCCTTGTCGACAAACGAAGCTACGAACGGCAGGCCGCCTTCTCGTTCCGTCAAGGCGCCGAGGTCTTCGTCGACCTGATCGAGAGCGAGCCGGCCCTCGAGGCGGTCTATTTCGCGAACGACATTCTCGCAATCGGCGCGCTGCTCGAGGCCCGTCGGCGCGGCATTGCCGTTCCGGACCACATTGGTGTCGCGGGCTTCGACGATGTTGACCTCGCCTCCGAGGTCAATCCGGGCCTCACCACCGTGCGCCTCCCACGTTACGAGATCGGCCGCACGGCGGCGGAACTGGTGACGAAAACCCTGATCGGCGCCCCTATCGGAGACCGGGTCGTCGACCTCGGGTTTCACGTCATCCAGCGCGGCTCAACCCGGCCGCCGCAACGCGATCCATCGCCACCGAAGCGTGCCAAGCGCGGGCCTCGGTAGCGCCGGCTCGGGCGCGACCGGCTCAGGGAAGGCGAGCCAGGTCCCGTACCGACTGGTAGAGCGCCGTCCAGTCGGCGCGCCCGCGGCCCTGCCCACGCGCGACACCATAAGCCTCGCGCGCGACCGCGCCCGTCAGCATGGGCACGTTGAGGCTGGCGCCAAGATCGAGCGCGAGGCCGAGATCCTTGTGCGCGAGATCGATCATGAAGCCGGGCGTAAGATCGCCGCGCAGCACCTTGGCGGGATAGGTGGTGCCCATGTGCCCCTGGCCCGCCACCGTGCCCAGCATGACCTCCCGCGCCTGCTCGACGGTGAGACCGGCCGCTTCGGCCAGGACCAGCGCCTCTGCCGTAAGCAGGTTGAGACTGATCGACATATAGTTGTTCACCACCTTCATGCGGCCGCCGGTACCAAGCGGGCCGCAATGCACAAGCGTATCGCCAAGACAGGCGAGAAAGGGCCGCGCCCGTTCCACATCCTTCGGCGCACCGCCGATCATGATCAGGAGCTTGCCTTCCTCGGCGTGTTTCGACGAGCGACCGACCGGCGCGTCGATCATCGCGTGGCCGCGCTCCGCCAGCCTCTTGCCGATCCGGTCGGTCACTGCCGGGGCAATGGTGCTCATGTCGATCAAGAGGGCATTCGCCGACAGGGTTTCGGCGATGCCTTTCTCGCCAAAGATCGCCTTCTCGACGTGCTCGCCGTTCGGCAACATGGTGATCACGATCTCGGCACCCTTGGCGGCACTTGCCGCGTCGGCCGTGGCCGCCGCGCCTTGTTTGGCGACTCGGCCGAGCGCCTCACGGTCAAGGTCGAAGGCGTTCACCTGGTGCCCGGCGCGAAGCAGGTTCGCTGCCATCGGCCCCCCCATCGTCCCAACTCCGATAAAGCCGATTGTCGTCATACTGCTTTCTCCTAGAACACCAAAACACCGCCGCGGCGGCTGAAATCACCGGGGAAGTCAGGACGTCCGTGGCCTGCGTCCCGGCGGCCGCAAGCGGGGGGCGCGACGGGCTCGGCGGAATAGAACCCGCCGCCGAGCCCGTCGCCCGACACTGAATCAGGCCTTGGCCAAGGCCAGGAACAGGTTCGGATCGAAGTACTTTTCCGCCGGGACCGGATGCTCGATCGCGCCGATCTTGACGAAGACGTCGGTCACCTGATTCAGCCACTTGGTCACGGTGCCGTCCTTGTAGAGCGACACCCATTTGGCCGCGTCAAAGACCTTCTCTGCCTTGAACATGCTATGAAGCTGCTCCAGCTTGATGTCGCTATAGTGCTTCCGCTGCAGGATCTTCAAAGCTTCGTCCGAATGATGGACAAGGAACTCATTCGCCGGAAGCCAGCCCTTAATGATCTTTTTCACGACATCCTGATTCTTGTCGAAGAAGTCGTTGCGCGCCGCCCAGCCGTCGACGATCGCCGCCGCCGGATAGTACTTGGAGGCATCGACCAGCATCTTCGCGTTCGGCACCCGCTTCTCGACCGCAAGGTTGAACGGCACCCAGAGAGCCACGGCTGGCACCGCGCCAGCGATGAAGGACGTCACCGCCGCCGCCATGTTCTGGTTGACGATCTCGACGTCCTTGTTGGGATCGAGGCCGGCCTGCTTAAGCGCGGTATAGAGGAAAACATTCGCCGTGGTGCCGCGCGTGGTGGCGATCTTCTTGCCCTTCAGGTCCTGGATGCTCTTGATCCCGGGCTGTACCCAGAGCTGGGCGGTCGCCCATTCGACATCGTTGATCAGGAACACCTTGCCCTGGCCTCTGGCCGGGAAATTCGACACCACGGCGCCGGTGGCGAGGACATCGAGGCTGCCACCGACCAAGGCCTGGAACATGCCAAGGCCCGTCGTGAAGCGCACATATTCGATGTCGAGGCCTTCCTTCTTCCACGTGCCCATATGGTCGGCAAGCCAGATCTGACCGTCGACGGCGAGCGTATGGAGATAGCCGAGACGCACCTTGGTGCGGCGCGCTGCGAAAGCCATCTTCGAGCCCAGGCCCAGGCCGAGCGCGGCACCACCCGTTCCCGCCGCCTTGAGAACCTGCCTCCTGTTTATCCGCTTGGTCATGGCAATCTCCTTTCCTGGACGCGCTACCGCGTCGTTTCTAGTTCTTTCCGCTTTGCTGCTTTTGCGCTGCGTATTCACGCATTACGACGCCCCGGAGTTCGGAGCGTATTCTCCCGAATTCCGGGTCGTCCAACAGCGACGCCGACCGGGGGTAGGAGAAAGGCACTTCCACGACACGGCGAATCCGGGCCGGCCGTGCGCTGACCACAAGAATCTTCGACGACAAATAGAGCGCCTCCTCGACCGAATGGGTAATCAGCAATACCGTCTTGCCCTCCTCGTGCAGCACCCGAAGCAAGAGGTCCTGCATGTCGGTCCGAGTCTGCGCGTCGAGCGCCCCGAATGGCTCGTCCATAAGGAGGAACTCGGGCCGCACCGCATAGGCGCGCGCAAGAGCCAGACGCTGGCGCATGCCGCCGGACAGTGTCTTCGGATAGGCCCCAGCAAAGTCGCCAAGACCCATCAAGGCCATGTAG
>OFHJ01000311.1_pt1 | contig 19892 bp, 28 predicted proteins | sample 1522001 | NCBI WGS metagenome assembly OFHJ01 (sample SAMEA2464838, study PRJEB22497) | soil metagenome | biome: Grassland; feature: Farmland; material: Clay | place: Australia | collected 2013-02-01 | depth 1.2 m | reverse complement strand
ATGCAGATCCATGAGCGTACCCTGCATCGCTACCTTGCCGGCGAGCACCCAGTCCCCCGCTTGGTGGAACTCGCCGTCAAGGCATTCGCTCAGGAGCCGAAGTCATGACCCTGCGCTACTGCCTCTCCCCGCTCGGCGACCACACCGACGGCGTGCCGTGGTTCGAGCCGGAGCACGGGGAGCGATACTGCCCGGCGCACCGCGACCAGCCGAAGCCGCGCGTGCGGCTCGTTGATGGGCGGTGGGTGCCGGTCGAGGGGGCGTCAACGTCCTTTTAGACAGAGGTTCGTATGAATCAGAACATCCTGGTCGGCAAGACCCTGAAGTCCATCTACCTCGCCGAGGACCGCCAGGCCATCAAATTCGAGATGGAAGGCGGCGACGTGATCGTGCGCTGCGACGCCGAGTGCTGCTCCTATACCTGGGTCGAGCATATCGAGCTGCCCGCGCTAGGCTTCCCGGCCGTGGTGACCGCCGTCGAGGACTTGGATATGCCAGAGGGTAAGCCCTCGGAATTCCATACGGATCCAGATTCGCTCCAGTTCTACGGCTGCAAGATCAGCACCGACCGTGGAGAGATCGTGATCGACTACCGGAACGACTCCAACGGCTACTACGGCGGCAATCTGTCATGGCCCGGTGGCGAGTACGAGCACTTCTATGGCGGCGTCTACGGACAGAACGTGTCCAAGGAGCAGTGGAAGCAGGTCGCCTGACCACCGTCTTTTTGAACCGATGAACAACCGCATTCACGTAGCGCGCGATCGCCAAAGTCCGTCCTGGAGTGTCCCAAGATCGAGGCTCCATTTCCAGGACGGCGCCGGGCGCGCGGACTCTGAATCCGAGGAATGATCATGAAACCGATCGATCCTGAGTGGATCAAGCAGTACGTTGACACGTTCGTGAAGCTCGCAGAAAAGCTTGGTCCTGGCGAGATGCGGAATTCGTGCCTTGTGCGAGCAGACCACGCATTGGACTTGGTCGAAGCGTGGAATATCCATTACGCATCGGATCTGAATACCGAGGGGCAATCGTGAGCGCATGCGAAAAGTGCTGGTCAGACGCCGGTGGGGATGCGCACGCCTATGCACGGCTGGTACTGGCTCGCGAAAAGGCCGATCAAGTCTGCACGGATGAGGAACAGGCCGGCCCTGGTGCCAAGGAGTGCCACGGCTGCGGCCGCAAGACTCTCCACCAGCACACAGGAGTGCCCATGTGCGACTGCCCCGAGAAGGTGGCTCATTGCCCCGACCATCACTACCGCGCCGCCGGCTGGTGCCCGTATTGCGGCGACACGCTGGAAGCTGCGCGAGCCAGAAACGCTGTCCTGAGTACCGATGTTTCAGCCGAGCGACCGTAAAAACAATCACCACGGAGCAATCATCATGAAGTCTCTACGAGCCATCTGCATCGGGGCGCTCAGCGTCGCCCTTCTCTACGCCTGCGGAGGGTCAAACTCCCAGGCATCGTCCGGTAGCGGCCTGACGCAGGCCCAGGTGCAGACCTTGATCAACTCAGCGGTGGCGCCCCTTCAGCAGCAGGTCGCGAGCCTGCAGACCGAGGTGACATCCCTGCAGCAGGCGGCTGCGCCGGCGGTGTTCATCCAGGCACCGAATGCACCTGCGGTGAAGATGCAGGTGCACGCCCAGCTTTCCGCCAAGGCGACCGGCTCGACCACTGCGTCCACCTGCACCGGGCTCGGCACCCTCACGGGGCGTCCCGCTGACTCAGACCCCATCGTCTCGAACAACCTCTCGGGGGTGTCTTGCACCGGCTATTACTTCACGGTCAGCGGTGCGGCCACATCTAGCGCGGACGGCTACATCCAGCCCCTCAGCAGCGGTATCGCAGTCCTTTACACCGCGCCAGGATGCACGGGGCAGCCGTACGTCGGGGTGGGTCAGTTGTCCTATACCTGGAACGGCGTGCCGCTGCAGGGCGTGGCTCAGGGCGCTCTGGCTGCGGGCGCGGTGTTCACCATCGGCTCGCCGGGGGGATCTGACCCGAGTGCATACTGGATGCTGCCGGCGGCCGCCACCGCGACCAGTATCAATATGGAGTCTGCCTATTGGCAGGGACAGTGCGTGCCTGCGACCTTTACGCTGACGGCGTACCAGCTTCAGACCAACGACTCCACCAGCAGTGGTGTCCCCAGCGCGCCTATTCCGGGTCCCGTCACCATCGGGTGACCCTGCAGCCCTTCCCCGGCGGCACAACCGCCGGGAAGGTTTTGGCCGCTGACTCAGCTCACGAGCACCGGGCGGCCGTTCTCGATTGACCACCCCACCCGCCTGCCGAGCAGCACGACGCTCGGCGTGCCGAACCGCGTGATGGCGAGCGAGTACTTGAGCTGATCGCACGAGTTGCGCCAGGCGGACCACACATAGGCTCTCAGAGCCTTGGACGCGCAGGTGGACCAATACGGCACGCGTTTGCCGGCGTCCGCGCCGCCACCCCATACGAGCGCGTCCAGGCCGCTCACACCGTCCTCGGGGTTGCCCCAGATCGCGTTCAGGGGCCAGCTCCAGCGGTCGATCTGGCCTTTGTGTGCCGGGTTGATGCTCGGGTACGGCGAGGTTTCCCATGCGTGCAGCAGGCACGGCAGCGGGAGCACCAGGAAGCCGAGCACCATGCACGCCAGCATGACGATCTGGGCGAGCACGAAGTAGGCCCACGCCAGCGCTTTCATGGCGTGCCTGCGCGGCGGATAATTGAGTAGGTGGTCACGAGATTGCGGTACGAGCCCCCTGGAATACCGGCCTTGACCGTCACCTGGCGATCCTCGATGCCGCTGGATTTCGTATTCATGGTGTTCACCGTGGCATCCAGTGTGATCGTGACGCTGCTCGCGGCAGTGACCGTCGTGGGTGGGACGACCTCGATGCCGTTCGTCAAGTCCCACACCTGGTAGGTGATGGACGTTGGCGTATAAGCGTTACCTAAACTGTCCGCGAATGTTACGGGAACGTAGCATTCCGAGCCGTTCACGATGGCGATGGATGGTGTACTCATTGAATGACCCCGATGGTTTCCTGGCCGACCGCGATGGAGATGGATTCGGTGCCGGTGGTGATGCTGATAGACTCCTGGCCGACCGCGATGGAGATGGATTCGCCGCCCGCGATCACGACTGGACCGACGTAGCCGATACCGACCACGATGTCGTGACCCTCGCCAACATTCGCGGTCCCGACGATCTTGATCGTCCCGCTGGCGTTTAAGATGTCGTAGAGTTCGGTGATCGACGCTGTGGCCGTGACCGAGAGCGTTCCGGCTGCGCTCGCTGTATCGGACGATTCCCGGATGGCGCTCGCCGCCGAGATGCTGGCGGTTCCGCTCGCCGCTACGCCGTCGGCTTGCTCCGTGATCGCTGCGGACGCGGTGACGGTGCTCCCGACGCTGCCGCTGGCCGAGACGCTATCGGGCGATTCAGTGATGCTCGCCGAGCCGCTGAGCGAGACGGTGGCAACTGCGCTCGCAGCGTCGGCTTGCTCGGTGATCGTCGCCGAGCCCGCAGCGCTGAGTGAGCCGGATGCGCTCGCGGTGTCTGCGCCTTCGACGATCGAGGCAGAACCGGTGACGCCACTCGGTGCGCTCGCTTCGTCGAAGATCGCCGCGACGATGACGAAATCGACGGCCGAAGAAGCGCTGAACGTGACGTTCTGCGTGGCTGCCGTCGAGAGCGCCTCGTGAGCAGTCGTACTCGTGGGCGCGATCGCACCCTGTTTGGACCATCCGCTAACGTCTTGGACGAGCGGACTGTCTGCGACCGGCGTAACGGTCGCTGTGAGCCACTGGCTACCGAGGGCGCTGATAAACGCGTTCGCGCTGGCATTCGCCGGGGAGATGGTGAAGCTCGTCGGCGCGACCGATCCAGATGCCCCCTCAGCGTGCCCATCCAGCGGCGAAGCTGTGACTCCGCCGATTTCCCGGATCCATAAGCCTGCGAATGTATTCGTCGCGCCGAACGAAGCTGTGACTGTTGGAGCAGTCCCTCCGGCCACATTGGGTGCGTACGCGTGACCCACGACGTGGGGATAGGTGTAAGCCTGCGCCGATCCAAGCGTGGTGTAGGCGTTCGAGTCTGTGTCACTGAAGGCGAACGCTACGGCGTCGTTCAGTGTTCCAATAGCGTGAATCGTGCTCTGAGATGTTAGGGGGGAGAGAAACGCCAGCGACACACTTGAGACCGAAGCGCCTGTGGAGATATGGCGCTCCTGAACGACAGACGCACTCATGGCGATGCCTCTATCGTGCTTCCGATGTCACAGGTTTGGTGCGTGACGAGTTTCCCGCGCAGGAGCGCGCCCGGCGCATCGACGGTGACGGATGCCCAGGACGAGGTGGTCACCGTCTTGCCGTCCTGCTCATACCAGGGACCACCGGCAAGCGTGATAGAGCAGTCGAACTGCCAAGTCTTGCCGCCGTCGCAGCTGATCTCGACGGTGTATGTGAGCACGTCGCCGCTCTCCGGCCACTGTGCGCCTTTCGCGTAATCACAGCGGTATGCCGAGCTGCCAGCCGGAAGCGCCGCAGAGACGAAAGGCCCATAAGTGCCCGGCGCAAACGTGGCGACCGGCAGCGTGAGGAGGTTCGTGCTCACAACGTCGTGGTGAGCGCGCGTCCGGCGAGCGTCTGGAGGGCTGTCTGCTGTGCGGCCGTGATGCTCATCACGCACCGTTCGCGGTGATGGTGAAGCTCGTGACATCGACTTGGATGCCCGAAGCAAGCGACGTGCTGGAGAGCGTCAAATCGCCGCCCCCGCCCGTGGCCGTCACGGTACCCTGCGCCACGCAGGTCGTGCCCGCGCTCGAGGTGCAAATGCGGAAGTACCCGGCCGTTCCCGTGGCGACCGCGTTCTCGGCCGTGATCGCGCTCATGGTGAGCACGCCGCCCGAGGGCGCAGGCGCAATCGGGTTCGACATCGGGAGGGACGCGAGCAGCGTGCCAGTGGCAGCGGCAGCGCAGTCCGCAGGCGCGGAGCCCGAGTAGATTAGCAGGTACGCCGTCGAGCCGGCCTGCGAGGTGATGTCCGCGACGTTGTTGTTGCGGTGCGTCGTCGAGTATTGGATTGTCATGGTTTCACCTGTAGATCAGATTTCGCAATGGGAAGGTCCGCGGCGTCCGCTCGGATGGCCGCCTCAGCGCGCATCGTGTCGCCGAGAATCGCGTGCAGGCAGTGGCCACGCCAGTGCGGGTACGCCCCGCAGAGGTGCATCAGCACGTCGATGGGAGGGGCGAACAGAAGGCCCCACCACTTGCGGGCAAGCTCGGCGCGCCCGGTGCGGCCCGAGATCGTCTCGTCGGGCTTGCCGAGCAGGATGGCCGAGCAGAGCATGTCGAGGGCGATCAGGACGGACTTCACGTAGCGGGCGATGCGGTTCATCTGGGGTTCCTTGCTTGGTACTCACGCAGCACGGCGCTCACTTGGTCGGCGCTCGCCGCAAGAGCGTCCAGCAAGGGGCTGATATTTGGCCCTGGCCCTCCCCGTACAGGACGATTTCCCGTAGACACCGCTGGAAGTCGCCCGGCGGGGGCGCGGGCACCCGCATTTCCGGCGTGAGGGGAGCGGCTTTCGGACAGGCCGGAACCGCCACGGTGTGGGTGGAGGCACAGCCGCACAGCAGGAAGAGGCTGGCGAACGGCAGCAGCTTGGTCATGGTTCACCTCAGAGATATAGGCCGCGTGCGCCGCGTCAGCGGTCGCCTGAGCGGCTTTCGTTTCGGCGTTGGCCTGGGCGACCACTTTGGCGCTCGCCCGCTGGTCGGCGACCTGCTGCGCGTGAATGCCCTCGACGTAGACGTGGTGGTGGTAGAGCCAGAACGCCCCGACGGCGCCGGCAGCGACGACGCCGATCAGCACCAGCTCGCTCGCCCACTTCGGCAGCCCGGTCCACCCGAGCAGCAGTCCGACGATGCTCACGGAGCACCTTTCGCGGTGAGCTTCAAGGCCGCCCCGAGCGCACCGATGACCGCGCCCGCACCAATACCGAAGGACTGCATGTCGAAGTGCTGGTGCTTCCAGACCACAGAATAGATCGAGAGCCCTAGGAACGTGAGCACTACGAGTGCGCCGCTCGTGCGAGCGATCTCGAGCACGCCGTCAGCGTCGGCCAGGATCGACGGCGCTTTCATGGTGCACCCACCGGATCAGTGGCGCGGTCGTGCGCGACCATTGAGCTGAACCGGCGCACCTGGACGGTGAGCATTTCCGCGAGATCGCGCCGGATCACCGACTCGGGCCGTGGCGCCCGGTCCTTGACTCGATGGTCATAGCGCCCGCGATACCGCGCGAGGTTCGGGTAGGCGTGCTCTGCGCAGTACCTGCGCGGGCCACGGCCAGGACGGATCGGGTGCTCGCAGCCCAGCTCTCGACACATTTGCACCGAGTTGTACGGATCGCCGTCAGCCATTGCCGTTCTCCAGGTCAGTTGCCAGTTGTGCGAGCGCAGTGCTCATGCTTCGCAGGAACGGGATCAGCGCGGTTACAACTGGACCGGCTGACCCAGAGCCAAAGGGACGGTGGTATCGAGTGCCACGGTGATGGCCGGGCTGAAGTCCGACTCGTTGCCGTTCGTGTCCTCGTTCGTGAACACGAAGTCATAGGCGCCCGAAAGTCCGCTCGGGAGCTGCGATGCAATCGCGCCCAAGTCCCACACCTGAGCGCCTGCGGAGTCAGCCACGGCCTTCAGCGCCGAGATGGGCCCGCAGTCGATGCGCGCGGACTGCGCGTACACCGTCGCCGGGGTGTTGAGGTCGAGCGGGTGAGGCCCGTAGTACGCGATGATGTGATCGGCGGTCGGGATCGCGGCGTTCACCGGGATGCCGAAATCTTTCAGCGGGACGATCTTGCTCATGATGCTCTCCGAAACGTGAGATGAATCAGCGCGCCGAGCTGCTCGGGCTTCCCGAGCGTGGCCGGGGGCGTCCACTGCGCGACATTCGACGGCGCGCTATGTGCGCCGCTCGTATTCGTGGCGTATGCCTCCACGCACACCGGCGAGAGGTCAACTGGGTAGATGTAGGTTTTCATCGCGGCGCCTGGTGCGGCAGTCGGTACCGTGACACTGTTCTGGAGCGTCCCGAAGGCACTTCCTGAGCACGAGCCCCACTGCACCGTGACACTCGCCAGATCGGTGAGCGCCGAGCCGTCCGTGTTGGTGGAAGGATTCGTCCACGTCACGGGCACCTTGGCCGCGAATGCCGGCGCAGCGACGACGAGGCACGCGAGCGCCGCGAGGGCGCCAACGATGAACTTACGCATGGGTGATAGCCTCCAGAGCTGCGAGCGTGGCCCGCGTGACCCAGCCGTCGCCGTAGCGGCGCCAGGAATGAGAGTTGCTGTACGCGATATCGCGCTGAGCGGTGAACGTGGCGAGGAATCGCTTCTCGTCGGCCCGCGCAACGGCTTGCAGCGTGATCGGGCCGATCTGACCGTCCGCGATGACGCCCGCAGCGCGTTGCAGGATGAGCGTCGCTTCATGGACGCCCTGATTGACCGCCGAGTCGAGCGCGACCCATGCGGCCCAGTCGGGGAGTTCGGGTCCGTGCATCGGCACGAAGTACTCGCGGTAATAGATCGGGGCGGCGGTTACCGGTGTGAGCGCGCGGATCTGCTGCGCGGTCATCTCGGGGTGGCGCTCAAGCGCGATGCCGAGATTGGTGAGGCCGCCCGGGTCGTTCGGGTCATCGTGCAGACCACCCTCCATCTGCATGATCCAATCGACGGCTGCGTTGAAAATGTTACTCATGGTGCACCTTGCGCCCTCGGTAGATGGACACGCGCGAGCGCGCGGCCTGGTAGATCGCGAGCCACACGCGGCACACGAAAGCCGTGAAGTTCACGGACGATCCTCTCCGGTCGTGATCTCGTAGACCGCCTTGAGCATCGTGTGCATCGCGAGCAATTGAGCGTCTCGCGCGGCTTCTTCCTTGGCCTCGCGCTCCTCTCGTGCGCGGCGCTCGCGCCGACGGCGCACTTCCGTCCTCGCCGACTCGATGGTGTATATCGTGAACGCCACGGATGCGTCCGTGGAGAGGAACGAGTTGTAGTCACCCAGGTTCCGATCCCAACCATGCCACCAATGCATGTAGAGCCAGAGCGTGATGTACCCGGCGAGGAACAGCAGGTACGTCCACGATGCGCGGAACTGTGTGTAGGTTGCGACAACCGCATTTCCGACACCCTTCAAGCCTCTTGCAACGTGCGCCCGCATCGGATCTCTCCCAGGATCTCATCCGCCCGTCGGTTCACGACGGATTCGAGGCGGTCAATGTCGCCTTTGGTTGCGGTCTCGCTGAGTTGCGCCTCGATCTCTCCCATGCGTTGCAACAGTTCATCGCGCGTCCCTCTCGAGATGCGTGCGCGTTCGGGCAATACGGCGTGCGGTGATCTCATTGCGTCCTCACGGGTGAAAGTGACGGTTGACGGCAGCCAACTTCTTGGCCGCCTGGAACATGGTATCGGTCGCGGCGCAGCCGAAGTCCGTGACGCCGGCGCCCTTCGTGTGATCGAGCAGGTGCGGTAACGGAGTCCAGTCGGGGTGCGGTTCCGCTCCTGAGTCGAGCACGCAGACGTAGCCGCCGCTCGGCAGACTCATCCAGTGGTAGTGACCGCGCGGGTGGTATGTCGTCACGTCTGGGGGCGTCGTGAACGTGTGGTAGGTTTTCATCAGCAATAGACCTTGTTGTGCGAAAGCACGCCGTCCACGTAGTACGTGTGCGGTTCCTCGACTTCGATGCCGACCTTCAGCGCGCGCTCGGTCGAGAGTTCGAGCCGCGCGACGCTGAGGTAACAATGCTGCGCCTGCACGATCTGCTGCAATTTGAGATCGCGCGCGTGAATCTGCGTTCCCGCGGGGTCCATGAAGCGGTGATCGGGCGCGACGTGCAGGACGCGACCGTCGGTGAATTCCACGGTGTACCACTCGCTCCACGCTTCCATGCGAAGTTGCGTGATGCGGATCGGGCCGGTGGGGCACGTGAGCGTATCGCCGGTCGTGAGTTCCGCGGCTTCCCGCATGACGCCGTTCGCCAGCTCGATGAGCTGATCGCCGCGCAGACAGCAGCCCGAGGAGCCGTTGCCCCCACCGGTGCCGCTCGATGTCGTCGCCACCGGAACCCACCCGAGGTTGAGCCGCGCCTGCAAGTTCGCCTGCCACGCGACTGCAGCGGATTCCGAAGGGTACAGGATCGCAGGCGAGCCAACCGCACCGGACTGCCCGGTGACGAAGGAGATAGTCTGCGCGACTTCATCCCAGTACGCAGCGGCGTAGTAGGTGGTCGAGGCCGAAAGGCCCGTCACCGTCACGCTGCCGCTCGTCACGCTGGTCTGCGTGCCGTCCATGCGGTTGAGCGTGCCGGCGGTCCACGAGATCGCGATGCTGCTCGCCGTCGAGGTGTAGGACAGCGCGACGGTGCTGGAGCCGGTGACGATGGAACCGAGCGGGGAGATGGCGCCGTTGATCGTGGCGACGCGGCGACCAGAGAGGCCGTCAAAATGCGCGATGAGGAAGCGGCCGTAGGTGGCGCCGTCGGCAATCTCTGAATCCAGCGAGAGCGTTTGCGTATCGCCAACACCCTTGATGTTGTAAGCGCTGCCCCCAGCAAACGCTTGAGTTGCCGACGGATAGTGATTGCTGTTCACGGCCGGATTTGCAATGCGCCAATAGGTTGAGTCATCGGCAATGTTAGATAGCGTCTTGTTGAGATGCCCCGCCTGAGTGAAATCGATCAATCCGCGCCGGTTCGCATCCATGTTGGCGCCGGGCATGCGCAGGTAGGTGGTGCCGTCCTCCACCTCATTGTCGAGGCCGCGAACCTTCACGACAGAAACACCCCACAGAGTGAGCGTGTCCGCAGTCAAGCTGTTATTCTGAAACCACAGTTGCTGCAAAGCGCCGCTCACTGCGTTGCCGGCCGTGTACGTAGTCGAGAAAAAAGTCCAAGGCTTCGGCGCGCCAATGTTCACCCAAGGGGCAGCGGACCCCGCCGCGAATCGCCAGCTTCCGGTTCCTCCCGTAAAAAACCATCCAGACACGTAGTATGTCGCGCCAGGGATCATGGTGAAATTCCCGGAATAGATCGGAGGCGTGCCTGATGTCACCAACGGTGATTGCACCACTAGGGCGTTGGTAACACCGTTCGGGTCGGTCGTCTCTTGTATCGTCCAGCCGCCGTTGTCCGTCCGCCATCCGGGAGCCGCCGCACCGACCGTCCCGACATTCGGCAGGCCGTTGGGAACCAAGGTTTCTCCAGTACCAGATGCCGGCGGAATCAGGTAGCTGCTACCTCCCGGCACGCCATCGGCATTGTTCGCCGTGGCGAGGGCGCCTTGGCCCGCTATCGCAGCGGCGGTGTGCGTAGCAGTTACATCCGCATTTGCTTCGGCAGGCATCAGCGTTGCAATCGGGCTGATCGACGTGGACGCCACGCCGTTCACCTTCGAGGTGTCGGCCGCGGTGTGAGAGGCCGTCACGTTCGCATTAGCTTCCGCCGGCATGAGGTTTGCAATAGGACTGATCGACGCGGATGCAACGCCGTTCACCTTCGAGGTGTCGGCCGCGGTGTTGACTGACGTTTTGTCAGCGGCTGCCTGCGCCGGCTGCAGACTCTCTACGGTGGCGCCGTCGCTGTAACTGATTGCGGATGCGGATGTGGGGCCAGCTACCTGCCAGTTCGAGTTCGTGAGCGAGGGGGTACTGTTCGAGTTCTGCGTGGTCGCGATCCAGAAGTTGCCGCTATAGGTGACCTCCGCCCCCTGCGCATAGGTGGCGAGCGCACTCCACGCGCCGAGGAAAGCCGAATAGCTGCCGATGGCCTGCCAATAGGTGCTCCCGGTCGCTGGGGTTTGCCCCGTGCCGCCCTGAAGGGCGAGCCAGTACGTTTCTCCGTAGACGACCTCATCGCCCTGCACGTAGGCCGTGGTGGCGCTGTAGACGCCCTTGAAATTGAACGCGACGCCGCCCGCGGCATAGGCCGCGAGGATCTTGGCGTACGTGCCGTCCGGGTTATTGTCGAGCGTGAGAGGGGCCGACGTGCTGATGAATGGCGACGGCTGCATCGCGCGGCCGTAGTAGGGCTCGAGCATCAGGCCATCGAGCCAGACGATATCCCCACTGGTGCCAGTGAGCTTGACCGAGATGCCGAAAGCCGTCGAAGTGTCGGCGCCGAGGTTCAGCCCGTCGTACAGCCGCGCCCAGCTCGTCGTGGTGGCGAAGCTCGTCGAGTACGCAGTTCCACCTGATGTCGTCACCGTGAACTCGCCGGCCACCGCGGCGGAGGATTTCTGGAAGAACGAGAGCAGCCACTGCCAGCCCGAGTGGATCGGCCACGCGGTATCTACCGCAAACGTGACCGTGGCAGGAGAGCCTGAGAGCGTGATCTTGTACGAGCCGGTGCCGTAAAGCGCGTTCGCCGTATCGAGCGTGACCGTGCAATTGCTCGTGGATGCGATGGGGGGTAGAGTGGCACCGGCGATCAGCGCGTACTGCTGGGGGATGACGTTAACGCCAGTCACGCCGCCGGCCGCCTGGATCTGGGACAGCACCTGCTGTGCCCACAGCCGGAGCGCCTGGGCGTCCGATGCCGACACGCTCTTCAGCGGGGGCAGCACCGGAACCGATGCGATGGGCGTCAGGGTTGATGCGGAGGCGCAGGGCATTACATGATCTCTCGATTCATGATCCGGCTGGCAGTCCTGTGGGCCATCTTTGCGCTCGCATTCGGAGCCCTCACGGGGATGGGATCACCGAACGAGATGGGCTGGCGCGCTCTCCTATTCGCAGCGCTCGCTCCCCTCGCCGTCGTGGGCGCGTTGCTTTGGGTTTTCGCCCCGAGAAAATGACTACCGGCCATTGAGCATTCTCGGCACGACGAACATTTCTCCCCTCGCCAAGGCCGTGCGAGCCGGCGGAGATAGCCTGGACAGCAGCTGCGCAAGGGCGCCGGGGGGGACAGCCTTAGTTCCCGCCACTCGGTTGTAAACGTCAGGAGTGAGCAACGCCGACAGAAGCGTCCGGTTAATGGCACCTTCGTTGTCGGCGGGCTTCGCGAGCGCCGGGAGGATACGCGCGAGAAATCCGACCGCAGGATGCATCGCACTAGCGCCGTGCTTTAACAATTCCTCGGTAACAGACGTGTCGTTTTCCTTGCCATAATTGCGCAGTGCCGCCGTTTCGGACGATCCAGTATGCAGCCGCTGTAGAATCTTGGTGTTGTCGTGCGCGGCCTCGACGTACCGATCCAAAGTGTTGCGTTCCTGAGGAGTGAGCAGCGCGCGCTCCAGCGCCGAATTGTTCGCACGGGCGCGGGTGAGCGCATCGGCGTTCAGCGTGCGCATCCCAGGAATGCCAGCTCGAGTTTCCGACAGTAATTGGTTGACATAACCATTGCGCAGCAGCCCGCGCATTTGCTCTCGCTCCGTAGGAGTATCATTGAAGGCATTCAATACCGCTTTGGCGCGGGCCGGCGAGTCCAATGCTTTAGTAAGCAATTTCGTTGGGTCTTTCTTACCGCTCAATCGCTCGGAGAGCCACTGTCGCGCTTCAGTATCACGCGCCGTTCCTTGCGGGAAGCGTTCACGAAATGCCGTATTCGCCGCTTTGGCATTTGCCCACATCTGCGTAGCATCTTCTACTGGATCACCTCCGGAGCCGACTACCGGTCTAGATGCTTCGACTCCTTTATTAAGAGCATCCCGCATTGTCATGAGGGCATGGGCAGCCGGCGTTCCCGGCTTCGCCGCTCCAATAGCGTCGGTCAACCTAGCGCCTAGGTCCTCAATGTCATTGGTTAGATGTAGAGGTCGCGCAGCATCAAGAAGCGCTTGCGGATGAGGATTAACGATTTGGCGTTCTACCGGTAGTTCGCGCCCAATAATATCTCGTACCTTTGACGGCACGATTTCGCGATGAGTTGGGAGAAGTCCGTTGTATGCCTCACGTAGAGCGTTTTCGATAGGCTCTCTATCGAGGAAGACGCCGCCTTTGATCTCATCGAAAGGTTTATAGGCAGCGGTCACTGTAGCTTTTCCTCGCTTCTGCGCCGCAGCCAGTAGATCGTGCGCAGCCGTTGAGACTGCGCTGTTGTCGGCCTGCGGAGCGAGGTTCTTCTGGAGACCATTCACGATTGCTTGATTGTTCGCGCCGGCCAGATCGTAGAACGGCGTCCCGGTCCCACCGATGCGCTCCGCTGCCTGGAGTGCCATGAGACGCGGATTGCCGGAATGTACAGCCGTGGTGAGTTCCACGCCGGGCGCTGTCGTCCGGGGCGCAACAGAGGTCGGTAGACCTTGTTTCGCGAAGCGTGCGGCCAGTATGGAGTCGATTTCGGGCTGCTTCAGTTCGCGGCCAATGATCTTGCGGGCAATTCCGCGCACTCCTTGACCCATCACATTCAACGCTTTGCCGCCGAGATCTGCGCCCGCGCCGAATAAAGGAGCCGTAACTGCCCCCACCCCGGCGTTGACAAGAGGCTTGCCGGTCGGCTGCTGGACGCCATACGCGGCACCCATCGCTGCTGATCGCGGCAGCGCGTAGAGCGCCCGCGTGAGGATGTTCGCGCCTTCCGGGGCGACCGCGCCGAGGCGCCCCATGAGCGCTCCGACGCCAGCGCCAGCCGCTTCGCCGAGGGGCGTCGACGCCGCAAACTCGGTGGGCCACTTCACGAGGTAGTTGTAGAGCGGGTGCTGCGCGTCGAGCGCACTGTTGACGCTCGGCGCCACTGGCTGCGGTGCGGGAGCTGCATAGCGCCCATAGTTGGCTTTCGGGATCGGGCCTGTGGTGCTGATCCCGAGCAGGTGGTCGATGCCGGTGCCTACGTCGTTGAGTCCTTGGCTCACAAAGATCAACGGCTTGCCGATGGCCGAGGTACGTGCCCAAAGGGCCGTTGCCTGCTGCGCCGCGGTAGGGATGTTCTTGAGCTTCCCGCTCGCCAGCTGGTCGGCCTGCGCCATCCACGCAGGGCCGCCGGCCGCGGTTGGAGGCTCTCCTGCTGGCGCGCCCTTAGCGCCAGCGAGTACGTCTGCTTGTCCGAGCCACGGGGGTGCGCCCATTTACCCTCCGTACCCCGGCACGTTCTGCTGCAGCCACCAATAACCCTTGCGGGCCTTCAGGATCTCGTTGCGCAACGTCGTGTTCGTCTTCGCCTTTTGCATGAGCGCCGTGACCGCCTCCGGGGGGAGCGAGTCGAGAAAGAACGTCATGAACGGAGCGTGCTGCGCCCATTGAGCATTCGCGGTGCCCTTCCCTTGCACGAACCCCATCCCGTTATTTGCTTTCTGCCACTGCCCGGCGAACTGCCCGCGAGCGGCTTGATACCGCGCAGTAGCGAGCAGCGACCCAGTGACCACAGCGTTCGCCAGTGGGGTCTTGGAGAGTTCAGGGAAAGCGTTCATGACCGACTCGAAGGCGCCGTAAGCGTGCTGGCCAGCGCTCGAGACAGTCTGCAGCGAGAGGTTCAGCGCGGTCTTGTTGAAGATTTGCGCATCGGTGATGGTTCCGAGTTTCGCCGCCATGCCGGCGAACCCCGGAATACTGGCGAGCGCTTTTTCGACGGCGATGCGCCCTTCAGCGCCGGGACCGGTTTGAAGATTGCCGGCAACGCTCGCCAGCTCCTGCAGGTTGGCAATGCGCTGCTGCGCCTCGGTGCCCGTCTGGATGTCCGTATTGAGCTGATCCGTGGCGTTCTTCTGTGCCGCGTTCTGTCCACTGATCTGCGAGGGTGTCAGGCCGGCATGCGTGAGACCCACGCTCGCGCGCAGCGCAGCGCCCGCAGGCGGTACTCGGTTCGGCGCGGGAGGCGCCGTAGGTCCCGCTGCGTGCGCCGGAGCGCCCGCAGGCGGTACTCGGTTCGGCGCGGGAGGCACCGTAGGTCCCGCTGCGTGCGCCGGAGCGCTCCCCTGCGGATAGAGCGAATTGAGGTTGAGCGCGGGAGCGCGAGGGGCGCGGAAGCCCGCAACGCTCGTCAGTGGACTGCTGAAGTATCCGCTGTTCTTCAAAGCCTGCTGAAACGGAAAGGCGCCCTGCGCGGAACCGCCAGCGCTTGCCCGGGAGGTTCCCGCAATGGCCGGGAGGGTGCCTGGGAGCAGCCCGATCGGACCGCCCCCGGGAGCCTGCGCGCCACCCGTGGGGAGCGAGCCCTGCGCCCCAACGGAAGGGGACCCCACCGGCCCAAAAGTGCGCGCACCGGGCGCCACCTGGGTGGGCTTGTTGACGCTCTGCGCCTTCGTGATCTGTCCTGCGAGGCTCGGCACGTCCTGAGGATGCACACCAGCAAACTGCAGCGCGATCGATGCCTGATCCGCGCGCTGCGCTGGGGAAAGGTTCGGGTTGTCCTGATGCTGGAAGGCACGCTGGAACTCTTGCGTGCGCGTTTTCATGAACGGAAGGGCCGCCTGCTGCTGCAGCGCATTGGCGAGTGCCTGGCGCTGATACGCCTGCGACTGGCTGAGCGCCATGCCAAGCGCCTGCCCTCCGGAGACGGGCGTGAGCATGTGAGGCGCGGAGGCGGCGAGCAGTCCCTGCGCGAGTCCCATGACGCCGGCGTCATTCGGACTCGACACCATGGAGTTCAGCCCCGCGAGGAGCTTTGCGATTCCAGTGGGTGCTTTGCCGCTCATCCGAATGCTCCCGCGAGGCCGCCGAGTGCCGAGAGCGCGCCGGTCCAGCCATTACTCGCCCCGAGGCTCGATCCGAGCTGTGCGCCGGCGAGGGCACCCCCAAGGCCGCCCGCCGCGGCGTTCGTGTAGTAGGGGGTATTCTGGGTGCTCCCCGGCATCCCGCCAAGCACGCTCGCATAGTTGTTGAGCTGATTGAAAGGCAGCGTCTGGTAGTAGCCGAACTGATTCTGATTGGCGCCGATCATGTTCTGCGCCTGGTTCTGGATCTGACCGCCAGCACCCAAGAGCGCCTGCCCCGGCATGAACTGCTGGCTCGTGAGCTGGGAAGCCTGCCCGAGCCCGGAGGTCATGTTGTTCATCGTGTTGTTGTACGCCCCCCCGTAGATATCGGAGGCGACGTTCGCCATTTGGCTCGCCTGGACGGGGGCCGACGCTTCGATGTTGCGGCCTGAACCGGCGAACTGAGAGGCAAGATTGTTCTGGATCTGGTTGTCCGCGAGCTGCGCCATGCCCTCCAGGGAAGGGTTGGTGGCAGGATTCAGCAGCGAGCCCGATTCGAGCGCGTTGAAGTACCCCTGGCCGCTCTGTCCGATGGTATTCGGCGCGGTCGCGGCGTTTTGGATCGAGCCGAAGCCCTCCTCCTGCAGCGGGCTGAAGGGCGCAACCTGATTGCCCGGGTAATACGCCGGTGCGGTCGTCGAATATAGATTCGTCGCCGCGTTGGCGAGATTTCCGTAGTCCTGCCCGAGATAGGACGCAGGGCCCGTAGAGGTGGTCGCTGTGCTGCCTTTGCTCATTTACGCACTGGCCTCCCGGCAAAACTGCCAAAATCGCCGTTACCCATCCAACTATTCTTGGGGCCCAAGGGCGCCGTAATCTGCGGTGTGGAAGGACCGCCGAACAGACTGCCATAACCCATTGCGGCAAGTTGCTTGTCGATTGGTCCTGTTCCCCCTGCCTTGCTGAATTCCTCTGGACTCGTCCCCAAAAGAGTCGTGAGATCCTGAAAGCCAGTTGCGAGTTGAGGATTGCTGACTTGTCCATTGCTAATGCCAGAGCCGGCATTGAGCAGTCCGCCATTCGCCTTGGTAGCCGCCTGGATATGATTCAACAGTCCCTGCACTTGACTGCGTGAGAATCCCGCGTTGTAGGGCACAAATGCGGCCAACGCGAGCGGAATAGCCGTCGCACCCAACGCCGCAGCGGCACCGGCCCCAGCTCCCAACGCACCGCTGGTAGCTGCGCCTGCATCCGACGCTCCGGCGGTTCCTGCGCCGACACCAGAGCCGTACCCAGCAGCCGATAATTCCGAAGCTGCATCCGCGCCGGCCGCATTGGCTGCGGCATCCACAGCTCCTGTACCGATCGGCGCGAGATCAGATGCCGCGAGTGGCGCAAGAGAGCCTGCGGTGAGCCCCATGGCCGAAGCAAGCGAGCCGGTAACTGGCGCGCCGGTGAATGCCGCCGACAGGTCGGCCTGCTGAGCCGCGGTGAGCCCGGTCGGAAGCCCGGCGCCCCCCAGCGCGGTACCAGCCATTCCAGTCGGGACGGACCCAGCAAGTGTCTGGTATAGCTTGCCGGCGTCTGAGAGCAGGGATCCGACGCTGGAAGCGGAGAGCCCGGGGCTCGCACTCGACCCCGCTGGGGCGCCCGCTCCCGCAACCATTGATGCGGCTGGCGCGTGGCTCGGCCCTCCGCTCACTTGCGGGGCATTCCCCGCCGCATTGGCCGCAGGGGTGTTCATGAGCACGGCAGCGACGGGCGAACTCTGCGCCTGCGGGAGTCCCATCGTGGGGCGTGTGATCTGGTTGATGCCCGAGAGAATCGCCGCGAGACTGTTCGGGCGCTGAGCGAACTGCGCCATCAGCTGGCGCCCGATCTCGGCGCCCGTTGGGCCGGCCGGAACGTAACTCTGCGGTTGCTGCCCGGTAGCCATCAGAAGCGTCCGATCCTCCCGATGAGGGCGGCCAGGGCCCCAGGTGCCATTGCATGGCCCATGGACGGTGCTGATGCAGTCGCCTGCGGCACACTGAGTTGCGTCTGCGGCGCTGCTCCTTGGAGGGCGACGCTCTGAACCGGGCTACTCTGCGCGGGGGGTGCCTGTGTGGGGGCGCCCACCAGGATTGGACTCGCCCCCTTGCTGGCAGTCGGCCCGGATCCGTTGCCGGAGTAAAAGTTTGCGCCCTGCGGAGCATAGGATGGGCCCGCCATGTTCTGGGCCATCTGGTTGTAGTAGCCGCCCTCGGGAATGAGAGGCTGACCGCCGTACCAGTTGTAGCCGTACCCGCTCATCGTGGGGGACGCAAAGCCGTCCGCGGCGGGCATCTGAGTCGAGCCGAGACCCATCCCGCCAAGGTCCTGGGCGAGCGAAGTCCCCGTGGCACCCTTGCTCATAGCGGTTTCCTCATCACGTAGTCTTGAATTTCGTACTCGGGACATACGCGGGCCCAGCCCTTGCGCCCGACGATCATCAAGGCGGCACAGCCAAAGTGACGTGCGTGCCGGGTGAGCGTGCGATCGCAGTGCTCGAGCCATTCATCGATGTGCTCGCCGCCGCAGAGAACGATCATGCAGATGCGTTCGAGCGCGAACTGCTGGATCTCGGTGACGAAGGCGACCTGGCCGGGTACGTGCCAGAGCCAGAACTTCCCTTTGAGGCAGTCCTGTTTGACGCTCTCCAGACTCATCGCGGTCTGCTTTTGCAGCGCCTTCTCGAGGAGGGCGGCGACGCTCGCCCAGCGTTCCTCTACGTCCCAGACGGGGATGAACTCGAGCTTCACATGACCCCCGAGTTGACCGGCCACACAGTGGCGCCGATGGAAAAGCCAAAATCGCCCGCGAGATTCACCCCGAGGCGGTGATAGACGCCCTCTGAACGAAGCCCGACGAGGTTGTCGCGCGTGTTCCCGGCGTAATAAGGGGTCCAGACAATGGGGTCCTGTTCCCGCGCGCGGGCAGCTGCGCGCATCTGCGAGGTCCCCTGACTGAGCGAGCGCATCTGGGTGATGAGCGTGCGACCGCCCGCATTGAAATTGAAGTCAATGGTTTCGAGCGTTGCGGAACTCGGCGCACCGGTGAAGCCCCCATACTTGTGCGACGTGTCGAAACCGAAGGGCGCCCACGCTCCGTCCGATGTGAGCCCCTGAAAGAGCAGTTCGTGCGCCTGCGCGCAGTAGCTCCAGCGCTGCTCAAGGTAGTTGTAGGCGAGAATGGAGTCGAGCGTCGTTCCACTCGTCGATTGGAACGCAAAGTAGACGACTTTGTTGCGCGTGTCTGCGGCGGCGCAAACATTCCCGAGCGCACTCGCTTTCGCGTTGGCGAAGAACCAGTTGTCCACCTGCTCGTAACCGATGGGCGTCGTGTTGTTGCCGTCGGTCATGAAGAAGCCGTCGGGGGATGCAAAGTAGTACTTGTTTCCCACTCTCGCCACGGCGTTCTGACCGAGGGCTCCCCGCTTTTTCTCGTAGGTGTAGAACTGGAATACCTGGTTGCCACCGACGTACTCACAGCGCTGAATGCCTGAGCGCTGAAACAGCAGTCCAAAGCTCTCGTTGTCCGAGATCGCCATGACGGGGCCGTACTCAGGGTAGAGGTACTGCTGACCGGCCTGAGCGGCGTATGCGGCCTGCGTATCTGGAGTCGGCCAGCTCGCGGGGTTGGCGACGTATGACCACTGGACTCCGTAGGGGACGGGGCTCACGCTGCCAGGTGCGAGATTGCCCGCGAAGAGAAAGTCGCGGATGACGCCGAGCACCTGGCACTTGGGCGCCGGGTCGGTGTCATCGAGGTCGGCGAAATTCACCCCCGAACCCATAGTCAACGTCTGGATGGGGTCGGTGCCATCGGTGGCGTATACGCACGCCCCATAGACCTGGAAGTTCCACTGGGTCGCGGTGTAGCCGCCCGTCTTGGAGCGACTCACCCACGCGCCGGACTCGAGCGAGTAGAGGTCCGCCGCGGTACCCGCATAGACGTGCAAGGCCCCGCTGGTGTCGTAGCCCGCAATCGCGCCCAGGCACGCCGCAGGGAGGGCAACGCTTCCGGCGAGGGGTAGATAGGGGCGGTACCCTTGCGCCGTCCAGATGCAGTTCTGCGCGGTCGTGAGGGCCACTTCCCCGCCGTTGAAGTACTCCTCCATATTCGGCGGGAACGACGGATTGACGAGGTGCGGCCGGTCGGGCTTCCACGCGCCGAATTTGTAGGAGAACGGTTGGGTGGGTCCCTGGGGCATCAGAACACCGAGCGGATGCGCCCGAGCGCTATCCGTCCCACCC
>OFHJ01000309.1_pt1 | contig 20013 bp, 15 predicted proteins | sample 1522001 | NCBI WGS metagenome assembly OFHJ01 (sample SAMEA2464838, study PRJEB22497) | soil metagenome | biome: Grassland; feature: Farmland; material: Clay | place: Australia | collected 2013-02-01 | depth 1.2 m | reverse complement strand
ATACATCTCGTCATGCCAGTCCATGGCTACGATCATGGGTTTCCTGAGCAGTCCCATGTCTCTCGCAGTGGCAATTAAATCTCCATTGATTCTGAGCAGATTCTCCGGATCCTTGTCTGCGAGATGATTCCTTACGGTCTGTCCACATGCCCCGATGAGTTTTGCCGATCCTTCAACATAGCTGTTGGTCATGGATGCAAGCATGATTGTACGCAGCGTGAAATCTTCACTAAGGGCTTGTTAATTAATAACAGTATCATTTTTGTTGTTTCCTGATTGGATCGTATAGTTCCATTCCCCGTGAAATTCATCCCTTATCAGCAGCACCTTCTCGAGTTCCTCATCTGTAACTTTCCTGCCCTTCTCATACAAGTCCGTGTCCATAGCCGCAGATATACTCAAACCGTTCTTAGTTCTTGTATTGCCTATGAGTTCCACTATAGTCTCGTAGGACCTGAGTGGCTTTCCCCGCCAGTTCATCGTTATGTACGAGAACATCCGGTGCTCGATCTTGTTCCACTTGCTCATTCCCGGAGGGAAGTGACATACCGTTATATCTAAGCAGGATTCGGTTGCGAATTTCTGCAGCTCGATTTTCCACAGTCTCACACGTGATCCGTTGGATCCACCGCCATCTGCAGTTATGAGCAGCTTCTTCGCATCCGGGTATCTCTTCTTTCCAAGGAGGTTCCACCATCTTCTTATGCTCTCAACGGCAAATTCTGCGGTATCATGATCGATGCCGATGCTGACCCACCCCTCGTTCCTCTTCATGTCATATACACCGTATGGTACAGCTCGACCCTCTGCATCCGAGAGGAAATCGTACACGTTGACCTCGTCGATCTCTCCGGGAGCCTTCCACTCCTTTCCGCTGTTCTTGAAGTTGCCTATGAGTTCCTTCTTCTTTGTGTCCACAGATATGACAGGATCGTCGTTTTCCATGAACTCTATTGCCTTGTTGTTTATGTGCTGGAACTGTTCATTACGATCAGGATTGCTTTTTCCCTCCCTGGTCTTGCGGTTACCCTTCAGGTTGAAATCCATGCCATGGAGGATATGGCCGACGCTGGCATAACTTATGGCATACCCCAATCTGATCATCTCCGCCTCCAGGTTGCGGAGACTCCTGCTTATCCACAGCATTGGTGACTGGGGATCTCCCTGAATGGATGGTTCCACAAGCTCCCTTAACTTTTCCCTGATGTCGGGTCTCTTGACTGTGAGATTCTTCCTTCCACCGCCTTTTCTGCGTTTCCTGTCCTTAGGGTAATCATCCTCATGTATCTCCCTGATGCCCCTTACGATTGCCGGCCTGGACAGACCTGTTGCCTTGGAGACGATGGCGATTCCTCCATACCCGATGGAGATGCTCTCATTGGCCGCCCATAACCTTCGGGAAAGTTCGTCAAAGGAAGCGGATATTCTTTCGAACTTCTCCTTGGTGTTCTTAAGGAGTTCAAGCTCTCCCCTTATCAGCGCCATGATACGACAGTATAAATTGGTATAAATAGGACTATTATTTATTCACAGTGGCTAAGCAGAAGAACTTAAGGCAAAATACCAGGGATGCCCTGATTGTAGCCATACTCTTTTAGAATTTTACAATCTTGAAGCATGGAAAAAGAAGAATCAAGTGTCATCTGAATTTGTTGAAATAATTCTGGAGGTCATTGAATGATGTCAATGGAACTCCCAGCTTCTTTTGAAGAGTTCAGGAAGCTTCTCAAGGAATATTCGCAATATTCAGTGAATCTCAAGAACTTGCTCTATGAGGGCCTGACATCGATTATGGGGCAATCCCCTCCAGGTTGGTTCTTTGAACTTGTCTACAAGGATGCGCATTCACCGCTGATTTATTGGATGAAGGAGAAACCAGGTTTAAAGACTGATGAAGAGTGCGAATCAAGTCCTGACATGAAAGACAGACTTGAAGATCTAATTGTTGAATTCGGCTTAATAAAAGATGGGCCAATCATAAGGGTTGGAAGTCCAATCAGTTCTTCTCAGCTTCTGGATTTAAAAGCAAGGTTCAGGAATCTTGACTATGAATTCCTTGATGCTAAGGGGGTTTTCAGGCCAAAATGGAATGGGGTGAAGAAATGACCTGTGTTTGTGGCCACATCAAGGCAGAGCATCTCTTAACAGGCAATTGTTTGCAGTGCAGCTGCAATAAGTATGCTTTGGATGTTGAAAGTCAAAAGAAACTCATAGAATACGAATTACAGGCTCAAATGTTAAGGAGTGCCCTTCAATGAATCCGGAATTCTTTGATTGGCTCCAGGAAAGGTACAAGCATAAAACAATCTCAAACTACCTCAGGGCCTTAAGACACCTTGAAAAGGAAGGTGTCAACTTAGACAGCAAGGACTCATTCAGGGAATGGATCCTGAAAGAGAGAAGCAAAGGCACTCTTGAAAGAACTCTTAACGCATACATCAAGCCGTACAATTCTTACATTACATTTCTTGGAATTCAAAAATTCAAGCCTTTCAGGAACCAGAAATCCGTAAAGAGAACCAGGGCAACAATGGAAGACTATGAAAAGCTTGTGAGTGCCTGCAGGGGATATACAAATCCAAGGGACCGTCTGCTTGTTGAGATTTTGTTCAAAGCCGGTTTAAGATACATTGAGATTGTTCATCTCACAGTTGATGACTTCAACCTTGAAGACGACAAGATCATAGTAAGAGCCGGAAAGAATGAGAAATACAGGGAAGTCCCATTATTTCCAAGTGTCAAGGAAGCTTTTCTGAAATATCTGCCATTCAGGCAGTCCTTAATTGAAAAGGTCAACAAGAATACCAGGGCACTTATGGTTACACAATACGGAAAACCCGTAACAGATGATGGCGGCCACAACATCATTGATAGGATAGCTAAAAGGGCCGGAATAGGATTCTCTCCACACAGGGCAAGGAGATTCTATGGGAGATATCTGTGGGAAAATGGCCTGAAACCTGAACTCATTCAGCAGCTCCTGGGTCATAACAGTGTAGGAACCACAATGATTTACATTCAGCCTGATGCTGAAGACGCATTTTCGGAGGTCAGAAAATACATGAAGAAACTGGATTTTAACATGCCCCAGGGAAAGGGGCTAAAAGAAACGGTCGGGCGCAACCTGGACTACATGGTATGCTCCGACCGGGATTTGGACCCGGGTCGTCGGCTCGAAAGGCCGAAATGCTTGGCCGGACTACACCATCGGAGCAGAGTAAACCCTAAGTCCGCAAAGTTATATTTAACTTTCTAAGAAGGCAATGCGGGCTCGTTATGTGCAGACAGCCCTATAGCTTATATCTGAGAAGTGCGCAGTATCCTCCGAAGTTCTTTACTATGTTCCCCTTTTCACCTGAAAGGCTGAGAATATGTACCTTGGTGGCATAATTCTCAGAGAGTTCAAGTAATTTCCTTCCCTCTTCCGTTCTGAATTTCTCTTCGGAGATCATGAGGGTATCCACAGCACCAGCCACTATGGCTTTCTTCACAATATCATATCCATATGCCGCTTCTTCGTTTGTTTTCAACCTTCTGAGGAATTCATCCACAAGACGGGAGTCGCCCGATAACCTGAAATCCTGGAGTATAGTGTCTGAATCCGGAGAATTAAGAAATTCCCAAACGGAACCCTCATCGGATCTCGATGTCGGGAAAGAAATAATTTTGAATTTTGTCTGGACAGACCTAGAGAATTGTACAAATTTCTCCCTTGTGAAACCTGCCCCCAGGACAATGATGCTCGCATCCTCCGGCAGCATCCTCTTCATGCTGTCATAGATCTCCCTGAGGTATTTCTCTTCCGAATAGTCGGATGCATATGCTTTACCTGTTTTGTGCGATTCTACTTTGCCAAGGTGCTGGAGTCCGTAACTTTTCAGGCTGATGAGAAGTGCTTCTTCATCATCGATGGACACGAAGTAGTATCTGTCAGAAAACTTGTTGTCCAGCCCTTCAGAAAACAGTTTTCGCTGATGCTCTGTCCAGTTTTCCTTAGCCAGCATGAAAGTTTCTCCTGGGGAAAGGGAAAACGACTGATGCTGCCCAAGTGCATCTTCTGAGCCTGAAATAACGGTTCCCAGAACTCTCAAAGTGCCGGAAAACTCCTGAAATTCCAAGGTCTCCACATCGATGGTCAATGTCACCGGCTTTCTGGGTACTTCTTTCGATCGCGTCATGTCCTGCTGCTTCTCAAGTCTTCTCAATACCGTCATCTTCACGCGATCACCTGGCGAAATTATGTTTCTGAAGTACCACAGGTCATCATCAGAATCCACGTGAATGGAGATGAATTCACTGTCTTTCTCGTTTTCAAGTACTCTCATGGTTTCCTGCCTGAGTTGAGCTCCCTGATTGTTTTCAGGATAACGTCAAAATGACTACCTTCCCAGTAAACTTTTCCACAACTGGTGCAGAGGTGGATGACTTCGAACCTCTTTCTCACCCCTTCGGGAATTTCCCCATCGAATTCCCTTACTGGAACCTTCCTTATCTCCCCGTTGCACAGGGGACACCTGGTGAAGTACAGTTCCTCGGTCGCCTCGAATTCACCGAGGAAGAGTTTCAATTGTTCCCTGTAATTATCAGATGGCATGTATATTGATGGCTGGTACCTGATTGCCAGTTCCTTGTCCCTGGTGAGAAGGAAGAGTCCCCTTTCCTTGCAGTGCTCAATTATCTCGTTGTCGCTCTTATCTGACTTTGCGTATTCAACTGAGAAACCCATGAGCCTCAGCCATCTGGCCAGTTTGCCAAGCATACTGTCAGCAAAAAAGCCGGAGTGTGTCATGAAAATACCTCAACGTTTCCCATCTGATGGTTCATTATTGCATGTAAAAGTGGAGAGAGACCTATGTACTTATTCATTAAGGCATTGGTGCCTGCATTAAATAGAAAAGTAAGATTTTCTCTATTTTCTTCTGTTGAAGTAGAAGTACAGGACAAAAGTGGCAGCTATAATTGCCCCGACTATGGCAGCATCCCTGTATTCAGCCGACAATGATTTCACTCTTGGTTGTGACCACGAGAATCCGGGGTATGCGCCGGAATCAAGTGCCTGAATGTTTGTAAGGGTCTTCGATCCACTCTGAACCTGTGAATCTGCATTTGCCACCTTATTCAGTGCTTTTGTGAAATTCTCTGCAGTGGGGGAACCTATTGATGAGAGGGCACTTATGAGGTCAATGCCAAATGGATTGAGGCCGGAATACGAAAGGTCAAAGACGATTAGATCCTCTGTGGCGTTCTGTGTCCAGTTGTATGAAACAATAGTCTTGTTGTTTATCACATCAGTGAAAAGTACCTGCCATTGTGGATTGGAAATCGTGAAGTGGTTCTCTGTGCCATTAATATAGTATGTGACTGCGGGCAAAGTCGCGGGGGGAAGGCTTAAGGTCGGAGTGCTTGACGCAGCTGACACAAATGGAGTGAACGAGGCTGCGAACAGTGAAAGAAGGACGATTGCCGCTGTGAATTGAATTTTCTTCATGTATACCCTGGCATTGCGGAATACATATTTTTCTTAAAAACCTTGTCGGTCATTCCCCACTGTATTCTCTCGACCTCGCTTACTCCTTCACGACACGGAATTCTTTCATTTCTTGCCACGTTGGGGAAAAATACTCCTACGAGGCCAGCAATAAATGGGGCATGCCCCTTTCCAGTGCCGCCTGTTGATCCATGCTGATGCCAACGCAGCGCGCAGCATAAGAGCGACAACTCTGGACGCATTTGCGGGCTAAATACAGTTGTAGGCTGCAACTCTCAATGAAGACCTTGAGGTTCCATTACATAGACAATACCATCCGGGTCTGTCATCAGAGACACCTCTCCATCAGAAACAAGTATGTCAAGTGTCGATCCTACAGTCTTCCTTCTTACGTGACTCTTTCCGGCAATTGAGTATATCTCCTTTCTTGACTTTCCAAGATTGTTTCTTATCATGGTCTCCGCCTTCACCGGATCATCTTTGCCTGAGTACGATCTGTATAAGGTAAGAAGAACTGAGGAAATTGCTGCCAGGGCTTCGGGAACAAAACCAAATGTGAACACATGGTGTGTCACAACCTGTGTGGTGTGGTGATAGGCAACAAACAGCTTTACGGTATGCTGCCCAGGCATGAGCAATGACCAGAAATCTGAACTCCTCGAAACATTGATCCCATCCACCTGCCAGGTCAGGTTCACGGACTGGAGATATGTTCCGGCAATGTCTGAGCTTATCTGCGAAATACCCATGAACATCCTGATGGAGGTCGTGATCCGGCTTATGTGCGGGTAATACTGGCATACAACAGTGTTGGTATCGCTTGCGTTGGCGTTTCCACAAAGGTCAGTTGCGGTTACCACGAGTGTGAAGTTTCCATCCTCATTCAGTGTCACGTTCACAGTTCCAGATTTTTTTTGGGATTCCGATACGGTGTGGTTGTCAAAGTTGATATGGACAAATGAGAGGTTTACGGGATCAGAAACAACATAGCTCAACTTAAGTGAGTTATTCCAGATGTAATCGGTTCCACCAGTTGTCATCTGGATTTGTGGGCTCGAATCGGAGTGGATTAGCGTTACACTGGAATAGTTAGTGTTTCCCCAAATCGTTGTCGCCACTACCGTGAGGGTCTCACGAATGCCGGGAATGGTAACTGACTGCTCCCCAGGGGCAAGCAGCCCGCCAGGCTTGCCATTGCCGTAGTAGTACGCATATGTTTCGTTTGCAGAGAAACGGACAGGAAGATTGATGCCGGTCGTATTGTAATACAGGGTGCTGTTAAGGATAGGAGAATCCGGAATCGTGTTGTTCACGGAGAAATTGAAGTAGTAATTTGTCTCCATGCCGCTCTGGTCCCTGAAAGTCAGTGTAGAAAGATAATTGCCATTGGTGAGGAAGGGCCTATCCAGGGAATCTGCAAGATAAGAGAAACTTGTGCCTTTGCCCGTATCACTCAGCACCGTTTTCCCCATGATGGTAAAATTGGCGAAGAAAGTTCCGGAAACGTTAGAACTGGCATTTAGATAAAGTGAATCATTTCGGGAATCACCAAAAAAAGAAAAATATGTGCCAGGCGACCTTTTCACAGTAAGGTTTGGATTGAAACTCTGCACGGTGAAGTTTTCTCCGACAAGCCTCACGGTTGAGTAATTAAGCAGAATGGCACTTATGGATAGGCTATACTGGCCGGAGGGGAGATTGAAACCAGTATAGTTCAGGGTTGTGTTTCTGAAGTAACTGGCATGGGCTGAATCAAGGGCTATGGAGTAAAATGATACGAATTGTGCAGGCGTCCATGAGATGTTGAGTTCTCCGCTGCTCAGGTAAGCGTTGTCCGGTATGTTTGTATGATAGCCGGTAGTGTTTACCCCTTCCACTGAATAAAAAAACTGAAAATGCCTGGTAACACCAAACTGATCTGTTATGTTCAGATAAAGCAAAGCATTCCCGGTGTGATAAGGAAAGGACATGTTGAACTGCTGTCCAGTGAAGTTGTAAGGGGTACTGTCTGCAAAAGTAGCATACGTGTTCACAGGTCCCGGAAGCCCGCTAATTCTAACTTCAACAGGAGAATTCTCGAGTACGGTGGAATGGTTTACGGGATTTACTGTTACCGTTGGTTCGTAGTTATCAATTGAAACATTATACATAACGGTGGAGCAGTATCCGGCGATATTCGATGCCGTAATTATCAGCTCATAAGATCCATTGGGTATGCCGGAAGTAGAGAAATTCAGGAAACCGTTCTCCGGGAAAAGCGATTTGTTTCCAATGCTGGCTTTCAGAGTATAATTTACGGAGGAACCGATTGAGTATGGCAATGATACATTACCACTCAATACTCCGGGATTCTGAAACGAAATGGATACTGTATTGCCCGAGTATGGTGTGGAATTTATGGAGTAAAGGGTGACACTGTTGTTTTGAATAGACAAACCATTGCTTCCATTTGGTGAGACATACACGAAAGCTGAATTCGGGTTGAGGTTTGTATCAATAGAATAATTCAACGAAGCAAGAGTGACCGATGATCCGTTGCTGAGTGCCATGAACCCTCCATCGGAAGGGATTGAAGAATAGCCTGAGTCCATCAAATATGGTTCAGAAGAACTTCCCATAAATCCGGCAATTTCAGGAGTCCCCGTTTTGTCAAACTCCAGCGTTGCAGAAGGAAAACTATTGTGCTGCCGGACAGGGGATTCCGCCAGGTTCAACGGAGCAAGGTGGTATGTTCCCAGCAATGTATCTGTTCCATTGGGGTGATATAAAATACTGGCCACTTCCCTTGAGGTTTCATTGTATGTGGTAAGTTCAAGTGAGTTCCCATCTGTACCGCCGGCAAGAACTGTGCCATTGATGCCTGGCATTGTGTTCGGCGTATCTGTGTTGCCGATTACCGTGACCCTCCCCGTTGAGTTTACAATGTACAGATAATTATCATGGGTAATCAGATAAGACGGGAAGCTGAAACTCAGGTTCAGGTGGATAAACGTCGTTCCGAATGAATTAAAATCTGTCACAGCGAGCAGGCTTTCCGAGCTGTTGCTGAACAGAAAATATGACCGGTTCGCATTGCCGAAGGTCGCTACGCATGTATAACTCGCTGGTATTTTTGCAACAACGCCAGTAGCATTACTGTAGTAATTGTAAGCGTATATGGTTGAGTTATGTGCCTGCGAAAAGTATAGTATGCTATTGTCCCGCATATCAACAACAGGCAGGGAGGATCCGTTGAGAAGCCCTGGAAGGCTCTGTGCGGGTTCAAGACTCTGCGCCTTGAAAGAAATGTGGTTTCCTTTTTTGGGCAGGATGAAACCAGCTGGTTTCTGATCCAGGAAGATGTTGTACAGGGTAATATTGGAAAATCCCCCGCCGACGAGAATACTCATGCCGTTTCCACTGTAAGGGGTTCTCGAAGAGACAATATAGGGGACATACATGGAACTGTTCCAGCCGCTCCAGATGGTAGTGTATATGCTGTTGGAGCTCTTGTTTCCCGAAATATCAAGAGTGTAAATGCTTGAATTAACAGGTTGGGGGCCAATATTGGAACTGTTCAGCCCATTAATGTAAAGATTGTTGCCATAATCGGGTCCGAAATCATAGTTCAGAAGGCTGGTTTGATTTTCCCTGACTATTACCTGGTTTCCAGTGTAAAAAAGGCTGTTGTTGTAGTTCCATGAGAATGTTATTTTCAGGTTAAACGAGGCTCCTGTTTCCAGGCTCATATTGAGAAACGTATCAGAAGATGTCCCGTAAGCATATGTTGATACACGCAAGCCTCTGTAAAGCGTCGAATTCTGGATGTTAACGGTGGAAGATGAACTGCCGTTTATGACAGAGAATCCAATCCAGCTCTGGTTTGCGGGAAACGAACCCGTCTGTAGAAGGCTGAAATTATAATCACCTGTCTGAACAACCGAGTTCAAGTAGTACGGGGAAGCGTGACTAGTGCTTGTTGTGGGAAATGTCAAAATAAGTATTATGCCAATAATGTAAATTAATTTCATAAATAAATGAGTTACCTTAATGATAGCTTTTTAAAAATTATTCCCTCATGGTGCATTCTCTTTCATATTCAGACATTGCTGTCTGATTTCAAACCTCATTTACTCATTTACAGCGTCAATGAAAATACATTTCTTACATCATGAGATGGATGATGAGTAACACAATGGACACCATTGTCCGGTTGCGTATGTCATAACTGAAAGGCAGCCCTTAACAATGGAAGTTTAAGTGTTATATCTAACAAGGCTATTGGCAATAGATATGATCAAAGTAGGCATTAACGGTTATGGAACGATAGGCAGGCGAGTGGCTCAGGCAGTTATGCTTCAGAAGGATATGACTGTGTCAGGCATAGTTAAGACAAAACCCGACTACGTTGCTCATTTTGCCTCCAGAAACTTCAGGGTGTTCGCTCCGGATGACAAGTCGGCGAAGGCATTTCAGGAAAGCGAAATGAAGGTTTCAGGCACTCTTCAAAACCTTCTTGAAGATTCAGACATAATAGTGGATGCCACGCCTGAAGGAATCGGCGAGAAAAATCTTGATCTGTACAGGAGTTCAAAGATCAAAGCCATATTTCAGGGAGGCGAAAAATCATCCACAGGTGAAACGAGTTTCAACTCCTATGCAAATTTTGACCAGTCCAGGGGTAAAGATTACGTTAGAGTTGTTTCCTGCAACACAACGGGCCTGGCTAGAACTCTTTCAGCTCTGAGAGACAACTTTGGGGTTGACAATGTCTATGCTACACTTATCAGGAGGGCCACCGATCCCAATGACAGCAAGAAGGGACCAATAAATGCCCTGGAACCGAGCCTCAAGATACCATCTCACCATGCGCCGGATGTTAAAACAGTGATGGGCGACTTGGATATAGACACTGTAGCAATCAAGGCCCCCACAACTCTAATGCACGTGCACGTTGTACAGGCCCATCTAAGTAAGCAGGTTGATGCCGGGGACGTGATGGAGGCCTTTTCAGGATACCCGAGAATACTGCAGGTATCCGGAAAGGAAGGCGTTGCTTCCACCGCGCAGATAATGGACCTCGCAAGGGAAAGGGGAAGAAACCGGTCCGATCTTTATGAGATTGCGGTATGGAAAGAAAGCATAAACTTAAAAGCTGGTAAGATTAATTACATTCAGGCAGTGCATCAGGAAAGCGACGTAGTTCCTGAGAATATTGACGCGATCCGTGCCATGTTTGAACTCATGGACAAGGAATCTTCCTTGTCAGCTACAGATTTGACTTTAGGAATTGGAAACAAGGTGTATTAATGGCAAAAACGGAAGAAAAAGAAGAAAAAGAACAGAAGAAGATGACAATTGAGGATCTCCCCGGCGTAGGAGAGGCCACAGCAGAAAAACTCAGGGAGAACGGACTGGACGACATTATGACCATAGCCGTTGCATCTCCTAAAGACCTCTCAGAGATGGCCGGAATTGCTGAAGGAACTGCGATAAAGATCATTGCAGCTGCCCGCAAATCAGCGGATATAGGTAATTTCGAGACCGGAGAGCAAATTCTCGAGAGAAGGAAAGACATCTCAAAGCTGACCACGGGAAGCAAAAATCTTGACAACCTTCTAGGGGGAGGTTTCGAAACTCAGTCAATAACCGAGTTTTTCGGCGAGTTCGGGTCAGGAAAGACCCAGATTATGCATCAGGCAGCAGTTAATGCGACAATGTCTTTAGAACGGGGTGGTTTTGACTCTGATGTTTTGATAATTGATACTGAGAACACTTTCAGGCCAGAGAGGATCATACAGATGTCCAAGGCGAACGGGGCGGACCCAGACACTGTACTGAAAAGGATACATGTGGCAAGGGCTTACAATTCCCACCACCAGATTCTTCTTGCTGAAAGGGCTACCGAACTTGCCAAGGAATTTCCAATCAAACTGCTTATCGTGGACTCCCTGACATCCCATTTCAGGTCCGAATACATGGGCAGAGGTTCACTTTCTGAAAGGCAGCAGCTACTTAACAGACACATGCATGAGCTGCTGAAATTTGCTACAATCTACAATGCAGTCATAGGTGTCACAAACCAGGTGTCTGCAAGGCCTGACGTGTTCTTTGGTGATCCTACGGCTCCTATCGGTGGGAACATAGTTGGCCACACCGCAACGTTCAGGATCTATCTGAGAAAGAGCAAAGGCGGCAAGAGGATTGCAAGACTCATTGATTCACCCTACCTGCCTGAAGGTGAAACGGTGGTACAGATCTCTGAAGATGGAGTTACAGACGGAGTTTAAGTAATTCCAGGGATGGAAAATGTGGGGATACATAAAGGAAAAATTCAAGAAATACCCTTCTCAGACAAAAGTTCTGAGAAAGCTGATCGCTTTGGGTCTCTCCGTTAAAAAAGATCACGAGGGCGTTCCTAGAATATATTGCGATGATGTTGAGATCAAAGCATCAGCTCTGGCATTTTCTCTGGGCGTGGACAGGCGCGCAGTTCTGGACATATTGTCAAAGATAGTTGATGATCCGGAACTGGCAAGGTTTTTCCTTGACCTGAGGCCTGCTCCCGACTTCAGGCGCGTGAGCCCCAAACTTGGGATGGGAGTTATACAGATTGTAGCCACAAAAGCTTCCCAGCCGGGGATAGTTTCGGGAGTTTCGCAAATTATTGCACGAGAGGGGATAAGCATAAGGCAGGTCATTGTGGACGACCCGGAACTCGTTGACGACCCAAGGGCTACCATAGTGACTGACAGCCCGATTCCCGGCAATCTGGTATCAGATTTGAAGGCAGTGGAAGGAGTCGAGGCTGTAGTCATCCTCTGATTCTTTTCAATCGAGAAAGTAATCGTCCGGATTCTCGCCGTATACGATACGCGAGAGCTCCTCTATCTTATTTTTCACGGAATCAAAGCTTTCTCCGGCTGTATTTACATGTCCAACTTTGCGTCTCCTGCGGACGCCATTTTTTCCATACCAGAAGTACTGGGTCTCTTCCATCTCCAGTATGTTGTTGATCTGATTTTCACCAGGTTCAATGCCGACAATATTCAGGATCCCGCTTGGTCTGTATAGCAGAGGCTGCGCCAGGGGAAAACCGCAGACAGCCCTTACGTGTTGCTCAAACTGGGAAACAGATGTTCCCATCAGGGTGTGATGCCCGGTATTGTGCACCCTGGGGGCAAACTCATTGATGTAAGCCTTACCATTGAGTATGAAGAATTCCACTCCCAATACACCAATGTATCCAAGTTCCCTCATCAGGCGGCCTGCAATATCTCTCATCCCGAAGTCTTCGATTGGGGCAACATTGTAATAAAGCATTCCGTGGCGGTTGACGTTCAGGGAAGGGTCATAGAATGTGATACGCCCATTTTCATCTCTTGCTCCAATTATTGAAGCTTCAAAATCAAACCGCACAAATTCTTCCACCACGTATTTGCCTTCCGGGAGAGTTTGTGAAAGTCTTCCGTCTCTGACATAATACTGCCCTTTACCGTCATATCCTCCGTGTGTGGATTTTATTACTGCGTTTTCATAAGCCTGCCCAAGCCTGAGAGCAGTAGCAGCGTCCTCGGCAACTTCAAATGGGCCGACAGGGAGCTTCTTCTCCTTCAGAAACAGTTTCTCCCCTGAACGGTCTCTCTTGAGCTCCACGGGAAATAATCCAGGCCTCAGTTTGCCCATTTTGTCAGCATAGTTGAGAACTCTTTCGTCCACGTGCTCAAACTCGTAAGTGATAAAATCGGAATCATCCACGAATTCCCGGTATTGATCATAGGTGAATGATCTGTCTGCTATTCTTGAAGCAGGTCCATTCGTTGACGCATCTATTACGTTGAATTTTAAACCAAGCCTTTTGCCTTCAAGTATCATCATCAGGCCCAACTGGCCCGAGCCGATGATACCCAGCTTCATTGGAGCTTCTCCTTTAGAACTTTCTGCTCCTGTGTTTTTGAGTATTCCTTTACCCTGTCTCGTATCTCCTTGTGTTTTATGCCCAGAATTCTCGCTGCAAGAAGTGCAGCATTCTTTGAATTTCCAATTGCCACGGTTGCCACAGGTATTCCTGCCGGCATCTGGACAATAGATAGCAAAGAATCGATTCCTTTGAGATCCCTGGTAGGGATTGGAACTCCTATTACTGGCAGGGATGTCATGGAAGCAGTCATACCTGGCAGGTGTGCAGCGCCTCCTGCGGCGGCGATGATCACTTCAAGCCCACGCTCTTCAGCACTCCTGGCATACTCATACATGAGATCTGGGGTCCTGTGTGCCGAGACTACTTTATACTCGATTTCAACGCCAAAGTCCTGAAGCAGGGTGATTGCATCCGTCATATGCTCATAATCGCTCCTGCTTCCCATAATGATTCCAACAAGAGGCATAGTTGGTTAGATCAATACAATATTAGAAAATAAGTTTTTGAAGCTCTTCAAGGGAACTGAATGCTGCAGTGGAAGCTTTCCTGATCCGGTTCATGATTGCAAGGCCGGTTCCAGCCTCCGAAAACGGCATGATTACTCCAACCGGCTCGGGCAACTGTTCAAGCTCCCTCAGGGCAGAGAAGAGCCTCCTCCCAGCCTGATGGTGGTCCCCCTCCGGACCAAGTTTTATGCAGGCAAGACTGGATGAAGCACACAGTTCATCGCTTCCCATAATTACGACCCTTCCTTTAAGCGAATCATTGCCTGCTACTATATGCAAAAGTTCCAGGCTGGACGCAAGGAAAAGTTTCTTGTTGGGAGAATAGTGCCTGTATTTCATGCCAGGTGCGAGTGGTATTGAACTCTCCAGCATCCCCCTTGCGAAGTCTGTCACTTCAATGTCACCAAATATTTCCTTGAGTTCCTCAACCGGCTTGGAACCGGCTCTGAGCAGGACAGGTGTTTTTCCGGAAACATCTATGATCGTTGATTCAAGGCCTCTGGATGTAGGCCCGGAATCGAAAATGAGATCCACTCTCCCTTCCAGCTCTGATATGGCATATCTGGAATCAGTAATGCTGGGCCTTGTGGACACGTTTGCGCTGGGTGCAGCTATGGGTACTCCAGCCAGTTCAATAAGCCTCAATGCAAGTTTGTTAGCGGGAATGCGTACAGCAACCAGACTGGATCCTCCTGTCACCAGGTCCGGGATCAAACTCCCTTTATGGAAGAGCAGCGTTACAGGCCCAGGCCAGACTTTCTCGAGTTTTCCGATGAGGTCATGCGGAACATTTTCTGCAACTTCGTTGAGCCTGTCCAATGATGAAATATGCACTATGAGTGGGTTGTCCGCGGGGCGCTCCTTGGCTTTGAAAATCTTCCTGCATGCCTCCTCTGAAAATGCATTGGCCCCAAGGCCGTAAACAGTCTCTGTGGGAAAAACAACAAGGCCTCCTTCCCGAATGACTCTGGCTCCCTCTCTGACTTCATCTTCTGCGGGATTCTCCTGATCTGTTCTGAGTATTGTAGCCATGGCGTGGAATTCATTGCCACATCAATGTATTGTTAATTACCGTTTCCCAAACATATGATCAGGGAACGTCCGGGTGAACTTGAAACAGGAAAGCAACTTTCCTTGATTTGGTTCACGCACCTAGTAAAATAAGCATTTGGTCAAAGGTTTTTATCTTAAGTAATATTAATGTGATATTATGGAGATCGGAAAGTACGACATTGTTTTGGACATCGATTTTGATGGTCTTAAGTATACTGGGAAAGAGAAAATCGAGGTTTACGGAAATGGCGAGAAATTCTATCTTAACAGTGTGGGTCTTAATGTCAGGGATGTGAGATCCGGAGGCAAGAGCATTCCGTTCAGGCTTAACGAGAAGGAACAGAGACTTGAAACAGACCTCACAATTTCCGGCCAGACGGTCGTGGATGTCGAATTCAGCGCGGACATCAAGCAGATTCTCCAGGGACTTTACGTTGCCAAGTATCAGGGCGGGCAAATGCTCACCACACAGTTCGAAAGCACGGGTGCAAGAAGGGCTTTTCCGTGCATTGACCATCCCAGCTATAAGGCTGTTTTCTCCCTGAAGCTTGCAGTTGGAAAGGATCTTGAGGCAATTTCAAACATGCCTGTCCTCAAGGAGGAGCCTCTGGAAGAAGGGAAGAAACTTGTCACGTTCCAGGACACCCCAAAGATGTCCACATATCTTCTTTACATGGGCATCGGACACTTTGAGCATATGGAACGCCAGATGGGAAAGATTAAAGGTATCCTTACAGCACCCAAGGGTCAGTTGCAGACCACTGACTTCGCACTTGTTGAGGCAGACAACGTGATCAGGTATTTCGAGGATTATTACGGAATAGACTATGTGCTTCCGAAGCTGCATCTCATTTCAGTTCCGGAGTTCGGAGCCGGCGCAATGGAGAACTGGGGTGCAATAACCTTCAGGGAAGTTCTCCTCATTGTCAATGAGAATACCAGTAATACTGTCAAGCAGACCATTTCCGAGGTTGTTGCACACGAGCTTGCCCACCAGTGGTTCGGCGATCTCGTGACAATGGAGTGGTGGAACGATCTCTGGCTGAATGAGAGTTTTGCCACATTCATGGCTTACAAGGCAGTCGACCATCTTCATCCGGAATGGAAAATGTTTGGGAAACTGCTACTTTCAGATACAGGTGGTGCACTCACCGGAGACGCCCTCAGGAACTCCCACCCCATAGACGCCGATGTCAAGAGCCCCGATGACATAGCACAGATATTCGACGAGATCAGCTATGGCAAGGGAGCAAGCATCCTTCGCATGATCGAAGGATATGTTGGTGAAAAGAATTTCAGGGATGGCATAAGAAAATACCTCAAAGACAACATGTACGGAAATGCAAAGGGATCTGATCTGTGGAGTTCCATAGAACAGGTTTCCGGAATGCCCGTGTCAAAGGTCATGGAGGCATGGATAAAGAAGGAAGGTTATCCAGTCCTTGATCTGTCCCGATCCGGAGATCGCATAAAGATCAGGCAGGAAAGGTTCATGTTCAAGGAGAACAAAGAGACCCCACTGTGGCCAGTTCCCCTTACGATCCTGAGGAAGAGCGGGAAAGAATCCTTATTGATGGACAAAGAGGAAATAGAGATAGATTCCAGGGACTTCATAAAACTCAATGTTGACGAGAGTGGATTCTACCGAGTTCTGTATAACCAGGAATTCATGGACAACATAAGGAAGTCCATGGATCAGATATCATATCTTGACAGTTGGGGCCTCGTAAGCGATCTTTTTGCATTCCTGAGATCAGGCAGAATTGGGCTCGACCATTATCTGGATGGCATTGCGCCATTCCTCGGGGATGAAGAATATGTGGTGGCCCAGGAGATTGCGGGCCAACTTCTGACACTTAACCTGCTGGTCCTTGGAAACAGCAAGCTTAGGACAACAGCAGTCAATTTCTACAGGAACCATGTCGAGAGGCTTGGGCAGAAGCAACCCGGTGAGGAGGAGAATGATTCAATCCTCAGAGGAACGGTTTCTCTAAATCTCTCCATGGTTGACCATGAATATGCAAAGGAGATTGCCCGTGGGGTCTCTGAGTTCTTCAGGACGGATCCGGACGTCAGGCAGGCAGTAGCCTTGGGCTATGCAGATTCAAGCAATGACTTCGAAAGGCTGGTGAAGCTGCTTGAAGACTCGACCGCAGATGAGGACAGGATACGGATTCTTGGGGCTCTCTCATGGCTTAAGGGGGAGGAGAACTTCAACAAGCTGATCAACCTTACGGAATCTGACAAGGTAAAGAAGCAGGACATGATGCGCGTATACATGGCCCTTAGCATGAACCCTGAGCAGAGGAGGAGGATGTTCCAGGCAATTGACACAGCAGTCACAAACATGGAGGAATACTTCGAGGGGACGGCGTACACGGGTATGCTGCTAGAATCGATCATACCATTCCTGGGTATAGGCATAGAAAAGGAAATGGAGAAGAAAGTTACCGAGATCAGGAAGGACAGTTATTCAAAGGGCATCGATAAGGGAATGGAACTCCTGTCCATTTATTCAGGGCTTGTCAATAGAAGTTCCTGATATTTCCCACCTTTTATTACTTATCTTTAAATCACTCTAAACACCAGGAGTGGTTTTGTTACGCAAATTAGAAATTATGATATTTTTCTTAACATAAACAGCCAGAAACTTAGCTATACTGGAAAGGAAAGGATATCGGTCTCTAATCCCGCAAGTGAACTGAGGCTTGATTGTGTCGATCTCTCAATATCCTCTGTGAGGAATGGCAAAACTGAGCTGAAGCATAAATATCTTCCTGAAGAGCAGGTGTTGGCAATAGAACTGCAATCCGGAGAAGACCTCGACGTGGAGATAGAGTTCAGTGGGGCCATACCCAGGCTTCTCACCGGCTTATACCTTGCCAGGTCAGGGAATGAAGACATATTCACTACCCAGTTTGAAAGCACGGGGGCTAGAAGGATGTTCCCGTGCATTGACCATCCCAGGTACAAGGCGACATTTGACATTTCGGTTGAGATTGACAGTGGCCTGGACGCCATTTCAAACATGCCCGTGGAGAGGGAAGAAGTTTCCGGAAACAGGAAGAAAGTCGGTTTCAGGACAACTCCTGTAATGTCCACATATCTTCTTTATCTGGGAGTGGGCAGATTCGACACCAGGTCTGTAAAGAGGAAAAAAACAGATATCATACTGGCTGCTCCTAAAGGCGGGCTCACGAGTTCAGATTTTCCACTTGAGATAGCCTCCAGAGTTCTGGATGAGTTCGAAGACTACTTCGGAATAGATTATGTGCTTCCCAAGGTGCATATTATATCGGTTCCGGAGTTTGCAGCCGGCGCAATGGAGAACTGGGGGGCAATAACCTTCAGGGAAGTGTATCTCAGCATAGACAATTCAACAAGTTCATTCAGCTATAAGGCCACAGGAGAGGTTATTGCTCATGAGCTTGCCCACCAGTGGTTTGGCAACCTTGTGACCATGGAGTGGTGGAACGATCTCTGGCTGAATGAGAGCTTTGCCACATTCATGGCCTACAAGATCCTCACGCGCATACATCCGGAATGGGACACTCTTGGAGACATGGTTCTCCTGAGGACAGAAGGTGCCCTTAAGAATGACGCCCTCAGGAACTCCCACCCCATAGACGCCGATGTCAAGAGCCCCGATGACATAGCACAGATATTCGACGAGATCAGCTATGGCAAGGGAGCAAGCATCCTTCGCATGATCGAAGGATATGTTGGTGAAAAGAATTTCAGGGATGGCATAAGAAAATACCTCAAAGACAACATGTACGGAAATGCAAAGGGATCTGATCTGTGGAGTTCCATAGAACAGGTTTCCGGAATGCCCGTGTCAAAGGTCATGGAGGCATGGATCAAAATCAGGGGGTATCCGGCAGTCACACTACAGGGAACAGACGGCAAATACTCACTGACACAGGACCAGTTCCTGCTTTCCGGCTCGAAGACTGATCAGATCTGGCCCATTCCTCTCACATATTATGAGGGCGGGAAGACGAGGTCAGAACTGCTCGATACAAAGGAGAAACAGATAGAAGCAAGTGGCCAAATCAAGATTAACGCCAATTTCTCTGGCTTTTACAGAACGATCTATGACAACGGGAGTTTTGAAAGCATCACAGAAGACATGAGCAACCTTGGGAATCTCGACATCTGGGGACTGGCAAATGACTCATTCAACCTTATGCTATCCGGAAGGCTGAATCATGAGGATTATCTGCTTCGCCTGAAGAAATTCTGGGATGCGGGAGAGCCCTTGGTGATAAATGAAATCTCCACCGAATTACGCACTCTTCATCTCATTGCACCCGAAAGCGCCAGGGTTAAGTCCATGGCAAGGGAGTACTGCAGTGCACATCTCGGGAGGATTGGAGAAAAGAAGAAAGGAGAGCCAATCAATACCTCTGTTGCAAGAACATCACTAAAGGCGACCCTGTCTCAAGTGGATGATGAATTTGCGCAAGAACAGGGTTCCAGGTTTGAAAAGTACTTTTCACTAGACTCCGATGAAAGGGCATCCGTTGCCCTGTCGTTTGCCAGAACCGGAGGCAGCTTTGAGCAGATGGAAGCCGCATTTGTAAGCGCAAAGACCGACGAGGACAGAACAAGGATCCTTTCTGCAATGGGTTGGCTGCAGTCCGAACAGTCCCTAGAGAAGGCACTGGGACTGATTAAGGCAGGGAAAGTCAAGAAGCAGGATACCTCGAGGTTCTATCTGGGTGCTGCGGCATCACCAAACTCCAGGACATTCATGTTCAACAATATGGATTATGCCATACGGCAGCTGAAAGAAGTCTATGTCGGATCAAGAACTCCAGCGAGGGTTCTTGAGGCGATCGCGCCCATTCTTGGAATTTCCAGGGAAGAAGAGATGAGGGAAATCCTTCATGGTTACAACACACAGGACCTGGCAACAAGTGTGAAGAAATCCATCGAGCTTCTTTCTGTGAACCTGGGGGTAAACAGGGTTTTATCAAATCTCTGATGCATTTGGTACTGTAACACCCGGTACCCTTTTTTGGTACTTTTTCTAGATAATACTGTAATTGGAAGAATTATGC
>OFHJ01000308.1_pt1 | contig 20031 bp, 18 predicted proteins | sample 1522001 | NCBI WGS metagenome assembly OFHJ01 (sample SAMEA2464838, study PRJEB22497) | soil metagenome | biome: Grassland; feature: Farmland; material: Clay | place: Australia | collected 2013-02-01 | depth 1.2 m | reverse complement strand
GCTAGTCACCGAATACGAGCGAGGCGGTGTTGAACTACTCCTCAGGCCTGGATCGTGACGTCAATTATTTCCGTTTTGCAGAACAAGATCCGCGCCAGCAACATCCCGGCACCCGGCTTCCCCGCTACCGTTGCTTCCTTCCGGACCTGGCGGGGTTCACGGTTCGCCGTCGCGAGAGCACCGGCACGGACCAAACTCTATTTTCCCCCCTCAAAGCAGACAGAGCAAGGTGCCTGCATTCCTCCTGCCGGACAATAAATCAACTCGAGACCATGAAAACCCCTTCCTGTTTCAAGGCCTACGACATCCGCGGTCGGGTGCCGACAGAACTCAACGTTGACATCGCCTTCCGCTTGGGCGCGGCCTTTGCCAAGTTTGTCGCTCCCTTGCGTGTCGCGGTGGGTCGTGATGTCCGCATGTCGAGCTACTCGCTCCAGAATGCGGTTGCGCACGGACTTGCTTCGCAAGGAGTGGAGGTTCTGGATATCGGCCTCGTGGGCACGGAGGAAGTCTATTTTGCGAGTATGCAGCCAAATGTCGATGGCGGAGTCATGATCACTGCGAGTCATAACCCTGTTGATTACAATGGCATGAAGCTGGTTAGACACGGCGCAATTGCGATTTCCGGCGATTCCGGGTTACTCGACCTGAAGGCGATCACGGATAGCCTCGACATGCAGGCGCCGAGCGGCCCTGCGCCGATGACAGTTCGCGATTTCAGGCCTGAATACATTCGACATTTGCGCACTTATGTTGGTGATCGCCCGCTGAAGCCACTACGAATTGTCGTTAACGCCGGAAACGGGGCTGCTGGCCTGATCGTCGACGCGCTAGCACCCCACCTTCCATTTGAATTCATCCGAGTACACCATGAACCCGATGGAACATTTCCCCACGGGATCCCGAACCCGTTACTACCGGAACACCGACGCGCCACCGCCGATGCCGTGCGGGTTCACGGCGCCGACTTTGGCGTCGCATGGGATGGCGATTTTGACCGTTGTTTCCTGTTTGATGAACTTGGCCAGTTTGTCGAAGGCTACTACCTGGTTGGGCTCCTCGCGTCGATCATCCTGCGACGGAAAGCAGGGGCGAAGATTATCCACGACCCCCGATTAACCTGGAACACCATTGATGTCGTGCAGACAGCCGGCGGGATTCCCATACAGAGCAAAACTGGCCATGCCTTCATGAAAGAACGCATGCGTACTGAAGAAGCAGCCTATGGCGGGGAGATGAGCGGTCACCACTACTTCCGTGAATTCTCTTATGCAGACAACGGCCACATTCCCTGGCTACTCGTGGCCACACTCATCAGTGCCAGCGGCCAGCGTCTTTCGGAACTAGTGGGCGAAAGCCAGCGTCGCTATCCGGCCAGCGGCGAAATTAACCGCGAGGTTGCCAATATCGCCTCGACGCTGGACGCCGTTGAACGGCGATACGCCCCGACCGCGGTACAAGTGGACCGGACCGACGGCGTTTCGATTGAGTACCCGGACTGGCGATTCAATCTGCGTGGCTCAAACACCGAGCCAATACTGCGGCTCAATGTCGAAGCGCGTGGCAACGCGACACTGATGCAGTTGAAGACCAAGGAGCTCCTCGCGTTTCTCGACGCCTCACATTAAGTTGACTCTCCACACCGGTGGTGTAACGCTCATTTGTCGCAATCACAAGAAATTGAATCAGCATCCCACTGTTCTACCGGAAACGGGGAAAGCCCCGCACGCGCATTGGAGAGAACGCTCAGATCGAACAACTGAGAGCAACCAACCCGGCCACCGTTACGCCCGGGCCTTCCATCGCCTCGGTCGTGCCGCAACCACGAATCCGTGCCCATGGCTTAACAGGTACTCAAGCCATTTCAACAGCATGTGATTGCGTGTCCACTGGTCGCGGAGATATTCATGCGCGGCCCGGTCACGTTCATCAGCTGCCAACCAAGGCATCCGGCGGCCGCAACGTAGCGCCTCGGCCACCCGGGCATCACGGTAGATCCGTATCCAGAAGTCCGGTTCGAGTCGGTGCCCATCCGGGATGTCGAAACGATAGGTCAACCTGATTTCGACGGTGTAGGGGCTGCGCTCCACAACGCTCAGGTAGACGGGCAAGTCGCTGGGCGGATTAGACACGGCGTGATCAAATGGAAGATCCAGTTCCGGTAGAAGCTGTTCGACGAGCCGGTAGTTGCGCTCGTAAAGCTCCAGAAGATGCGCTAGCCTGCGCGGCCGACCGCAGCATGGACACGCCCGTGTGACTATCGTGGTTGCAAGCATCGCAGCACTATAAGATAACGATTGCCAACTCGCCAACGAGTATCAACGAATGATTCGCGAAATCTCGACAAAGCCGTACACGGACCAGAAGCCGGGGACCGCCGGCCTGCGGAAGAAGGTATCCGTATTCCAGCAACCGCACTACCTCGAGAACTTTCTTCAATCGATTTTCGACGTTGAAGCTAGTCTCTCGGGAGCAACCATTGTCATCGGCGGTGACGGGCGTTACCACAACCGGCAAGCCATCCGGACGGCTATTTCGATGGCCGCCGCTAATGGCGTGCGGCGCGTGATCGTTGGCCAAGGCGGTATCGTATCGACACCAGCCGCATCGAACCTGATCCGTATTTATGGAGCAGCCGGTGGCTTTCTATTCACCGCAAGTCACAATCCGGCCGGACCGAATGGTGATTTTGGCGTGAAGTTTAATATCGCGGGTGGCGGGCAGGCGCCGGAAAGTCTGACGCAAAAAATTTATGAACATAGTCGATCGCTGCAACGCTATCGAGTGCTGGAACATTCAGTGATCGACATCGATCGTCGCGGCGCCTCGCAGATCGGCGACACTTTCGTTGAAGTCATCGACGGCGTGGCCGACTACATCAAGTTAATGGAGCGACTCTTTTGCTTTGATCGCATCGAGACATGGCTGAAGGCAGGCCACCGGATTCGCTATGACGCCCTGCACGCGGTAACAGGCCCTTACGCTCGCCGGATTCTCGTCGATCTGCTTGGAGCACCGGCGGATTCCGTAGTAAACGGCGTGCCGCTTGAGGATTTTGGAGGAGGACACCCGGATCCCAATCTGGTCTATGCCAAGCCGCTGGTGGATTTCGCCTTTGGCGACAATCCTCCGGAGCTTTGTGCGGCCAGTGACGGCGATGGTGATCGGAACATGATCCTCGGCCGTCACGTATTCATTTCACCGGGCGATTCGCTGGCAATTTTGGCAGCCAATCATGAGCTGCTTCCAGGCTATAAGGATCGCGTTAAAGGATTCGCGCGCTCTATGCCCACCTCGCGGGCAGTGGATCTGGTGGCTGAAAAGATTGGCGTGAAATGTTTCGAGACCCCAACGGGATGGAAATTTTTCTGTAACCTCCTCGATGCTGGAGAAGTCACCATCTGTGGCGAAGAAAGCTTTGGAACTGGCTCCGACCACGCGCGCGAAAAAGATGGACTTTGGGCCATTCTTGCCTGGCTCAACATCCTCGCGGAAACGGGGAAGGACGTCCATGCCATTGCCAGAAGTCACTGGTCGACCTATGGTCGGCATTACTATGCACGTCATGATTACGAAACGCTCCCAAGCGTCGACGCCGGAACCGTCATGCAGGAGCTTGAACGCATCCTTCCGGATCTGGGAGGCCAACAGTTCGACGTGGGGCGGATCACCCAAGCGGACAGTTTCGCGTACGACGATCCGGTTGACGGAAGTCATACGGAAAACCAGGGCCTGCGTATTGTTTTCGATCATTCCGCGCGGATCGTCATACGCCAGTCGGGGACGGGGACAGACGGCATTACACTTCGGCTTTACCTTGAGCGCTATGAGTCACCCGACGGGATACTGGACCAGCCTGTCAGCAATGCACTGGCCTCCCTCGCTACTATCGCCGAAAAGATTACCCGCATTGGCAGGATCACTGGCCGTAAATCACCCAGTGTGATCACCTGAGGCAGATAACTTCGACCGCCGAAGTTGACAACTTACGAACACTTTAGGCCACGAATAAACTGATCGATGAAGCGTCTTCGTGCACTTTTAACAACGCCGGCTTATGCCGTCTATGGCGAGCGCCTGCTTCGCAAGATCAAGGGTGGTGGATCAATACCACGGCATATCGGGTTAATTCTCGACGGCAACCGGCGCTATGGGCGCCAGAACCGGATGACCGAACCGCAGGAAATCTATGCCAGCGGGGCCGACCGGCTGGACGGTCTGTTGGAGTGGTGTGTCGATCTTGGCATCCCTGCGATTACACTCTGGATTTTCTCTACCGACAATATTCATCGTCGTCCCGAAGAAGTTTCCGGTTTGCTCGGCGCCATCGAAAACAAGCTGCGCGTACTCGCGGTCGCGCCGTCGATCCATCAAAGTCGAGTCCGGGTACGGGCGGTTGGCCGACTTGAATTACTTCCGGAATCTACCCAGAACGCTGTACGGGTTGCGGAATCAGCAACCCGCGATTATGGCGATTTGAATCTGACATTAGCTGTCGCCTACGGAGGTCGACAGGAAATCACCGATGCTGTGTGCTCGCTACTCCGCGATTCCGCATTCCGCGACCAAACTGCAGCGTCAGTTGCCGATCACCTTACGCCTGAAATACTAGGCGGGTACATGTATGCCCCCGACCTCCCCGATCTGGACCTGATTATCCGCACCAGCGGTGAGATCCGTCTCTCGGGCTTCCTGCTGTGGCAAAGCGCCTATAGCGAATTCTACTTTACCGACGTCTTCTGGCCAGAATTCCGCCGCATCGACTTCCTTCGGGCCATTCGTGCATTCCAGCAACGCAAACGACGTTTTGGCCAGTAGCGTCACGCAGGATCTGGTACACCGAGCTTTTTGTGCACGGAAGAGCTGGTCGTGGTGTACTGCAAATAAACCTTTTGGTCCGGAAACAGCCGGTGCTTGATAGCAAACGCGGCAAGCGCGGCTTCGTGAAAGCCAGAGAGAATCAACTTCTTCTTCCCTGGATACCAACTGATATCTCCGACGGCATAAATGCCCGAGGTGGACGTTTCGAAGGTTTCCGTACTAACTTCTATTTGATGTTTGTTAAGCGTCAGACCCCAATCGACAATGGGGCCAAGCTTTGGGGAGAGACCGAAAAACACCAGCGCATGATCTAGTTCGATACGCTGCACTTTCTGATCAATTTCCCGAATCTCAAGAGCACTCAGTCGACCGTCCTTTTCATCGATGTTCATGACGCTGCCGAGTACCAGCCGCGCCATGCCCGATTCGACAAGTCCCTGAAAACGGGACACCATGGCCGGCGCTGCCTTGAAATTGTCAGATCGGTGCACGAGGGTCAGGGTATCGGCCTTGTCTGCCAACTGCATCGCCCAATCGAGCGCGGAATCACCTCCACCCAAAACCACGATCCGCTTCCCATGGTGCTGTTCCGGGTTACGAACGCGGTAAAAAACCTGTGAGTCGAGATATTTCTCGACGCCATCGACTCGCAGCAGAACCGGCTGAAATGCGCCGACTCCTCCGGCGATGACGACCGCTCTTGCGGCAAACTCCCTTCCGGCTGTGGTCGTCACCCGGAACCAGCCCCCTGCCTGTTCTTGAACCAGATCAACCTGCTGACCAAGGTGGAATGTCGGGTTAAACGGTTTAATCTGCTGCATCAGGCGATCAACTAGCTCCCCGGCCCCGACACTTGGGAAGCCTGGAATATCGTAGATCGGTTTGTCCGGATACAGCTCTGAGCACTGCCCGCCAACTTGAGGCAGGGCATCAATCACCTGCACTTCCAGATCCAGCAGTCCCAATTCGAAGACCTGGAACAGGCCGCAGGGCCCTGCACCGACGATTAGGGTATCAACCGAGATGGCCGTCATTTTCTTCGTCATCCGTGGTTCGTAAGTACCGACGCAGTCATGAGATCGGCAATTATCCTTTCCCACCGACACCTTAACAACCCGACCGGAGCCGTTAGTCCATCAGGTGGTGCGGCAGGGCGGTGGGTACAGTTCCTCTATTTGAACGTCTAAGCGGGACATCTGACCGGCGAACCAGCGGTAGGCAGGAACCGCGTCGTCTTCGTCACCCCGGAAGCCGACCTCGATGTGCGCCGTCAAGTCCTTGCTCCCCCGAAAAGGCAAACTGGAGATACGCACCCCAGGGTGGCGCCTTTGCACCTCCTCCATCAAGTCCAGGAGATCGCTTTCTCCGAGTCTTTCGCCTCGAACTCGCATAACGTATTCGACGGGGGGGCTGGCCCTGTGAAGATGTGACAACCGCATATCCAGCACCCATTCAAGCATCGGCCAGGCCATTTCGGGAAATCCCGGCACGAAGTAACAGTCGCCCAGGCAGAATCCCGCAACATTATTGACAGGATTGGGAATCAACGACGCACCTTCCGGAAAATCCGCCATGCGTGCCCGATTCGGGTGGGCACGCTCGCCGTAGCGCGCTTCGATCCGCGCCAAAGCCTCCGGATGGCGGATCACAGGAACCCCAAAGGCCAGCGCGGCCCCCTGCCGAGTGCAATCATCGGGTGTTGCACCGATGCCACCACACGACAGCATGACGCCGCCGGCGTCGCGAACCCGATGAATTGCGGTCGCGATCCGACCGATGTCATCCCCGATGAACTGCACGCCCTCCAGATCCATGCCACGCCTGCGCAACATCAGGACTACCGCAGGCATGTGACGATCAGTCCTCTTCCCAGAAAGGATCTCATCGCCGATCACCAGCAGCTCAACACCCATTACCCATCCCATGGCCCGAATGGCGACGGCTGCGCTTGCAGGAGAACTCTTCCGGCGCTTGACCTCGCCTCATCCTTGACATCCACCCAACCACCCTGCACCGATCTGGGGCGAGACGCAACGGTGCAGCTGTGATGCATCGTCGCCAACCGCGCTCCCGACGGACCCTCTACCCCTCCCAAGGAAACCAGCTGTCTGTCGGCTCAAAGGCGTTCGATCAGAGCCTCGGCGAACTCTCGGGTCCCCACCACCGTCGCATGCTCAATCTGCCTTGCGAAATCGTACGTAACGATCCCCTCGCTAACCTGTCGAGAATAGGCGCGCTTGATCAGTCCGGCCGCTTCATCCCAACCGATGTACTCAAGCATCATCACGCCTGAAAACAGGAGCGACCCCGGATTGACCTTATTCATATTGGCATATTTCGGCGCAGTACCGTGCGTCGCCTCAAACACGGCTACTGTGTCCGACATGTTGGCACCCGGTGCGATCCCCATGCCTCCGACTTCTGCTGCCAAGGCATCCGAAAGATAATCACCATTCAGGTTGGTAGTCGCTATGACGTCGTACTCTTCCGGTCGCAACAACATCAGCTGGAACATGATATCGGCGATCCGGTCCTTGACGACGATCTTTCCTTCCGGGCATTTTCCCGCGTAGCGGACCTGGACCGCTTCCTCGGTAACAGTGGTTTCGCCAAATTCCTCTTCCGCAACCTGATAGCCCCAACCACGGAAGGCTCCTTCGGTAAACTTCTGAATGTTGCCTTTATGGACAAGCGTCACCGACTTCCTTCCCTTGTCGATCGCGTACTGGATCGCCTTGCGTACCAGACGCCGCGAGGCAAACTCGGAAATCGGCTTAATGCCGATGGCTGCATTCTCAAAAAAGCTGGCCTTCATCTCGTCCCGCAGAAACTTTGCCAGCCGCGCGTTTTCGGCACTCCCTGCTTGATACTCAATACCTGCATAGACGTCCTCCGTGTTCTCACGAAAGAGGACAACATCAACTTTCTCGGGATTCTTGAGCGGGCTCGGAACACCGGCATAATGACAAACTGGCCGTATGCAGGCATAGAGATCCAGCGTCTGCCTCAAGCTCACATTGAGACTCCGGAATCCTCCACCAACCGGAGTCGTCAGCGGCCCCTTGATCGAAACTGCAATCTCCCGAATCGCTTGCAGCGTCTCTTCCGGAAAGAAGTTGCCTTCATAGAGCCCGGCAGCTTTTTCCCCGAGGAACAGCTCGCACCACGCGATCTTGCGCCTTCCCTGATATGCCTTCGCAACTGCCGCATCCCATACACGAAGACAGGCAGTCATAATATCTGGCCCGATCCCATCTCCTTCGACGTAACCGATAATGGGCTGCTCGGGGGTGACGATCCTGTCGCGTTCTATCCGGATTTTGTCACCATCCGGAACCTTTATGTGGCGGTAAGCCATCGGCATCAAGACTCCCACGGACTGTCAGCGCATCGCGACGAGCCCGACGCTATCAATCTTAAAGAGTAACCGGTAAATAAACCGGCCTAACGAGCAGCGACGACCGGCACGCCCCCAGCCACAAGCGGTGGTAGAGGGCACCCAAGGTCCACGCTAAGCAGCTTCCTGATTCACCGCTTCCTTAAGCATCTTATGCAGCTCGCCCGACTGGTACAGATCCAGCGCGATGTCACAGCCGCCGACCAGTTCACCCTTGACATAGAGTTGGGGAAATGTCGGCCAGTTGGCAAACTTCGGTAATGCGCGGTACACCTCTTCGTCCTCATAGATGTTGACGTAGGCGTACTCCACACCGACCGCGTTGAGTGCCTTGACAACGCGCGCGGAAAATCCGCATTGTGGGAAATCAGGTGTTCCCTTCATGTAAACGATGATGGGATTCTCGCTGACCTGCTTCTTGATACGTTCGAGTGCGTCCATGAAATCACTATCGCGTGGAAATAAATCGTTTCTCCATTATATCATCAGCTGTCACCCAGACGCCTACTGCCCGCATCGCAGCCACCGGACGGCAAAGACCGTAGCGAGCTGCCCTCCGGTTTTGACGATCTAAAGCCACCGATGGAATGGCGGCGCCGAGCTTGGTTCAAAAACCAAACCTGGCGTCGTGCTGTTGAAAAGCGACAATTGCTATCCTATCGTGTGTGCAAACGAATTACCTTCTCACAAACATCAATCGACAGAGGTGCACTATGAGTTTCCTGTTACCTGAACTCCCCTACTCGAAGGACGCCCTTGAACCACATATGTCAAGGGAAACGCTGGAATACCATTATGGAAAGCACCACAAAAAATATGTCGATACGACCAACGAACTGATCGCTGGCACGGATTTCGAGAATTCCAGTCTCGAGGGAATCGTCAAAAATTCCAGCGGCAAGCTCTTCAACAATGCTGCGCAGGCATGGAATCACAATTTTTTCTGGTCTTGCTTAAGCCCTCATGCCCAGGATCTCCCCGGAAAAAAACTGAGTGACGCCTTAACGAGGGACTTTGGCGGCGTAGACAATTTTACCAAGAAGTTCAGCGAGATGGCCGCGGGAAACTTTGGATCAGGCTGGACTTGGCTGTGCAAGGGCGCGGACGGCCACCTAGAGGTGGTCAATACGTCAAACGCGGGGAATCCGCTGACTGACGGCAAGACGCCACTTCTCACCGTCGACGTGTGGGAACACGCCTACTACATCGATTACCGGAACGCCCGTCCTAGCTACCTGGAACACTTCTGGCTTATCGTCAACTGGCCGTTCGTGGAACGCAATCTCGGTTAAAATGTAAGCGTGAACGGGGCCGTCTTGGGCGGCCCTTTCTTTTTCTGGGCTTTCGGGGCAGACCACCGTGGCACTTCCGATTCGTCATTTTTTGAAACTCAGCGACCTGGCGCCAGATCAGGCGGTAACTTTGGTGGTACGAGGCATGGAGTTGAAAAAGCTTCAAAATGTCGAATATCGGCCCTTGCTCGGCCGCACACTGGCCATGATTTTTGCCAAGAGCTCCACCCGAACGCGCGTCTCCTTCGAGGTCGGCATGGCCAAGCTGGGCGGGCATGCACTCATGTTGGCGACGGCCCAAACGCAGCTCGGGCGCGAGGAACCCCTGGCAGACACTGCACGCGTCCTGTCTCGCTATTGCGATGCAATCATGGTACGCAATGATTCGCAATCCGATCAGGAAGAGATAAGCCGCTATTCGAAAGTCCCGGTGATCAACGCCCTGTCGGAACTACACCACCCTTGCCAGCTCCTGGCAGACGTTCAGACGTGGTGGGAGAAGCGGGGCAATCCGGCAGACGCTACCGCAGCCTGGGTGGGCGATGGCAATAATGTTTGCAATTCCTGGATCGAGGCGTCTAGGCTTTTCGGGTTCAATTTGAAGGTTGCTTCACCGAACCAGTATCGTCCTGACCCTGCAGTGCTTGAATTTGCAGCCAACCGTGTGACACTTGTTAACGATCCGCGGGATGCGGTGACGCAGGCGGACCTGGTGGTTACCGATACCTGGACCAGCATGGGTAGGGAAGCCGAGCGATCGGAACGCGTTTCGGTACTTGAGCCGTTTCAGGTCAACACGCGATTGATGCGACGGGCCAAATCCGACGCCTTGTTTATGCACTGCCTTCCAGCCCATCGCGGCGAAGAGGTGACAGAAGCAGTAATCGACGGCCCACAAAGCGTTGTCTGGGATGAAGCCGAGAACCGCTTGTGGGCGCAAATGGCGCTGCTGGAAGAACTCATCGCGGGAGGCCCCCGCAATTCCGGATCGTGAGTTCGTGAGTGCGTTACCGCCCGCGGATCTCGCTGAGCAGGTACGGCGGGGCATTGAGGAAGACATCGGGGACGGAGACGTCACCTCACAACTGATCCCGGAGGAATGCGGCGGCGCCGGAAGCGTGGTGTCGCGGGAATCTGCCGTCCTCTGCGGACGCCCGTGGTTTGATGCCGTCTTTGCTGAAATAGATCAGTCGGTTGCCATCGTCTGGAATATCATGGAGGGGGCTTCAATCAGTCCTTCAACGCAAATATGCGAGATCCATGGGCCCGCCCGATCATTGCTAAGCGGCGAAAGAACGGCGCTCAACTTCCTCCAGATGCTGTCAGGAACAGCAACGACTACGCGTCGCTACGTCGAAGCCGTAGCGGGAACCGGCGCTGAGATCATTGACACGCGCAAGACCATCCCGGGACTGCGAAGCGCTCAGAAATACGCCGTGCGCTGCGGGGGCGGCGTCAACCACCGGCTTGGCCTCTTTGACGCCTTCTTGATCAAGGAAAACCATATCGCGGCAGCAGGCAGCCTGACTGAAGCGATCGCTGCAGCCCGGAGATTGAACAAAGCCATACCGCTGATGGCGGAAGCGGAGAATCTCGAAGAGGTCCGCATTGCACTCGACGCGAAAATCGATGTTCTTCTGGTGGACGAACTATCGCTGAGTGAAGTGAGAGAAGCCGTTTCTTTGGTGCGGACTGGGCGAAGCAAAGGGGCGAAAACAATCATTGAATATTCCGGCAACGCGACACTTGATCGAATTCGAGCCATCGCGGAAACCGGCGTTGATCGCATTTCTATCGGCGCGTTGACGAAACACGTTCACGCGATCGATCTTTCCATGCGCCTGCACCGCGTTACGGCCTGAGATCGGTATTTTCGCGCTATTGTTTTCACATTTGGCGAAAAACGTCCGACGCACCCTCAACCTCTGTCCATGCCAATGATCACTTGATCGCGCAAAAAACGAAACTGGACAGTTGCTTGGCCAAGGCCAAGGGCTTATGCTTGCGTGGTAGTCGGAGAGGGATTCCATTCGGTCGCTGGAGCGAACGATGAAGGTCGACGCGAGCTTAGCAGATAAATTAATTGCAGCGACTGACGTGAGCAGCATGCACGCCACCTGCCGTCAGATCTCGGATTCGATGGGATTCGAACATTTCATCTATGGCTTGCGTATCCCCATTTCACTAAGCCAGCCCTATCATTTCTGCCTTAGCGGATTCCCAAGCGAATGGCGCAGCCGATATGACTCGATGGGCTACCTGAAAATCGACCCAATTGTGGCAGCGGCGTTCTCATCGATGTTACCCATTTGCTGGGATGAGGTCACGGATATCCCCCCTACTGCCAAAGTAATGTTTCAGGAAGCAGCAGAATTCGGGCTTTGCCACGGGATTTCATCGCCGATTATCGGGAGGAGCGGTGAGATTGGAATGCTCTCGTTGGCCAGGAGGGAACCGATACCGGCTGAGTCAAGTGTGCGGTACGAACTGAAGGCGAGCATTAACTGGTTTGCGACAGTCCTCCATGAGGCGGTGCACAACAAGTTGCTCGCGTCCAAGAAGCCGCCGCTTCCCAAAGACAGCCTGACTGCACGGGAAAAAGATTGTCTGATGTGGGTTGCTGACGGCAAGACAACACCCGAAATTGCGACATTGCTGAAGATTACTGAAAGAACTGTGCTTTTTCATATTGAGAACGCAGGACGAAAACTCGGGGTCAGTGGACGGCACAATATCATTGCGCGGGCGATTGCCCTTGGTGAGATCGAACTGAATCATCAGGTATTATCCGCCGTGCGCACGCTTCCAGCGGTCCACGACACGCTCCACTGACGGTAGCAAAGCGGGGGCGCGATAATTGGCCCGGCGAAGCCGATCCCGAACCAAGAAAAGTGAAATCACCTAAAAGTTTCCACTTTAACAGTTAGTATTTCAGTAACTTACAATAATCCTGTAATTTCCTACAGGTCATTCTGTATAGTTTTTGGTGTTTCCTTGCTGGGCACAATCGCCAGCCGGGGGAACACCACATGCATAAGTTTTTTGTGGGGAAGCGAGGCGACTCCCATATCTCAACGGACCTGATAACGGCAATGTTCCGTCAGCGCCATCAGGTATTTTACGAGCGGCTCGGTTGGGATGTCACCAGCCGAAACGGACTGGAACAGGACGAATTCGACGACCAGAATACCGTCTACGTCATCGCCCGAAATCTCCAAACCCGGGAGGTCGACGCGAGCTGGCGTTTGCGCCCGACGAACACTCCCTACATGCTAAAGAACACATTCCCGCAGTTGCTTGGAAAAGCGTCTGCTCCAAATGACTGCAAGACTTGGGAGATCAGTCGCTTTGCCGTCCGCAATAACCCCTATGAGGGGTCCATTTCGCAAATGTGTAGCCTCTCTCAGGATCTTTTTGCGCTAACCGTTCAGTACGCCGTCGATCAGTCCATCAGCAATTATGTGTGGGTAACCAGCGTCGGTGTCGAGCGCCTGGGCACTAAGCTCGGCTATCGACCGGAACGGCTGGGTCCTCCCTTGCGGATCGGCAAAGTTATGAGCGTCGCAGGAAGAATCGGGATTGACGACGTCGCCCACCACATCGCGATGCAGCGGCTGACATATCAGATCGCCCAGGAGGCAGCATGAACCCGGGCCGTTTGCGTCTTCTCGGCAATCGTCACTCACGGGTCAGCCTGTGGCTTCATCCACTGCTTGCCAAACTCGGCCCCCCCATCGACCCGCGCGATGTCAATGATCAAACTGCGGATTGTGACGGGCTTGTGGTCCTGGACGACTGCATGAACGGCGAGTCGGTCGAAGCAGCGATGGCACTTCGGAGGGCCCGACCTGATCTTGAGATTGCTGTGGTGAAGCTGATGGACCGCGATTGGTCTGATGCTGAATGCCTTACCCGAATTCTTTCGGAAAGAGATCCGTCGGATAATCGCCGCGCGCGCATTGGTGAACAGAAGCTCAGCGCATTGATGGGGCTGGGACAATCGTCGCTGGACGTCCAGATCGACCCTGAAGCCATCAAGTTTGAATATCAGGGCTAAATGCCCATTTCGTCAACGCATCAACGCACGAACAGGCCGTCATGAAAAAACCGACATCCTCCATTCAGGGCGATCGGGGACCGGTTGCGCAACCCCTCGTTCATCGGAGCGACAACCTCGCCGAGAACACGTTGCTCGCACGGGTGCGTGACCGCCTTCAACAGTTCACGGAGGAAAGCGAAGGCACTCATGGAATGCTGTTGATTCACGTGCTGTTGATTAAAAGTGACGTCAGCATGGATGACGCCAGTTTTCAGGAAATCGAAACGATCACCGTGTTGGACCGTCTGCAGGAGTGCTTACAATCTTGCGGGCTATATGATCATCTTGGAGAAAATGTTTTCGGAGTATTCATAGAGTCCGCCAACGATGCCGACGGCGTGGGGAACATTGCCAGAACCCTTCTGTCGGCGATCAGGCAGCCGGTAGCCCTGGAAAATGGTACCTTCCATCTAGACGCCCGAATCGGGATTTCCTGTTACCCGCAGGATAGTCATGATGTTGATCGGCTGCTTGTGTGCGCCGAGCAAAGCCTTCGCCGGCTGGCCGTTCTAGAACGTTGCGGTTACGAGTTCTATGACGCGGAGCTTGGATCTGACCTGTTTCGCCAGCAGGAAATCATCTCCATGCTGGCAAGTGCGGTCACCAACCGGGATTTCACGGTCGCCTATCAGCCGCTGTTCGATGCCAAGACAAAACGCCTCATTGGAGCCGAGGCGCTGCTGCGCTGGACCGACCAAAACGGCGTTCCGCAGCGACCCAGCGAGTTCGTACCGTTGCTCGAGCAATCAGGGCTGATATCGGATGTCGGGTTCTGGGTGATTGAGCAGGCGTGCCAGCAAGCGCAGGATTGGCGAAGTCACGGTTTGCCCGAGTTCCGCATCAGTATCAACCTTTCCCGAATTCAGCTCTTGCAAAACGACCTGATAAAGAAACTCTGTGCCATTTTAGAGGCCACCAACCTTCCGCCTGACGCAGTGGAACTGGAGATTACGGAAAGCATATTCCTGCCACGTCCAGAGCGCGCCATTTCCCAGCTGCATTCGTTAATAGCCATAGGAACGCGTCCGTTTATTGACGATTTTGGAGTCGGCTTCTCGTCAATTGGTCTATTGAAAAAACTTCCGGCTGCAGGTATCAAGATCGATCACACCTTTATCTGCGACATAGACCGCACCGACCATGACCTGATGATTGTCCGGACAATCGTCGATCTGGCCAGTGCGTTCGGACTCAGCATCGTTGCAGAAGGCGTAGAGACGCAGGAGCAGGCAGATATCCTGACGAATCTTGGAGTTCACACCCTTCAGGGGTTTCTGTTTGGCCCAGCGCTGCCGGCAGATGAGTTCGCGAACCGGTTTATCAACGTCGCTGGTAGTTGCTGAGGGAAAGGCGGTTTACTGTCCCTGAATCAAGGACGGAACCCTAGTAGGTGCCCGTCCTTTGCTGAATCCCTTTTACGAGGATCAGAAAAGACCGCCGATCATCCGGCTAATGACTCGCTTATCGCCGCCCGCCTCCGCCGTTACCAAATAACTGAAGGAGCAGCAGGAAGAGGTTAATAAAGTCGAGATAAAGCATTAGCGCACCGAATACCTCTTTTTTTGCAGCAACTTCGTGAGCATCAGTCGCCAGATACATTGTCCTGATCTTCTGGGTATCGTAGGCAGTCAATCCCACAAAAACGATGACACCGATCACTGACACCAGGAACTGCAGTTCGCTGGAGTGCAGGAACAGATTGACCACCATCGCAATGATGACTCCGATCAAGCCCATCATCATGAACGAGCCCAGTTTGGCAAGATCCTTCTTCGTCGAGTAGCCATACACGCTCATGACCCCAAAGGTTCCTGCCGTTATGAAAAATACCCTCGATATGTTCTCGCCGGTAAACATCATGAAGATGCCGCCTAACGAAAGCCCCATAAGCGCGGCATAACCCCAATAAGTCATCTGCGCGGCGGTCAAGCTCATTTTTTGAATGCGAAATCCGAGGAGCATGACCATCGCAAGCGGAGCAAGAAGCACGACCCAAATCAGGGGCGTCTTGGCAATAGCCAGGTATATTCCGCTCGCGAAGCTGTAATAAGCCACGACTCCTGTCAGTGCCAAACCACCAGTCATGTAACCATAGACCGCGTGCATGTACCCCCTCAGGCCGGCTTCGCGGGCCTGAGAACCGGAGGTGGCAGAAATATTGTTGAAATCGATCGGCATCTCGTTATCTCTCGTTTACTCGTTTAGGCGTACAGGACGTACAGTGACCACTCACTACTATATATTAGTCCTTTGATCATTTTGCGCGCTCAAGGTTTCATTTGCCTTAACCCGCCCACTTTGGTGCGCCGGGTCATCTTTGTCGCGGATAAAGGCCAATACGGCTTGGTTGAACCGGTCGGCGCATTCGAGCGGAAGGTGATGATGGGCATTTCTGAACACCTCTAGCCGCGCGTTTGGCAACGCCTTGGCAAGGTTTTCCGCATCGAACATCGGGAAATAATCCCTATCGGCCGCCAGCACCAGTGCCGGCATCGACAGACGGTCTAACCGATCCATGACCGACCAACCTCTGATGGAGCAGATCGTACGAAAATACACCCCCCTGTCGGTCAGGGCACTGCGATCCGCCACCCGTCGCCTGATTTCCGCGTGTTCGGCGCTCGGGAACAGTTGTGAAGAGAGCGCCCTTGCTAACCAGACTGGGCCAAACACTTTAATCGCGAGCAACCGATACCAGTACAGGATGAACTTGCGTACAGAATCGATTTCAAAACTGGCCAATGTGTCCGCAAGCACCAGATGCTGAACCCGGCTGGGCGAATCCACGACCATCTGCAGCGCCACCGCACCTCCCATGGAGTGGCCGACCAGATTGATCTCCGCTGCATTCAGGTGATCCAGTGTCGTCCATACCTCTTTGGCAATAGTGGGGATGGAGTAATCTCCGGTTTTCGGGCTTCGGCCGCAACCTGGCAAGTCAGGAGCGATTACGCGGCAATGGGGCGAAAAAAAAGGGATCTGCAATTCCCAATCCTCTGCGCTGCCGCCAATTCCATGAATTAGGACCAGCGGCGGCATCGAAACGCGCGCAATGATCCCTGAATCATGGGCATTCAATAAAATGTCAGCTCTCACCGGCGACTGGGCTGCTCATTGATCGGATCGCCGGTCTGCGGCCTGCAGAAGCAGTACGCATAAACTCCTCTCGGGTCGTTAAACTCCCGCAGCAATAACGCAACGCGTCGAAGCGGGACCAGCCATTCGGGATGCCTTGCCGCCACGGCATCCATAGCATCAAGATAGCCTGTCCCAGCTTTTGCGCCTGTGAGAAAACGACGCAGTAGCCAGCGCAATAGCCCGACACGGGGCCGGAAAGACTCGAGCTTATAACTTCCCGGTGAAAGATGGGCCAGCTTCGCCGCTTCCGCAGTTGCTGCGTGCAATCCACCGAACTCATCCACCAGACCGAGCTTCTTTGCTTCCTGACCACTCCAGACACGCCCTCCTGCGATTTCTTTTACCGTTCCAAGTGGCAACCCCCGCCCCTTGGCTACCCCCTCGATAAATTGCTGGTACCCGAAGTTGATTTCCGACTGGATGATTGCACGATCAGACTTGGTCAGCGGCCGATCGATGCGAAATCCCCCAGCAAGTGGTGTTGTCCCGACCCCATCGCTATGGACACCAAGCTTATTCAGCAGCTTGTTAATAGTTGGCACCATTCCAAAGATACCGATCGACCCCGTAATGGTGGTGGGTTCCGCGTAGATGCGGTTTGCATCCATCGAGATCCAATAACCACCGGAAGCGGCCAAAGTAGACATCGAAACGACAACCGGCTTCCCCGACGCTTTGAGCATCTCAACGGCGCGGCGAATTTTCTCGGATGCAGTGACACTCCCCCCCGGCGAATCAACCCGGAGCACTACCGCTGAAATCGATTTATTTTTGCGAGCCCGGTTTAAAAGTGCGGATACCGTTTCACCTCCCGCGGTGTGGTATCCACTCCGGCCATCGACAATATCGCCCTGGACAACCACCAGCGCGATACGATTCGGCTTTTCAGTGACTTGAGCGTGCGCAGCGCGAAGGTACTGCGAGGCGCTAATCTGCCGGAAGGTGCCGGAGCGACTGTCCTGCCCAACCTTGCGTTCCATGAACTCCCGGAAAACGGATTGCCGCTCGATCATATCCACAAGTGAATGTTTAAGGGCATACTTCGCAGCGTCACCACCGTTCTGCGACAACCCTTCGGCAAACCCATTTACGTACTGCTTGATGGCGTTCCCTGGAAGATGACGCGCTTGCGTGACGTTGGACTGGTAGTTTCCCCAAAGCGTAGCAAGCAGAGTTTCGTTGGCCAGTTTCGCGTCGGGTGACATGTTGTTGCGCGTAAACGGTTCAACCGCCGACTTGAACTGCCCCACACGAAATACGTTGACCTGGACCCCAAGTTTCTGAAGAGCGTCCTTGAAATAGTCGTTATAAATCGCCAGCCCCCTGATCATCACCGTGCCCATCGGATTGAGGGCGATACGGCTGGCGTGCGCCGCCAACAGATACTGGTACTGGTTAAACGAGTCTCCGTAGGCATAGACCGGCTTTCCGGATCGGCGAAAATAATCCACCGAGCGGGCCAACTCTGCGAGTTTGGGTAGGCTTGCACTGGTCATGCGGTCAAGCTCCAATACCGCCGCGCGTATTCTTGGATCACCAGCGGCATCCCGTAGCGCGAGCCGCAAATCCTCGAGACTCGTCTCGTCAGGTACCCTGCCGCTAATCTGGTTCAGCCACGGCTGGCTTTCAATGCTTGACTCATCGACAAGCGCACCACGCGGCCTCACGACGAGCGCGATATTCTGTTTCACTGCAACAGGCGGCGACCCCTGCAGCCCATACCAGACCAATACGCCGATAGTGAGGAGAAAAAGCAGCGTAATTAGCCGATACAAGCCGATTAGCACGCGCCAAATCCAGATTACAGGGCGCCAGATTAGTCTCGGGAGACTCCTGCCAGAATTCTTCTTTTGGCTCATCGAGGACCCCGCCAATTCAATGCATTCTGTTGGCCGCTAAATTCCTGTGTTGTAGGCCGGCCAGTTCGACAACGCCCTCCGTAGTCACTCCGCAAGCGCTGGAGGGTCAGACTTTCCCCTCGTAACGATAGTACTCGATACCGTAATCCTGGAACTGCCGTTCCAGGTGTGTGCCGATGTGATCAACAACAAAGCCGCGTTGAACAGGCTTTAACCCGTCGGCAACACGACCCTCATGCAACGACTCGTACTCATCCTTCGTAACGTCCAAGGCGTCGGCCAAGGACTCCGCGAATCCGATCCGCGCTGCAGCCATACGCCAGTCAGACATGACGCGAGCAGGGATCGCTTCGGCCGCGTCCCCGCTCCCGTAACCCATGACAAGCAGGTTGCACCCGTCCAGCTCGGCATCCGACTGACATGCATCTTCAAGACCTGCCGCCAGCCACGCCGGTAGTGCCGCGGTATATAGATTCCCGAGATCCATCATCGCCGCGGAGCCAAGCCTCATCTTTTCATCCACAACTTCCCGATAGGTGTCGGTTTCCCGAAACGCCCTAAGTACCAGGGTGGAAAGAGGGTACGCCTCAAAATCAAGATCCCCTCCTTCTAGCCGAGCAACCTCCGGATGCGAATGCATTTCCGTAATAACCTGCGCCATCGGAACACCGGCGTGCTCGCTGTACCGCTGGAGCTCCGCCCGGTCAGTTTCGCCACCGGCCGCCAATGCAAACAGGTAACCGAGAGCCCAGGCGCTGTGCGGCATCCGATGATAGGGCCGATGCATAAACACGGCAGTCGTGTTACGAAAAAACTCGCTCCTTGATCCGTTTCGCTTGCTAAACATGGAATCAAGCGCCTGCAACGTCTCATCGATATAACAGGTTGTCGAATACTTTCCGTTAAAGATTGGCAAATCCTGAAGACGGCCATTCTTGAGAGACGGCGACTGGCCGGAAAATCTCAGGAAGGGCTTCCGAAAATCGACGCCACGATAATCGGATGCACTGCCCGCACCACGCAAATCCATTGCGATCAGTGTTGGATTTCGCTCCAGCAACATTGCGACCGCCCCGGCGCCTTGGGTCGGCTCCCCTGTGCTTCCACGTGCATATTCAGCAATATCTGCGCTAACGACAATAGCCTGCCGACCCCCACCGTCGTAGGCAAGGTAGCGCAGCGCCCCTTTCATGGCATAAACCCCGCCCAGGCAAGCATGCTTAAGCTCCGGAACCTCGCAATCCCGTGCCAAGCGAGGCCGACCCTCGGCGGTCAGTGCCTTGTCGATCAGGCCTCGTACAATTACTGCTCCGGCGGAATTATCGATACTTGATTCAGTGCCCAGCGCCAAAAAGCCCACGCGGCGGGGGTCAATATCGAATCGATCAATCAACCGCAGTACAGCATTGGCTGCCATGGTATAGA
>OFHJ01000307.1_pt1 | contig 20063 bp, 21 predicted proteins | sample 1522001 | NCBI WGS metagenome assembly OFHJ01 (sample SAMEA2464838, study PRJEB22497) | soil metagenome | biome: Grassland; feature: Farmland; material: Clay | place: Australia | collected 2013-02-01 | depth 1.2 m | reverse complement strand
CGGCGGCCCAAAAGGTCGAGAAGGTCTTGGGATCAGGCAATGGGTTTGCGGCGATTGCGGTACCATCCATGATCGCGATTTCAACGCCGCAATGAACATTGCCCGTCTTGGGTGCAAGACGCTCGGCCTGAAGTGGCCGGGAAGCCCCGTCCTTTAGGACGGGGAGGCATCACGCACTCACGCACTGACGTACGCGGACTTACGTACGTTGGCCGCTCGACCGGTCCACTTGGTCGAGCCGGCCCGTGGCCCGCCCCGGCGCCCGAAATGGATTTTCGAGACGCCGCTGGGGTTAGAGCTGCCAGAAGGGCTTCTGGTACTCCCGCACCGCGTCGAGACGGGTGAGGCCGATGTCCTGCAGCTCGCGGTCGCTCATGCGGGCCAGTTCCGCGCGCTCCCGGGCGCGGTGCCGCCAAGCGCTGAAACGCGCGGCGAGGGAAACTTCGGTTTTGGGTGCGTCGCCGAAAGGAACGGCGGAGGCAAGGCTGCGATGGCTCATATACGACATTTCGGTCTCTCCTTCGAACTCGAAAATCCGCCGGGGATTCCACTGGAATTTTCCTTGATTACCCGGCAACCGGGGGATTAATCCCCTCTCGTCGATTAATGAGATAAGCTTATTGCTGCGCTGCAACAACCGCCTATTGTGCATAGCAACCATGCGGTCATTGCCGGGCGCCGGTGGCGAGGCGCGCGATTGCGAGTTGTCAGGGGCTTGCCGGAGCGCTAGCTTGCGCACCTGCCTTTTTCCGATGAGGTTCGGCATGTCGTTCCTGTCCCAGGCGCTGCAACGCATCAAACCCTCCGCGACCATGTCGATTACGGCTAAGGTCTTGGAAATGAAGGCCGCTGGCCGCGACGTCGTGGGCCTGAGCGCGGGCGAGCCCGATTTCGACACGCCGGACCACATCAAGGCCGCGGCCAAGGCGGCGATCGATCGCGGCGAGACCAAATACACCGCCGTCGCCGGCAGCCCCGAGTTGCGCAAGGCGGTGGTCGACAAGTTCAAGCGCGAGAACAACCTCGATTACCGGCCCGACCAGGTGCTGGTGACCGCGGGCGGCAAGCAGGCGCTGTTCAATGCTTTTCTCGCCACCCTCGATGCCGGCGACGAGGTCATCGTGCCGGCGCCCTATTGGGTGAGCTATCCGGATATCGTGCTGCTCGCCGGCGCCACGCCGGTTCCGGTGCATACCTCCATGGCGAGCGGCTTCAAGATGACGCCGGCCGATCTCGAGGCGGCGATCACGCCGAAGACCAAGTGGGTGATCCTGAACTCGCCTTCGAACCCGAGCGGCGCCGCCTACGACCGCGACGAGCTCAAGGCGCTGACCGAGGTGCTGTTGCGCCATCCCCATGTCTGGGTGCTGGCCGACGACATCTACGAGCACCTGACCTACGACAATTTCGTCTTTACCACCGCGGCCGAGGTCGAGCCCAAGCTTTACGACCGCACGCTGACCTTGAACGGCATGTCGAAGGCCTATTCCATGACCGGCTGGCGGCTCGGCTTCTGCGCCGGGCCGAAGGAGCTGATCACCGCCATGATCACCTTGCAGGGGCAAAGCACCTCCAACGCCGCTTCGATCAGCCAGGCGGCGGCGGTGGCGGGGCTGAACGGGCCGAAGGATTTCCTGCCCGGCTGGCGCAAGGCGTTCAAGGAGCGGCGCGATCTCGTGGTCAAGATGCTGAACGAGGCCAAGGGTATCACCTGCCCGGTGCCGGAAGGCGCGTTCTACGTCTATCCCTCGATCGCCGGCGTGCTCGGCAAGAAGACGCCGGCCGGCCGGGTGATCGATACGGACTTCGACTTCATCACTCTGCTGCTCGAGAGCGAGGGCGTCGCCGTGGTGCATGGCGAGGCCTTCGGCCTGAGCCCGCATTTCCGCATTTCCTACGCCACCTCGACCGAGGCCCTGACCGAGGCCGGCCGGCGCATCCAGAAGTTCTGTGCCGCGCTGAAGTAGCGGCGGCGAGGGGGGAGCAAGCTTATGCGTATCGCGATCATCGGCGCCGGCGGGGTCGGCGGCTATTTCGGCGTCCGCCTGGCCGAGGCCGGCGAGGACGTGCATTTCATCGCCCGCGGCCGCCATCTCGCCGCCATGCGCGAGAACGGGCTGAAGCTTCTCAGCCCGGCCGGCGACGCGCTGTTGAAGCCGGTCTCGGCCACCGACAATCCGGCCGAGATCGGCCCGGTCGACGTCGTGCTGTTCTCGGTCAAGCTCTACGACACGGAAAGCGCGGCCAAGCTGCTGCCGCCGCTGCTTAAGCCCGACACGGTGGTGATTTCGCTGCAAAACGGCATCGATTCCGAGAGCCGCATCGGCAAGATCGTGCCGGTGCGCCACGTCGCCGGCGGCGTGGCGCAGATCTCCGCCACCATCGAGGCGCCGGGGGTGGTGCGCCACCACGGCCTGATGGCGCGCATGATCTTCGGCGAGATGGACGGCCGCGTGTCGTCCCGCCTCGAGGCCTTTCTCGAGGCCTGCCGCAAGGCCAAGGTCGAGGCCCAGCTCTCGAACGACATCCAGAAGGCGCTGTGGCAGAAGTTCATCATGCTGGTGCCGCTCGCCCTGATCACCGGGCTCGCGCGCGAGCCCTTGGGCAAGATCGTCGCCGATCCCGAGACCGCCGCCCTGATCGACGACGCGGTGCGCGAGGTTGCGGCGGTCGGCAAGGCCTGCGGCATCGCCCTCACCGAGGACGATGTCGAGCGCACCATCTCGACGATCCGCACCAAGTTTCCGCCCGAGACCAAGGCCTCGCTCGCCTTCGACCTGGAGCGCGGCAACCGCATCGAGATCGAGGGCCTGTGCGGCGTCGTGGTGCGGCTCGGCCGCGACAAGGCGGTGCCGACGCCGATCAACCGCGTCGCCTACGGCGTGCTCAAGCTGCACGCCGAGGGCAAGCCGGCCTGAGGCGCCTGGCGCGGCCTGCGCCGCGACGTTCGTCTTTCGCGCGCCGCCTTCGCGTGGCGTTCGGTGAGCCGCGAATCGCCCGCCAATTGTCCGCATGGCAGACGTCGCGTTCAGCGCGCGGCCGGCGGCCGCGCCGCAGTTTGGATTCCGCTTGCCAGCGGCGCGCGGGCTTGAAAACATGACGGCATAAAGCGACACCGGTTGACGGCGGAGCGAAGCAAGCCTCGGGAGGGTTGCCGCCATGAAGCCAGTAGGACCGCGGACCATCGCGCTCGTCGGGCCGTATCTGAGCGGCAAGACCACGCTGCTCGAAAGCATTCTCTTCGCCACCGGCGCGATCGCCCGCAAGGGCGCGGTCGCCGAGGGCAACACGGTCGGCGACGGCGCGCAGGAAGCGCGCGAGCGGCGCATGAGCGTCGAGGTCAACGCCGCGAGCGTCGATTATCTCGGCGACAGCTTCACCTTTCTTGATTGTCCGGGCTCGGTCGAGTTCCAGCAGGAGACCGTGAACGCGCTGGTCGGCGTCGATGCCGCGGTGGTGGTGCTGGAGCCCGATGCCGCCAAGGCGCAGGCGCTGTTGCCGCTCCTGAAGCTGCTCGACGACCGGCACCTGCCGCATTTCCTCTTCGTCAACAAGATCGACAAGGCCTCGGGCCCGGTGCGCGATCTCCTGGCCGCGCTGCAGGCGGTATCGCTGAAGCCGCTAGTGCTGCGCCAGTTGCCGATCCGCGACGGCGACGAGATCACGGGCTTCGTCGATCTCGCGCTGGAGCGCGCCTTCATCTATCGCCACGACCAGCCCTCCGAGGTGGTGCCGCTGCCGGCCGATCTGGCGGCGCCGGAATCGGAGGCGCGCTACGCCATGCTGGAGAAGCTCGCCGATTTCGACGACCACCTGATGGAGGCGCTGCTCGAAGACCGCGCGCCCGAGCGGGACGAGGTCTTCGCCGATCTCGCCCGCGAATTGCAGGAAGACGTCATCGTGCCGGTGCTGCTCGGCGCGGCCGAGACCGGCAACGGCGTGCGCCGGCTTCTCAAGGCGCTGCGCCACGAGGCGCCGGCGCCGGCGGTGCTGGCCGAGCGCCTCGGCATTCCGGCCGCGGGCACCGAGCCGATCGCGCAGGTGTTGAAGACCTATATCACGCCGCACGGCGGCAAGCTGTCGCTCGCCCGCGTCTTTTCCGGCGCGATCAAGGATGGCATGACCCTGAACGGCGAGCGCGTCGCCGGGCTGTTCCGCATGAAGGGCCTGCAGGCGGAAAAGATCGCCGAGGCGAAGGCCGGCGAGGTCGCGGCGCTCGGCCGGCTCGAGGGCGTGCATACCGGCGACACCCTGAGCGCGGCCAAGGAAGCGGCCAAGCCGCTGCCGCGGGCACCGCGCCTGAAGCCGGTCTATGGCCTTGCCGTGCATGCGGCGAGCCGGGGCGAAGAGGTCAAGCTCTCGACCGCGGTGGCGCGGCTCGTCGACGAGGACCCGGCGATCAGCTTCGAGCAGAACGCCGATACCCACCAGTTCGTCATGTGGGGCCAGGGCGAGATTCACCTGAAAGTCGCCTTCGCCCGCCTCAAGAACAAGTACGGCCTTGGCGTCGAAAGCGGCATCCCGAAGGTCGCCTACAAGCAGGCGCTGCGCAAGGGCGCCACCCAGCACGGCCGCTACAAGCGCCAGACCGGCGGCCATGGGCAGTTCGGCGACGTGCATCTCGAAATCAAGCCGCAGCCGCGCGGCGCCGGCTTCGCCTTCGAGAACCGCATCGTCGGCGGCGCGGTGCCGAAGAACTTCATCCCGGCGGTCGAGGGTGGGGTGCGCGAATATCTCGAAAGCGGGCCGCAGGGCTTCCCCGTGGTCGATGTCGCGGTGGCGCTCTACGACGGCTCCTATCACGCGGTCGATTCGTCGGAAATCGCCTTCAAGACGGCGGCCCGCATCGCCATGACCGAGGCCTTGCCGAAATGCGAGCCGGTGCTCTTGGAGCCGATCTACAAGGTCGCGGTCGCGGTGCCGAGCGATTACACCTCGAAGGTGAACGGGCTCCTGTCCGTCCGGCGCGGCCAGATTTTGGGTTTCGACGCGCGCCCGGGATGGGCCGGCTGGGATCTGGTCGAGGCCTATCTGCCGCAGGCCGAGCTGCACGACCTGATCATCGAGCTGCGCTCCCTGACCCAGGGCGTCGGCACCTTCGATTTCGCCTTCGATCACTTGCTGGAATTGACCGGCCGCCTCGCCGATCAGGTGCTCGCCGCCGCCGCCGCCTGAACCGTCGCCGCGCCCGCCCGCGCTCTCACGCAAACGTGAAATGGCGTGTCTTTCGGTCTCGCTTGGAACCAGCCTAAACTGAGCCCGCTCGATCGCAGGGGGTCGCGTTCCGGGACGAGGAGAAGATCATGCTGATTCGCCAGAAGCCGAGCTGGGAGATCAAGGAATCCGAGGCGACGCCGGAAGGCGTCTATCGCAACCGGCGGCAGATATTGCAGGACCTCGGGCTCGGCGGGCTCGCCGCCTCGGGCGCGCCGGCCTTCTGGTTCTCGCCTTCGTCGAAAAGCAAAAGCGCGGCCGGGCCGCTCGCCGAGGTGGCGAAGGACCCCTCGCTCAAGCTCTATCCCTTTCCACGCAACAAGGCCTATGGCTTCAAGCGCCCGGTGACGCCGGAGAGGATCGTCGCCACCTACAACAACTTCTACGAGTTCGGCTCGCAGAAGGACATCTGGCAGGCGGCGCAGGCGTTGAAGATCCGCCCCTGGACCATCGCCATCGACGGGCTGGTGGAAAAGCCGAAGACCGTCGGCATCGACGATCTCTTGAAGATTATGCCGAAGGAGGAGCGGCTTTACCGCCATCGCTGCGTCGAGGCGTGGTCGATCGCGGTGCCGTGGAGCGGCTTCGCCTTGAAGGCGCTGGTCGCCTTCGCCAAGCCCTTGGCGAGCGCCAAGTTCCTCGCCATGCGCGGTTTCGAGGACCCAGCCATGGCGCCGGGCCAGAACCAGAGCTGGTATCCCTGGCCCTATGTCGAGGGCCTCACCATCGCCGAGGCGACCAACGATCTCGCCTTCATGGTCACCGGCATGTACGGCAAGCCGCTGCCGCCGCAAAACGGCGCGCCGCTCCGCCTCGCGGTGCCGTGGAAATACGGCTTCAAGTCGGCGAAGAGCCTGGTCCGCTTCACCTTCACCGACAAGATGCCGGAAACCTTCTGGTCGCTCGTGGACGGCAGCGAATACGGCTTCTGGGCAAACGTGAACCCCGAAGTGCCGCATCCGCGCTGGAGCCAGGCGACCGAGCGTGAGCTCGGTGCCGGCAAGCGCATCCCGACCAAGCTCTACAACGGCTACGGCGCCGAGGTGGCGAGCCTTTACGCCAACATGCCGGGCGCCACCCCGCCTTACGCGCGCAAGCTGTTCATGTAGGGGAGGGGCCGCTGCGCGGCCGCGATATCTTGCGCAAGCTCTCCGCTTTTTGTCGGCGCCGGCCGCGGCAAAAGGATAACGGCCGTAATGCCGGAGCGATTCCAAGTAAAGCCCGCCGCTCCGGCGTTGCCAAAGAGGATCGGCGCCGGTTGTTTTGCGCCCGTCCCGCTGAATTACTTTGACACCAAGCCCAATGAGGCAGACGGTAAAGCATCTTCCCTTTGGAACAGGGGAGCCTTCATTGGCTTCAGGGACTTCCGCGGTCACCTGCGGGCCGCCGAGCGTCTTTGTCGTCGATAACGACGACGCGGTGCGGGATGCACTGCAGCTGCTTTTTCGCTCCTACGGAATGGAGGTCGAATCCTATCGTTCGGCCGAGGCGTTCTGCGATGCCTACCGACCGCGGCCGAACGCGTGCCTGATCCTGGATCAGCACTTGGAGAAATCGACCGGCCTCGCGTCGAAAGCGTGGAGCGTCATCCGGATTCCGGTCATCCTGCTGACAGGCGCGGGAAGCGCCGCGCTTCAAAGGCAGGCGCTCGCGGCCGGCGTCGCCGCGTATCTCGAAAAGCCGGCCGGCCCGGCGCAGCTGCTCGCCGCCGTTCGCGAGGCCGTCTCCGCTCGCCACGGACTTTGCGCGTCGACGGGTTGACCCCGTCCGAGAAGATGCCGGTCGCCGCGAGGCGGCGCTTATCCGGCCGCGACGGCCCAAAGCGCGGCGCGCAGGCCGGCGGCATCGGGCAGATCGCGCTCGATCTCGCCAAGCGTGCGCGCCCAGATCGGATAGGCTTCCGCCAGCAGCCGTTTTCCGGCGGCGGTCAGGATCAGCCGGCGCCCGCGCCGGTCCGCGTCGTCGACGCGCACTGCGACCAGCCCGCGCCGGTCCAGCGGCTTGATCGCCGCGGTCAGCGTCGTGCGGTCCATCGCCAGAAATTCCGCCACGTCGCTCATCAAGGGCGGCTGCGGCCGGTTCAGCGCCATCAGCAGCGAGAACTGGCCGTTGGTGAGTTGCACCGGCGCGAGGGCGGCATCGAAGCGCCGGGCGAGCATCCGTGCCGCGCGCTGCGCCGCCAGGCACAGGCAACGATCGCGCACTTGAAGCGCGGTTCGATGCGACAGCGGGGTCGTTTTCGCCATTCGATGCCACATAGCGGCATTTGACACGCCATTATTATGTTGATACCAACCTTATACGTCAATCCGGTGGCCACGATCTCTCCGATAGGGTCAGGTACGGAGGTCCCGAGATGCCCGACATCACCCCGTTCCTGTGGTTCGACCGTCACGCCGAGGCAGCGGCCGAATTTTACGTCGCCGTCTTCCCGAACTCGAAAATCACCGGGCGCGTGCGCCGGACCGAGGCCGTGCCGGTCGATGCCGGGCCGGTCCTCACGGTTTCCTTCGAGCTCGACGGCCAGCGCTGCACCGCCCTCAACGGCGGGCCGCACGTCGCGCTCAACCAGGCCTTTTCCTTCGTCGTGCCGTGCAAGGATCAGTCGGAGATCGATTACTACTGGAACGCGCTCGCCGCCGATGGCGGCGCGCCGGGCCAATGCGGCTGGCTGACGGATCGGTTCGGCCTGAGCTGGCAGATCGTGCCCCGGGCGCTGGCGGACCTTTTGGCCGGCGCGCATGCGGACCGCGTGATCGCCGCGATCCTGACCATGACCAAGCTCGACCTGGCTCGGCTCGAAGCCGCCGCCAACGGGACTTGAGCCTTCGCAACCTTCGAAAGGGAAGCAACATGGACGCCAGCGCCTATCTGCACTTCGACAGCCGGTGCGAGGAGGCCTTCTCCTTTTACGCCCGCACTCTCGGCGGCGACATCGCCGCCCTGCTGCGTTGGGCGAACATGCCGGGCGGCGGCGCGCCCGCCGGCATGGAGAAGCTGGTCATGCACGAAGCTCTGATGATCGGCCAAGCCACCATCTTCGGAAGCGACGTGCCGCCCGCGCGCTATGCCAAGCCAGGCGGCTTCGGCGTCGCGCTCAACGTCGACGGCGATGACGACGCGGAGCGGATTTTCGCCGCCCTGTCGGAGGGCGGCAGCGTCGCCATGGCGATGTCCGAAACCTTCTTCGCCCATCGTTTTGGCATGGTGACCGACCGCTTTGCCATACCCTGGATGGTTTTGCATCGAAAAGGGTGAGGGGCGACCTTCCGCCCGGCGCCGCGTTTCCTCGCGCCTTGTTGCGTGAGGTCGCCCGCCGCGCCATGCTGCGGACGGCGCGGCGGCGAACCGGGAGGGGAACATGGCCTATTCGATCGAAATGCGGATTCTCTTTTACGCGATTGCCCTCGGCATTTTTCAGTTGCTGCTTTCGGTTTCGTTCAACGTCGCCGGACGCGGGCTTGCCTATGGCATCGGCCCGCGCGACGAGCCGCCGAAGCCACTCGGCAAGGTGGCGTCCCGCATCGAGCGCGCCTATCGGAATTTCCTCGAGACCTTCGCCTTCTTCGCCGTCGCGGTTCTGTTGGGGCAGGCGGTGGGGAGATCGACCGCGATCTCGGTGCTCGGCGCGTGGCTTTACATTGTGGCGCGGGTTTTTTACCTGCCCGCCTATGTCGCCGCCGTGCCGGTCGCGCGGACGCTGTTGTGGGCGGCCTCGATCCTCGGCATCGCCATGGTCATGACGGCGGTTTGGCCGGGCTGAGGCGCGCGCGGCCGCCATTGACCTGGATCAATGCGAAAGCGGCCGCCGCCAACCATTATGACCATACGCCCTTCCTGGGCGTTTCCTCCCTAGACTTGGGCTGCCCTCGCGAGACGGCAGCCCCTTTTTGTGCCGCGAAAGTTGTTGCTTGTGGCGTCGCGGCGGTGTCGAATCGGGCCGGCCGCGCGCCCCGCCCGGAGCGCCTTCGCGCCCCGGTTTCGCGCCCCGGTTTCGCGCCAAGTATTGTGGAAAAATCATGAGCGTATCGGAAGATCTTCGTAAGCAGGCCGCCCGCGACCTGCAGGCCGCGACGGCGTTGAACATCGCCTTCGTCGGCGTCGCGCGCGGGCTCTTTAGCGCGCTCGCCGCCGCGCCGGCGACTGCCGAGGCGCTCGCCGCTGCCAGCGGCCTCGATGCCGCCTATGTCGCGCGCTGGTGCGATGCCGCCTATGCCTTCGGCTATCTCGACGACGGCGCCGGCGGTTTCGCGCTGACCGATCTCGGCCACGCCTACCGGCCCGAGGTCGAGGGCTCGCTCATGGCATTTGCCGTGCGCTCGGTGCTCTCCGCCCATATGGCGGAGCGCGCCAGCGAGCTGATGCCGAGCGGCAAGCGCCTCGGCAGCGAGGAGATCGAGGGATCGGGCGCGCTATCGCCGCTCTTCGGCCCCATGCTCGAGGCCAATTTCGCGGCCTTTTTCGAACGGCAGATTCTGCCCCACATCGCCGCCTTCCGCGACGCCGACAAGAAGGCGGGGCTGGTCGTCGATCTCGGCTGCGGCAACGGCTGGTACCTGCGGGCGCTGGCCCGCCATTTTCCGCATCTGCGCGGCATCGGGCTCGACGGCATGGCGGAAAACATCCGCCAGGCCGTGGCCAAGGCGCAGGAACATGGGCTCGATCGGCGCCTCGGCTTCCAGCTCGGGGATATCCATGCCTTTACGGTCGCCGAGCCGGCGGACGTGATCGCGATGAACCGCGCGCTGCATCACGTCTGGACGCAGAAGGAAAGTGTGTTCCGCATGCTCGCCGAGCGTCTCAGGCCGGGCGGTGCGGCGGTGATCTGGGAACCGAATTGGCCGGTAAGCCGCGCCGATCTCCGCGATCCGACGCGCCGCGGCATGGCGTTCCAGAACCTCACCGAGCACATGCAGGGGAACCATCTCCTGCGCCCGCAGGAGATCGAGGCGGCGATGCAGGCCGTCGGCTTGGCGACGTCGGTCCACGCCTTCGCCAACGGCAACGAGACGGTGGTGGTCGGCACCAAGGCCGCCGCCTAGAGCACGGGAGCGGCGCACGGACATGATTTCGGGTCGATCCGACGCAGAATCATCGCGCGCCCGAGCATGATCGCGAAAAGTATGCCTACCTTTCGGGCAAGGTCATGCTCCGAATTATAGGAACAACGCACGGGTATGATTTTGGGTCGCATCGACCCAAAATCATCGTGCGCTAGACGACGGAGCTTACGCGGCGATGTTCGATCCCGTCGCCGCAAAGGGCGTCGATCAACCCTTGGCTTCGGTCTTCGGTTCCTCGATGGACGCCAGGCCATGCGACGTCCCCATATGCACGACGACATGCGAGGGATAGGCGTAACCGTCGCCATCGGCCATATCGATGCCTTGGCCGATCCCGGCGGACAGCATGTTCGCCACGTCCACCTTGCTGAGCTGCGGCTTCACCGTCAGTTTCGCTTCCGGCAGCCCGGCTTTGTTGCACACGATCGACAATGCCTTGCTATCGCGGTAGACCTCGGCGGCGTTCGGCGTCGCCGGCACGAACGAGCTTCCCTTGCTGTTCATCAGCTCGCAATTCGCGGCCACGACGGCGCCATGCGGCCCGACGGTCCGGACGGACACCGTCTGCATGCCGCCATTGACCATCGAGGCGCAGCCGCCCAAGGTCAGAGCTGCGACCGATCCCAGGACGATAAATCCAGCACTTAAACGCATGACTTCTTCCTTTTGACTGACGGCCCGAGGCCGGTATCCTGCGGAGCCGCTACGCGCCGATATTTTTGCGACGCACCCTAATCACGTTAGTCTCTGATCTTTCCTACTCCAATTTAACGTGTTGAAATTTGACGACGATCAAGCCGGGGAAAATTCTTTGCGGATCCGCGGCGCGGATAATTGCTGCACATGCTCTCAATATGCACATGGTTCTAATAGCCGCTCGCAATAAACGCGGGCGCCTGCGCCGCCGATCCGGGCGGCGCTTCGATCCGGAGGCCGCGTCCGCTCAGCCGGTTTGCCGCGGCTCCCGGCGCCAAAACGGCACCAGCGCGACAAGCGCGAGGACGTAGAGGAATACCGCCGCATAGAGCGCGACGAAGAAGCCCATCGGCAGCCGCCAATAGATTGCGCCGTCGACCCAGCGCATAATCAACGGCACCGGCACCCGCGTGCCGCCGGCGAGATCGCTCTGCCAGATGGTCAGGATGCAGGCGCGGCCGGCCAGCGCCTGCGCGGCGACGACGCCGAGCAGGCCGAGATGCAACAGCCGCAGCCAAGCGATCCGCACGATGCGCCAACCGCGCACCGCGCCGAGCGGAATCACGATCAGTCCGGCGACGTTGAAGCCGATGACCGCGAGGTGCAGCGCGAGGATCGCCTCGGCGATGCGAATGTCCACTGCCATGCCAGTCGCCCCGCCCGGTCTCCGAGCGGCGTCACGGGTGCGCTCGCCCGCCGCCTGCCGCCCGCGCCGGCCGATTGCCCGGGGCTTGCGCCTCGGCAACGACGACCCGGGCCGCGGGAAATTCGAGCGTCACCGTGGTGCCCTTGTTGCTTTCGCTCGCGATGTCGAAGGACGCGCCGTGGAGCTTGGCCATCGCCTGCACCAGCGTCAGACCGAGGCCCGTGCCCTGGTGTTTGCGGGTCAGGTGGCTGTCGATCTGGCCGAAGGGCGAGAGCGCGTTCGGCAGGTCGGCCGCCGCGATGCCGATGCCGGTGTCGGCGACCGCGATCCGCAGGCCGCCGTTCGGCGCCCGCGCGGCGCTGATGGTGACGTGTCCGCCGGGCTGCGTGAACTTGATGCTGTTCGACAACAGGTTGATTAGCATCTGCTTGATCTTGCGCGCATCGGCCCGGATCGGCGGCATGTCCTCGGGAAGGGCGACGGTCACGGCGAGGCCATTGGCCACGGCGCGTTGGCGGACGAGTCGCAGAGCCGATTGCACGCTTTGGTCGACATCGACGATCTCCTCGACCAGATCCTCCTTTCCGGCCTCGATCTTGGCGACGTCGAGAATGTCGTTGATCACCTCGAGAAGATGGATGCCGGATTGATAGATGTCCTCGGCGTAGTCCCGGTATTTCGGCTTGCCCACCGGACCGATGAGTTCCTGGCGAATGATGTCCGAGAAGCCGATCACCGCGTTCAAGGGCGTGCGCAGCTCGTGGCTCATGTTGGCGAGGAATTCGGTCTTGGCGCGGTTCGCGATCTCCGCCTGTTCCTTGGCCAAGCGAAGTTCGACTTCGTGGCTCTTGCGCTCGGTGATGTCGCTGATCGAGCCCGCCATGCGGTAGACGCGGCCGCTGGCGTCGCGCTGCCCGAGGCCGCAGTCCAGTATCCAGCGATAGTCGCCGTCGGCGACGCGGAGCCGGTACTCGCAGCTGTAAAATGGCGCGCGGCCCTTGAAGTAATCGTGGAAGGCTTGCCGCCGCACCGCGCGGTCCTCGGGATGGATGTGATCCGCGTAGATGAGATAGACGGTCTTCGAATCCGGATTTGCAATCCCGAGCAACGCGGCGAGGCGCGGCGCCATGTAGATTTCTTGGCGCAGTATATGCCAGTGCCACAATCCCTCGCCGGCGCCTTCCATCGCGAGGGCATAGCGTTCCTCGCTTTCGCGCAGCGCTTCCTCGCGCTGCTTGATGTCGGTGATGTCGGTCCAGACGCCGACAAGATCGCCCTGCCGGGTCCGCTTCTTGCGGACTTGAATCCAGCGGCCGTCGGAAAGATGCAGCTCGCTCAGCGAGGCGGCGTGGCGGTGCAGGGCGACGCGTTCGACGAAGAAGGTCGCCTTTTCCGTTTCCGAGATATTGAAGGCGCCGCGCTCGATGTTGGCGCGCACCAAGTCGTCGAAGTGCAGCCCCGGAAGGATCAAATCCGCCGCCTTCGGAAATATCCCCCGGTACCCTTCGTTGCACAGCGTGAGGCGATCATTGGTATCGTAGATCGCGATGCCTTCCGGGATCGTCTTGAGGATATCGAGCAGCCGCGTGTTGGCCAGCGCGTAGCGCTCCTCGCTTTCGCGCAGCGCTTCCTCGCGGTGCTTGATCTCGGCGAGGTCGGCCGCCTGGTTGCGCAGGAACTCCAACTGGCTCACCGCCGACAGGCTGGCGACGGCGGCCACCAGAAGCAGGAGCCACAGCACCGCGACGGCGCTGAACACCGGCATCAGGAAGTCTTTCTGTTCCATTACCGGGAGCGCGGCCACCGCCAGCAACGGCACCGCGAAAGCGACGGTCTCCAGCACCGTCAGGGGAAAAATCGCTAGGCCGGCCATGAGAACGAACGGCAGAAAGGCATAGCCGCTCGCCATGACGGCGCCGATCCCGGCCAAGGACGCGCCTTGCAATACCCAATGCGAGAACAGAAAAAACAGCGACGGAACGGAAAACAACACAGCCAGGGCCGCATAGGCCTGCTTGAGGGTGGCGGCGCGCCGGCAATACAGGGCGAGCGCGGCGAACGCCAGGCTTGCGCCGACCCGCCCGAGGGCCAGCGGTTGCCACACGCCGTTCGGAAGCACCAGCCTATCCAGCGGAATCCAGAGCGGCGTGAGAGCGGCAAACAGAACCGCGATCAGCTGCGCTCGCGAGAGAATGAACCCCGCGCGGCGCTGACCGAACTCCGGCGAGTGCCGACCGACGTTCAACAAATGGGCGAGCGCGCTGGAACCGCGAGGGAAGAAGCTGTTCAGGACATGCGCCAAACCCGCCGTCCTGCCGCCACTGGCGCGCTCCGCCCGCTGCCGTTCGGTCATGGCCTGCGACATGTCTCGACAACGCCTGCGCGCCGCGACGTCATCCGGCATGGGCTTCGGCGCCGGAAGCCATTTCGCGATCGGCTAGATTGGCCCGCCCGGAAAGTCAAATTCTCGCAAATCATCAAGACGTCGTACGCATGCTAAATTGACGGTTGTCGGAATCTGAATTCAAAGAATAAATCGAAATTTAGTTAAACATAAATTAAATTATCTCAATGTTATCGTTATAAAATGATATTATCATTTGTTAATTCTCATCTTATTTTGGCAGCACGGATGTCACCTGTTGCGGGCGGAAAACCTGGAAAGCCGCAAAACCGGCCGCGGCGAATGCCGGCGCCCTCCGCCCGGAGATGAATTGCGCCGCGTGCCCGATCCGCGATGCCGCCGAATGCCATGCCTTGCACCAGCAGGATCCGGCCACCTTCGCGGTCTTGGCGCGCGGGCGCGCTACGGCGCCGGCCGCGAGCCTGATCCTGCGCGCGGGGGAAAGCGCCTCGCGGATGTTCACGCTATACGAAGGTTGGGCCTTCCGCTTCACGCTGATGTCCGACGGCCGGCGGCAGATCCTCGGCTTTCTGTTGCCAGGCGACATGATCTCCCTGCGCGGGCTATTTCGCCAAATGACCTTTTCCGTGCAGGCTTTGAGCGACGTGAAGCTCTGCGCCTTCGACGCGGATGATTTTCGGGACGCGATGAAAAATTCGCCGCTGCGCGAGCGGCTGGTGCAGCGGCTGATCCTCGACGCGGCGGCGGCGGACGCGCAGATCGCCGTTCTTGGCCGCCGCACGGCGGTGCAGCGGATAGCCCATATGTTCCTCGATTTGGCGTGCCGGCTGAGGGACCGCGGCCTCGCTGGCGGCGACGATGGCGATATGGCGTTGCCGCTCCGCCAGAAACATATCGGCGACGTCTTGGGCCTCTCGGGCGTGCATGTTTCCCGCACATTGGCCCTCTTGCGCGACCGCGGCGCGATCGCCTTCGGCCGCAGCGGAATCGTGCTGAACGACCGGGCGACGCTCCGCGGCTTGGCGGGAGAGGTCTTGTAGCGCGGCCGCGCCGGCTACTTGGTCGCGATGACCATGGCGTGGGCGTCCGGCAAGGCTTCGACGCGGCCGGCGCGGAAGCCCGCCTCGCGCATCCAGCGAAGCGCCTCGGCGCCGGCATAGTCGAAGCCGCCCGGCGTCTCGATCAGCATGTTCAGGCTTATCAGCAAGCCGAAGACGTTCTCGCGCCGCTCGGCGTCATGCACCTGCGGCCAGCCCGCGAGCGCCGCGGCGTCGGCCGGTGCGCCGAACTTCGCGACCAGCGTCGGCGCGGCGACGGGAACGATCTCGACGGCGACGACACGCTCGCTGGCCAAGCCCGGATAGCGACCGAGACCGTGCCGGATCGCGACATCGGTGCCATCGCGCGAGAATATCGGCGCTCTCTATACCAGCGTTGCCTTCGGAACCTTGATCGGCCCGAGCGCCGCCGGCTTCGCCTTCGACGTCGCGCACAGCTATGTCGGCGCCAATGTCATCGCCGCCGGCATCGTAGCGGCTACAGCCGGCGCCGCGGCGGAGCCCGTGTAAGCCCACGGACGCACGGCGGCGCTCGCGGTTCGCTTCGAGAGTTTTCCGGGAGGGTTTTCCGGCGCCGGTTTTCGCCCGGCTCCTGCGGCCGCCGCTTCGCGCCATCTCGCGCCCGTAACGGCCGGCCTTAAGAGCGGACGCTTCAGCCGACCGCCGGCAGTTCGGCGAAGGCGCGTTGCAACTCGGCCTCGCCGTAGGGCAGGTCCTGCAGCTTGCCGGCGAAATAATCGGTATAGGCCTGCATGTCGAAGTGGCCGTGGCCCGAGAGGTTGAACAGGATGGTGAGGCCGCGGCCCTCCCGCTTGGCCTCGAGCGCCTCGTCGATCGCGGCCTTGACCGCATGCGAGGATTCCGGCGCCGGCACGATGCCCTCGGCGCGGGCGAAGCTCACCGCGGCGGCGAAGCACTCGGTCTGCGCGAAGGCCTTGGCCTCGATCAGCCCGAGTTCCTTGACGTGGCTCACCATCGGCGCCATGCCGTGGTAGCGCAAGCCGCCGGCGTGCGAAGCGGGCGGCATGAAGGTCGAGCCGAGGGTGTGCATCTTGACCAGCGGCGTCAGGTGGCCGGTGTCGCCGAAGTCGTAGGTATAGCGGCCCTTGGTCAGGCTCGGGCACGAACTCGGCTCGGCCGCCAGGATGCGCAGCTTCGCGCCCTTGATCTTCTCGCGGATGAAGGGGAAGGCGAGGCCGGCGAAGTTCGAGCCGCCGCCGGTGCAGGCGATCACCACGTCCGGGCTCTCGCCGGCCATTTCCATCTGCTTGATCGCTTCCTCGCCGATCACCGTCTGATGGGTGCAGACGTGGTTGAGCACGCTGCCGAGCGCGTATTTGGTGTCGTCGCGGCTGGCGGCGACCTCGACCGCTTCCGAGATCGCGATGCCGAGCGAGCCGTTGCTTTCCGGATCCTTTTCCAGAATGGCGCGGCCGGCCGCGGTGAGCGGCGACGGGCTGGGCACGCAGCGTGCGCCGTAGGTTTCCATCAGGGCGCGGCGATAGGGCTTCTGGTTGTAGGAGATGCGCACCATGAAGACTTCGACCTCGAGGCCGAACAGACTGCCGGCGAAGGCAAGCGCGCTGCCCCATTGCCCGGCGCCGGTCTCGGTCGAGAGTCGGGTCACGCCTTCCTCCTTGTTGTAGAAGGCCTGCGGCACCGAAGTGTTGGGTTTATGGCTGCCGGCGGGCGAGACGCCCTCGTACTTGAAGTAGATGTGCGCCGGGGTGTCGAGCGCGCGCTCGAGCCGCCGCGCCCGCATCAGCGGCGAGGGCCGCCACAGGCGGTAGATGTCGCGCACTGGCTCCGGAATCTCAATCCAGCGCTCGGTCGACACCTCCTGGGCGATCAGCGCCATGGGGAAAAGCGGCGCCAGATCGGCGGGGCCGATCGGCTGGCCGGTGCCGGGGTGCAGCGGCGCCGGCGGCGGCGCCGGCAGGTCGGCGGCGAGGTTGTACCACGCCTTCGGCATCGCCTCTTCGGGCAGCAGGTATTTGACGGTGTCGGTCACGGCGGCGCACTCCCCCCTTGCAATGAAAATGATTATGACAATCGCGCTGGCGACGGGCGGCGCCGGTCGCCTCTCCGGTTCTACATCACCCGCCGCGCGCTTTCCATACCGCCGAGCGGGCGCCGGGCGCGCGGTCAGCGCCGCGCCGGCGGTCGCGCCTCTTGCGCGAAGCAATGGCGGCCGCGGCCGTGGCGCGCGAAGAGCGCGCGGCGATCCGCGGTCGCGCCCGCCGCCGGCGCGGCGCTCGCGGTGTCGAACTCGGCGCAGAGCTCGTAGGAATAGGGGCCGGTGATCGCATAGGCATAGGCCCGTCCCGCCGGGTCCTTGAGATGGAAGCGAGGCGTCGCGCCGTGCGTCGCCAGGATGAGCTCGTCGAGCCTTGCCGGCAACTGTTCGTGCGTCAGGCGATAGGCGGTGATCGCCTGCGAGATCGCGGCGAGATCGTTCGCGCGGATGCGATCGAGGGTCTCGCGGCGGATCTCGCGCGGCGAGCCGATGACGAGAAAGCCGGCGACGATCGCCGCCAGGGCGACGATGCCGGCGCCCGCGGCGAACAGTGTCGCCGGGTCCGGTTTCACGTCTTTTCCTCTTGGCGCATGTCTGCGAGGAAGAAGCCGAAGATGCTGCCGGCGATCAGCGCCACCACCGCGGCCTTGAGCAGGAAGCGGATGGTGAGCTCACCGCCGAGGGCGTTGTAGATCAGCGCCACCCCGTCGCCGGCGAGCCACAGGCCGGTGACGAACAGCGTCAGATAGGTGAGCCATTTGCGCGGCCGCGAGTTGCGTTTCGTCGGATCCGCGGCGATCGATCGTGTCACCCGGCGGAAGGTGACGAAGAACAGTGGAAAGGCGACGATCATCGCCGAGATGTTCCAGCGCATGCGGGCCGGCGAGAACTCGCGGAGATAGTCCGCCCGCGCGAGGTCGGGAAAGCGGTGATCGATGAGCTGGAAGAACAGCGCGCCGAGATTGTAGGCGGAGGCGTAAAGGGCCGCGAACAGCACCAGGTAGACGAAGACCTCGCGGGCCGAGAGATAGGGTTTCGGCCGCGGCACCGGCAGCGGGAAATCGACCTCGGCGAAGGCGCCGAGGGCGGCGTCAATGTCGGGTTCGGCCCAGCCGGCATGGCGCAGCGCGGCGGCGATCTCCGGCCGCTTGCTGCCGGCGGCAAGGGCCTTTTGCGTGAAGTCGAGGAGTTGGTTGTCCATGGTTCGCTCGCTCCTTGCCCGGAATACCCGGCGCCACGCGGCGGTCGCGACGCGATCAGTAGGGCCGGCGCCGCGCCGCTGCCCAGGGCGAGGCCGCCTGCGCCAGCGCGGTGAGGCGGGCGATGCGCGCGGCGATCGGCGGATGGGTCGAGAACAGGCTGCCCAGATGTTCGCCGCTCAACGGATTGACGATGAAAAGGTGCGCTGTCGCCGGATTGCGTTCGGCGTCCTCATTCTCGATCTGGCGGGCGCCCTCGTGCAGGAGCGCCAGCGCGTCGGCGAGCCACATCGGTTGCCCGGCGATCGCCGCGCCAGCCTCGTCGGCGGCGTATTCGCGCGTTCGCGAGATCGCGAGCTGCACCAGCGTCGCGGCGAGCGGCGCCAGCAGCATGACCAGCAGGCCGGCTGTCGCGCCCAAGGGATGACCGCGCTCGCCGCCGCGGCCGGCGGAAAAGAAGAACAGGAAATTTGCCAGCATGCCGATGGCGCCGGCCAGCGTCGCGGTGATCGTCATGGTGAGCGTGTCGCGATGCTTCACATGCGCGAGCTCGTGGCCGAGAACGCCGGCAAGCTCGCGCTGCGAAAGCAGGCGCAGCAAGCCCTCAGTGACCGCGACGGCGGCGTGCTCGGGATCGCGCCCGGTGGCGAAGGCGTTGGGCTGGTCGCTCGCGATGACATAGACCTTCGGCATCGGCAGGCCGGCGCGCCCGGCGAGATCGCCGACCAGGCGGAACAGCTCGGGCGCCTCGCGGGCGCCGACCTCGCGGGCGCCGTAGAGCGACAGCACCACCTTGTCGGCGCTCCAATAGGTGAAGACGTTCATCGCCCCGGCGACCAGCAGCGCCACCACCATGCCCTGCGGCCCGTCGATCCAATAGCCCACCGCCATGAACAGCGCGGTGAGGGCGGCGAGCAACAGCCCTGTGCGGAACAGGTTCACCATGGCGGGAAAATACCTGCGTGCAAAGCCGCCGATGTTGATCTGGGTCAAGGCAGGCATGCGGGCGCCGGCGCCGCGACGGCGGCGCGTGGACGAAACCCCAGGAAGGTGCGAAAATCCATCGGCCGCGCGACGTGCGGCGGCGCGATCGGGAGGGCTTCTTCCGATGACCGAAATCACCACCAGGCCCCGCACCGCGCCCGGCACCGGGACGCGGCCGAAGACCGAGCGGCCGCGCCTGCACAAGGTCATCCTGATCAACGACGATTACACGCCGCGCGACTTCGTCGTCACGGTGCTCAAGGCGGAGTTCCGCATGACCGAGGAGCAGGCGCATCGGGCGATGATCACGGCGCACCGGCGCGGCGCGTGCGTCGTCGCCGTCTATACCAAGGAGGTGGCCGAGACCAAGGCGACGCGGGCGACCGAGGCCGGCCGCGCCAACGGCTATCCGTTGCTCTTCGCCACCGAGCCCGAGGCCTAAGCAGGAATCCGTTGACCGTGCCAGATATCGTAGGATTGCGATCTGAAGTTCCGAGATGCGGGGTGTGGCATGTCAGGACATCCTCGTGTGGTTTCGACATCGGACCAATTGAGGGCTTTGCAAGAACTGGCGCGATCGGAGCGTCGGGAAGAAGCGGATCGGGCCCGGGCAATCGTTTTGTCGATCAATGGGTGGACGAGCGGACAGATTGCTCGGGCGTTCGGGGTGACGCCGGACAGCGAGCGGCGCTGGCGCAGTTGGTTTGCGGAATCCGGGGTGGAGGGGCTTCGGGCCCGCGAGCGATCGGGTCGCAAAGCGGTAAAGAGCGAGGCGGCGGCGAGCGTCGTGGCCTCATTGTTGGCGGCCCCTGTGGCCGACC
>OFHJ01000306.1_pt1 | contig 20088 bp, 16 predicted proteins | sample 1522001 | NCBI WGS metagenome assembly OFHJ01 (sample SAMEA2464838, study PRJEB22497) | soil metagenome | biome: Grassland; feature: Farmland; material: Clay | place: Australia | collected 2013-02-01 | depth 1.2 m | reverse complement strand
CTTCAGTGCAAGGCGGGCACAAAGCTTCAGTGAGCTCACACAACGGCTTTGCGGTTCCGAAAGACGCGATTAGTGTCATGGCAGCCCCCAGTACCGTATCGACATCGGTAAAATCGTTGAAGCATTCCATTGTTGGTGCGGGATCTGCTGTCCCGTCAGGCAGAATGGCGAATTCTGCTCCTTCATCGGATAGCTCGTCATCACTGGCCGCCGCTACCAACACCATTAGCGGAAGCAACGATAGTAGAGACGATTTGACGCTGTTTTTTCACCGGACATCCTGGGTTAGGATCGAGGACTCAACCGGAAAAATATTGCTGTCCGGACTGATTGCGGCCGGAAACCACGAAACATTAGCGGGAAAACCTCCCTATTCAGTGTTCCTCGGGAATGCGCCAGGAGTAAGTATTAAATTCAAAGGCCAAGATGTGGATCTGAAGTCTTACACGAAGCCGAATTCCACAGCGCGATTCGCAGTGCCGAAGCCCTGAGTTAACGATCCTCGAGATAAATATGAGTCCTCGCATCCAGGCCGTCCGTGGCATGAATGACGTATTGCCCGAAGAAAGTTCACGATGGTCCTTTTTACATATGCGGGCACGCCAGATTCTCGAAGCATACGGTTATCGGGAAATCCGCTTGCCAGTTGTAGAGCGCACAGAACTGTTCAAGCGTGCCGTGGGTGAAACGACCGACGTTGTCGAGAAGGAGATGTATTGCTTTGAAGATCGCAGTGGAGAAAATCTGGCGCTGCGGCCCGAAGGAACTGCCGGCTGTGTTCGTGCCGGCATCGAACATGGCCTTTTGCATCATCAGCATCAAAGATTTTGGTATTCCGGCCCCATGTTTCGTCGTGAACGACCTCAAGCCGGGCGCTATCGTCAGTTTTACCAGATTGGCGTTGAGGCTTACGGAATGGAAGGTCCCGGCATCGATATCGAGGTTATCGCGTTGTCGGCAAGGCTTTGGCAAAATCTCGGTTTACGTGGCGTCCGTTTGCAACTGAACTCTCTTGGGTCAGAAGATACCAGGGGGCGATATCGAACGGACCTAGTCACATTTCTCCAGCGCTATCAAGGCAAGCTCGATTCGGATTCGCAGCGCCGTATCATTACCAATCCTCTGCGAATACTTGATTCAAAGGTTCCGGCTACTCAAGCGGTCCTGAGTGACGCGCCGTCAATTCTCGATTACCTTGATACGCCTGCTCGCAGCCATTTTGACCGCCTATGTAAGGGGCTTTCGGATCTAGGGATTGAGTATGAAGTTAACCACAGACTGGTGCGTGGCTTGGATTATTACACGCACGGGGTGTTCGAGTGGGTCACCGAGGAATTAGGTTCACAGGGGACGATTTGTGCGGGTGGCCGATATGACCACCTCGTTGAGCAGCTAGGAGGGAGCCCCACACCGGCGGTTGGTTTCGCAACTGGGTTGGAGCGCCTTGGGCTTCTTATGAATGCGCAGAAAATATTGGTGCCCGGTTACGGACCGCAAGTCTATTTTTGCTGGGTCGGTGATTCGGCGCGAGCAGTTGCGTTACAGGAAGGCGAGCGGCTGAGGCGCGCTTGCCCCATACTGCGCCTTATCGTTCATACCGAACCGATGGGACTTAAGGCACAGCTCCGAAAAGCTGACCGGTCCGGGGCTCAGCTGGCTCTCATACTTGGCGAGGACGAAGTGGCCGCCGGTGGGGTTCAAGTAAAATCGCTCCGCGACAACTACGAAAAACTTCTGGTCCCATGGCCAGAATTGGCGTCCACGCTCATAAACCAGCTTGGGATGAAACCAGATGATCAGACGGAGGGGTTGTTTTGAGTGCCTTCAACGACGAAGATGCGCAGATCGAGGCTGTGCGGCAGTGGTGGAGTAGAAACTGGAAGGGTTTGACCGGAGGTATTTTCGTCGGTCTTGCCGTGGTGATCGGCTGGCAGATTTGGTCTCATTATGAATCCAGCCATCGTTTGCGTGCATCGCAGCTATACCAACGTTTCAGTCGCGCCGTTAGCGGGAGCGGGAATGGAGATGTCACGGCTCTCGCCAACAGGCTGAAGCGTACTTATGACGACACGCCCTATGCGGCGATGGCGGAGCTAAAGCTTGCGCAGGTCGAAGTCGCAGACAGTCGTTTCAAAAATGCTAGCAGCCACCTGCGTTGGGTTGCTGGACATGGGGAAGATGCCGGAATCCGTGCTGTTGCCCGATTGAGGTTGGCCGCGGTACTCTGGCAGCTCAACAAGCCTGATCAGGCTCTCTCCCTGTTAAAAGGGCATCCGCCGCAGCAGTTTCGCGGATTGTATGAGATGCTCCGCGGCGATATTTTCACTAGTCAGCATCGGGATTCGAGGGCGCTCCAAGCCTATGAGCAGGCACTTCTATTGCTTCCCCAGGGCTCGCCGGAAAACAAAGTCGTCCGAGAGAAGCTTGCAAATATCATGAAACCCGATTCCAACAGCCAAGGCGATGCATTGTCGTCGCAAAAATCTGGCAAGACGGCGGGTGTACGAATGGATAAAGGGTTGAAAAAGCCATGAAGTTGTTATTGCGAGTTTGCAGGAAACCATGGATCGTGGTTTTGATGTTTGCCGTGCTGGCGAGTGGTTGTTCGAGTCAAGGAATTATTCGTAAGCCAGCCAAACTTATTTCCATTAGACATCCGCTAGTTAGACCCAAGCGCGTCTGGTCGCATGATATTGGTAATGGCGCCGGGGGTTTTTACCCGGCATTTCGCATTGCCGTGAAGAGAGACGGCGTGTTTGTTGGTTCCGAAGGCGGGGAGGCAGCCGCCTATGATCCTAGGACTGGGAAGGTACTATGGCACCGCCACGTTAAGGGGCGGCTTATTGCCGGGCCAACCGTCGTTGGGGATGAAGTCTTGTTTGGCACTTTGGGAGCGCATGTGATTGCGCTTCGACGTAGTAGCGGCCGGGTTTTGTGGCGGTCGAATGCGCCAAGTGCTGTTATGTCGCCGCCAGTAGCTCGTGATGGCGTCGTGGTCGTGCGTGGCGTGAACGGTATGATTTTTGGCTTAAATTCTTCGAATGGCAAGAGAATCTGGAGTTTTCAGAGTGCCGAACCAAGTCTAACTCTACGGGGCCAGTCATCTCCCCTTTTTATTAGCGGCCGTGTGCTGGTTGGACTTGATAATGGCAAATTAATCGCCTTGAACGGTAGTAACGGGAAGTTATTGTGGTCTGATACGCTTGTTGTTCCTAATGGTCAGTCCGAGCTCCGGCGCCTCGTCGATATTGACGCCGATCTGTTACCTTCAGAAGAAGGTGTATTTGCAGCCAGTTATGGTGGTGTCTTGGCGCTGGTCGATCCAGTTGGCGGTGCTGTACGCTGGAAGCAGCATGTGGGTTCTTATACGGGTATGTCAATTAACGGTAGTGGAGATACCGTTTTCGTGACCGGCGTAAGGGGATATTTGTGGGCATTATCTGCATCCACTGGCGTCGTGAAGTGGCAAAGCAAGGTACTAAAATTCCGACAACCTTCTTCGCCTGTCCTTTATAAGCACTATGTGGTCGTGGGTGATTTCAAGGGGTATCTTCACTGGTTCAACCCGTCCGATGGAAAGATTGTCGGTCGTACCCGTCTGGGCGATGCGCCCATCGTTACGCCGCCTGCGGTAGGTCACGGCCTTCTTTTCGTGATGAACACAGATGGCAAACTTGCGGCCTTCAGGGGCCACACGATGCATTGATCACAGTTTGTCCGTGAACTCTTCAGTCCCGGTTTTTGTGCTTGTTGGTAGGCCTAATACTGGGAAGTCGACGCTATTCAACCGCCTGACCGGTACGCGCAGTGCGCTGGTCGCTGATTACGCCGGTTTAACTCGTGACCGGCAGTATGGCCAATGCCGTTTTCAGGATAGACGCTACATCGTGGTTGATACCGGTGGCCTTGCCCCCGACATGGCAGATCCTTTGGCGGTGTTGGCCGAGCAGCAAGCGCAGCTGGCATTGGCCGAGGCAGACCATATCCTTTTTCTGGTTGATGCCAGGGCCGGTCTACAGCCCCCAGATGAAGATATCGCAAGGTCTCTCCGCCGGCTAGGAAAGCCGATCACGGTACTAGCCAACAAGGCCGAAGGGTTGCCAGATTCAGTAGCTGCCGATTTCTTTGCGTTAGGATTAGGTCGGCCTGAACTGATCTCTGCAGAACATGGCGATGGCGTGGAAGGGTTGTTGCAAGACCTTTTAAAATCCAGTCCGCCGGCAAGCGCTGCCGATCCGCAAAACAACTCAAGGTTTGTGAGGATAGCTATTATTGGACGGCCGAACGTCGGTAAGTCCACGTTAGCCAATCGATTCCTTGGGGAACAGCGGCTGCTTTCATCGGATGCGCCAGGGACTACTCGTGACGCGATTGCAGTTCGATTTTCCTGGGACGACTGGCTAATCGAGCTTGTTGATACGGCAGGTATACGCCGCCGCGCGCGCGTATCTGAGGCAATTGAAAAATTCTCCATTATTAAAGCGTTACAGGCTATCGAGAGTGCCCATGTTGTTATCTTGTTGGTAGATGCACGTGATGACATCAGTAGTCACGACGCCCGGCTTATGGGTCTAGTTGCGGAGCGCGGCCGTGCCATGGTTCTAGCAGTGAACAAATGGGATGGGCTTAGCCCCGCTCGCCGACGCGAAGTTCGGACACTGATTGATTACCGCCTTCCGTTTCTGGATTATGTTCCGGTTCACACTGTTTCTGCCCTACACGGTTCCGGGCTGCGCGAACTCATGAAAGACGTCGTCGCAGCATATCTGGCATCAAATAGCAGTCTTCGAACACCGGAACTTAATCACGTATTAGCCTCGGCTGTCGCGCGACATCCCCCGCACGCAGTTTTGGGTCGTCGAATTAAGCTGCGGTACGCGCACCAGTGTGGTCGCGATCCGTTGACTATCATGATCCACGGTAATCAGACCGAGAAAATCAAGGATAGTTACAAAAGTTATCTCGCGAATGTTTTTCGGAAAGCATTCAAGCTAGTCGGAGTTCCGATTAAGCTGGAATTTAAGACCGCCGACAATCCATTTCGAAAGGGTGCACCTGGACAAAAAAAAGGCAAGACGCCGAGGCGATATCAGATCAGCTGAGCCGCACTTGTGCTAGGGCTGAAGGGACGGCAGGGCCTTATGCGGAAAACATACCCCTCTATCTGCCGCCTTGTCCACGTTCTCCTACCCAGCAGCTTCAGCGGCAAACTACTCGAATTTGGTCTCGCTGCGGCCTCCGAACGCTCAAGATCCGGAAAAATTGTATCGGGCCATAGAGAAGAGCACTGCAAATCATGAAATTCCTTCGCTGTTCGAGCCATTTTCCAGCTCCGCTGGCGGCGAACTGTTTGATGCGGATGAAGGCGATTCATGGCTCTGCCTAGCGGACTCATCTAGGGTTTCTTCATTCGCTTGTCGCCCAAAATCCGGTTCGCTGGGATTCGGCCTGATATAGGATTTCTGCGCCGGATTTGCTGATGGAAAGCGAGCTTCACTATCAGCTTTCAGAGCTTCTGGAATTGCTTTTTCCTCCGACGTCTTTTCTGTTGAGTTTAATCGCGGCGTTTCATTGGAAGAACTCGACTCTGCAGGTTCAAGGTCTGGGTATCTGGAGGTTGCAGATTCCGCCATGTTCCGATCGTTGGTTCGGCCGGATTCTTCAGCGATTCGCTTGTCCGCGCCTTTTTCATTTTTCTGGTCGTGTAAGGTGCCAGCAGTGCGCCCACGCCCACGCCCACGCCCACGCCCACGCCCACGCCGGCGTCCTGAGCTTGCACGTGGTGTATCTCCGTCCCGTTGTGTTTGGTTCGATCCCACGACGGCTTCTTCTGCTGTGATGCGCTCCTTTTCTGGCTCACGGTTCGAAGCGCCTCCTTCCTTGGGGTGCTGGTGTTGTCTCGATGTACGCCTTTTCGGCCCTTCGCGCCGCGTATTTTTTCCAGCATTCTCTTCCCGTTGCTCCCGTTGACCAACAACGGAGCTTGACTCCAAGCTCGACGTTTTCGATTCGCTTTCGAGCGCCCCTAGGTTGCTTGCACGTGTTTTTTGGTTGCCAGTGCGGTCGTTTCTTCGTCGCCTGCGCTCATGTTGATTTTTTTGATTCCGTCGCTCTTGGCCGCTTTCCGTGGAGGCTACATTTACCACCGCGGGTACTGCGGCCGGCTCTGCTGCGGGTGATGCGTTGAAGCCCATTGACTGCCATAATCTTTGCAGAAACGAAGCACTTCGTACGGGTGTTTCGTGCCCTACGCTCGATTTCACGAAGGTATCCGCTTTCAGTCGATCCGTTGGTAGTGGCGCCGGTCCTTCATGAACAATCGTTTTAACAGCTGGCTGTGCACCCAACGCGACTGCATGGACCATGTTCACAGGCTCGCTTTTCTCGGCAGCAGTGTAGTCCTGACTTAAGGTAAAGCTGGTCCTCGCTCCTGTCTCCTCGCTCGTTTGATCGTCCCGCACCCGTACAATTTCAAAACGAGGTGAATGCAGCGTTTCATTGGGGATCAGCATCACGGCCACGTTATAACGGCCTTCTATTTCGGCAACGGTCTGACGCTTTTCATTCAGAAGAAAAGTTGCAACGTCTACCGGCAGTTGTGCGATAACGCGGGCCGTCCGATCTTTCATGCACTCTTCTTCGATTAACCGAAGGACAGAAAGCGCCAGAGAGCCCGCGGTACGGATTTGTCCGGCGCCAAAACATCGAGGACACGCCGTTTGGGTATGGTCTCCCAGACTGGGCCTCAAGCGCTGCCGGGACATCTCCAGAAGGCCGAATCGCGATAATCTGCCGATTTGCACTCTGGCGCGGTCAATAGAGCATGCATCTACCAGCCGCTTTTCCACCTCACGCTGACTCCTGTTGCTCGACATATCTATGAAGTCGACAACAATAAGTCCCCCAAGATCGCGTAGTCGTAATTGGCAAGCGATTTCATCCGCAGCTTCAAGGTTGGTTCGCAAAGCAGTTTCCTCGATCCCGCCGGCACCCGTGGCCCGGGATGAGTTGATGTCGATTGCGGTAAGCGCCTCAGTGTGATCTATCACGACGGATCCACCTGATGGCAATCGTATTTGTCGATCGTGGGCCGACTCGATTTGACTCTCAATCTGGTAACGAGAAAAAAGAGGTATGCTGTCACGATAGAGCTTTAGCTTGGGTAGGTCGGCCGGCATCGAGTGTTGCATCTGCGCGCGGGCCGCCTCATAAACTTCCGCGCTGTCGATGATGACTTCCCCGATATCCGGCCTGAGGTAGTCGCGCAGCGCGCGGAGGACAATGTTGTTTTCCTGATAGATAAGGAACGGTGCAGAGCGGCCGTTCGCCGCCTCTGTAATGGCAGTCCAGATGTTGACTAGATGGTCCAGATCCCACTGTAATTCTTCGGGACCTCGTCCGATGCCATTTGTACGAATGATTGTGCCCATTCCTTCCGGCACGACCAGATGTGACATCGTTGCCCGGGCTTCTTCACGCTCCTCACCCTCAACACGGCGACTGATTCCCCCTGCGCGCGGATTATTTGGCATCAGAACCAGATAGCGTCCAGCAAGGCTAATATACGTGGTGAGCGCTGCGCCTTTGCTCCCACGCTCCTCCTTTTCAACCTGGACTACGAGTTCCTGTCCCTCCGACAGTTGCTCGCGAATATTCCGGTTCCCTGCTTCCCCCTTCAAGTACTCCTTAACAACTTCCTTGAGGGGGAGGAATCCGTGACGTTCGACGCCATAATCCACGAAACAAGCTTCCAGACTTGGTTCGACACGCGTAATGCGGCCCTTATAGATATTGGATTTACGTTGCTCATGACTGGCAAGTTCGATATCCAGATCGTAAAGTTTCTGGCCATCGACGATGGCGACTCTCAGCTCTTCGCGCTGGGTAGCGTTGATAAGGATTCTTTTCATTTTTCCATTGAATTGGTAGAGCGCTCGACCACGATGTGGGAGCGGATAGATGTACGTTGTGCCACCTTTTCTGGCGGCGGTTCAGCAGCATGCGCAGCACACTAAACAGCCGGTATGTTGACCGTCGTCGGAGCGGAAGCGCTACAAATCGAATTGCGAGCCGGAGTCTGGCTAGCATAAATGAGACTCGCTGCGTCGCAGCGGGCGGTAATTGCATTGTTGCCCCACCTTGACTAAATTTTCGCGCCGCTTACTGGCGGCGCGGCTAATAATTCTACCGGGTGAAAAATCACCTGAAAGCCTCTATAGTGTGCCACAGAGTCGTATTGACCAACAGTAGCCACACGTTAATTGCCACCCATGACCCAGACCTTCTGCCGCTCCTGCAACGGAGGTGGACAAGGGGATTTTCACGCTCAGGTAAGCCACTTGGAGGTCGATGAGCGACACGCTGGTCAACGGATAGACAATTTTCTGGTGCGAATGTTCCCCCGTGTGCCGAAATCCCATATTTACCGCTTGCTTCGTTCGGGACAGGTTCGAGTGAATGGCGGTCGCGTCAAGCCTGATCGCAAGCTTGCCGTTGGGGAAGTGCTCCGGATACCGCCAATCCGTGTTACGGACCGCGGTGCGCCGGTTCGTCCGCCGGACGCTGTTCGCGATCACCTAAGCAGTACCGTCGTTTTCGAGGATGGCGATTATCTGGCGATTTCTAAACCTGCCGGTATCGCGGTGCATGCGGGCTCAGGTGTTTCTTACGGCGTGATTGAAGTTGCTCGGAGTTGGGGCAGGTATCCATATCTAGAGCTTGTGCACCGGTTGGATCGAGAAACGAGCGGTGTTTTGTTGCTTGCTAAATCGCGCGCGGCGCTAATGCGCGCACAAGCATGCCTAAAGGAGGGGAAGGCGCAGAAGTGGTATTTGGCTTTACTGTCGGGAAAAACAGATTTTGCGGTGCGCGACGTGAAGGCTTTGCTTACCAAGGGTCATCTTGCAGGGGGGGAGCGCGTCGTTGCCGTTTCTGACCATAGCGGGAGGATTGCACATACGCGATTTGTATCCAAGACACATTACGCGGGGGCAACGCTATGCGATGTACAGATTTTCTCGGGACGTACACATCAAATTAGGGTTCACGCGTCGACAATCGGTTATTCCGTCGCGGGCGATCCAAAATACAGTTCGCATGCGGAACGCCAAAAATTCCGTGAGCTTGGGCTCGGCCGCATGTTCTTGCATGCGCGTTGCCTGAAACTGCCGGCTTCGAGTATTTCTGATCGGGCCTTTTTATCGCTCGAAGTAACAGCGCCGGTACCTGACGAACTGCGTTCATTTCTGGATGGCCTGCAGAAACATGACTAATTCAGACTGCTTACGCTCTCCTGAAACGCCTTACGAATTGCTGATCTTCGACTGGGATGGAACCTTGGCTGATTCAACTAGGCAGATCGTATCAACAATGCAGGCCGTCATTAATGAACTGAAGTTGCCGTTTCGTAGCGAACAGGCAATTAGCAACTTGATCGGTTTGAGTTTGGCCGATGGCTTTCAACGCCTTTACGCCGGGCAAGACTCAAACCGTTCTCCGGAATTGATCGAGGCCTATCGGCGAAAGGCATCGGCTACTGCCTTGGCAGCGCCCTTGTTCAAAGGAGTTCTTTCGGCGCTTACTACTCTTTACGGTGTTGGTTATCGCCTTGCTGTCGCTACTGGGAAAAGCCGCCGAGGCTTGAATTATTCGCTGAGCGTCCATCAGAATCTAGCCCCTCTTTTGGAAGTTACCCGTTGTGCCGACGAAAGCGCACCTAAGCCACACCCACTTATGCTGCAACAGATCCTCGAGGCTGCGCGCGTGCCGGCGGAGCGAGCCTTAGTGATTGGCGACACGGAATATGATGTGGTAATGGCTAGAAGTATAAACGTAGCAGCTGTTGGGGTTCGCACTGGCGCTCATGACGGGGGCCGTCTGCTTGATGCCGGAGCCCGTGCAGTTATTAATGACGTGGGATGTTTGCCACGATGGCTGCATTCGATTTTCGCTGATACAACAATATAGTGGTTCGTGATCCAAATCGATGAGGATAGTAAGCGAGATTTCTTGCCTGGTTTCCCGTAACCGCAATTTGTCCTGTATTTATCAGGAACTTGGTTAATTTTCTGAACGACTTCTTGTTGAAGATGGTCTTGAGTTTCCCGGCTACACCAAGAACCGACATGAGCAGCTTGAATGCTTTCAGGAAATCTGTCGTACAAGACGGTGGGTGTATTTTGTCTTTTAGCAAGCTAATGTTGTCGCACACTTCGATAAACGGTAGTCCTGCATCGAAAGTCGATACGTGCGGTGAGGCTCGATACAGAGCCGACACGGTTTGCCAAGATCGAGTTGAATTTTGTGTAAAACGCTATTTGCAAGCGAAGAGTCCATCCCCCTTGGGCAGGCGCCCCCCAGCGAACGTTCGTTCACAGGCATCGCATTAAACCAGAAGGCAGTTTTCATGAGAGAACACGCACGAGCACGACTGGGTAATGCGAAGGATCTGAGAAAAGGAGATGCTAGTCGGATGACGCACGAAATTGCGTCTGCCGTTTGTGCGTCCGCCGCCTGGAGGTTTTAAGTTGATGCAGGGGGCTTGGCCAGGTCGTCCGTGGCACGTCCGGAGGGTGTCGCCAGAGAAGTTGCGTCAGCCCTTAGAGGATGATGTGTTGTGTGCGTTACAGTTTGGAGGGGTGCCTGTTGACAGTGATCCGAGGCGCTTGATAATTCCACTTACCCCATTGGGGAGTTCGGGCATCGGAGGAGAATTGTGGCACTCGGCTAGCCCACCTCAATATGCGCACAAAGATGGCTACGCAGTCGCATTTTCCGGGCCGGTCATGGTAGTGAGGCTGCATCTCCCGGAGAGTGACCTGATTCGACTAGAGGACGCGGTTTTCTCTGCGTATAAGAGCCTGTATCGTCTGATCGTCGGCGCGGGCTATCCGTATCTGATACGTGTTTGGCATTATCTAAGTGAAATCAATAGCGGTCGTGGGGACAGCGAGCGATATCGGCGTTTTTGCGTCGGCCGGTATCGTGCGTTGGCAATGATCAATGATTTCGAAAGATATCTGCCCGCTGCCAGTGCCATTGGCAGTCCGGAGGGGGGCGGACTGCATCTGTTCGCGATCGCTTCCCGCTTGCAAGGGTTGCCCGTGGAAAATCCACATCAGGTTAGCGCATATCGGTATCCACCCTCATACGGACCGCGCAGTCCGAGCTTTGTACGAGGAATGTTGGCGCCATGGGCAGACGGTGCACAATTATTTGTTTCCGGAACGGCAAGTATTCTGGGTCACGCAACCACACATCGTGGCGATGTTTTGGCGCAGGCACGCCAAGCCGTTGCCAATGTAGAGGCGGTGCGTCTAAGCGCTGAACGTCGTTACCTAATTGAGACAGCTCACTCGAGCTTGGAGCTGGAATCCTGTTACATGTACATTCGAAATGACGCGGATGCGGTCCTCGTCTCGCAGACGGTTCCTGATTTGCTTGGATTCAAGGGGGTGTGTTTACTATCTGGGGAGATATGTCGACGCGATCTGTTAGTGGAGGTGGAGGCTGCATACCGGGTTCTTCCGGAATAGAATTCTGTTGCCTTTAATCGCGGCGCACCGTAAATACTTATGAAATTCTCCAGTCCATGTTCCGCATTAGGGCACATGAACGCCAGCCAAGGACAGTAGGCATCGTACAGCGATCAATGGCAAACCGATAAGCGCGGTAGGGTCGGTCGACTCTATGCTTTCGCATAAGCTGATACCTAACCCCTCGCTCTTAAAGCTGCCCGCACAATCCAGCGCTGGCTCCGCATCAAGGTATCGCTCGATCTCTTCTTTGCTTAAATTTCTAAATTGGACGCGTGAATGGACGTAGGCATTCCGCGTGGAATTTTGTTTACCTAGGCAAAGAAGCGCGATGGAGGTATGGAAATCAACGGCTTGTCCTGAAAAGCTGCGTAATTGGCTGCGCGCCTGAGTGCGCGTGCCAGGCTTACCTAAAACGAGATCGCCCAGTACGCAAACCTGGTCGCAACCGAGCACCCAGCTTCGAGGGTGCCGTTGCGCAACCGACAAAGCCTTTTCCAATGCTAAACGGCTTGAACGCGCGACCGCCTGCTCGCCAAGTATCGTTGTTTCCTCGACTGTCGGTGCCAGCTGTTCAAATCTCAGGCAAAGTCGGTTGAGGAGCTCTCCTCGGTAGCGGGACGTCGAGGCAAGTATAAGCAAAGGCGGCGGATGTGGAGACATGGGAATGTTCAAAGAGGCTCGTTATTAGACAAACAGCAAGATCAGCGTCGTCGGCATGCTAGCCGCACTTCCTCATTGTTTTAGGCGCTGGGGCCGGAGGGGATAGCGTCGGCATTTTGACAGAAAGGATCGCCGTACCGCATTTATTGACCGACGTGGACCCGTATGGCTGCGACGCCCCTAAGAATTGGCGAACGATGGTTTGCCTGCGGGTAAATTGAAAGATGGCCAGATGTTTTCACGGTTGATGCGGTTTCGCTTTGGGCATCAGCAGGAGGTGGTGAAAGCGACGAAGATAACGTCCTTGTCAGCATTCACGACCATCCCCTGATGAGATTGCCCACAGGCGTCTAGAAAGGCACCTGGAAAAGAAGGTACAATGAAACAATGATAGAGTGTACTTTTAGGCAATTGAGTAAACTCTGCAAACGCTGAAACGGAGCATGCAATGGCTGTCCAGAAGTCAAAGAAATCCAGATCAAAACGTGGCATGCGCCGTGCGCACGATGCTTTAAGCCGACCTACGCTTTCGATCGACCCAACGTCGGGTGAGACACATATTCGACATCATGTGACCGCCGATGGATATTACCGTGGGAAACGCGTGATCGAGACTGTAGAAACAGACATTCCTGAAGTTTAACGCAAGCGCCGGAAGGCTCTCCCGCGGATAGATTAAGCAAGAGTTCCGGTGTGCCGCCACTTCCAAGTGTGACGATTGCCGTCGACGCGATGAGCGGGGATAAAGGCTGCGCGGTCGTTGTCGAAGCGGCACTGCAGGCTTTGGAAAGTAGTCCGCGCTTGCATGTCCTGTTAGTTGGCCAGCAAGCCGTCTTGACGCAGGCCCTCACCACTTGCCGAAGAGCGCGGAATTCCAGACTACGCATTGTACCAGCCAGCCAGATTGTGGAGATGGATGAATCTCCGTCGAGAGTGCTTCGCAACAAGAAAGACTCCTCAATGCGTGTCGCCATCGATCAGGTTCAATCCGGAGAAGCTCAGGCATGTGTTTCGGCTGGCAATACGGGCGCGTTGATGGCGACAGCGAAATTTGTTTTGAAAACGTTACCTGGCGTTGACAGGCCAGCGATAATATCACCTTTGCCAACGCTTCAGGGAATCACGCATGTCCTTGATTTGGGTGCAAACGCCGAATGTACAACCGAACAGCTGGTCCAGTTCGCAGCGATGGGAAGTGTTCTGGTGACCGCAACACATGGCATCGCGCGACCCAGAGTGGCGCTCTTGAATATCGGCGAGGAAGAAATCAAGGGTAACGAGGTCATTAAACGCGCAGCTACTTTACTTCAATCGTCGCCTCTGAACTACGTTGGCTACATTGAGGGGGATGGCGTTTTTCTACAGCCGGTAGATGTTGTGGTATGCGACGGATTTGTCGGTAACGTTGCACTAAAAGCGGGTGAAGGTGTGGCCAAGTTGATCACGCACTTTATGCGTCAGGAGTTTTCCCGGAGTGCGAGCACCAAGGTGGTCGGTTTCCTGGCCCGCTCAACATTGCGATCGCTGGCGCGACGAATAGATCCTAGATATTACAATGGTGCTACTTTCGTCGGATTGCGGGGCACAGTTGTCAAAAGCCATGGAAGAGCGGATGTGCTAGCGTTCAGGAATGCGATCGAGGTGGCACTTAGAGAAGCGGAAAACAGGGTTCCGGAGCATATAAGCTGTTTGTTAGAAAACAGTTTTGCTGTATTAGGGAAATCCACCATCTGATGGTAGACCTAGCAGGCGTTAAGAAAGCCTTGTCGAGGTGCAACTAGGCCGGTAAACGGAAAACCGCGGTTGTGCCGCATATGCACCTGCATACAGTGACCAACAGATCTCATGATTGCGTAATGCGCAATTTCATGGAGGAACTCAAAGGCAAATCATGCGTTTTCACAAAGCTGGCTAGATCGGCGAATTAGTCCTTACGAACCTTGACTGCTGGCGTTATATTGGTCATATGAGTGAACGCGAATATGATTCTGGAACCGGGCTAGTTGCCGAGGAAACGCGACCAAAACTAGCTCAGCCACCACAGTACCGCGTGGTCATGCTAAATGACGACTTCACTCCCATGGAGTTCGTGGTACATGTGCTAGAGCACTTTTTCCATCACGTGCGTGAGCGGGCCGTCCAGATCATGCTACAAATCCATCAGACGGGACGCGGTGTGGCTGGAGTCTTTCCGGCCGAGGTTGCGGAGACGAAGGTTGCGCAGGTTAATGCCTATGCACGCAAGCATCAGCATCCGTTGCTGACCGTGATGGAAAAAGCCTGAGTGTCTGCAAACCCTTGGCTGACGTCTATAGACAAGTCACGTGAGTTGCGCGATAAACTAGGGCATAAGGTTAATCCGTCGATGCTTGCAAAATCGCTGGACACGTTTCATAAGGGTAGGGCAGTTCTGTTTCATCGCGTCGACCAGGAGCAGAGATGTTGAGCGACGAACTTCAAAAGGCACTGGACGCGGCTTTTTTGGCAGCACGTAGTGATGGCCACGAGCTGCTAACGGTAGAGCATTTGTTGCTGGCATTGTTGTCAGATTCAAATGTCAGCGAGGTACTGAATGCCAGTGGTGCGAACCTCGACATGCTCGAAAAAGGGCTAAGGGAGTACATTGCCCAGAATATCCACGTAAATCATGAGGCGGTTGGCAGTCAAGACGTTCAACCGACACTGTCGTTTCAGCGAGTACTTCAACGGGCCATTTACCACGTACAGGCTTCCGGAAAGAAGCGTGTCTCGTCTCTTAACGTTCTTGTGGCCTTATTTGCCGAAAAAGATACGCATGCCGTGTTTTTATTAAGCGAACAGGGTGTCAACCGTCTGGATGTTATAAATTACATTTCCCATGGAATAGCCAAAAATGGTAGTGCCGCTGCTCCCGATGCATCAAGTGAGTCGGACGAAAAGGAAGAAACAAACGCAAAAAGCGGTAGCAAGTCGGCGCTCGAGTTGTATGCAAACAACCTTAACGAACGTGCGGCACGCGGTTTGATCGATCCTTTGATCGGCCGGGCTCCGGAAGTGGAGCGCGTGATGCAGACACTGTGTCGACGGAGAAAGAACAATCCGTTGCTCGTTGGCGAGGCTGGAGTAGGGAAGACTGCAATTGCAGAGGGGTTGGCTTGGCTGATTGATCAGGGCCGTGTACCTGATCTGCTGCAAGATGGCACTGTGTTTAGTCTAGATCTTGGCAGCTTGATCGCTGGGACGAAGTATCGGGGTGATTTTGAAAAGCGCTTCAAGGCAGTGCTTGGTGAGCTGTCGAGGATTCCGGGAGCCATCCTGTTCATCGATGAAATTCATATGATTATCGGTGCGGGGGCAGCGAGTGGAGGCGTGATGGATGCGTCGAACCTTCTGAAGCCGATGCTCGGCTCTGGAGAGCTGCGCTGCATTGGTTCGACTACTTATCAGGAGTTCCGTGGTATCTTCGAGAAGGATCGCGCTCTTGCACGGCGATTTCAGAAGATTGATGTCGTCGAGCCAACCGTATCTGAAACGATACAGATCCTTGAAGGATTGCGGCCTCGGTTTGAGGAGCATCACAGGGTGCATTTCACGGCTGGCGCACTACGTTCGGCGGTCGAATTGTCATCGCGGCACATTTCCGATCGTCATTTGCCTGATAAAGCTATTGACGTTATCGATGAGGCAGCAGCGCGACTGCGCTTGTTACCGGAGTCAAGGCGTCGAAAGACTGTACAGATCCGCGACATAGAAGAAACCGTGGCCAAGATTGCACGGATCCCTCCAAAGAGTGTGTCCTCCAATGACAAAGACCGGCTGGCTAACCTTGAGCGGAATCTGAAGCTGGTTATCTTTGGGCAAGATGTGGCTGTCGAGATGCTATCTTCCTGCATCAAAATGTCGCGGTCGGGACTCGGCAATCCTGACAAGCCTATTGGCAGTTTCTTGCTAGCAGGGCCAACAGGTGTTGGCAAAACCGAATTGACGCGGCAACTGGCCCAAAACCTGGGGATAGATTTGTTGCGTTTCGATATGTCTGAGTATATGGAGCGGCATACCGTGTCCCGGCTGATTGGAGCTCCCCCCGGGTATGTTGGTTTTGATCAAGGTGGGCTGTTGACTGATGCGGTGCTTAAGCAGCCGCACTCAGTAGTTCTTATGGATGAAATTGAGAAAGCGCACCCCGACGTGTTCAATTTACTGTTGCAGGTCATGGACCATGGCACGCTTACTGACAACAATGGGCGTCATGTGGATTTTCGCAACGTTATTCTCGTAATGACCACAAATGCGGGTGCTGAAGAAGCGTCGCGACGGACGATGGGTTTTACCGAGCAGAGCCATGAAACGGATCAGATCGAGGTGATCCGAAAGGCATTTTCGCCCGAATTTCGAAATCGGTTAGATGCCATCGTCCCGTTTGCCGGGCTAGGCCGCTTGGAGATCGAACGGGTTGTAGACAAGTTTTTGATTCAACTGGAAGATCAGCTTTCGGCGAAAAATGTGTTGGTTGACGTCGACGCGGCGGCACGGGACTGGTTGGCGGAACACGGTTACGACGCAAAAATGGGGGCACGGCCGATGGCACGCGTTATTCAGGAGAAGATTAAACGGCCGCTGGCCGAAGAACTCCTTTTTGGAAGGCTGGTGAACGGTGGTCGTGTGAAAGTCAGTGTGGACGAGGATCAAAACGCACCGAGTTTTACCTTTGAATCACGAGATAAATCTGCGGCGCCGCCTGAAGCGGTGTGAGTCGGTATCCGTGCCAGAAAGTTGTTTTGGAACTTGATGTGGGCCTTTGTAGGAGCCGTTAAATCGCTGGAATTAGCCCGGCCTCAGGAAGGTATGTCGGCCGACGTTCTTGATTCGTTTATATATTTATAAGCACTTGTTATTTCACGTGTTTTCTGGTCAGCTAGGTCTCGCATGCTTTCTGGCAATCCTCTTGCAGCTAATTTGTCGGGGTGATTTTGACTCATTAGGCGACGGTAAGCGCGCTTAATCTCGGCATCACTGGCTTCAGGCGAAACGCCTAGAATCGCGTAGGCCTTAGTCAGATTACTGGGGTGGCCATTGCGAAAAGTCCCCTGGCGATTGCTGGTTCTGCCACGGAGCATCAATTCTAGGAAGTCGAGTTCTGTTGATGACAACCCCAAACCATGGGCAATGCGAACCAAGAGGCGATGTTTCTCGGGGTGCAGCGTGCCATCGGCCGTAATAGCGGATAGTTGGATCTGGAGAAAGATCTGGCGGAGTACTCGCTGACCTTGGCTGGCCCTTGCGAATGCGGCTACCTCAGCATCTAGGTCAAAGCCAGATGATTTCCCTCGGTTAAACGCCTGTATTGCGCGGTTACGCGCTTCAACGTCGAGATGAAACTGGTCAAACAAACGCTCCGCCAAACGGATCTCGTCGCCTGTAATCTGGCCATCTGCCTTGCATACCGCGCCCATGACGGCGAACGCGGATTCAAGGAAATGATTCTTTACGCTGCCCGAAACCGTCCTGAATTGCGACAGGGAAAGCGGTTTCAAAAAGAGCTTGTGCAGCACATAGCCGACCATTAAGCCGGCTATCAGGCCATCCCATCGAGCGATAACGTAACCGATAACGGCGCCCAAGAACATCGGGAGGTTCATCAACATATTCTACCTTGAGGCAAGTAACCAAGAAATGTCTTGCCGTTTTTGTGCAGCAGAAATTCTGATTTATACGTTGCAATAGCGCGACGTCGTCCATTCGAGGCATAGAGTCAACCGGGCCGTTTTCAGCTCCCGCTGTCCATAGTCGATTTGAGTAAATCCGGGACGTCGACGACAGCGCGCGTATGCGCCATACCTGATGGTTAGACTTACTTGGAGTTACACTAGCTTAGCAGTAAGCTTCGGCCTTCGCGTAGGCTGGCAGAGCCGAATCGAGGAAGTGACCGACAGGTGGTGCATTTGCCGTCGAAGCGCTGTTAGGCTCGAGAGAGCGCTAGATGCGGGAATCCGCGCATACTTTTTTGAAGAACCCAGTTCCGTGTTCTTGGTTGCCGAGTCGACGTCGGTGGAATCGTCAATGAAAATACCGGAAGCGGTCTTGGTTGATATTGATGGGGTGCTCCATGTTGGCCTCGTTCCAGTGCCCGGAGCCGCCAAAGCGCTGCGACGCTTGCGCGGCGCGGGGCTGAAGCTAAAGTTCCTAACCAATGCGAGTCGTATTTCGCGAGAGGGGCTCGTATCGGGACTGCAAGGGATGGGGTTTGAAATACGCGAAGATGAAGTTCTGACGGCGGGGTTAGCAGCGCGAGCGTTAGTAGAACGCAGGAAGCTGCGACCCCATCTGTTAATACATCCAGGGCTGTTGCGGGATTGGCAAGGCATCGTCTGTGAACAGCCGAATGCGGTCGTCGTCGGCGACGCTCGTGAAGGATTTAGTTACGCAGCGTTGAATGCGGCATTTCGTGTTCTGATGGACGATGGAAACGCGGCATTAATAGCACTTGGCGCCAACCGCTACTATCAGGCGTCTGAGGGTCTTCAGCTTGACATGGGTGCATTTGTCGCCGCACTGGAATACGCGGTACGGCGCAAGGCTGAGTATGCGGGGAAGCCTTCACCTTCATTCTTCAAGACTGCATTGCAGACGCTCAACGTTACCGGGGTGAATGCGGTAATGATTGGCGACGACCTGGAAAATGATATCGGAGCCGCTCAGCGTATTGGACTGCGCGGTATCCTCGTTCGGACTGGTAAGTACCGAACTCGGGATGAGGCTGATCGGCGGATTCGGGCCAACTTTGTAGCTGATGATTTTGCGACTGCAGTTGATCAGGTTCTTTCCGGCGGCAATTAAGCAACGCTGCTGTCGGTGTTGACGCGCCCGGAAACTGGATTCGAGTGTTGAACGCGCCTTACCGCCCTCACGTAATATCAGTACATTACGTCTGGTCTCGCAAGAACGACGTAGATTACTCCAATCAACAGCAAAACCGGCAACTCGTTTAAAATCCGGAGAGTTCGAGCGGATGGAAGAGGTAGTCCCTTTGTGGATCGTTTGAGTAGTCTCCCGGCCCATATGAAATGTATCAGCAAAAGGGCCACAAATCCGAGCTTGACATACAGCCAGTTTCCGCCGACACCGAAATAGAGCCACAGTATGAGCCCAAGCGTAAAGGCTAGCCCAAATACAATGTGGCCAAACCGATACAGACGCCGCCCCATGAGTTCCAACTGACCTTTGATCGTTGGCTGATCTCCTGCTTCCACTATATTGATTAAGATTCTTGGCAAATAGAAGACCGCGGCCATCCACGCGATCGCGAATACCACGTGGAAAGTCTTTATCCACAAGTAAGCCATGTCAATTTCATGCCTATGTTGAGTGTAGGTAATCGAGGTGCAGGTCTGATAGTTTATACAGTCATCGCGTGATAGTGCGTCAGCGCACCGAAGTCAGATGGCCTCCAACATTGTGCCGATTTTCAATTGCAGGAGTGCCGTTCGATATTTGTGGCAGAAAACGGATAACGATTATCTTCAGACTGGCGCGCCATCCTTGCTATAACCCGGGACGCTACATTCTTATGGTGCACCAGCGGCAACTTTTGACGATATCAAATTGAGAAGAGAGTCGATGGAGTTTTCAGCAGTACTAGAGAGACAGACCTTGGAAGCTAGTGTAATGACCCAGCGGTTTCTGCACAGGTCAGGCCGCTAAGGCATAGGCCTCAGCGGGGGTCTTCATGCCCAGCGCCTGATGTGGACGCCGGTGGTTGTAGAACTGGATCCAGTCGCCGATGATACGGCTCGCATGCTGTTGGGTTTCGAATCGGTGCCGATGCGCGCATTGCTCCTTCAGCGTCCGGATCACGCGTTCGACCATGCCGTTCTGCTGCGGGCAGTGCGGCGTGATGAACTCCTGCCGGAGT
>OFHJ01000305.1_pt1 | contig 20112 bp, 21 predicted proteins | sample 1522001 | NCBI WGS metagenome assembly OFHJ01 (sample SAMEA2464838, study PRJEB22497) | soil metagenome | biome: Grassland; feature: Farmland; material: Clay | place: Australia | collected 2013-02-01 | depth 1.2 m | reverse complement strand
AGCTACAACCCGAGCGCCACCGAAGAGCGGCCGCTCAGCATGCAGATCATGTCCGTGCAGGGGCCGCTGGCGCGGCGTGTGCGCGATCTGCGTCTGGGGCTGGTGGCCCATGGCCCGGTTCGATCCGCGCGATCCCTGGTGGGTGCCGGCGCCGCTGGAAGGCCCGCCCTGCGCGCGGCCGATCCGAGTGGCCATGGTTGCGGATCCGGGTAAGCTCGGCGTCGCGCCGGCGGTGGCCGCGGCGGTGCAGCAGGCCGGGCGCTGGTTGGCTGACGCGGGCTACGCGGTCGAGGAGATCGAGCCGCCTGAATTCATGGCAGCGGTTGACCTTTGGGAGGTGATTCTCGGAACAGAAGTCCGCCGCAGCATGCTCGGCGTGATCGAGAAGTTCGGGGACGCGGCGGTTCGGCACAGCGCGCGGATCATGGACCGGCGGGTGCCCGATCTCGACGTGCCGGCCTTCAGCAAGGCACTGGCGCAGCGCAGCGCGTTGCTGCGCCACTGGATGCTGTTCTTCGAGACGCATCCGCTCGTGTTGATGCCGACTTCCTGCGTGCCGCCTGTTCCGGTTGGTGCCGATCAGGGTGACGCCGCGGGCATGGCGGAGTTGCTCGCCGCGCAGCGTCCGCTCTTCCCATCGGCCGTGCTTGGCCTGCCGGGCGTTTCCGTTCCAACGGGGCTTTCCGACGGGCTGCCAGTCGGGGTTCAGCTGGTGGCTGGACGCTTTCGCGAGGACGTGTGTCTGGATGCAGCCGAGATCATCGAAGCGCGGGCAGCGATGCCGATGCCGATCGATCCGCGACCGGCTCGGACGGCGTAGCGGAAATGAAACGTTTTTACTTCCGGGTGAGGCACGGAGCCCGATAACATCATCACATGAAAAATCGGCAAGGTGGTTCGACGGCGCGGATCACGATTAAGCATGTCGCGAGCAAGGCGGGCGTGTCGTTGGGCACGGTGTCGCGGGTTCTCAACGGCAATAAATCGGTCGGCGATGAATTGCGGATCCGTGTCGAGCGGGCCATCCGAGAGCTCGAGTATCACCCCGACGTGCTTGCGCAAAGCATGCGGCGCGGCGCTACCCGCGTCGTCGGCGTCGTCATCCGAAGCCTCATGGTTCCGGTGTTGGCGGGATTCGTTAAGGCGGCACAGGACGTGCTGCACGAGGCAGGCTATGCGGTCATGCTCGCCGGATCGGAAGGGCGCCCGGAACGGGAGCTCGAAATCCTAAGCGTCCTGTCCCGGCGCCGCATGGATGGCGTCATCATGACAACGGCTTCCGAAGCCGATCCGACGCTGCTGCGGGCGCGGCAAGCGCTGCAGATGCCGGTCGTGCTTCTGGATCGCCACAACCCAGCGGATTTTGATGCCGTCCTGGTCGCGCACCGCGAGGGCGTTCGCCGGGCCGTCGAGCACCTCCTGGACCTTGGTCACCGCCGCATCGCGCTGATCACGGGGGAGGAGACGACGCGTCCCGCGGTGGAGCGCGTCCGCGGTTACCACGATGCCTATCGTGCGCGCGGGTTCACACCCGACCCGCGGTTCATTCGAACGCAGAGCTTTAGCGCCGATTTCGGTTTCGTGGAAACCTCAAGTCTGATGGGTCAGAATCTAGCACCCACGGCGATTATCGCCGGCGGAATTGCGATGCTGCCCGGCGTGCTGCGGGCCGCGCGTGCGCATTCTCTTCGCGTGCCCGACGATCTCTCGATCATCGGCAGTTGCGATTCCGACCTCGCGCAGATGATGACGCCGCCGATCACCGTGGTGCAGTGGGACTACGAGAAAGTTGGTAAAGTGGCGGCCGAACTTCTGGTCGGCCGGATCGAGCGGGAGCGTGACGCCGCGCCGCGGCATGTCCGGTTCCCGGCCGAGTTGGTGATCCGTGGTTCCTGTGCTGCGCCGCGGTAGGCCGGCCTTGGCTGTGGCGCAAGGCGGATGGCTGGACCATCGCCGGAAGCCCCGGAGGGGCTTGGCGAAGGACGCGGTCAGGCTGGGTTTTCAAAAGATCGGCCCGGTGCGCGCGGCAGCGGCCGGCGCGCTCGGATTCGGCCGTGAGGATTTTGTTGCGCGGCAATATCGCCGTCCCGGCCAGCGCTGCGGTAGGACTTGGTCGGCGATTTCGCGCGTTGCAGCTTGGTTTTGCTTGTTGCGCGACGGTCGAAATATTATCAATATCGGCGCGATCGTGACCAATCGATCGCGATAGGACCGCTTGGGCATAAGGGCGGCCGAATAAGCAGGAAGACGGAGGAGGAACCCCATGCCCGACCAGCTTGAGGCGCTCTGCGACCTGTTGGTGCGCTCGGAGCTGCTCAGGTTGTCACGCACAACGGAAGGGACTCAGTTATGAAACGATTTTTTCAGAGAAAAGAGGGTCTGGGCCGCGCCCCGGCTCACCACGCGAAGCGCTCGCCGAGAGGGCTTTTCCGCTTGCTGGGGCTGCTCGCAGCTGCGCCCCTGCTCGGTACCACGGCCGCCTACGCGGCACCCAAGGCGCCGGCGGCCATCACCGTCGGATGCCTGTACGCCAAGACAGGCTTTTTGTCTTTCCAGTCGATGCAGCTCCATCGCGGGCTCGCGTTCTGGAGGGACGAGGTCAATAGCCATGGCGGCGTCTATGTAAAGACCTACGGCAAGCGGTTGCCGATCACGTTCAAGTGCTACAATGATCAGAGCGATCCGGGCCTGGTTACCGTGATGATCAACAAGCTGATCGATGACAAAGTCGACGTGCTTGTATCGGACGCCAGTTCGTTCCTCACAGCGCCGGCGGTTCCGATCGCGGAAGCGCACAAGACGCTCTTGGTGAACCCGCTCGGAACGAGCCGTAAATTCTTCACCCCGAACAATCCCTACATCGTGCAGACCTCGGATCTGGTGACCCGGTTCTGGGCCGATTCGATCACCAAGCTGCTGCTGAAGATGAAGCTGAAGCGGGTGGCGATCATTTACGGTACGAACGACTTCGATGGGCCGCAGGCGCAAGAAGTCGACGCCATCTTGAAAAAGCATGGCGTGGCGCCAGTTTATTACAGCGCCGTGCCGACGAAGACCTCCAATTATACGGTCATCCTGCACCGTATCGCCGCGACCCATCCTGAAGCGGTCCTGGAGATTGGCTACGACCCCAACGACGTGACGTTCCTCAAGAACTTGAAGTCCGGTGGGTTCCATTTCCCGTTCGTCTACATCCTCTTCCCCGACTTGGCGCCCGCCGAATTCAAGGGCATGGGGAATGATCTGAAGTACATCTACTGCTACGTCACGGCGCCGACGCTGAAGGTCAGCGACGTCAATATCGGCCTGACGACGAATCAGTTCGTGGCGCAGTACAAGAAGAAGGCGAAGGCGACGCCGGATGCCTTCGTGACCGCGGGTTATGTCGCGGGCCTGGTCATCCAGAGGGCCCTTGCCACCGCGAACAACCTGAGCCAGCTCGGGCTTCGCCACGCCATGGCTGGGATGTCCGGCAAGATGAAGACCTTGGGCGGGACCTTCACGATCACCAGCGAAGGCGCGCAGACGGGAATCGTGAGCGGGGTGGCGCAGTTCCTGCCGACCGCGTCCGGTTTCAAGCTCAAGGTTGTGTACCCGGCGAAGTTCGCCACGGCGAAGCCGGTCTATCCGGCGCCGAAGAGCTGACGCTGGGCCGCCAGTCACAGGGTCGCCATTGATAGGCGGGGAGATCGGTTAGTCTTATGGATCTGCTTGTGTATGCCCTGGTGTCTGGCATCCTCTATGGCGTGTTTTTCGCCTTGGTGGGGCTGGGGCTGAGTCTGATATTCGGCGTGATGCGCGTGGTCAATGTTGCTCATGGCGACGTCATCATGTGGGGCGCGTTCAGCAGTTTTTGGCTGTACACGCTCTGGCATATCGGACCAGTCCTGGCCCTACCAATCATCTTTCTTTCCTTCTTCGTCTTCGGCTGCGTCATTTACTACGGCATCGTCCCGCGGATCCTGCAGGCCGAGGACCCCGAATTGGCTTCCCTGATCGTCTTTTTCGGGGTTTCGCAAGTTCTCGAGGCGATCGCGACGATCGCCTTCGGCAATACCCAGCGCTCGCTTCCGGACTCGCTGCTGGGCGGGAGCCCGGTTCAACTTTTCGGACAGTCGTTTCCGCAGTCGTGGTTTTGGACCGGCCTGATCAGCGCCACCGCGATCGTTCTGGTCTATCTGTACCTGTCCCACACCCGCACCGGCTACGCCACCCGCGCGATTATGTCGAGCCGGCAGGAGGCGGCGAGCGTCGGGGTCAACGTGTCGGCGCTGTCGGCCTTGAACTTCGGCATTGGAATCGGCCTTGCCGCAATCCCGGGCTGCTTCGTGTCGTTTATCGCGGGCAACATTTCGCCCGACATCGGCTTGAATCTAACCGTCATCTCGTTCGCCGTGATCGTGGTCGGCTCACTCAGCAAGCCGCTCGGCGCGGTGCTGGGCGGGCTGGTCTACGGCATCGCCACGGCCTTGATGCAGACATATCTTCCCTCATGGGCCACGTTGCTGCCGAACGTATTGCTGATTCTGATCATGCTTGTTCGCCCTGGCGGCCTGCTGGGCAGCGAGGTGCGACGTGCTTAAATCACCTTTGGCTGGATTGGTGGTCTTGGCTTTGGTGGCGGGGATTTTCGCCACATCGTTTTTCACCTTTGCCAACGAATCGCTGCTCATCAATCTGATGGCGTTTCTCGCCCTGGCGCAGGGCATCAACCTGCTCTATGGCTTTACCGGCTACATGCCGTTCGGCTATGTCGGGTTCTTCGGGACCGGCGCCTACGGATGCGCCCTGACGATCCTGTTTCTGCATTGGAACCCGATCGCGGCCGTGGTCGCGGGCGGCTTGTCCGCCGTCGTTCTGGGCGTGATCTTGGTGCCGCTTCTGCGGCTGGAGGGCGCTTATTTCGGCATCGCGTCATTGGCTGCGGCGCAGGCGGCGTACGAGATCATCTCGAATCCGAACCTGACCTCGATCACGCAGGGGCCCTACGGGATCAATCTCGGTGCCGTATATGCGCCGACGACCGGCTACTGGACGATGCTCGGCGTGCTTTTGTTCACGACGGCCATCGCCGCGTATTTCCGGATATCTCGATTCGGCCTGTCGCTTATGGCGATCCGCGACAATTCAAACAGCGCCGCGACGGCGGGAGTCAATGTCCTGCGCGGCCGCTTGATCGCCTGGCTGCTCAGTTGCTTTATCGGCGGATTGGCCGGCGGCGCCTTCGCGTGGAATATCTCGTTCTTCTATCCGCAGTCGGTGTTTGCCTTGACGCTCAGCATATTCCCCATCGTTTTCGCCGTCTTCGGCGGTGTCGGGACGGTTATCGGTCCGCTGGTCGGCGCCGGTCTCCTATACGGCCTTTATGACGCCGTGGGCGTGGCGAACCCGGAGTACTTCCAGTTGCTATACGGCTTGCTGATCGTGGCGCTGCTGCTGTTTATGCCGGGCGGACTTGTGTCGTTGGCGAAAAAGGTGCGCGTCCATGTCTTCTGAGAGCTCCGGGCCCTTACTCGCCGTTCGGGATATCAGGAAGACCTTTGGCGGATTGCACGCGCTTGACGGGGTGACGCTGTCGGTGAACGAGGGCGACGTGCTCGGCCTTATCGGCCCGAACGGCTCTGGCAAGACAACCCTGATCAACGCCATCTCCGGGCTGATCATGCCTGACGGCGGAAGCGTCGCTTTCGAGGGTCATGATCTCACCAGAAAGTCGCCGGACAAGCGGGTGCATGCCGGCATCAATCGGACCTATCAGGTCCCGTCGCCGTTCCATAAATTGACCGTTTGGGAAAACCTGATCGTCGCCGCGACCTATGGTGGCGCCGACGATGTCGACATCGAGAAGCTTTTGCATCGAGCGGGGCTCTACGAGTTCAAGGATCGCGAAGCAGGACGGCTGAACAGCAGCCAGCAGAAGCTGCTGGATATCGCCCGCGCGCTGGCGACCTCGCCGAAGCTGATGCTGGTGGACGAGATCGCAGCCGGGCTGAACCCAAAGGAACTGTCCTGGCTCGCCGAGTGGCTATTGGAGTTGTCGTCCGCGGGAATCGCCCTGCTTGTCGTCGAGCATCTGATCCCGTTCCTGCAGCTCATCACGACGCGGGTCGTGGTGATGGATGTTGGTTCGGTTATTTTCGAGGGCGACATCGCTTCGGCGACACAGGACGATCACGTGATTGAGGTGTTCCTTGGCCGCAGCAAATAACGGACTGAACGAATCCGACATTCTCGTGGCCGAGGGCCTGGCGTCTGGGTATGGCGGCATGCAGGTGCTATCGGACGTCGATCTCCGGATTTCCCGCGGTGAGATGGTCGTGCTGCTGGGCGCTAACGGCTCGGGCAAGACGACCTTGCTGAAGGCACTGATGTCGCTTGTGCCGTTGTATGGCGGCACCATCGCGTTTCGGGGCCGGGATGTCACCCGGCTGCGGACCGATCAGAAGGCGCGGCTCGGGTTGGCCTATATGTCGGAATTCGCGGTGTTTCCCGATCTCAGCATCGACGAGAATCTGAGCATGGGCGGCTACCGCCTGCCGGCGGCGATGGTCAAGGACCGCAAGAAGGAGCTCTACGCCGCGTTTCCCGTCCTGAGCGGCCGCAAGAGCCATCTTGCGGCCAGCTTGAGCGGTGGGCAAAGGAAGATGCTGGGCTTCGCAAAGGCGCTGATGTTTCGCCCGGAGTTGCTTCTGCTGGATGAGCCCTCGGCCGGATTGGCGCCCCGTATCGTGACGGAAATGATCGAGACCATGCGGCTGTTCCACGAACGCGAGGGCGTCGCGATGCTCATCGCCGAGCAGAACATCCTTTTCATGACCGCCGCGAGCCGAGGCTATGTGCTTGAAAACGGGCGCGTGGTGGCGAAGGGGTCTGTCCAGGATCTCGAACAGAACGATCTGGTGCGGCAGGCCTACCTGGGGATCGCGCGCGCCTGAACGCGCCGCGGCGGATCAAGGCGCGACTTCGATCGCTCCAGGCGATGATCGCAGCGTTCGGTGGCGGCGAAAGCCGCTCCGGGCGCTGCTCTCGAATTCCCGACAAAAATCGCCCGCGGCAGGGGCGGGAGGTGGCGGGCTCGCCTAACCGGCGTAGTTTCCGGGGTTGGCGAGAAACTTGCTGCGGCACTCGAGGCTATCGAAATAGTACCAGGTGCCATTGTGGAACTGCCGGGTACCCTTGGCGGGGTCCATTTCGGATGCGCCATGGGCCGTAAAGCCCGTCGTGGCCCGTGCCGCTTCCTCGTCCACCGTGTTGCCGCATACCGGACACTGAGCCATGTCCGCGTCTCCCTTTGATGATGTCACCGAAACGTGATGTCCCGGAGCGTCCTATGCCTCGTCGACCGCGGGTACCGGTCGGCCGAGGATAATCTGCCCGGGGTGATCGAGCAGGGCCTCGGCGATCCGCGCGCGGTGTTCGAAGGCGGTGCCGAGTCGCATGGTCCAGCTACAGACCCGGCGATACCATAGCTGCAGGTCGAACTCCATCATGAAACCGATGCCACCGTGAATGACCTGGCACTGCCGCACCGCGGCTTCGCATTTCTCGTTGCAGAATGCCTTGGCTTGCGACACCTCGACCTGCGCCGGCAGCCCCTGATCCATTTTCCATAGCGCTTCGTAGGTCAACATCTGGCCACCGTCGACCCACATCAACATATCGGCGCACATGTGCTGGATGGACTGAAACGCGCCGATCGGCTGGCCGAATGCCTTGCGGAATTTTGCCCATTCCACGGCCATCTCGACGTCCTTGCGCGTCGCGCCGACCATCTGGGCACAGAGCAGCACGGTGGCGTCATCCACCATGCGGGCGGCGATCGGCGCGCCGCGATCAAGTGGGCCGACTAGATTACCCTTCGGCACGCGGACGTTGTCGAAACGCACCTCGCTCTGCTTGTCCTTAGCGATGACCGTGAGCGGCACTTCCGCGAGGCCGGCGCTCCGGGTATCCACCAGAAACAGCGATAGGCCCGCATTGTCGGCGGATGCCGGTGCTGTGCGGCAGACCACCAGCATGTGATCGGCGGCGGGATAGTTGTCGACGAACATTTTTCTGCCGCTGATGACAAAGTCCCCGCCGTCCGGTTCGGCGCGAGTCTGTATCGAGTCCGGCCGCAGGCGCGGGTCACGTTCGGCGAACGCCCAGGTCAAGACCGTGTCCCCCGTGATCACGCCGGGCAAAATAGCGCGGCAGATATCGTCGCCGGCCTCGCGGGCGAGCGTCAGCGCTGGAACCACGGTGCTATGCAGCGGCAGCGGCGCCAGCGCCCGGCCCACTTCCTCGAACACGAGGCCGAGATACACCAAGGGCAAATCGCTGCCGCCATAGCGCTCGGGCAGTGCCATGCCCTGCCAGCCGAGCTCGGCGGCCTGCCGCCAGAGCTCGGGAGAATAACCCTTGGCGTCCTTTTCCATCGCGCGGACGAGCTTGGTCGGGCACTGCGCCTCGAGGAACTTCCGCGCGGTCTCCCGCACCATCACCTCTTCGTCGCCTAACGTCAAATCCATGGTTCAGTCTCCAGGGTGTCGTGCCGGCCGGCGTTCTCGTTCGCGTTTCCGTTCCGCGCGAGCTGCCGTCGCCAAGGCGGGAGTCGTTACTTGCGCGGCATGTCCAGACCGCGCCGGGCGACCTGATCGCGCATGATCTGGGTGCTGCCGTGGTTGATGCCGGACTGGAATGCGCCCATCAGGTTGTGCGCGAAAATGCCCCCTTCGATCGCGTGTGGCGAGCCATTCAGCAACTGTCCGTACGGCCCGAGCATTTGGCTGATGGCCTCGGTCGTTCGCACGCCATGCTCGGGCGCCCAAACCTTCTCGGCGGCCCCTTCATAGGTGAAATTGCCGCCATGCTCGACCAACGACATGCTGCGCATGGTCATCAGGCGGCAGACCTGGGCCTCGATCCAGAGTTCCGCGATCTTGTCGCGGATCGCCGGATCCTGGGCCGGGGAGTAGCCCTCGAAGCTATTCGCCTTGACGAAATTGATGATGTCCTCGTCGCGCCGGACCGAGATCAGGTAGCGGGCAGCGCCGACGCGGTCGAGGTTAAGCGCCGCGGCGCCGACGCGCCAGCCGCCATTCTCCTCGCCGAGCATGGTGCCGACCGGCACCCGAACGTTGTCGAAGAAGGTCTCGTTGGTTCGGTGCGTTCCGTAGGTGGTGCCGGAGGGGGCGCGCGGCTCGTTCTGGATCGTCCAAAGCGGGCGCACCGTGATGCCGGGCGTGTCCATCGGGATAAGGAAGATGGAGATGCCTTGGTGCTTGGGCAGATTGGGATTGGTCCGGGCCATCAGGTAGATGTGCGTCGCGAGGTGCGCCGCCGAGGTGTACATCTTCTGGCCGTTGATGACGTAGTGGTCGCCGTCACGCGCGGCGCGGCATTGCAGGGAGGCCAAGTCGGCGCCCGCTTGCGGCTCGGTGAAACCCAGCGCGAAGGAATATTCGCCGGTGATCAGCTTCGGAATGAAGTAACGCTTCTGCTCTTCGGTGCCGGCAGCAAGGATCGCGGGGGCGCCGCTTCCCGCCAAGCCGACCGAGATGTTGACGCGGGCGAACTCCTCCTCGACGATATATTGGCTGATCCGGTCGCGGCCCTGGCCGCCGTATTCCTTAGGATAGCTGATGCCGAGCCAGCCGTGCTCGCCGATCTTCCGGAAGAATGCCTGCAGCGCCGGGCCGCAGTGTCGGCCGGGGCCGACGCCGAAGCCTTCGTTGAGCCCCTCCATCTCGGCCCGCGTCTCGGCGGTCAGATTTTCGGCGATGAAGCTGCGGACATCCCGCCGCAACGCTTCCTGTTCCGGTGTGAAGCCAAAGTCCATGGTCTGCAACCCCTTCAATTTCCCCACGCCCGGCTGACGACCGCCGCAGTGGCGGGCGGCATCATTCGGGGAAGCGTCGTCCGCGACGTGTCGTCGGATCGTCGCTCGGGACTTACGCTCGATCGGTCGAGAGAGAAGTTTCCGCCCGCTCGTTGAATCGTTTCATTGACGGCACGGTAGCGAAGTTGCAATGTTGACGCAAGCGTGCGGAAGACGCGGCGAGGGAGGCGAAACCGATCATGGGTCCGCTGTCGGGGTTGCAGGTTGTCGAGGTCGGGGTCGCCATGGCGGGGCCGTTCTGCGGTCTGATGCTGGCAGATTACGGCGCCGATGTGATCAAGCTTGAGCGCGCCGACAGAGGCGACGACAGCCGCCAGTGGCCGCCGTATTTTTTTGACCAGTTGAGCCACTATTATGCAGCGGTCAACCGCAACAAGAAAAGCTTGGCGGTGGACTTGAAGAGCCCCGATGGCGTTGAGATCGCGCGACGCCTGATGTCGCAAGCGGACATTGTCGTGGACAATTTCCGCATAGGGGCGCTGGCTCGTGCCGGTCTGGACTACGAATCCCTGTCGCAGGCTAATCCGCGCCTGATCTATTGCTCGATCAGCGGATTCGGCGCCAGCGGTCCGCGCCGTCAGGAGACCGCGAACGACCTCTTCATGCAGGCCTATTCCGGTGGCATGAGCATCACCGGGGAGATCGGCGGCGGCCCGATCAAGATGGGCCTGTCCGTAGCCGATATCGGTGCCGGGATGTGCGCCGTGATGGGGATTTTGATGGCGGTCGAGGCGCGTCATCGGACCGGCCGCGGCCAGCGCGTCGACACGTCCCTGCTCGAGGGGCAGTTGTCGATGCTTTCCTACCATCTGACGCGCTATTTCGCGAGCGGACAGGTGCCCATCCCGAGCGGCAGCGGCAGCACCATCAGCGCGCCTTATCAAGCCTTTCGCGCGGCCGACGGTTGGATGGTCGTCGCTGTGTTCAACGACCGGATGTGGCGCGACTTCTGCAACGTCGTAAATCAGCCTGCGTGGGCCGACGATCCGCGGTTCGAGAACGCGAACAAGCGCTCGGAGAACCGGGAAGTTCTGCTGGCCATGATTGCCGATGAGCTCGCGACGCGGACGGTGGATCATTGGGAACGGGGGCTCATGGCCGTCGGGGTGCCGTGCTCGCGGGTCAACACGATCGATCAGGTCGTGACCGACGAACAAGTGAGCGCGCGCGAGATGGTGGTCGAGGTGGAGGTCCCCGGGCTTGGGCGGATCAGGACGGCGGGGTTGCCGATCAAGTTGAGCGAGACGCCGGGCGGAATCGAATCGCCGCCGCCCGGACTGGGCCAGCACAGCGCGGAAGTGTTGCGGCGTCTGGGTTACAGCGAGGTGGCGATTCGCGGTCTGGCTGCGGCAGGGGCGATCCGTCTTGGCGACGCGCCGCTGGTTGAGGGTGTCTCGCCCGAGCGGCGCTAGGTCCCGAAGGGCAGGGGACTGAAGCGCCAAGAGCGGCCGGAAGCGGGAGAGTATGAGGAGGAAAGCGATGGCAGGAAATTACCCGACGATCATCTACACCGAGGAGGGAATGCGTGAGGGCATGCAAATCGAGGCCGCCGAGATACCGGTCAGCGCCAAGGTGGAACTGCTCGACACGCTCTCCGAGACCGGGTTGAAGCGAATCGTCGTCGGTTCCTTCGTGAGCCCGAAATACACGCCCCAGATGGCGCGAATCGACGAGATCGTCCGCAAGTTCCACCCGAAGCCGGGCGTCACCTATACCGCCCTCGTGCTTAATCCGAAAGGTCGCGAACGGGCGGAACGGTATGCGCCGCCCTTGACGCTCTCCGACAACAGCAAGCGGCCGCGGCTCCCGGTGCACCAATGCGACGTGTTCGCGCGGCGCAATACCAACCGTTCTCAGATGCAGGAAATGGAGGCGTGGCCGAAAATCATCGCGGCGGCCACCGCGCGCGGCGCCAAGGAAGCCGGGATCGGCACGAACGCAAGCTTCGGCTCCAACTTTCTTGGCGATTTCAGCGTCGACGTGACGATGAAGTTCCTTCAGAAGCAGCATGCGCTTTGGGATGCGGTCGGCATCAAGGTGACGTCGGTGAGCATTGGCGATCCGATGGGCTGGTGCCATCCGGCCAAGGTGGAGGATATCTTTGGCCGGGTGAAGCGGCGCTGGCCGGAGATCAACGACTTCCACGCGCACCTGCACAACAGTCGGGGCATGGCGCTGCTCTCCGCCTATGCCGCGATCAAGACTCTCGATGGCGGCGATACCTTGCACCTGGAAGGGACACTTGGCGGCATCGGCGGCTGTCCCTATTGCGGCAATGGGCGCGCTACCGGCATGGCACCGACCGAGGACTTCATGCACATGCTCGAGGGCATGGGCATCGAGACCGGCGTCGATCTCGACAAGCTCATCGATTGCGTCTGGATGCTGGAAAAGATGATCGGCCGCTATGCCTGGGGGCATGTCTCGCGGACCGGGCCGCGGCCGGCGAGGGCAGAGCAGCTTTTCGATGCCAACGCGCCGTTTGTCGAGACGGTCGAGCAAGCTAAGCATTTCAAGCTCGGCCCCAAAGTCTATGAAGGCTGCATCTATCCGTGGTCGGCGCCGATCTCCAGTCCCTATCTCAATCGCGTGAAAAAAGGCCAGCCGGCCTATGAGGTCGACGGCGCCTGGCCGTGGGAGGAGGCGTTTTTCCCGAAGCCGCTCGTTCCCGCGAAGTAACGTCCGGCGGCGCGGGCGCCGTTGCCGCGGTCGGCTTCGGCTTCCGATCCAATCAGTGTGTGAGGTGAGCATGGCGGAGCCGAAAGGAGCGTTGTCGGATGATATCCGCGCGCTCATCGGGGTGGCGGCGGAAAAGGCGGAAGCCAGTCCGCCATGGGGTATGGAGCGCGAAGGGCTCAGGATCTTTACCCAGGCGATCATGGACCCGGACCCTCGCTACTGGGACGACGCGTTCGCCCAAACGACGAAATTTGGCGGCGTCGTCGCGCCGCCGATCTATTGCTCGTATCTTGATCGGAAAATTCCCCCCGGCAGCGACGATCCTGTGACGCGGGCGTTCCAGGAGGATCCGGAGTGCGATGGGATCGGCGGTGTCAAAGAAAGCGCGGATCGCCCAGGCGCGCTGCCGCCGGTGCCAACCGAGTTGAAGCGGATCCTGAACGGCGGCAACGAGATTGAGGTGTATAAGTATCCCAGTCTCGGCGATCGCATTTTCTCGCAGGCACGCTACGCGGACATCAAGGCGCGCCAGACCAAGGACGGTTCCGAGATGCTGGTGATCACCACTGAAACCACCTACACCAACCAGAACGACGAGGTGCTCTGCATCTTGAGAGCGTCGATCATCCGTCGCTGAAGAGGCCGGCAGGGGAGTACGAGCGGTGGTGACAGCGGAAGACCTGCGTAACAAGACGCAAACCTACTATGACGACGTCGAAGTCGGCGGTGAGATGCCGCCCTTGGTGATTGGCCCAATCACGCCGACGCATATCTTTCGCTGGAGCGCGGCGATCGAAAATTGGCATCGCATCCACTACGATCAAAGCTATGCCATCTACCACGAGGGGCTGCCGAATATTCTTGCCCAGGGTTCATGGAAGCAAAGCATCCTGCCGCGCTATCTAAAGGATTTGTGCCTGCCGGATGGCTGGGCCTGGAAAGTGTCGTTCCAGCATCGCGCGATGATCGTGCCGGGCGACACCATCACGGTGTGGGCCGCGGCGACGGGCAAGTACGAGAATGAGGGGCTCGGCTTCATCGACCTCGACGTTGGGATGCGGCTGCAATCCGGCATTGAGACCTGCCCAGGCAAGGCGACGATCGTGTTGCCGATCCGGGGCGGCCGGCCGGTTCCCTATCCCTTCGTGGCGCCGACGGCGAAATGACGGCGCAGAGGCCATCCGGGGCGGGTCTATTTCGGCCCGATGCGAAACGCGCGTAGAAGAGGGTGAGGAATGGGACGCTGGATAGCGATCGGCCGAGCGCCGGGTTGGGGGGACATTGGGACGTTCAGCGCCAATATGAAAGGTCCGGCCAAATTTCGCGTTGACCCGACTACGACGATCACCACGGTTTTCGCGCTCGAGGACGGCCGCGTCATCGCTGAATGCCATGCGGTGAAACGCGAGGCCTTCGAGACCTGGCTGCGGGACCAGGGATGGCAAGTAGAAAGCGTGACGCCGATCAAGCATGTCGCCAAGACCGGCGACATCTGGAAGGCTGGCTGATCCACCGCGGGGCTTATTCGCCATCGCGCATGCCCGAAGAGCCTGCTCGCCAAGCGGCTCCGCTTACGGCCACCGAGGAAAGCGGATAGTCGCACGGGTGCGTTCCGAACTGTTCCTCGGCGTGTCGACGCGCCAGGAATGTCGGGATCGTCGCCGTTTATGCTCCACCTTTTCGGAAAAAGAGCCCGAATATCGTTTGTCTGGGAGCGTTCTTTGGGCCTACGGGCCGGGTGGTTTTCGTTCCGCTGCCGAGCGCCGGAAAATTTTTGGGTCGAATAGGCCCAAAATCATGTCCGGGCGCTGTGCCTATTACTTGGAGCGTGATCTTATCCGAAAAGTGGGTGCCCATTTCGGGATTATGCGCGAAGGGACGGTTAGCGGCGAAATGCCGCGCGCGGCGCTCTCTGGATTTGACGGATTCGGGGATTTTTCTGGCGGATCGGAACCAGGACCCCTATATAGGCGTCTTGACGCTTTTCCTGCGTGGGCGGTGCAGGACCTGCCGCGTGGCTATGCGGCGGGCGCTCGCACGTTTGAAAAGCATTCTGGCTCAGAGGATCTGGGCTGCGACTTGCCGCGGAGCGGCGCGATGCCTTAAGGCCCGGTCAGATGGCCGGTCGGATAAACGGGCATCGGATTCCGTCAACCGGGTTATGCGGCGAGGGCCGTTTCGACCCCTGTTTCTGTGGCCGAATGCGGTGGCCACAGCGAGCTGAGCGACAGGCGGAAAGCCGGCTTCGACACGATGAGCGGCGCGTCAGGCAAGGCTTCCGCGCGGCGGATGTCGGGCTCTGCACGTGCCGTGGAGCGATATCGGGCGGCAGGGCGTCGCGCGCAGCCAACGATGTGACGGTGGCGAGCGGGGCCTGTTCGAAGCGGCGGTGGACTTACCTCGGAACGGAGCCAAGGTCTGCCGAGGCGGCCCATTTCATTGTCGAGCATTCAGGAGGACGCGATGGCATTCAAACCGAACTATAACCAGCAACGGGCCGAGCGGAATCGCGCGGCGCAGGCGAAAAAGGAGGCCAAGCAGCGGGCGCGCGACGAGGCAACCGCGCGCCGCAAGGCAGAGCGGGAAGCGGCGGCTGCCGGCCAGCCTGATCCCGGCGAATCGCGCGATTCATGACCGGAAACTGAATCAGACAGGACACGAACCGATGAAGCGCCGCGCCGTAAGCAGCTTTGTTCTATTCGACGTAACCTATGTCGATGGCAGCCAGACCTCCCATCGCAAAGTGCCCAGCGCCGCGCTGACGGAGCCGGATGCCGAGGCCGCGGTCAAGGCGGTCATCGAGGCGCAGGATCGCGAGATCGCGCTTGCCTCCGGCCGGCCGCGGGGCGCGATCAAGGCGGTGGTGCGCTCACGCACCTGACGGCGTCGTTTCTCCAGGCGCCGGCCGCCGGAACAACGGGCGGTCGCCGATCCGGAATTCGCCCGGATTGGCGGGACGCATGTCAAGCGCGGGATAAGGGCCTCAAAGATCGCTATCGCGTCATCGAACGCCGCAGAGCCGGGGCTTGGCCGGCGCGTTTCGATGGCGTCGCGATGCGGTGGTCAGGTCAGTGCACCGCCGCGTACATGATCTTTTCCTGGGTCGCATCCTCGGGATTGAATTCGGCGACGATCTGGCCACCGCGGGCGACCAGGATGCGGTCGGAGACCTTGAGAATCTCGGGGAGATAGGACGAGATCACCACCACGGCTTTACCTTCGTTAGCCAGGCTGCGAATGATCTCATGGATTTCCTCCACCGCGCCGACGTCGACTCCGCGCGTCGGTTCGTCCAGGATGATCAGGTTCGGTTCCTGTACCAGGCTCTTCGCCACCACGACCTTCTGTTGGTTGCCGCCGGAAAGCTCGATGATCTTGCTTTGCCGGTTGATGGCGGTAACGCGGGTCTTGTCCACCCAGCTTGCGGAGACGTCGTCGCGATGGCGCCGGCTGAAGCGGAGGCGCCGGCGGCCGAGAGGCGTACAGAGCCAGCCGAGATAGATATTGTCGTCCACGGTCATGGTCTCAAAGAAGCCGCTAACCTTGCGATCCTCGGTGACGTAGGCGATGCCGTCGTGCACCGCCTGCGCTGGTACGCGGTAGCGCACAGGCTTGCCCTCGAGATAGATCATGCCGCCGTTGATGAGGTTGCGCTTGCGGGCACCGCAGATCACCTGCGCGATCTCGGAGCGGCCCGAACCAACCAGCCCGGCGATGCCGAGAACCTCGCCGGCGAAGACCGAGAAGGACATGTTGCGGACCATGGTGCCCTGGATGACGTTCTGCACGCGCAGGACGCGGCGGCCACGCGGCGCCTTTTGGCCGGCGAGACGCTTGCGGCTTTCCTCGACGCTCGGCAAGGCACGACCGACCATGTGCTTGACCAGGGTGGCGCGGTCCATCTCTTTGGCCGGGGCGGTGATGACGCGGGCGGAATCCCGCAGCACGGTAATGCGGTCGGCCATGGCCAGGGCCTCTTCGAGCGCGTGCGAGATGAAGACGATGGCGATGCCGCGGCGGCGGAGATCCTCGATTAGGAGGAAGAGATGCTGGGTTTCCTCCGGCGTCAGGCTCGCCGTCGGCTCGTCGAAGATGATGACCTGCGCCTGGTAATAGACGGCGCGAGCGATTTCCACCATCTGCCGCTTGGCGGTTCCGAGGGTCGCGACCACCGCGCTCGGCTCGACGTCGAAGTTCATCGACTGCAACAGCTGTTGCGCGCTGATGTTTATGGTCCGGAAGCGAGAGAGGAACTTCTCGCGTCCGAGCTGCACATTTTGCGCCACGGTCATGGTCGGGACCAAGCTGTCTTCCTGATAGACCATGACGATGCCTCGCCGCAGCGCGTCGGCCGGGCTCTTGAAGTCGCAGAGCTCGCCATCGAGGCGGATTTCGCCCGAGGACAGACGGACCGCGCCGGCGATAGACTTGCAGAGCGTCGATTTTCCGGCGCCGTTCTCGCCGACCAGGGCGTGCACTTCGCCAGGATAAACCTCGAAATCGACGCCTTCGATGGCGGCAGTGCCCTCGTAGAGCTTGGTCGCCTGATGCACGGAAATTTTAGGCCGGCGTTCGGCCGGCGCGTCCGCGATGCTGTGGGCGGCGCTGGCGGGCTCGGTCATCGGTTTGCTCCCAAGCTGTCGGTATCCTGAACCAGGATGCAGTCATTGCCCTTGGCGACGATATAGAGGCGCCCGTCGATCTCACGCGCCGCCATGATGCCGTGTTGGCTGCCGTCGACGCGGCTGTGAAACGAGCGCAGCGGCTCGCATTGGCTGTCGAGGCGCAGCACCAGGCCGTAGGACCGCGGCGGTGCCCAGGGCTTGCGGATGCCGAGCTTCTTGATGCCGCCGCCCTGCAAGGGTTCGAGATGCGAGCCGAGGGTGCGGAGCGCCGGCCGGATCCACAAGAGAGGGTCGACGGTCGCCATCATCTCGCGGCGGAAGGCGCGATCCTTCAGCATCAATTCGACGAGCTGCGTGCGTAGCGCGAACAGGGCGAGCCAATGGCCGCCGCCTTGCGCTGGGGCGATGCGCGCCGGATAGCCGGGCATGTTGTCGATCACCACCTCGAAACCTCGTTGGCCGGGGCCGCCGCTCAGGCGATATCGGGCGAGGCTGTGGTTCCAGCTTTGCGTGAAGAGGAGGCTGGCACCGTTGTCCTCGACCTGAAGGCCGTTCGGGTAGGCGAGGCCGTCGAGCAGCACCTCGGCGCGATCCGCGTTCGGCGGCCAGTAGGCGAGCCGTCCGGTGCGGTTGCTCTCCATCAGGTCCCAGATCCAATCCTCCGCGTCGTGCAGTTGGCTGCCCACGGTGAAATAGACCCCGCCCCGGGAAAGGTCTTCCTCGACCGCGGTGACCGATCGAAGCGGCGCCCCGGCGAGTTGGCTGAGCTTGGCGCGGAGGGTGCCGGCGGCGTCGACGTGATGCAGCCCCGCGCCGTTCAGCGCGACGACGAAGCCGCCGTCGGCGAGCCGCGTCATGGCCGTGATCGGGGCCTCGAACTCTGCGATGGGGGTCGCGGCCGCGCCTTTGCGGGGATCGACGCGCAACAGGCGCCGGCCGCTCGAGACAAAGAGCGCGCCGTCGCCAGCCGCGACGTCGTCCGGCGCCTCCAAGGCGCCGTCGAGTGCCGGAAACACGTCCAAGGCGCTGTTTGGCGAGTAGGCGCCGTCCAGCGCCGGGATGGCGTGCTGCTCGCGGTTTGGGAAGAGAAGGGAGTTCAGCATATCCATTGCGGCAGACATCGGCGGCCTCCTATTCCGCTGCCTTGCGACGGGCGTCTTTGCCGTCGCTGGCCGGCTTCTTGCCCCAATAATTCTCGCAGGAGGTCCAATTGGGGTCCGCGCCTTCGAGCTTGATGCGACCGATCCGGTTGTTTTCCAGCCCGCCGAGGTAGAGGTAGCCGCGATCCTCGCGCATGGACGTCAGGGTTGGATGCGATTCGCCGCCCGGATCCCAATAGGAGGTTACCGGTTTCACGTTGGAGTCCAGCTTGATGATGCAGCCGTTGTTGATGCCGGGGAACAGCCACTCGTCGAAGGGGAGCTCCTTGATCATGCGCATGCGGAAGGCGGGATGGCGCATGGCGACGTCATAGACCGGGGTCCGCATCGCCACCAGAGCCATCCAGTAGCCGCCGTCGGATGCGCGGTTGATGTTGTCGGGGCAGCCCGGCAGATTGGCGATGGCGACTTCCACCTTGCCCTTCTTCGGTCCGGCGATCCAGTAGCGCATCAAGCGCAGACCGAAGGTTTCGCAGAACAGCACGGACTGGTTGTCGTGAGTGACGCAGACGCCGTTGCAGAAGCGAATGTTCTGGACCACCGTGCGGGTCTTGCGCGTCGCCGGGTCGTAGCAGACGAGGCGGCCGCTGCCGCGGCCTTCGAGGCCGTCGACCGGCCAGGTCGACATGTCGAAGCGGGTTGTCCCCTCGCTGAAGTAGATTTTTCCATCTGGCGCGATGTCGAGGTCGTCGGTTAGCTTGAGGCGCGAATCGTCGATCAGCTTGCCCCAAGTGCGGTTGGTTTCGTCGGTCAGCTTGAATACCGTGCCGTCGGGTTTGACACCGTAGAGCCCCATGCCGGCGGCGCAGACGAGAAGGTTGTCGTCGCGGTCGATGGCAAGGCCGAGGGGGCGGCCGCCGATACGGGCGAAGAGCTCGCGCTTTTCGAAGTTCTCGCCGGAAAAGCGCAGGATCCAGCCCTGGCGGGTGCCGGTATAGAGCCGGCCCTGCCGGTCGAGGATAATATCTTCCGGACCTTCCACCTGATCGACCGCGATCGCCTCTGCGTTGCGCAGGCGATCGTTCATGGCATAGGGGCTGTCGCTGCCGCGGCGGGTCTCAGGCAGGGCGCCGTATTCGACCAGGGTCGGGTTAACGTAGCTTTTCTGGATCGCCTTGCCGCGGTTCTTGGCCCATTTCACGTCGAGGCCGATGGCGACGAGAAGGATGCCGCCGTTGACGGCGGTCGTGACCTGACCGGGAAAGCCGATTTGAATGAGGCCGTTGCCGAGGATGAAGATGATGCCGGCGCCGATCAGGGCCCCCCCGATGGTACCGCGGCCGCCGGCGATGCTGATGCCGCCGATCATTACTGCGGCGAGGGTCTCGAAGGCGAGGCCGTCGCCGGTCTGCGAGCCAGCGCTGTTGAGATGGGCGGCGAAGAACAGCCCGCCCATCGCGGCGAGTATGCCGGAGATGACATAGGTCGAGAACAGAACGCCTTTGACGCTGATGCCCGCGTGGCGGGCCGAGCGGCGGCTCGCGCCGACGGCGGTGAGATGCCAGCCGAGTCGCGAGCGGCTAAGCAGGATATGCGCGACCCCGGCCACGAGAAGCAGGCCCCAGACGTCGGTCGGGAGGCCGAGGATGCGGCCGCCGCCAAGCGCGTCCCATACCGGGCTGCTCGCGTTCGCCATTGCCATCGGCCCGGAATAGGCCAGCGTCAGAAGGTCGAAGATGCCGCGGTAGACGATCAGCGTGACCAGCGTGGTAAGGAATGCACGGGTGCGAAGGATGCCGATGAAGCAGCCGTTAACGGCGCCGAGCAG
>OFHJ01000304.1_pt1 | contig 20147 bp, 16 predicted proteins | sample 1522001 | NCBI WGS metagenome assembly OFHJ01 (sample SAMEA2464838, study PRJEB22497) | soil metagenome | biome: Grassland; feature: Farmland; material: Clay | place: Australia | collected 2013-02-01 | depth 1.2 m | reverse complement strand
CCGCCGCGCAGGTACTTCAGGTGAAATTCCATGTTCATCGGATGAGGCTCCCAGGCGAGGAACACGATCGGGCGATGATCGCGCACCGCGCGCGCCACTTCCGAGAGCATGCCCGCCTCGCTCGAGGTGATGACGTGAAAGTGGCCGAGGCCGTACAGATCGGCGCGGATCATGCCGAGCAGCATGTGATTGGCCGGACTGCCGGGCTCGAGGCCATAAATGGCGTCATGCAGCTGCGGGCCGAAGCGCAGGATGTCCTGGAAGGTGCGCAGGCCCGCCGCGTAGGTGTATGCCGGGACCGCCAGGGTGTAGCGGGCGCCGGTCAGGTTCGGACCGATGACGTCGATCGAGTGGTCTCGAAGGTAGGGCTTGATGATCGGCGTCTGGGCGGGCATCCAGTTGCCGAGGAACACGTCGATGTCGCCCTGTTTCATCGACGCAAAAGTCACCGGCACGGACAGCAGCGTGACTTCGGGCTGATAGCCCAGGTCCTGGGCGATGTCGCTGAAGACGGCGGTGGTGGAGGTCACATCCGCCCAGCCGATGTTCGAGAGGCGGATGACGCGGCATTGCGGACCGTCGCGCGCGGGGGTCGGCGTGTCCGCCCGGACCTGTCCGACTGCGGCGAGCGTCGCGAGCGCGAGCGCTAGCAGACCGGAGCGCGCCGCGCGGACCCAGCGGCAACGGGTGAGCACAGAGCGTCTTTCGCAACGCTCGGGCCGGCTCGGATGAAAAACTCGCTCGGACATGGCGCCAGGTGATCGCTGCCGTTGATCATTCCCATGGAGCGGGCTCGGCCCACGCCGCTCGCCCGGCCTATGGGGACCTTGGAAAGCGCGCAGCCGCCTCGATCTCGTCCAGTGTCTTGCTGTTGCGCACGTACTGCTCACTCGCGTCGATCGTCGGCTGGTAGTCCCAGGGGGTCTGCCGTCCCAGCCGCAGGGCGGAGGCAACGAGGTGTCGCCGCCGCTGGCTCTCGAGCACCCGGGCATGCAGCGACTCGAGCGACCAGAGCCTGCGCACTTGCGCCCGAAAGTCCTCGGTCGAGTCCCGGTCCACGCCGGCCAGGTTGCGCGACTCGTCCGGGTCCTGTGACAGATCGTAGAGCTGGTCGGGATCGGCGGGGCAATGAACGAACTTGTGGCGTCCCCGGCGGATCATGACGATCGGTGCCACCGCTCCCTCGCCCAGGTATTCGCCGAGCACCTCGTCGTGGCCCCCTCTGCGCTCGAGATGCGGCAGAAGACTGCGACCTTCGAGCTCGGTGGCATATGCCGGCGCGCGGCCGTCGCCGGCGATCTCGGCGAGCGTCGGCAGCAGATCCACCGAGGAGACCGATTGGGCGACCGTGCCGGGCGCGAACCGGCGTGGCGCGTGCACGAGCAGCGGGATCCGGCCGGAGGCCTCGAAGAAGCTCATTTTGTACCACAGGCCCCGTTCCCCGAGCATCTCGCCATGATCGGCCAGCACGACGACGATGGTATCCTCCGACAGCCCGGCCTGTCCCAGGGCGCCCAACAGCGACCCGAACTGATCGTCCACGTAGGAAACCGCGCCATAGTAGGCGTGGCGCGCCGCGCGAACCTGCCCGGAGGAGATCGGCTGCGCGTCCAAGCCGCACACGTGCCGCAGCCGGCGGGAGTGCGGATCGAGGTCTTCGGGATCGATCTGCAGTCGGGGCATGTCGATGTCCGCATCGGCGTAGCGGTTCCAGTACTCGGTGGGAATCGCGAACGGGTCGTGGGGATGAGTCAATGATACCACCAGGCAGAACGGCCTCGGGTCGTTCCCCCGCGCGATGTCGAACAGCCGCCGCTTCGCCTGAAAGACCACTTCATCGTCGAAATCGATCTGGTTGGTGCGTACGCATGCGCCCGCCCGCGTGACCGAGTCCATGTTGTGGTACCAGCTCGGGCGATCACCGGAATTCGACCAGTCGGGCGTCCAGCCGAAGTCGGCCGGATAAATGTCGGTCGTCAGCCGCTCCTCGAAGCCGTGCAGCTGGTCGGGCCCGCAGAAATGCATCTTGCCGCTCAACGCCGTGCGGTAGCCCGCGAAGCGCAGATAGTGAGCAAAGGTCGGCACGTCGGCCGGCAGCTCCGCGGCGTTGTCGAAGGCGCCGATCGCCGAGGGAAGCCGGCCCGTCATGAAAGCGAATCGCGACGGCGCGCACAGCGGACTGCTGCAATACGCGGACTGGAAGATGACGCCGTTTTCCGCGAGCGCGTCCAGATGAGGAGTCTTTGCCACGCGGTTGCCATAAGCGGGAAGGGCCGAAGCGGCGAGCTGGTCGGCCATGAGGATCAGGAAGTTCGGTTTGCGCGCCATGTCTATTTTCGTCATGTGATGCGGCGGAATGGGTCGATATCATCACTTGATCGGCTTGCCCGGTGAAGGGATAATCTGCTCATACTGGTATAAAGGTTGGTAATGGCTGGGCGCTTCTCGCGGTTGCCACCACTGAATACGCTGCTCGTGTTTGAGGCGGCGGGCCGGCATTTGAATTTCAGCGCGGCGGCCGCGGAATTGGGGATGACGCAACCCGCGGTGAGCCACCAGGTCAACTCTCTGGAGACCCGATTGGGGCTGCCGCTGTTTCGCCGCCTGCATCGCGGCGTGGTCCTCACTCCCGCCGGTGCGCAGCTGCTGGATGCCGTCAGCCGGGGCTTGACCACGATTCACGATGCCTCCACGGCCTTGCGCCGGCGCAGCGGACCGAAGATCCTGCACGTGTTCACGGACTACGGGTTTGCTGCGTGGTGGCTCATACCGCGGCTCGGGCGCTGGAGCGAGCGGGCACCGGAGGTGGAGGTGCAGCTCGTGACCGCGCAACGGCAGGTTGATTTGCGCCAGGCGGAAGCCGATGTCGCAGTGTGGTTCGGAGACGGCGCCTGGCGCGCCAGCCGCATCGTGCAGTGGTTCCCGGAGACCGTCTACCCGGTCTGCAGTCCGCAATTCGCCCTGCGTCATCCGGTGCGGCACGCCGCGGCCCTTCGCGACCAGCGGCTGCTGCATGTCGCGGAAGTCGATCCGCCGCTGTGGATGTCCTGGTCGGATTGGTTCGCCGGGGAGGGCGTGCCGATCGGCCGGCGGACGCATGATCTGATATTCAACAATTATCAACTCGTCCTGCAGGCGGCGCTGCTCGGCCAGGGAGTCGCCCTGGGCTGGCGGCCGCTGATCGATGATCTCGTTCAGAATCGCCAGCTCGTGTGTCTGACGCGCACTCCCATCTGCACCGGGCGCGGCTACTACATCGTGGAGCCCGCCGGCCGAGGGGACGATCAGGTGGTCGCCGATTTTCACCGCTGGCTCATCGAGGAGCGCGGCAGCGCCACACAGCTCCCCGCCTGAATCCGCGCGCCGGCGGCGACCGGCGCGGCCCGGGCCGCGATGGCGCTTGCGGCGGCCGGGATCGGCCGCATACCGCATGGTTTCTAAGTATCTGCCCTGATTCCTCGATTGCCGGCGCGGTAGTAGAAAGACTCCTATGATGGTTTTACTCGAGGGGCTGACCGATGAAACCTCTTCTCATACTGGCGGCCGCGGCCGCGGTGACGGCTCTGGCGTTTCCCGGCACGTCCTTCGCTCAGCGTCCCATGAGAGGCCGCTATGGCGGAATGTATGACACCCAGACCGTCGAAACCGTGTCCGGAGAGGTGATGTCCGTCGAAAAGATCGCCTACGGCAGACGCGGGTACCATGGTGTTCATCTCGTTTTGAAGACCGCGGAGGGAGAGCTGTCGGTTCATCTCGGGCCGAGCTGGTTCATCGAGCGCCAGGCGATGAAGTTGGAGCCGCACGATGTCATCGAAGTCACCGGATCGCGGGTGACTTACGCCGGCAAGCCGGCTCTGATCGCCGCCGAAGTCAAGAAAGGAGACGAAAGCATGCGGCTGCGCGCGGCCGACGGCCTGCCGCTGTGGCGTGGCTCGGGGGCGCGATGGCCCAAGTAGCAGGGCTTCGTTGCGTGGACGGCGCGGCGAGAGGAGCGCAAGCGCGCTTCGCCGGAGTGATTCGAGCTATCAACTGACTGGCGGTGGCAATCAATCATGAGTCGGTCAAACGGCAAACGTTACAGCGGGATCGGAATCATCGCGGCCTGTATCCTCCTCGGGGGGAGCACGGCAGCCGTGGCCCAGGTCGGCGTGGGTGTGGGAGTCGCGGTGCCGGGCTTGCGGCTCGGCATCAACATTCCGGCCTATCCGGATCTCGAGCCGATCCCGGGATACCCGGTCTATTACGCCCCGCGGCTGGGTGTGAATCTCTTCTTCTACGACGGTCTGTATTGGGTCTTCGTTGGCAACGAGTGGTACTACAGCACTTGGTACGATGGTCCTTGGTATCTGGCCGAGCCGGAGTTCGTGCCCGATTTCGTATTGCGGATCCCCATCCTCTACTATCGCCGGCCGCCCCCGTATTTCCTCCGATGGAACCGGCGGGGACCGCCGCGCTGGGGGGAGCATTGGGGACGCACCTGGGAGCAGCGCCGGCGCGGCTGGGGCAGCTGGAATTGGGGCGGGGGGGCGCCGCGGGGGCGGGGAGCGCGCGCAATGGCAAACGGGGAGGCGGGCGGGAGCGGGCGGGGGGATGAGATCTGGCGGGGGGCGGTACGGGGGGGGGCATGGCGGAAGGCATGGTGCGGCGGCTGGTGACGTAGGGCGGGTGCGTGGTGCGGCGGTTAGGGCAGGTTGGCAGGTAAGCGGTACGGCGAAAGGTGCGGCGAATGGGGGCTACTCCGCAAAATCGCCTTCTTCGGCTTCGCGCAGCAAGCGGCGGGCGAGTTCTTCCTGCTCCTTTGGCACCCACAGCGCCAGGTCGGCGGTCAGGCCGGGGATCATCATGGCCTGCACCTCCGCTGGGATGCCGTTGGCGCGGAGCATGCCGGCGGCGAACTCGGCCTCATCGGAGCGCTGGAAGCGGGCGGCCTCGGCGCGATTGCGCAAGTCCACGTGCAGCAGGCGGGGATCCTCCTCGCCTTCGGCGCCGGCGCTGGATTCCGGGTTGCCGTCCTGGTGTTCGCCGTCGTCGCGGCCGTCATCCGGGTCCAAGGTGTCCACGGGCATGGGCACAGGATACAGCAGCGGCCGCGGCTTTAGGGGATAGGCGTTGGGGCGGCTGGGAGCCAAATGGCAGCCGGGACGGCTATCCCACTTGCGCTGCGCCGGCGGCGGGCACGCGCCGGGGCGGGTGAGCCCACCGGGCCCGGCCGCGCAAAAGCGCGACCGTACGCAGGCCCGAGGCCTACCCCACGGTTCCGGGCCCAGCGGCGGCGTCTGCGTCGGCGCCTGCGGGCGGTTAGGCGGCCTTGGGGCCTTTCTGCCGCGCGCGTTCCGGCGGTTCGATCAGGCTGGCGGGATCGCGGCCGGTGACCTGGCCGCTGCGCGGGTCCAGGGTGAAGAGGAGGTTGCTGAGGTCGTCGGCGTGGTGCTCTTCTTCCTGCAAGATGTCTTCCAACATCTCGCGCGTTGTGGAATCGTGGAATTGGAAGTGGCGAATCAGTTCGCTGTAGACGTCTACGACGATGCGCTCGGCGACCAGGTCTTCGCGGACCATGTCGGCCAGGGATTCCCCGGCGGCGTATTCGGTATACGCGCGCTGGCTGACGACGGCGGGATTCAGTTCCGGCGCGCCGCCCAGTTGCTGGATGCGGTCGGCGATGGCGTCGGCGTGGCCCTGCTCCTCCTGGGAGTATTTCTGGAAGGTTTGGGCGATGGATTCGCCGTGCATGCCGCTGGCCATGAAGTAATGATGGCGGTAGCGCAGGACGCAGACGATCTCGGTGGCCAAGGCGGCGTTGAGCAGGTCGGTCGTTTGCTTCGGGTCGCCCTGGTAGGCGGAGGTGACGGCGCCTTGCTCCAAGTTGTGGCGGGCGCGCTGGCGAATGGTTTGCACGTCGGCGAGAAATTCTCCGGCCATGATGGACCTCGATTCCGTCCTGGTTTCCGTCCGGTGGCGCGTGGCGCGGCCCGGCTACCAGCCTATGGATGGCGGGCCGAGGGCCGCCGTTGTCCCCGCCCGGCTTCCTGCCCGGCCCGTTCGACTTGGGCCGGCGCGGGCGCAACGACCTCGGCCCAATCACTGGAGCGGGCCGGGGTAGGATGCGGCGTTGCCTGTGCCGCGGCGCCCAGGTCGTGGTAAGCTAGATTTTCTTGCGGCCTTTGGGCCCTTTCATACGCATGGCTTTAACCAAGGAAAACAAGCAAGCGCTGGTGCAAAGCTTCGCCATTCATGCCACGGATTGCGGTTCGCCGGAAGTCCAGGTGGCGGTGCTGACGGAGCGCATCCGGTATTTGACCGAGCATTTCAAGACTCACAAGCAGGATCATCACTCCCGCCGCGGTCTCCTGCTGATGGTGGGCAAGCGGCGGCGGCTGTTGGATTACCTCAAACGCCGGGACGCGGCCCGTTATCGCGGCGTCATTCAAAAGCTGGGGCTGCGCAAATAAGCCCTGGCGCACCTATTTCGATCGGCTCGCCAGTGAATTGGTTGCAGATGCCCGAACGTGACGGGCGCTCATCGGGTTGTATCCCATCCTCTCTTGCCGCCGCCCCACCGGGCGGGGGTTTTGATCGCGGCGCTTGTTCGCGCCGCCATCCTCGCCGCGGCGCCGGACAGCGCCCGAATGCGCGGCGTTCCCTGGACAATTTTTACGAATCTTTGAGACACGACGTCCGCGGTCCTGGGAGGGCCGCGGCAGAAGGAATGTTCCATGCCTGAATCCGTATCCGTTGAACTTGCCGGAGGGAAGACCCTCCAAATCGAAACCGGCCGCATGGCCCGCCAAGCCGGCGGCGCGGTCACCGTCCGCTTGGGGGACAGCGTGGTGCTGGTCACCGCGACCTCGGCGGACCAGCCGCGGGAAGGCATCGACTTCTTTCCGCTCACGGTGGACTACCGCGAATACACCTACGCCTCGGGGCACATTCCCGGCGGCTACATCAAGCGCGAAGGGCGGCCGAGCGAGAAGGAAATCCTGACCAGCCGGCTGAATGACCGCCCGATCCGGCCGCTGTTCGCCGAGGGCTTCCGCAATGAGACGCAGGTCATCGCCTTCGTGCTGTCGGCGGATCAGGAAAACGACCCCGACGCCCTCAGCCTGGTGGGCGCGGGCGCGGCGCTGCACATTTCCGATATTCCCTTTCCGAACGCCGTCGCCGGCGTGCGCGTGGCGTATTTGGATGAAAAATTCATCGTCAACCCCACCTACGACGAGCGGCGCGAGGCCGATCTGCACATCGTCGTCAGCGGCACCGCCGAGGGCATCGCCATGGTGGAAGCCGGAGCCAGCGAAGTGAGCGAAGAGATCGTCGTGCAGGCGATCGAGTTCGCGCATGAGCAGATCCGCAAGATCTTGGCCGGGATCGAGGAGTTGCGGCAGCGCGTCGGCGTGGCCAAGCGGCCGGTGACGCCGCCGGTGGTGGACGAGGAGTTTTACCAGACGCTCTACAAGACCTACGGCGCGCGCCTGACCGAGGCGCTGGACACCGCCAAGTACCCCAAGCTGGAGAGCGGCAAGCGCGCCAAGGAGATTGAGAAAGAAGCATTGGCGGCGGTGCCGGAAGGCAATCCGCAGCAGGTCAGCCAGACCAAGAAATATTTCGAGCTGATGCGGGAGCGGATTTTCCGCGCCGCGCTGCTGGATCAGAAGCGGCGGCCGGACGGCCGCGCCTTCGACCAAGTGCGGCCGATCACCTGTGAGACTGGACTGCTGCCGCGCACCCACGGCTCGGCGCTGTTCACGCGCGGCGAGACGCAGGCGCTGGTGACCATCACGCTGGGGACCAAGGACGACATGCAGCGGCTGGAGACGATCGAGGGCGAAGCCTTCAAGCGCTACATGCTGAACTACAACTTCCCGCCGTTCTCGGTGGGCGAGGTGGGCTTCCTGCGCGGGCCGGGGCGGCGCGAGATCGGGCACGGGGCGCTGGCCGAGCGGGCGACGATCGTGGTGGTGCCGGACGAGGAAGAGTTCCCCTACACCATTCGCGTGGTCTCCGACATTTTGGAGTCGAACGGTTCCTCCTCGATGGCTTCGGTCTGCGGCGCGTCGCTGGCGATGGCCGACGCGGGCGTGCCGCTGATCGCCCCGGTGGCGGGCATCGCCATGGGCCTGGTGATGGAGGGCGAGCGCTTCGCGGTGCTGACCGACATCGCCGGCGCCGAGGACCACTACGGCGACATGGACTTCAAGGTGGCGGGCACGCGCGAGGGCGTGACCGCGCTGCAAATGGACATCAAGATCCCGGGCGTGACGCCGGCGATCATGCGCCAGGCTCTGGAGCAGGCGCAGCGGGCGCGGTTCCATATCCTCGACAAGATGGCCGAGGCGCTGGAGTCGCCGCGGACCACGCTGTCGCCATACGCGCCGCGGATCTTCACCATGAAGATTCCGGTGGACAAGATCCGCGACCTGATCGGGCCCGGCGGCAAGATGATCCGCTCGATCACCGAGACCACCGGCGTGAAGATTGACGTCGAGGACGACGGCTCGGTCAGCATCGCCGCCAACGACGGCGAGGCGGCGAACCGCGCGATGCAGATGATCGGCGATGTGACCGCGAGCGCCGAGGTGGGCAAGACCTACCTGGGCAAGGTGGTGCGGCTGGTGGATTTCGGCGCCTTCATCGAGATCTTCCCCGGCACCGACGGCTTGCTGCACATCAGCGAGGTGGCGGAGTACCGCATCCGCGACGTGCGCGACGAGCTGAAGGAAGGCGATCAGGTCTTGGTCAAATGTCTGGCGATCGAGGGCAACAAGATCAAGCTGAGCCGCAAGGCCATCCTCAAGGAGCAGCGCGAGAAGCTGGGCCTGCCGCTGCCGGCGGGCGCCGAGGAAGGCAACGGCGACGAGCCGGCGTATCCGCGGCGCGAGCATGACGGCGGCGACCGCGGTCCGCACCGGCGCGGGCCTCGGGCGGGAAGCCGCGGGCGCGGGCCGCGGCGGTAGCCAGCAGCCGGCCGGCAGCGAAGCTGCCATTGCGCGAACAACGGCCGGGCGGGAGCGATCCCGCCCGGCTTTTTTTTCGCAGGCGGGGACGAAATTCAGCCGCCGAGGGAAATCGCGGGGACGGAGGAGGTGGGCGGGCCGATGGCGGCGGGCGAGGCCGGCCGCGCCCCCAGGGGTGGCGTGCGGCGCAGTGGCGGCGGGCCGCGTGCCGGGGAGGCAGCCGTGGATGGCGTCCCGCGATCTTCGCGCGGGTGGACTATAATCCAGCACGGCGCGGCGCGCCGAGTAACCGCGAGGCAGACGACTTATATGACTGGGCGACAGACTCTTGGGGTGTTTCTCTTGGCGGCGTGCACGGCGGCGCCGGCCGCGGCGCAGTCGCGCTATCGGCCGGCGGCGGCGACGGTGGCGCGGTGGCGGCGGGAAGCGGCGGGGGTGACGATCACCCGCGACCGCTACGGTATCGCCCACGTGTATGGCCAGACCGACGCGGACGCGGTCTTCGGCATGGAGTACGCGCAGGCGCAGGATGATTTCCACCGCGTGGAGATGAACTACATCAACGCCCTGGGCTGGCTGGCGAAGACCGCGGGGCGGCGGGCGATCTACCAAGACCTGCGCATGAAGCTGTTCATTGATCCGGCGGTGATGAAGGCGAAATACGCCGCCAGCCCGGCCTGGCTGCGGCGGCTGATGAACGCCTGCGCCGACGGGCTGAACTACTATCTCTACACGCATCCGCGGGTCCATCCGCTGGTGATCCATCGCTTCCGGCCGTGGATGGCGATGGCGTTCACCGAGGGCAGCATCGGCGGGGATATTGACCAGGTGCCGGTGCGCGGGATCGCGGATTTCTACTCCGCTTCGCCGGGCGGGAGCGGCGGCCGCGATGCCGCGGGGGCGCGGGCGAATTCCCGTTTCCCGTCCGGCGCGGCGAGGCGCGGCGACCTGGCGGCGGCGCAGGAGGCGGCGCGGGTGCTGCCGCCGCCGGAGCCGGGCGGCTCGAACGGCATCGCCATTGGCCCCAGCATCACGCTGGACCACCATGCGCTGCTGTACATCAATCCGCACGTGACCTTCTATTTCCGCGCGGAACTGCAAATGGCCAGCGCCACGGGCTTGGACGCCTATGGGGCGGTGACCTGGGGGCAGTTCTTCATCTATCAAGGCTTCAACCGCACCGCCGGCTGGATGCACACCTCGAGCGGGGTGCAGAATGTGGACCGATTCCTGGAGACGGTGGCGCGGCGGCACGGGCGGTGGGAATACAAATACGGCGCGCGCTGGTTTCCCATGCGCACGCGGCGGATCACGGTGCGGTACAAGACGCCGCGAGGCATGGCGGAGCGGACCTTCACGGCGTTTTACACGCGGCATGGGCCGGTGATTGGGCGGCGCGGGGCGCATTGGATGACGGTGCACCTGATGAACCGGCCGATCCGTTCGCTGGAGCAGGATTGGGAACGGATGACCGCGAAGGATTACGCCGCGTTTCGGCGGACGATGCAGTTGCACACCAACGCTTCGAACAACACCATCTTCGCCGATGCCGAGGGCAACATCGCCTATTGGCATTCCGACTACATTCCCCGGCGCAGCAACCAATTCAATTGGTTCCGTCCGGTGGACGGCAGCAATCCGGCGACGGCCTACCACGGGCTGCTGACGCTGGCGGAGACGCCGCACCTGCTGAACCCGCCGAACGGCTGGTTGTATAACTCCAACAACTGGCCGTGGTCGGCGGCGGGGCCGTACAGTCCGAAGCGGAAGGATTTTCCCGCCTACGTGGATGGCGGCAAGGAGGAAACGCCGCGCGGCTATCACGCCCTGCGGCTGCTGCCGGGCAGCAAGAACTGGACGGCCGCGTCGCTGGTGGCGGCGGGGTTCGACAGCTACCTGCCGGCGTTCGCGCGGCTGATCCCGGTGCTGCTGCGCGCGTATGACGGCCTGCCGGCGGGCAGCGCGCAAAAAGCGGCGCTGGCGCCGCATGCGACGGTGCTGCGGGATTGGGACTACCGCTGGGGCATCAACTCGGTGGCCACGTCGCTGGCGGTGTTTTGGGGCACGGACATTTACCACCGCCTGGTTCCGGCGGCGCGGGCGGCGCATATGTCCATCGAGGATTACGTCGCCGAGCGGGCCACGCCGGCCGAACTGGTCGCGGCGCTGGCGCGGGCGTCGCGGCGGCTGACGCGGGACTTCGGCACCTGGGAAACGCCGTGGGGCAACATCAACCGCTTCCAGCGGCTGGACGACAGCATCCGCCATCCGCACTTCAGCGACGCCAAGCCCAGCATTCCGGTGCCGTTCGTGTCCTCGCTTTGGGGATCGCTGGCGGCGTATGGCTCGCGGCCACGGCCGGGAACGAAGAAATGGTACGGGACCGTCGGCAACAGCTTCGTCTGCGTGGTGGAGTTTGGGCCGCGGGTGCGGGCCTGGGCCGTGAGCACGGGCGGGGAGAGCGGCAACCCAAAGTCGCCGCACTTCGACGACCAGGCGGTGCGCTACGCCACCGGCAATCTGCGGCGGGTGTATTTTTATCCCGCGCAGATCCGGGCGCACGCGGAGCGCGTGTATCATCCCGGGGCGTAGACGGGTTGAACGCCGCTCGCCGGGGCCCGCATTTGGCAATCAAAAATGGAATGCCAGGCCGGTGGAGAGCTGTAAGTTGTTGGCGGGAAAGAAGCCATACGAGCCCCGGATCAGCAAGTCGCCGCCCTGGATCCGCCATAGCCATTGGCGCGAGATCCGTAGCTCGGCGGTTCCCCCGAGGTCGAGGGCGAAGTTGAACGACGGGCCGACGGCGGAAAATGCCGCTCCGAAGCCGCCGCTGGCGTAAAGGAAGCCGGGACGCGCCCCAAGGTAGAACGCCCAACGGCGCCCCTGGGCCGCGCGGTAGCGCAGGCCCAGCAGCGTCTCCTGCATCCAGGCGGAGGCGGAGGGAGCTAGAAAATCCGCCTCGCCGTCGAAGCCCCAGCGGCCGTGGATGGGGGCGGTCAGCTCGACGGCGAAGCCGGAATAGAGCTGCCGCCGTACGGCGCTCGACGGCGCGCTGGTCCGGAGCGCGGCGTAGTTTATGCCGAGCGTGGCGGGCGGACTTTGGCCCCTGGCCCGAGGCGTCGCCATAGCAATGGTGCAGGCGATGCTGAGCGTAAGGGCGGCGGCGCGGGAGCGCATGGCTATGAGGCCCCCCCAGAATAGTCGGAAGAAACGGAAAACGGGTCCGGGGCGCAGGAACCCCCGTAGGGCGGGGTGCAGCTATCGGTGTTCGTGACGCTGATGCCAAAGTCGCCGGTCTCTGGGCCCTTCGCCTTGCTGGTGATGTTGACGACGGCCGAGCCGGCGTCGCCCGATGCCGATGCGGTTACGACGGCGAACGGGTCGGAGTTGATGTCGCTAGCTATCGCATTAGCCGTGTCGAGAGCGGTTTCGCCGCCATCCGCGTTCCAATAGAAATAGTATTTGCTGAATGCGACGGTCACCGCGATTGTGCCGCTGGACGGGACCTCGGGGTAGTTGTAGCAGCTCTGGCATTCACTACCCGATACGTAGATCTGCCCGGTTCCTGGGGTGCCCACTGTACAGCGCTGGACCGCATAGGCGAGGTTCAGCCGCCGGCTGTCGCTGACCGATTGCAGGGAGGGGGCGTAATCGTAGGAGTTGATGAGGTCCTCGGCGAGCGCATGGGGCGGCAGCACGCAGGCCGAATACACGAGCGCGGCAGCTCCGGTGACAAATGCGGTGGCGGCAGAGGTGCCGGCGAACCCCCCGGTGACGCCGCTGACGGCGTCGGTGGTGTAGATTGCCGTGCCTGGCGCGGCGGTTTGGCCGCCGCCATTCGAGCACTGGCCGTTGCCCCAATTGGCGACGTTGTCATTTTGGTCGGAGGCGGCGACGGCCACCTCGTTGGGGAGGTCGAAGGACGCTGGCGGGTCGGCGCTGGAGCTGCACTCGTTGCCCGTGGCCGCGGCGACCATGATCCCGTAGGTTTGGGCGCGGGCGATCTCCGCCTCCAGGTTGGCGGGGTTACCGTTCACGCCTGAGAAGCTCATGTTGATGGCGACGACGTTGGCCTGGGCGCCGAAGTGGGCCTTGAGCTGAATGACGGTCTCGATGGCGTTGATGACGTCGGACTCGTCGCAACTCGGGGCAGGCTCGCCGTTCTCCTGTTTGCCCTCCAGCCAGCAGGCCTTCACCGGGACTATGCCCACGTTCCAGTTCACGCCGGCGACATCGAGGCCGTTATTGCCCACGGCGCCGATGACGCCCGCCACTGCGGTCCCGTGATCCAAAGTATCCTGCGTGGCGTTCTCATAGTCGCCGGGGTCGCATGCCCAGTCGCTGGGCCAGTAGGAGACCAGGATCTCAAAGCCGTGGTCTCCGGCAGGGCAGTCGAAGGTGGAATCGCCGACGTTCAGCGTGAATGCGGACGGGGCGGACCAGATATTGGCGGCAAGATCAGGGTGGTCGTACTGGACGCCGGTGTCAATTTCGGCGACCACGACGGCCCGGCTGCCGATGGTGGTATCCCAGGCGCTCGGCGCGCTCATGCGCTGCAGGCCCCATTGCTGCGGATAAAGCCGATCATTAGGTGTGGCGTCTATCTTGAGCACCATGTCGGGTTCGACATTCACGACGTCGGGGCGGTCGGCGAGCGCCGCCATGAGGCTGCCCACGTCCATGGCGGGGGAGTCTAGCACATAGGCGCCCGCGCCGCCGACCGGCTCGATGTCGGAGGCCGCGGTGAGCGCCTGGATCGCCGCGAGCTCGGCCTGGCTTGGCGCCGACCTGAAGGCGAACAGCACGCGGTGAGCAACGACTGGAACGCCATTCAGCGTGGTGATCGCCCGGCTAAGCTGCTGAGGGGCGGGCGGCTGCCCCGGCGCCAGGGCGGCAGTGAGTGCGCTCAGTGCAGCCAAGCACGGTATCAGTCGACGCCGCCCCGATGGGGGGGAGTTAGCTTCATGGCGACTGTATTACCACGGGACATTCGGCCTGTCAACACCATGTACTCGTCCAGTGGACGCGTTACACCTTTGTTGATGGAGGCGCGCCGCGCTGGAGCTCCCCCACGAACTCCGGCCGGTTGCGGTAGCCGAGGGCCTGGTGAGGGCGGGCGTATCCCGCGCAGATCCGGGCGCACGCGGAGCGCGTGTATCATCCCGGTGCGCGTCCTGGCGCGCATCCGGGCGCGTGATTCGGCCGGCGTAGCCGCGGCGCGAGCGCCGCTCCGGCAAGCGTTGCCCGAAATATCAGTACCGGTGAGTACGCCGCGACCGCGTCCAGAGCCGCGGTCTTCAGGTTGCTTTCACGCGGTTTGCGGGATACTGCGGACGCATGCAGGGGGTGATCGGAGGGTTGGGCAGCAGGCCGCGTGGGGCGTGGCGAATGGCGCTGGCGTGGGCGGCGCTGGCGGCGATGGCGCAGGCGGCGAGCGGTGCGGCGCCGGCTCGGCTCGGGGCCGGGCAGTTGCCGAACGGCGGCCGCGAGGGGGCGATGGTGCTGGCCCGGCTGCGGCGCCGGCCTGGATTCTTATTGACGTCCGCGCCGGCGGCGTGGGCGGGGGCCGGGGCGAGGGGATACGGGCAGGAGCTTTCCGGCCAGGGCGCGAAGCCGGAAACCGGGCAACGAAAGCAGACGCAACGCCAGTACGCGAAGCCGCAGCACGGGAAAACGCGGCGGGCGCTGCCAGCGTCGCCGGGGCACATCTTTTTCGTCATTCCCGCCTTCAATGTTTCCTATCTACGGCGCGTGCCGCCGCTGACGCCGCATCAAAAGTTCGTGATGTGGGCGCGCGGCGCCTACGATCCGCTGGGGCTGGCGGGGGATGCAGTGAAGGCGGCGCTGGAGCACTCTCCGCAGGGGGGCTTTTGCGATTACGGTAGCGGGCTGCCGGGATATGGGAAGTGCTTTGGCTCAGCGCTGCTGGACGCCAACGTCTCCAGTTTTTTTGGCGACTATCTGTTTCCCGTCTGGCTGCATCAGGATCCGCGGTACTTTCGCCTGGGCCGCGGATCCATCCCGCTGCGATTGCTCTACGCCGTCTCCCGAGTGTTCATCACCCGCACCGACAGCGGCCGCAGCGCCTTCGCCTCCGCTTCGCTGATGGGGACGGTGCTGGCGGGCGTGACTTCCAATTTCTACTACCCGCGCCAGGACCGCGGCGTGAACCTGACGCTCAGCCGCATGGAATGGGACCTGGGCGGAACGGCAGTTTTCAATATCGAGGCGGAGTTTTGGCCCGACATTGAGCACGCCGCCAAGCAGATTCTCTGATTCCTGCGATTGCCGCGTTCCATCACGGTTCCACGCCCCGCGTGAGCGAGTTGCGGCAAAGCCGCGGGCTGGTGAAACCGCGGGCTAGGCGGGAGGCACGGCTGCCGCATCCGGCGCCGCCCCTGCGGACGTAGCCGCGCGCGGGGCCCGGCGCAGCCAGCGCGGCGGCAGCAGGGCGAACCCGGCGACCAAGACGTTGGCGGCGATGACCGGCAGGGAATGGATGGCGGCGCCATAGGCGACCCACAGCGAGGCCGCGGCGGCTTGCCAACGGCGCAAGGTGGCGGCGGCGGAGAAATAGGAGATGCAGAAAACCGCGGTTGCGAACCAGCCGAGAGAATCAGGAAACCAGTGCATGGGGAATCTCGGCCGCCGGTTCCGCGGCGGCGCTGCCGGGGGCGGCGCCGCGGCTGACGGCGGCGCCGGAGAAGGTTTCGCCGTCGCCCGGGCCGGGCAGGGCGGGTCCGATGGTCAGCCAATCGGTGCGCACGCTGCCCCATTCCTGGATGTGCAGCCCCTGAGCGGCGAAGAAGGCGCGGATCTCGGCCGCGTTCCAGCCGACGATGTCTTCCAACAGCGGGACCAGAACGGCGAGGGAATCCTCGCCCAGGACGGTGCGATGGGCGATGCGGGCCACGGGACGGTTGGAAGAGACCGCGACGGTGTAGCCGGAGTGGCGGCGGACGTGCAGCAGGACGTGCATGTCGGAACTGCCGTCGCCGACGTAGACGACGCGCTCGGCGCCGAGGCGGGCGCGGGCTTGCAACGCGTCCAACACCGCGACTTTGCCGTAGCCGGCGGTAACGCGGGAAAGGCCGGCGATGTTGCCGTCCGGCCCGTATTCCAACTGGGTGCCGTGAATGCACTCGGCGGGCAACACCTGCGCCAAGGCCGATTCGACCACTTCCTGCGGCGAGGCGGAGATGACCTGGAACTCGAACTCGTGGCCGGGGATGCCTTCGGCCAGCAGGCGGGCCAAATGGCCGATGTTGCGCTTCAGCGGCGTGCGCAGGCCGGCTTCGATCAAATGTTCGCGGCGCACGCGGCGGTAGTCGGGATCATGCAGCAGCAGATAGGCGAGTTCGCCCCCCTGCTGCACGAAGTTGCGCGCGGCTAGGCCGGCGCACTTGTGCTCGAAGACGGCCGGCGAGATACCAATCAATTCACTCAAGATGCGGCCGGAGTCGGCACGGCTGAGGGTTTGATCGAAATCGCTGGCCAGGAGATAGCGATGGACGGGCAACGTGGCTACGCTGGTCATACTCGGGTCGCGCCCCCTCGACGCGTACAGCTTCTATTCCACGCTAACGGATTGCCGCGGCCGCTGACAAAACGATTTGATGAATGCCCGCCATTAGCCGGGGTTATGCGCGGTAGGGACAGGCGCAAACCGTTGTAGATGCGCCGCTTCGATGGCGCAGATCGTATTAATGGAGACGGGCGGGATGGAGACCGGCCGGGGCCCTGGCCGAACGGCCACGGCCGGCGCCCGAGGAAACGCCGGCGGGCACCGCGGGGGCGGCGGCGGGAGCGGGTTGGTTGCGGGCGGCGGCCAAGACGGAGCGAGCAGGCGCCGGCAACGGCTGGTTCATGCGGGCGTCGGCGTTGCGCCAAAAAGCCCGGAAGGCGGCGTACTGGCCAGCGGGGATAGTTTTGCCGGTTTGCGCCAGGCTGACCAGGATGTGTAGCCGCCCGGGGGTGCAAATACGGCGGATTTGCAGACGGCCATACGGCGCGGTGAGCTGGAGCGGCGGCGCAGAGTGGCAATGGGCGGCGGGCGCTGACCAGCGCGTGGCCAAGCTCCAGCGGGTGGGAATGCGCAGGGATTGGCGGCGCTGGCTGTCCGCGGCCAAGCGGTGCGCGAAGTGGCGCGGAAAGATAGCCGCGGGAATGGCGGTGGGATGGGGCAGATCGGCGCGGGGCACGGCGGCGGTGAAAACGAGCTGGGCACGGGCGTCGGCCCAGGCGGCGCCGGTGAAGCGCAGACGGTCGAGGCGAACGCCGGGAAAGCGGCGGCGCAGCCAGGAGGCGAACAGCGCCCGGCGCGCGGCGGGGTTGGCGTATTGGGCGCGCAAGCGATTGGCGCGCATCCCGTTGGCGGTGATGCGCCCGGTCAGGCGCCAGGTGGCGGGTCCGGCGGGCGCAACGCGGAAACTCTGGACCATGCGATTGGCGCTGGCGGGAAGGATGGGAACGGAGACGAGACGGTTTTGGCCAGGGCGGACGATCAGCGCCAGGGCGCCTTGGTCGGTGGCGGGCAGTTCGCCGACGTGCAGGCGGGGAGCGGTGGTGTCCAGCCACAGGCGCAGGCCGGGAACATAGACGATGGCGTGGTCGAAGGCGGCCATGGTGGCGGCGCCGTTGGCGACGGCCCCCATGCTCCAGGTGCGAATCAGCGCCAAATCGGCGGGCACGCCTTCGGCGCGCAGCCAAGCGGTCATCAGCAGCGCGCCATCCTTGCAATCGCCGCGGCCGTGGGCCAACACCGTGCCCGGGCGCGAAGGCAGGAAGGCGTGCAGACCGGATTCATCGCCCCAATAATCGAGGCGGCGGGCGAGATACGTCCACACGGCCTGCACCGTCGCCAGCGGCGTGGACCGGGGTGGAACCAGATGCAGGAGGCGGGAACGGAACGCCGGGCTGAGCCGCGCCTGCGCCGCCAGCCTTTGGTTGTACCAGCGCGCCAAGCCGTTCCAGTGAGCGAAGGCGCCGGTTTGCACGTAGGGGGAGGCGTCGGTGACGGAAGGGCCGCCGGGTTCCCGCCAGAAGGGACGGTAGGGGCCGCCGCTCCAGTCGGAAATGAATTGGCCGCCGGAACGGCGCCGGGAGGCGGAGGCGACCCGCACGGCGGCGGCGGCGATGGGCCGCGGCGAACGCAAGACGTAGCGCACGCGCTGCACTGGGTAGTTGCCGCGAAAGGCGAAGAGGTCGCCGATGTAGCCGAAGCCGACGCGGCGCCAAGCCGCCGCAGCGACCGGCGTTAGGGCGTAGATGATGCTGACGCGGTCACCGGAGCGCAGGGCAGGGAAGTGGAGCACGCGGTCGTGTTCGCCCTCGGCGTCCGGGTCGGCGTCGCCGCCATCGGTGACGGCAACGCGACTGCCGCGCGGCGAAATGACCTCGCCATGCACCAGGTGGAACGACCAACGGGAGGCATCGTACCAAAAATCGTCCGGGCCGAAATTGTGCGCGCCGAAGGCGGTGCGAATGGCGAAGACGCGCTGGACCAGCAGGCGGCTTAGACCGTCCGGTTCCACTTGCTCGAAGCGCAAGTGGTACAACTCCACTACGCCAGCGCGGGGAAACGCTGTGGCGGGCAGCGCGGCGGCGGCGCGCAGATAGGGCGTGGCGGGACGCATCCAGCCGCGGGCAAGCCAGCCTGGGTTGGCGCGGCGTGAGCTGGGGCGGGAAGCGGGGCTAGACGGAACAGAGTGGAGGCGCGAGGGACGAGCGGCAGGGCAGAGCGGCACTAAGGCCGCCAGCAGACCGGCGACGGCGCGGGCAAGACGAAGCAAAGGCAACCTCGCGTGGCCAAAAGGCGCACGCCACGGTTATTACTCTCGCGCGAGCCGGCGGGAAAGGAAATCCGGGTTTTCGCTTATGGGTTTGGCAACGGCGATGACGGCCGAGCGGCCAGGCGAGGCGTGAAAACGGACAGGTGCGAGGATCAACTCGGGCGTGAGGAGGCGCGGGTCGCAGGGCTTTGGTGGGGTGGAAAAAACCCGTGAGTTGGCGCCGCGATCCAAATGACCATGGGCGGAAATGGCGGCGGCCGAGCGGAGTGCACGCTGGACGGCAGCGAAGAGATGGCGCGAGGCGCGGAAGCGGGCGCCGCGGATGGTTGGGCAGTGGATCCGTTGGCGCCGGGACCGGCGGAGGACGGCGCATGCTGCGGCGATGAGTGGGAACGGCGGGCGGCAGCGGGATGGGCGAGACGGATGGTCGGGGGCGGAACGGGCATGTGGCTAGCGCATGCGCATTATCAGGCGGAGGTGAAACGCGTGTACGCGCGCGCCATCGGACGGCAACAGGCGGCATTAGCGCAGGTGCTGGCAGCGGCGCTGGGACGGCCATGCGCCGCCGTGCGCCGCGGTCTGGATATTGCTTACGGGCAGTTGATCGGGGGCAACTTCGACTTCCACTACGACCCGGCGGTGATTGACCCAGTGGTGCTGGGCATGGGTCCACCGGGGCGCGATTGCCGCGGATTGGGAGGGGTTCATTTTCCCGGCGGCGGCTTCGTGCATCTGGACACCTGCAATCCCCGCGACAGCCGCTGGGCCTTTCTGCGCCATTTGGGCGTGGATGTGGTGCTGGGACATTTGTTGTGGACGGTCATTCCGCGCTAGGCGGCGGGCGGCGCGGCGGAGTCTAGGAACGGGGGCGGGCGCGAGTCCAGAAGCGCGGCGGGGCGCGTCGCGTCCAGCGCGGCGGAGGCGCATCGCGGCGCCATTTGTCCAGTAGCGTTTGCCGGTAGGCGCGGTGCACGTCGCGCGTCCCGGGATGCGGCGTGCAGTTGCAGAAACCGGCGGGCGGGGCGCTGGTGGCGACGCCGGCGCGGAGCAGCGGCAAAAGGCGCTCCGTGCGGTGGGGGCGGCCGCCGGTGCGGAAGGCGCGTTCGACGAGCAGCGCCCGCATGTGCCGCCACAGCCAGGCGTAGTTGCGCGCATCGGCGGCGGTCCATAGAACGATGGGATGGCGGGGGTACGCGGGCTTGTACAGATCCGGTGAGCCGCGACCGGCGAGGTGCAGCGCGGTGCTGAGGATTTGGCCGGACTCGACGATCATTTTGTTCAGGCGGCGATCATCGAGCGCCCGGGCGCTGGCGGCGGGGCGGGGGGCAGTGGCGAAGATATTCATGGCGGCAGCGGGCCGAGGATCGGTGGGGGTGCGGTGCGGCTGCGGGCCGCGGGCGGTGGT
>OFHJ01000303.1_pt1 | contig 20229 bp, 17 predicted proteins | sample 1522001 | NCBI WGS metagenome assembly OFHJ01 (sample SAMEA2464838, study PRJEB22497) | soil metagenome | biome: Grassland; feature: Farmland; material: Clay | place: Australia | collected 2013-02-01 | depth 1.2 m | reverse complement strand
GCACTCATCATGTTTTCCAGCAACAGCCTAATCGTTTGTCATTGGTATTGGCGGAGGGCGTTGAAAGCAGTTTGTGGCAGCGACTGCCGACAGTTGGTAGCCGCGCGGGCGCGTTTGTTGGACCCGGAATGGACGCAACGCATGAGCCCCGATGCACAACAGGGGCTGGCGATGCTCTACGGGGAGATCGCCGCGTGGCTCGACGCCGCGGAACAGGTAGGCGCAACGGCGCGCGCGCTCAGCGCACGCATGGCCTGCCTAGAGCGATAACGCGGAACGCGGCGGGCGACGCTCTCGCCCCGGGGCAACCGTCCGATTCGCGGCACGCGGACATGAGGAGTTGAGTTGGCTTCGATCCGGTACGGCCGGGAGCGTCGCCGCGGGCCTCGCAATTGGTTGGCTTGCCGCGACGCTAGGCGGCGCCGCAGTTGCGTTTGTCCGTCAACCCACCGGCTTGGATCCGGCGCCACGCGGGACCCGCCGAATGCACCAATCCATAGTCGCCAGGTTCCGCCTGGCGTGCGGAGGTGGGTCAGCCCAGCGCGCACGGCAGCGAGCGGAAACCAGCTGCGATTCGATAGAACGACGAGGGAAGTACTCCGCAGCCGGATCGTCGTCCCGCGGAAGAATTCCTAGCGGACCGGTGCGGCCGGACGGGGCTTTCGCCCTCGCCCGGCGCGCCCCTAGGCAGCCACGGAGTGCTCGGCATCCAAGGGGGCATCAGGCGACGGCACCGCCGCCCGACCCGGCGCGGAACGTTGCCGGCAGGCCGGGCAACGATACTCGCCGTCCGTTCCGCCTTCAAAATACGCTCCGCAATCCGAACAGCGCTTCCACACGTGCAAACGCACGCTGGGACCCGACTCTGGCTGGCGCTGCGTCGTGTTGTTCGCCTTGGGGATCATGCCCTGGGACATGCACGCGGAATACCGCGGAGCTGAGCGCCCGATTTTGCGCCTATATTGGCGCTCCGTTGCCGTCTATGCGCGCGGCATTGCCTCCGCCAGCGTCAGAAACCGGGGGATGTGCCGCAACCGTTGGGGGCTTTTGCCCACGAATGACTGTGCTGCTGCAACGCGACCGGCAGCGGTCTAGTAGCGTGCGTATTTGGCGGGGAATGAGGGATGTGGGTGGGAATGCACGTAGGCGGCAACGTCGGCGGCCTGCTGCGGGGAAAGGCTTCCACCCTGCCCCAGTGGCATGAAGCGGAGCACGAAGGCAGCCATTTTCCGCACGTGATTCATGCCCGCACCTTGGTTATAGGCCTGCGCTCCCCATAGCGGCGGAATCATCGGCGGCTGCCCGGCGCCGTTCGCGCCGTGGCAGGAGGCACAGCGGGTACGGTAGACGCGGGCGCCGGCGCCAGCGTTGGGAGCGTGCGCCAACCGCGGCAGGGGTGCAAATCCGCGACCCACGACCGAATCGCCAGCCGGAACACCGCGCGAGAGCCAGGCGATATAGGCCAGGAATGCCGTCATGCGCCGGCCCGTGGGCGGCAGTGGACGACCATTTTCACTGCGCACAAAACATTCGTTGATGCGCTCGGCCAAGGTAATGACGCGTCCCGCCCGGCGATTCCAAGCGGGAAAAGCGCCGCTAAGCCCGGCGAAGGGCGCGGCGTAGACTTGACGGCCATCGCGCAAATGGCAATCGGCGCAGCTTAATGCGCCGCCTACATAGCCCCGCGCCAACTGCGGCGTCCGCGCCACCAACCGGCGTCCCAAACGGATGCTCGCGCCCAGAGGACCCGCGGGTATTGGCGCCGGCGCCGGGATCGGTACTGCCACGGGATGTGCCACCGCCGGCCGCGTTTGCCAAACGTAGAAGCCCAAACCCAAGGCGCCGAAAAGGACCACGCTCAGCGCCGGCAACGCCTCCGTGTGCACCCAGCGCCGCCGCTCGGCGGTCATCGCGCCACCGCTCCTTGGGTCGGCCCACCGAAGCCGAACCGATGATAAATGCGCCGCGCCACGGGCGAGGCAAGAAAACGTAGCCAATTGGCCGCAGCCCGCGGATGCGGCGCATGCGCCACCATGCCGGCAACGTAGACCGCGCGCACATTTTGGGCCGGGGGAATCCGCACGCCGGAGATGGGATGGCCGAGCATTTTCTGGAACCGCACTTCGGACGCCCAGGTTACGCCGGCATCGCTGGCGCCCTGCATAATCCGCAAGGGGGTCTGGCGGTGATGGATGTGGGTCAGGAAGGTGGTCCCGGCACGGAGCTTGGTGACCATAATGCGCCGCACCAGCGCACTCCCTCCCGCCCGCTGGAGCGCCGCGGCGATTTGCCGTTCCACGCCCTCCCATGCGGGGTTGGGCATGGAGATCCGGACGCCAGCACGGCCGAGATCGGCTAACCGGCGGATGCCCAGCGGATTACCTTGCCGCACCATAATCTCCAGATTATTGCTGGCGTAGGCGACGGTTTGGCGCACCAGCCCCGCATGGCGCAGCGCCCGTACCTTTTGGGCACCGGCTTCGTAGATATCTGGTACTACGCGTAAGGTGAGATTGCCCAGCGTCAGCGTGTCCCGCCGCCGCATCTGGCGCAACAGGATGCCCGGCGGCAGCGTTTCATAGAAAATCCGGCCACGCAAGCGGGGATGCTGCCGCACGAACGCGCGGATTAGGGCCGGCATCACCATGAACTGATTGCCGCCGACGAATAAGTTCAGCCGCGCACCTTGCGGATCCCCGTGCAGATCGGGGACATTGTCCACCGTGGCTACGCGGAAAACGTAGCCGTGCGGCGCCGGATCGTTGCCCCGGCTCCAGGGCGGATAGACCCCGTTGCCGGGCCGCGCTGCCAGCACCGCTGGCGCCAGCGCCAGCACCAACGCCACACCTTTGCCCAAAATAGGCATTTGCCTGAGTCGTTCCATAATCGCCGCCTTGGAAGCCTATGGCACGGTGATGTAACTGAAGTGGCCGTCCGTTTGCAGCAGCGCCACGGCCATGACCATCGCCGCCACCACGAAAGTGCCGGGCAGCAAATGTTGTTTGAGAAGCGTACGAACCATGGCTTCCGGCTTTTCATGGAGCCGAAAACGGGCGATCATGGCCCGCGATTGCTCCTCCATCGCGGTGTGGCAGGCAAGAAAGTTGACGCCGCGCCGCTTCAACCCGGTGATGCTCTTGTCCTGATAGATCGAGCGTTCGCTATCCGGATTGCGATCATGGGCGTCGGCGGAACTATGCAGAAACAAATTGCGCTGCGCCCAATTCCCGGTCTTTGGATCCTTCAAGCCGACAAACTCGCCGAACGGATACCGCGCCCAGGCTTTGTCGTCCAGATTCAGCAAATTCGCCGGGCCGTGCAACGCCGCCACCACGTGGAACTGCCGCGGCGTCAGATCCAGGCCGAATTGAAAGCCATTCAGCGAATTTTTGATGTTGTTGAGAAAGACCCCGTGGTTGATTGCCACGGTGTCATAGACCTGCCGGTATCGCGCCGGCCGCGCCATTAAACGGCGGAAATCGCGCTCCCGCCAGCCGGCGCGAGTATCCACCAACTGTCCCTGGGCCATGGCGCCCGCCGCCAGCGCCGCAGCGCCGGTCAAGCCACGCACCAAAAATTGTTTGCGATTCAAGTCCATTCTCAGGCTCCCGTACTGCCTGAGAACCACGGTACCCGGCGCCCGCCAGCGCCGTCCAATGAGGAGATCTTATGGGCGATTCGCCCAGCAAATGGTTATATCCCGGTACGGGCCAAGCGCCGGGCGCGCAGCGCGCGGCGCAAGAATGCGAGAAACTGGCCCGCCACTCCCCCCGGCGCCGGGCCCTGGGGATAGAGCGTGAACAACTGCCGCCGCAAAGCCAGTCCCCGCACCTCGACGGCCGACAAGGTGCCGAGGCGAAGTTCCTTCTCCACCGACCAGCGCGATACCGCCGCCAAGCCGATACCCAATTCCACCGCCGTTTTCACCGCCTCGGTGCTGCCCAACTGCATGGCGACCTGCGGGCGTTTGCCGGGAGCGGCCGCGTGCAGCGCCGCTTCCAGGGCCTCCCGCGTGCCCGAGCCGGATTCCCGCATCACCATCGGCAAGCTCAGCAAATCAGCGACGGAAAACGGCGTGCGGAGCGCGGCAAACCGCCGGCCGCGCACCACCACCAACTCGTCCTGCGCCAGCCGCTGCACCTTCAGCCCCGGTAACGCGCAGGGGCCTTCAATGAACCCCAGCGGCACGGCCTGTTCCCGCACCAACTGCGCCACCTGCCTTGTGTTGCCGCTGGCAAGCACCAGCCGCACCTTGGGCCACTCACTCTGAAAGCCGGCGAGCACGGCGGGCAACAGATAGTTGGCCAGCGTCGAACTGGCCGCCAGACGCAGTTCTCCGCTCAGCGCCGGGGGGGACAGCAGTTCCGCCTCGATCTCCTGGTAGAGCTGGAGGATGCGCCGCGCCTGGCGATAGAGCCGCTCTCCGGCCGCCGTCAGCCGCGCGCCGCGCGCGGTGCGGTCGAGCAAACGCTGGCCGTATTCCTCCTCCAGTGCCTTGATCTGAAGGCTGACGGCCGGCTGGCTGAGATGCAACTCCGCCGCGGCGCGGGAAAAGCTCCCTTCCCGCGCGACGACATAAAAAACGCGCAGCCGGAAATCGCCCATCGCCCGGCCAGTCTAGCAGACCAGCGCGCGGAGGGCGGCTTACTCCGGCTCCAATCCGTACATGCGGATTTTGTAAAGCAGCGCCTTATAGCTGATGCCCAGGGCTTGCGCCGCCTGCTTCCGCACGCCCCGAGACTCGCGCAACGCTTGGGCGATGGCCTCGGCTTCCGCCTCTCCCTTCAACCCCTTGACCAGGGACTTCAAATCCCGCGGGGGCCGCGCTGCCGTGGCGGCGGGAGCCGCCGACGCGGTCGCCGCCAGCGCCGCGGCATGCTGTTCCAACTCCGCAATGGCCTGCACTTCGTCTCCCAAGATCAAATACCGCTTGACGAAGTTCTCCATCTCCCGCAGGTTTCCCGGCCACGGATGGCGCAGACAGGCTTCGTGCATGGCCGCGGTTATGGGAAGGATGGGCCGGGAGTAGCTTTCCGCAAAGCGGATCATAAATTGCCGCAACAGCAGCGGTATGGCTTCCTGGCGCTCCCGTAGCGGCGGCAACTGCAAGGTGAATGCGTTCAAGCGATAGTACAGATCGGCGCGGAACTGTCCGTTGCCGATCGCCCGCTGCACATCGATATTGGTGGCGCTGAGCACGCGGACATCGGCTTTCAGCGTCTTGCGACTGCCGAGGCGGGAGTAGGCGCCGTCTTGCAGCACGTGCAGCAGCTTGGCTTGCAGGGCGGGTGGCATTTCACCGATCTCATCGAGCAAGATGCTGCCGTTTTCCCCCAACTCAAACTTGCCGGGCTTGGCGCGCACCGCGCCGGTGAAGGCGCCAGCCTCATAGCCAAACAGCTCACTTTCCAGCAATTCGCCCGGCAAAGCGGCGCAGTTGACCTTAACGAACGGACCGTCGGCGCGGCGGGAATGGCGATGAATCATCCGCGCCACCACTTCCTTGCCCGTACCGCTCTCCCCCAAGATCAGCACCGGAACGTCTATGGGCGCAACCCGCAACGCCTCCGCCCGTACCCGCTGCATGGCGGGGCTGACCATTACAAAACGCGTGTCCTCCCCATCCGTCTCCGGCTCGGCCGGATGGGCGCCGGAGGCCGAGCCCGCCAGCGCCGCCTGCCCTAGCAAGCTTTTCAGATCGGCTTCCTTGAGCGGTTTGGTCAGGTAGTCGGCGGCCCCTAACTGCGCCGCCTCCACCGCCTTGCGCGTATCGTTCAGGTTCGACAACATGACCACGCGCAAGGCGGGCCGGGCCCGGCGCAGTTTGCCCAAGGTGGCAATCCCGTCCTGGCCCGGCATCATCAAATCCAACAGCACCAGGTCGGGAACCGGATCCCGCTTGACCCGCGCCAGTGCCTGCGCACCGCTCGACTCCACCTCCACGGTGCAGGCATGCGCCTCCAGCAAGGCGCGGACATAACCAAGTTTTTCCGGCTCGTCGTCCACGATCAGGACGCGCACGGGGTTGGCGGGGACAACTTCCAAGCCAGCGGCGGCAGCGGAATCGCTCATGGCAGAACGCGGCGGCCCGGTTACCGCGGCTCCGACCGCGCCGTTTCCGCAGACGCGGCCAAGGGCAAGACGAGGCAAAACTTGCTGCCCGCCGCCAACTCACTCTCCACCCAAATCTTGCCGCCATGCGACTGCACCATTTGCCGGGCAATGGCCAATCCCAGGCCTACCCCGCTGCGCCCGCCCCCGGTCCGAATCTCCTCCGGCGCCAGGCGGACAAACGGGTCGAAGATTTCCTGGTGAAATTCCGGAGCGATGCCCGGTCCGGTGTCGCAGACGCAGATGCGACAGGCATTGGGCGCCGGACTGGCCTGGCGGCGGCGATTCCCCGGCATGGCGCGCTCCCAGCGGGTGCGCCGCTCCCAAAAGTGGGCCTCCCAACTGAGCCACACCGTGCCGCCAGTGGGGGTGAATTTGAGGGCGTTTTCCAGCAAATTGGAAACGACCCGCTGGATCTTGTGATAGTCAAAGACGAAGGCCGGCAGCGGCGGCGGCGCCAGTAGATACAACGCCACGCCCTTGCGGCGGAAGGAGTCGCTCCAAATGCCGTGCAATTCCTCCAGGCAGGCGCCGATGTCGCCTAGGTCCGCCCTGAGTCGGACCCCTTCGGCCTCCATGAGTCCAAAACTGAGACAGTCGTCCACCGTGCGCTGCAGGCGGGTACAACTGCTCTCCATCTCGCGCAAGACCTCCCGCTGTCGCGGGGTCAACGGACCGCATTGCCCATTCGTCAGCAATGCCGCATACCCGGCCATCGTCGCCAATGGCGTCTTCATGTCATGGGCCGCCCCCGCCAACGCCAAGGTGCGGCGTCGCCCTTCCTCGCCGCGGTCGGCGTTCCGCGGCCGCGCCGCCGGAACCGAAGCCGGACCGCGACCACGCCGCGGCAGCCGCGCACGGCTGGCGGGGCGGGACGGAGAGACGGGTTCGGCGGAATTGGCCATGGGCAACGGAGAAATATCTCAGGCGCAGCGAGGGTCCGATCTCATGGATAAATCACGGAGAGCGGCGAGCGAGATACAACAGTTGAGTCAGCGCAACCGGCCATCACGGCGGCAACGAAATCGAGTGATTATGAGTGTAAATGGCTGCACATCCGGCGTCAAGAATTTTCCCACTCCCGCCCGGCTTGGGAACCGCCGGCGCCATCCCCTGGGATGCGCGCGCGCAACTCGGAATTGGCGGCGGACCGCGAATTTTCCGCCTCCCAAGTGCCATAACGGTCTCCGCACGCCTGCGGCGCCGTCGTCGCAGGAGTGGGAAACGGGCCTGGCGGCGGAGGTGCAAGGCATTGCAACTGCCACGGCGCGTAGGCCGGCGCGGAGGGAAATCTCATTCCCGATAACGCCAGATTTTTTCCGCCCCGCGTGTGTTCCCGGACACGCGCAGGCACGGCCCCGCCATTTCGGTCGCAAGTGTCGGCAATTGCAGGGCTTAGACGCTCATCCCTGGCGCTGGCAGGGGGCCGGATAGGCGCCCGCCGGGCAATGGCAGTGCAGGTGCATGCAGCTAGGCCTGGGCGTATGGACAGGCTGGTGGCGAGAAACGGAATAAGCCCAGCGGCATCGCTGGCGCGGGCACTTCTGCCCGATTGCCTCTGCGCGCAGTTGACGCAGGTGGCGGCGAGCGGAGTGCCGGTTTTGCTCGAGGGCGAAAGCGGCACCGGCAAAGACCTGGCGGCGCGCTACCTGCACGCCCAGAGCAGCCCGGCGGAGCCGTTCGTGAAGCTGCACTCGCCAGCGCTGGCGGCGGGCCAGGGCGAGTGGTTCGGTCTCCGCGGCGGCACGCTATTTCTTGATCATATCGGCGAACTAACGCCCGCATGGCAGGCGGAGCTGCTGCAATGGCTGCAGGAGCCCGCCGCGAGCCCCGAGCGGCCCCGTTTAGTCGCGGCCACGCCGCTGGACCTGGCGGCGCGGGCGGCGGCCGGCCAATTCCGCCGCGACCTGCTCTATCGTCTCAACGTCGTCACCTTGCGCCTCCCCCCGCTGCGGCAGCGGCGCACGGAACTACCCCGGCTGGTGGCTCTGTTCCGGGAGCAGTACAACCACGCCCACGGCCGCGCCGTCCCGCCGCCGCCGGCCGCGGTGTGGCGCGCCTGGGAAGGCTATGCCTGGCCGGGCAATTTGCGCGAACTGGAAAACCTGGTGCAGCGCTATGTCATCCTGGAAAACGCTGAGGCGCTCACCGCCGGGCTGGCGGCCCGCCCGCCGGGGTGGGCGTTGGATGGCTCGCTGTCGCTGAAGGAGATCACGCGCCGCGCCGAACGGCAGATCGAACGGGAATTGATCGGCCAGGCATTGGCGGCCAGCCGGGGGAATCGCAAGCGCGCCGCCGGGCTCCTGCGCATTAGCTATCGGGCCCTGCTCTACAAGCTCAAAGATGCCGATTTGGCGCCGCCGCCGCTCGCTCCGGCTGCGGCCAGCGCCGGCGGCAAACTGCAAGGAGGACGGGTATGAAGTTCATCGCCATCGGCCGCCGCTGGGCGCGCACGGGGGGCTTGCTGCTGCTTGCCGCCAGCTGCGCGCTGGCGGCTGGCAACGGCACCCATAAGAAAACGCACAAGCACAAAGACACGCCGCGATCCAGCGCCAGCACCCTGCCGGTCTACACCATCGGACCCAACGACGTTCTCAGCATTAACGTCTGGCACGAAAAGGACCTTTCGGCCACGCTGCCGGTCCGCCCCGACGGGGATATTTCCCTGCCGCTGATTGGGCAGGTCCGGGCGAGCGGATATACGCCGCTGCAACTCCAGCAAGAGTTGACCAAGATGCTGCGCGCCTACATTGACCATCCCCGGGTCACCGTGGTGGTCACGAAGGTCATGAGCCGGATGTTCAACGTCCTGGGCAAGGTGGTCAAACCCGGGGCCTATGCCCTCGATCAGCCCACGACCGTGCTGGACGCGCTGGCCCAGGCCGGCGGTCCGGCGGAGTTCGCCAATACCAAGAAAATCTACGTGCTGCGCTACAAGCAGAACGGCTCGCGCTGGATCTATCCGTTCAACTACAACCAAGTCATCGAGGGCCACCTCCCCTGGGAAAACATTCAACTCAAACCCGGGGACACGGTGGTGGTGCCGTAATGGCGCGACGCACCTGGCGGCTCCGCCTGGCCACGGGGCTGCTCCTGGCGCTGGGCCTGGCCACTCCCGCCGCGGCCCAGAACGGCGCTCCGACGGTCACCAACCCCGCCACCTTGGCGCAGACGGTGAGCGTCGGCGGCCCGCTGCAACTGGCGCCGGCGCAACCGGTGGAGACGTTTCAGCAGATGGATCTGACCGCCGACACGGGGTATGAAACCAACGTCACGGGGCTGAGCAACAGCGGCGGGGACTGGCTGGAGACCCTGGCCGGCAACTTCGCGGCGGGCCAAAACCGCGGGGCGCTGCACTGGGCCCTACGCTATCAGCCGAGTTACACCGTCTATCGCACCTTTCGCGGCTACGACCGCTTCGACCAGGCCGGAGCGCTCGACCTCAGTTGGCAGCTCAGCCCGCATTGGTATTTGCGCCTCTCCGAGCACGCCGCCTACGGGCGTTATCTCGCCACCCCGCAGGCGGCGCAGGTCAGCGGTTCGGTGGTGGCATTGAACAATTTCGTGGCCACGCCGTTTTCCCGCCAGTTCAGCCAGCAGCCCACGGTGGAACTGGACTACGTGGCCAACTACCGCTGGGCGCTGCATCTGAGCGCCGGCTACCTGGAAAGCCGCTACTTCGGCCCAGCGTCCACCACCGGCCCGGCGCTCAGTGACCTGGAAGGGGTGACGGGGAGCGCCGGCCTCAGCTATCGGCTCAGCCGCCGCACCACCCTGGGCGCGGAGCTGGACTATGCCAACATGCGGCTGGCGGGGGGCATCTCCCGCGCGCAGGTCGGCAGCGCGTTCTTGCAGTTGACGCGGGTGCTGGGACCGACCGCCCAGGTCACCCTGTTTGCCGGCCCGCAGGAGGCCGAACTGCGCGAGAACTTGACCAGTTATTTACCCGCCACCTTGCTGGCCAGCAACCCGGGACTGGCGCGGATACATCAAAACAACCTGGGCTGGACCGCGGGAGGCACGTTGGCCGTGCAAAGTTATCACACCGCTTGGAATTTGACCGTGGCGCGCCGCGCCACCGACAGCGGCGGCCTGTTCGCCGGCGCGGTGGAGGCAGACCAGGCGACGGTCGGCGCGATGCGGCAGCTGGGCCTGGAATGGACCATCAGCGGCAATGCCGGATTTGAGCGCATCACGCCGCTGGGACTGACCCTGCCAGGCGGCAACAGTGCCCTATTCAGCTGGATCGCCGGCGCGCGGATGCGCCGCGGCTTCGGCCGGCACTGGGCGCTGACCGGCGAATACAACTACGTGGACGAGACTACGCAGGGTGCCGTCCCTTTCGCCGCCAGGGTTTTGGGGCGGCAATCGGTGGAGTTGGGCATCGGCTACCGCCTGGGGCGGGGTCCGGGAGGCTAGGCCATGGCTGCCCCGCCGCCGGCTGCGACACCGGGATTGCAGGAACTGGGAGCGCTGCTGCGCCGCCGCCGCTGGTGGATCGGCGGCAGCGCGGTGGCGGTGTGGGGCCTGGCCCTGGGATTGGCCGCTTGGTTGCCGCCGAGCTTTCGCAGCCAGGCCACGCTGCTGATTACCCCGGCACAGGTACCCACCACCGTCGTCGGCCCCGCGGCCGGCAGCGATGACACGTTGCTGGAACAAATCACGCAGCAGGTCCTGAGCCAACCGCGCCTGGCGCGGTTGGCCGCGCGGTGGCACGTGTTTGCCGCGGGCACCAGTCCGGAACAGGCTGGCGCGCGGATGCGGCAGGCGGTGCAACTGAACTGGGTGACGGCGCCCGGCGAGCGCCAGGGCAGCGCCCCGGCGGCCTTCACCATCGCCTTCAGCGCCCGCAGCCCGCAGTTGGCGCAGGCGGTGAACCGGCAACTGAGCCAATGGTTCATCCAAACCAACCAGCATGCGCGCCAGGCGCAAGCCGCCGGGGCGGACCACTTCCTGCAATCGGCCTTGGCCGCCAGCCGCGCCCAGTTGCAGCAACGGCAGCAGGCGCTGCAGGCGTTTCGGGCGCAACACCCGGAGCTGGACCCGGCGCAGGCGGCGGCCAGCGCCCAGCAACTGACCCTGCTCGAGGGCCAGCAGAGCAGTGCGCAGCAGGCGCTGGATCAGGACCGGCAGGAACAGCTCTACTTGGGCTCGCTCGAAGCCGAGTACCGCCAACTGCTGGACGTGCCTGCGAAGCGCGGGGCGACGCCGGCTGTGGCTACCGCGCTGGACCAGCGCATCGTCCAGTTGCAGGCGCGCTTGGCCGCGCTCCAGACCCGCTACACCGATCGCTATCCAGAGGTGCAGCGCCTAAAGGCGGAACTGGCCGCGGCGCAACGGCAACGCCGCCGCGGCGTCGCCAGCGCCGCCTCCCCGCAACAGGTGGCGGCAATGACGCCACTGCTGCAATTGCAAAGCCAGGCCCAGGCCAACCGGCTGGCGATCCGCAACGAAAAAAACCATCTGGCCAGCCTCAGCCGGCAGATCGCCACGGCGCAGGCGGCGGCTAACGCCGCTCCGGTGCAGGAACAGCAACTCACCCAACTGGAGCAGCAGGCCCAGCAAGCGCAGGCTGACTACGACCATCTCACCGCGGAACAGCATCAAGCGGGGCTGGCGGTGGCGCTGGAAAACGGCCCCGCTGGAGCCCACTTCCGCTTGTTGGATCCGCCCACCCGCCCGCTCCACCCGGCGTTTCCCAACCCGCTGCTGTTCAGCGGCCTAGGGCTAGCGCTGGGCGCTGCGCTGGGTTTGCTGTTGGCGCTGGCGCGCGAATGGGGCGATGACCGCCTACACGGCGAGCGCGAAGCGCGCGCCTGGTCGCCGGCGCCGGTGCTGGGGGTGATCCCGGCACTGGCGACCCCGGCCGAGCGGCGTCAGGGCCGCCTGCGGACGGCGGGGCAGTGGGTGCTGGCCAGCGCGCTGTTGCTGGTGGTCGTAGCGGGCAACGGCTGGCTGCTCTGGCACCCGTAGGCGCAGACATGTACTGCGAGCACTTCCATCTTCGCCGCCGCCCGTTCGAGCTGAGCCCGGATCCCTATTTTCTTTATCCCACCCCGCGCCACAACGAAGCCCTCGCCAACCTTTATCACGCGGTCAACGGACGCCGTGGCTTCGTGGTGCTGACCGGAGAGGTGGGCACGGGAAAAACGCTGCTGCTGCGCTGCCTGTTCGACCTGTTGGACCGCAAGCAGGTCGCCTTTGCCTATCTGTTCAATCCCCGCCTCACCGCCGATGATTTTCTCCATCACCTGCTCACCGATCTCAATCTTGCCGCCGACCTCAACGGCAAGAGCGCCCGGCTGCGCGTGCTCAATCAGTTTCTTTTGGACCGGCACCGGCGGCAGCTCACCACCGCGCTGGTGGTGGACGAAGCGCAACACCTCAGCCCGGAGGTGCTGGAGGAGATCCGGCTACTGACCAACCTGGAAACCACCTCCCAGAAGCTGTTGCAGATCGTCCTCGCCGGACAGCCCGAACTCGAGGACCTCCTCGACTCCTCCCCATTGCGCCAGCTCAAACAGCGGGTGGCGCTGCGCTGCCGGCTGACCGCCTTGAGCGAGGAAGAAACGGCGGGCTACATCGCGCGCCGCCTGGAGCGGGCCCAGGGTCCGGACGCGGCGAAGACCCTCTTTCCAGATCCCGTTCTGGCGGCGATTTACCGCGCCAGCCGGGGTATTCCGCGGCTGATCAACACGCTCTGCGAGAACGCCTTGGTCACGGCTTACGCCCATCAGTTGTCCGAAGTCTCCGAAAGTATCGTCGCCGAGGTGGTGGAGGACTTTCGCCTGCAAGCGGCCGTCCCAGCACCCACCCACGCCCCATTGCCATCCGCGCAGGAGGAACGGCGGCAACTGTTGACCACCTTGCTACGTCTAGCGCGACAACTCGATACCGATACCGCCGCTCCCGAGTTGGACTGGGAACTGCGCTCGGCAGCCAAGGGAGAACCGGTATGAGCCGCATTTTTGAGGCGCTCCAGCGCGCGGAAGGCCGCCCGGGCGAAAGTCACGCTACCGCCGGCCCTAGCGCCTGGGCTGCCGCGCTCTCCGTCGCCAGCCAGGACCGGGCACCGGAGACGGCTCCCGAGCCGGTCTTCCCCGCCATCACGCCCCGGCCCGCGGCCGCAAGCCGGCTGGTCTGCTGGAACCACTGGGAGGACAACGCGGCGGAGGCGTTCCGCCATCTCGCCGCGAAATTGCTGCACTTGCGCGAACGCTGCCACCCCGAGCGCCGGTTGCAAACCGTGCTCTGCACCAGCAGCCTGCCGCAAGAGGGCAAGAGTCTCGTCGCCGCCAATCTCGCTCTCGCCCTGGCGCGCACCAGCGGGAATCGCACATTAGTGCTGGACGGTGACCTGCGCCAGCCGGCGCAGGCCCAATTGTGGGGCGTGGAAGACAGTGCCGGGCTGGCGGACTGGATTCACCACGCCGACCCCTCGCCGGTCCCGGCTCCCACCGTGCGGCGGCTGGGCGAAACCGCGGCTTATTTGCTGCCTGCCGGCGCCGTTGGGCGCTCCACCCAACCATTGGCATTTCTCGAATCCCCGCGTGCGGCGCAACTGCTGATGATGTTGAGCGGTTGGTTCCCCTGGGTGATTATCGATGCACCACCGCTCTTGCCCGTCGCCGATGCCCACGCCTGGGCACGCATGGCGGATGGCGTTCTGCTGGTCACCCGCGCCGGAATCTCGCGCAAGGCGCAAGTACGAGAAGCGCTGCGCAGCTTGGATAGCCGCAACTTGTTGGGGTTGGTGGTGAATCAAAACCCGCAGTCGGCATTGGCCTATCCGCCGTCCCAGTCCTAGTTTTCGGCAGGAGAGGCATGCGTGGGCCACCGATGGGGGCCGCCCATTCGCGGTCTAGCGGCGCCTTTCGGCGTCATGCTACAAAGCCGTGGCATGGGCTCCCCGCATCGCCATGCCGCCGTTGCTATGCTGCGGTTGTCTCATGCCGGCGTCGCCCGCCGCACGGTGTTGCTGGCGCTGACGGAAACTGGGCTGATTGCGGTTGCGCTCTCCGTGGCGGTGCGGCTGTCAGCCGAGGGCGCCGGTGCGGTGGCGATCGAAGCGGAGCTGTGGTTACCGCTGCTCTGCGCGTTTCTCGGCGTACTCTGCCTCTATTATTGCGATCTCTATGATTCGGCCGCCATGGCCAGCGGCTCCGAAGTTGCGGCACGCTTGCTGCAAGCGCTCGGCCTTCTTTTTCTAATGACGGCAGGATTGAACGGCCTATTTCGTCCCGCCGATTGGACGCACGGACGGGCGCTGGTAGGGGTCCTGTTCGCCGGAGCCATACTCGCCGTCTGGCGCGGAGTGTTTTGGCTGTGGAACCATTCCGACCGCCTGGCGCAGCCGATTCTCTTGTTCGGGGATGGTCGCCTGGCCATGCGCCTGGCAGCGGAAATCCAACGCCGTCCCGAATTGGGACTGCACCTAGTCGGCTGTTTCTCACCCTGTGCTCCGCCCGGCGCCTTGGAGTCCGATGCCGGCCGCCGCCTGCTGCAAATCACTCGCCGCGAGCGCATTGCCCGCATCGTGGTCACCATGGATGAACGCCGCGGCCAATGGCCCGCCGAAGAGTTGCTGCGCCTCAAAAACGAAGGCGTGCGCATTGAAGACGGCAATGAGGCGTATGAGGCCATCACCGGGCGCATCGCCATTGAATCCTTGCGCTATAGCCAAATCCTCTTCTCCCGCGGATTCACCGTCTCCGCAGCCATGCGGTGCTATAAACGGGCGGCCTCTTTGTCGCTCGCGTGCCTAGCCTTATTACTGGCGGCGCCGCTCATGCTGGCCGCCGCCATCGCGATTCGGCTAGACAGCTCCGGACCGGTGATCTACCGCCAGCGGCGCGTCGGGTGGCGCGGACAGCTATTCACGCTGTACAAGTTCCGCTCCATGTACGCGGGCGTTGACGCTAACGGGCAGCACCTGCCCGCCATCCTCAGGGACCCGCGCATTACCCACGTCGGGCGATGGCTGCGCCGCACTCGCTGGGACGAACTGCCGCAGCTATTTAACATTCTGCGCGGCGATATGCATTTCGTCGGCCCTCGCCCCTTCGTACCCGACCAGGAACGGGAACTGGAGGCGCAAATTCCCTTTTACCGTCAACGCTGGGCGGTACGCCCCGGAGCGACCGGTTGGGCCCAGGTCCACCGCGGGTATTGCGCCACGCTGGCGGACAACGAGGAAAAGCTCTCCTACGACCTTTTCTACATCAAGAATATGTCCTTCGGTCTGGACCTCCTGATCCTATTGCAGACCGTCAAAATATTGCTGCTTGGACGCGGTGGGCGCTGAACTTTCCGCCGCGGCCCGGGGACCGCATCACTCCAATGTCCTTCGTCGCCTGCACCTTTTGGTTCTGTCTGGCCTGGCTGACCTACACGTTTGTCCTATACCCACTGGCGCTGTTTCTGCTCTCCGCCGCGCGGCAACTAGCCAGCGATGCCCGCCAAATCCAGCGTGGTGAACGGCGGTGCGCTGCGGCCGAATGGCCCCGCGTGAGCCTCATTTTAGCCGCCCACAATGAAGCCGCCACCCTGCCCGCCAAGCTGGCGAATCTCGCCGCACTCGACTACCCGCACGAGCGCATCGAGTTCATTCTGATCTCCGACGGCTCCGACGACACGACGGCCGAACTGCTGCGCGGGTGGCGCGATCCGCGGGCTCATTGCCTGGTGCTGCCGGCGCGGCGGGGAAAAGCTGCCGCCCTAAACGCCGCCGTGGCCATGGCGCGCTTTCCGGTGTTGTTGTTTTGTGATGCGGCGACCCTGCTGGAACCCAGTGCCGTCTACCAACTGGCGGGCCACTTCGCCGACCCCACGGTAGGTGTCGTTTGCGGCGCCGTCGGGTTCCGTGGCAATGCGGAATCGCGGCAAACGGAGGGGATCTATTGGCGTTATGAGATGGCGTTGCGCTTGATGGAGGCGCGCCTCGGCGCCACCCTGACCCCCAGCGGCGCTTTGTATGCCATGCGCAGCGCCGCGTTTCGCCCGCTGCCACCCGGCGCCCTGCTCGATGATTTGATCCTCCTCTGGTCCGCCCGTCGCCAGGGCTTTCGCGTGGCGCTCGACGCGGCCGCGCGGGGCGAAGATATCGCCGCGCCGTCGGTGCGCGGTGAATTCTCCCGCCGCCTGCGTATCGCCGAAGGCAGCTTCCAAGCCCTGCCCGCCTGCTGGGGAATGCGCATGGGGGCCGCCACCCGTTGGGCATTTATCTCCCACAAGCTCATGCGTTGGCTGGCGCCGTGGCTCGCGTTTGGGTTGGTGATCAGCAGCAGCCTCCTACTGGTCGCGCATCCGGATTACCGCCCCGCCTTCGCATTGGAAATGGCCGTGGTGCTCTGGGCGCTAGCAGGCGCGACCGGCCGGCGTTGGTTGGCGCGCATTCCCGGCGGACTATTGGCGTATTACGGGCTGGCGATGAATCTCGCTTTGGCAATGGGGTTATGCCGTTGGCTGGCGGGACGGATGGGCTGGTCGCGCTTTGGCGTCGCCCATTGGGAAAGAGCGCAATGAGGCCCGCAGGCAGCCGTGCCGAACTCATGGCCTCGGTCCGCCGCCCAGCGCGGTGCTGCACCCTTGGTCCGCTCTTCGTTTTCGTGTTGGTGGATGCGCTGGGCTGGAACCTGTTGCCGCCCGCCGGCTTTCTTCCCGATCTCCTCCCGTATCAGCGCCCGCTGCGGACCATCTTAGGGTTTAGCTCTGGCGCCATCCCGACGCTACTCACCGGTCAACCACCGCAGGTCCATGGCCATTGGAACCTGCTGGCCTATGATCCAACCAACTCCCGCTTTGCATGGCTGCGCCATTTTTCCTCGTTGCCCCGGCCCTGGCTCGGCAACCGCTATGCCCGCCGGCTGGTGCAACTCATCGGTCGGCGGTGCCTGGGCGCGGGCTCCAGTTTTGCCTGCGCCGTGCATCCCCGCTTGCTTCCGTTGCTGAAGTGGACCGAGGAGCGCAATTTCTATGCCCCTGGCGGTTTGGCGCCAGCCACATCCGTATTTGATCAATGGGTACGGCACGATCTGCCGTTTCGCATCTATTCCTACCGCGATGGTTGGCGCCACGTGCCGGACGACGACCTCCTGGGCCGGGCCGAGCGGGATCTGCGACGCGGAGTGGCGCGCGCCTATTTCGTCTATCTGTCGGAACTAGATCATTTTCTCCATCTGCACCGCACCGAGCCGGATGCGGTGCGGTCGCGTCTGAACCACCTTGCGGGGCAACTGCGCCAGCTCTTCACCGTTGCCCGGGAAGCGGACTGCGAAGCGGAATTGAGCGTAGCTTCCGATCACGGCATGGCTGCGGTCACGCGCCAGTTCGACCTGGTGGCCGCGGTCCAGGCGCTCGGGTTCCGGATGCCGGAGGAGTACCTGGCCATCTATGACTCTTCGATGGCGCGATTTTGGTTCTTCAACTCCGCGGCCCGGCGAATGATTACGGCGCGCCTGAACCAGTTGCCCTGCGGCCGTATTCTCACCGCCGACGAACTGGCCAGGGAAGGCGTCTTCTTTGCGGATCAGCGGTTCGGCGAGACCATCTTTCTTCTCCACCCCGGCTGGCTGGCCGCCACGAGCGACTTCCATGGCCGAGGCTGGCGACCGACCGGCATGCATGGCTATCACCCCAACGACGCCGACTCCTCGGCAGTGCTGCTCAGCAGCCACCCGCCACCAGCGTCGCTGACCACCATCGCCGGTCTCCGCGACTGGCTCCAGCGTCCGATCACCGCGCCAGCTGAAGTTGCGCCGCGATGCACCGAGGTGCCATCGTGAGCGCGCGGGAGCTCAACTTCGCCGACCCAGCTCCGTCGCCCGCCGCCGCGGCGTCGCCCCGTCCGCTGCGGGTGGCGCACTTCACGAATGCGCTACACCGGGGCGGCGCCGAACAACACATTCTCGGATTGCTTCGCCATCTTGATCCTACCCATTTCCACCAATGGCTCGTCTGCCCACCGGAATTGGCGGAGCAACTGGCGTCCGACCTGCCCGCCGCGGCCGGTGTCTGGCCCTGCCGCTTGCGCCATCCGCGCCACGCAACGGCGGCGTTCGCGTTCTTCCATTGGCTACGGCACCAAAACGTGGACGTGGTCCACTGCCACTTATTCCATTCCAGCCTCTTCGCCACGCCCGTCGCCCGCCTGGCCCGGGTGCCTGTCGTGGTCGAAACCCCTCACTTGCGCGAGCATTGGCGCCAGGGGTGGAAGGCCCATTACTGCGTGGACCGCTGCGTCAGCCGCTGGGTGAGCGGCTATATTGCCGTCTCCCATGCCAATGCCCAGTACCTTCGCCGCGTCAAAGGCATTGCCCCTAGCAAGATTCGGGTGATCTGCAATGGCGTCAATCTTTCTGACCTAATCCCATCCGGCGGTGGATCCGCCGCCATCGCACTTCGGGCTCGGTTGGGCCTGAGTGGAAATCACGCCCTGCTTCTCGTTCCCGGCCGGCTGGAAGTGCAAAAGGGGCACGCGGTTCTTTTGCGCGCATTGACCCATATCCGCCAGGCCTTTCCCTTGACCCATGCCGCCTTTGCTGGCGAGGGCTCGTGTCGGGCCGAATTGACGAAGCAGGCCGCAATGCTGGGGTTAGGCCAGGCCGTCCACTTCCTCGGATACCAGTCCGACATAGCCGCTTGGCTTTCGGCCGCCGATGTCGTGGTTCTTCCTTCCTGGTTTGAAGGCATGCCTTTAGCGGCGATTGAAGCATTGGCAATGGGCCGCCCGATGGTGGCGACCGCGGTAGACGGCACGGTGGAAGTCGTGGCCCACGAACAAACAGGCTTGCTGGTCCCTCCCGGTGACGCGGTGGCGCTGGGCCAGGCGATCTGCCGCTTGCTCGGGGATCCTCGCCTGGCGTTCCGCCTCGCCACCGCGGGCCAACAGGCAGCGAAGAGTTTTGACATTCGCCTTCAGGCAAACGCCACCGGTGCGCTGTACCAGGAACTCTGGCGCCGGCACGTGGGCGATGTGGTCCGGCGGCGGGAGGAAGAATGAGCGCGGTCACCGCTCCAATCCCGCCAGCGCGCGCCGCCGCACCTGACCGCCGGCTATGCCGCGTGCTCCGCGCGGCCTGCACCGAATTCGCCTTTCGGCATCCCCAACCCGGCTGGCGCGCGCTGGTCCTGACCGGCAGCATCGCCCGCGGCGAAAGCTGTTGGGAACGCGCGGGCAGTGGGTGGTTGCTGGCCGGCGACGCAGACTTGATTGCAGTCGCAGCTTCCCGCAACGCCGCACGGGGTTACGCTGGCGGCCTGCACGAACATCTCGCAGCGGTGCTGGAACAGGCAGGCCTGCATGCCCACGTCAGCCTGGGACTGGCCGACCCCCAGTCCCTGCGCCGATTGCCCGCCAGCATCTTCGCACTGGAGCTGATTACATGCGGGCGGATACTTTGGGGCGAACGCCATATCCTGCGCTTGGCGCCGCGCTGCACCGCCGCCCAGATTCCCCGCGAAGACGCATGGCGCTTGCTGAACAATCGCATCGTCGAATGCCTGGCGGCCGCGGCCGAAGCCAGCCCGCCCAGACGATTAAACCGAGCCTTGGACAAGCTGCGCGCCGCCATGGCCGACTCCTGGCTGCTGTTCACCGGCCGTTACGTCCTCGGCGCTCGTCAACGTTTGAGCCGTCTCGAATCGGCCCTATCCGCCGGCCACGGCGAGCCCCCATGGACGGATACCACATCCCTCCTAGGTTCCCTCCGCCGCGCGACCGCTGGCGGTGGGTTGTCCACGGAACCACCGCCGACGGAAGCAACCCTGCGCGTGACGGCGGCTCAGACGCAAGCGCTATGGACTTGGGAACTCGCCCAACTCGGCGCCGCACGGCTGTCAGATGCGGCCCGCCGGAAGGGCGCCGGGGCCGGGTGCCGCGCTTGGCTCGCGGCGGCCCACGCGGCTCAGAATCCCCGAATCCAACTCCGCTGCCTGTCCCGCGCGATACGCCCAAAGGCCCCTTCGCCCCGCTATTGCGTCTATGCCGCTGCCACCGCGTGTTGGTTCAGCTACCCGCATCTAACCGATGACGCACGCCGCAGCGCGGCGCGGATGCCGTGCCCCCCGCCGACTGGGGCAGGATGGAAGGCCGTCGCCGCCGCGATCGCCGGCAACTAC
>OFHJ01000302.1_pt1 | contig 20306 bp, 13 predicted proteins | sample 1522001 | NCBI WGS metagenome assembly OFHJ01 (sample SAMEA2464838, study PRJEB22497) | soil metagenome | biome: Grassland; feature: Farmland; material: Clay | place: Australia | collected 2013-02-01 | depth 1.2 m | reverse complement strand
GATCAAGCCCTGCGAAGGGGCTTGCGCTTGTTGCCTTTAAGGAATTACTGTTAAACACGTTGGCTGTTCCGCCAGTTAGGTTGTTGAAACCTGTTGCTGAGTCAGCGTATGTGAGTGATGCAGTCTGCCCATCGTATGTTATGGTCACTGTTGCCTGGTTCAGGTTGATTCCTGAGCTGCCAGCGTTTGGTGTAACATATATGGCTATCCAGTGAAGGTTGCCTGCTTCTGGTACGCTTGCATTGCTGTCAAGTCCCCAAACCGAAGCTACTGAAAGTCCGGATGAGACCTGTTCAGTGGTCTGCCCACCTGTGCTTGTCGCTTTCTGCTGCAGTGTTCCAGCTGTGTGTATTAACACAGTTGCTGCTACAGCTGCCACCAGTACCATGGCTATAAAGATAATCAGGGTACCGATTCCTGTTTCAGCCTTATTGGCCTTAAGGCTGAAGGCTCTCTGGAGCTTTTTGGCTCCTCTATATAGTGTTCTATTCATTAGACACCTCAGCCGTTTAATGGCAGAGTTGACTAATATCGGTTTTTTGCATAGAGCTATACCTGTTTTGCTGTAAGAAGATGTGTAAGGAGTTATGTAGGTAAACCCTCGTCACTTGAAATCTGAGCCGGTAATTCGCTGGAAATAACCGTTACGGTGTTTCTCCCTCAGGACGCCGTAGGACTCGGCGTTTACCCTGGCATATTCCCTCAGGGAGGGGTCATTGGTTCTTTTGATCTTTCCCGGAACTCCCGCTATAAGGGAATTCTCGGGTACGGTTGTGTCCTGTGTTACTACGGTGCCTGCTGCCACAACACATCCTGAATTAATGTGCGCACCATTCATGACAATTGCACCCATTCCAATTATTATGTCATTTTCAAGTGTTGCACCATGTACAATAGCATTATGGCCTACTGACACATTCTTGCCAATAACTGCCGGATTATTTACGTCGGTATGTACAGTGACATTGTCCTGGAGATTTGAATTTTCACCCACAACTATTTTATTCAGGTCCCCCCGGAGAACCGTGTGATCAAAAATTGCAACATTATCACTTATTTCCACATCTCCAATAAGAACAGCCGTTTCGGCTATGAAGCAGTTCTTTCCCACTGTAACAGGCATTGTACAGGATTGTTTTGGTGAAATTTAATGTTAAGCCTGGTGGTCAAAGGCACGCTTTGCAAACCCTCTGCATCCAGAAAGTTACGCAAATTAAGGGCTTATCTGGACATGAGGAAAAATTTCGGATAAATTTAAACCAACAAAGTTTATATTTATGCATCAATTTGTCAGACGAATGTATGATACACATCTGTCATTTGGCAGTGTTGTGCATCTAATGTTCAAAGGTGAAAATATTGTCAGTTCCGTACAGAATTACAGTGAGGCTCTCCAAGGAGACAATGGGTCAGCTTGAGGAGCTGGTGGAAAATTTCCAGTACGAGACAGTATCAGACATAGTCAGAAGGGCCATCGATGAATTCATAGAGAGAAACTACAGGAAAGGCCCAACCTCAAAGATAGATCTGGTTCTGCCAAAGAAGATGATTTCTGAACTTGAGTCAGAACTTGATCAGGGATCGGCCATTTCCCTGGATGATCTGATCAGGGTAATCCTAAGGGATTACACACTGAACAAGATTAACAAGGAAATCAGGGAGATTTCCCGGGAAGAAAACGCGAAGTAGTTTCTGCCGCACTTCATTCATTCCCGTAGTGGCAACTCTTCAATAACATCTTTATAAAAGCTGCATAGATTATGGTCTAGATGGTTGTAATCAAGGAGACTCGACCGGTCCTGACCAGTTTGTACGGAAAAGAGTTTATTTCAGAGATCATTGATTTTTCCGGAATCATCGGTTATACCCTGGAAGAAGAGGGCGATGAAATAAAGGTAGAGTTCAATCCTGACAGGCCGGATCTTTTCTCGTTTTCTTCACTTTACAACTCTATTCAGATATATGCCGGAAAAAAATCCTGGGAACCTCTTATCTTTGTCGGCAAGAAACTTGATTTCATAATGGACAAAAGTGTGAGAAAACTCCGACCGTATACTGTCGGTTTCTGCTGCGATGGCCAGGAGATTGGAGGGCACTTCCGGGACCTGATAGATTACCAGGAGCGCATACACTCATCAATCGGAAAAGACCGTTCTAAAGTCTCCATCGGAATACACGACACGACAGGCCTGAAGGGCCCCATTCATTACAGGGCATACAAGTCTGATAAAATCAGCTTCACCACATATGATGGTGAAGTAACAGGCACAGCAGCCCAGATAATGGAGAAACACCCAAAGGGCCAGGAATACTCGCACCTGATTCCTTCAGGCAATGAAGTTCCCATCATTGAGGACAGTATGCGTCACGTGCTGTCCATGCCTCCGGTGATCAACGGGCACACAACTGCAGTGTCTCCAAAATCCAAGTCATTCTTTATTGATGTTACTGGAACTGATAAGAAAGCCCTCAGGGATGCGTTTTTCCTGCTGGCCTATTTCTTCAACGGACTCGGTCATTCTATATCAATTTCAGATTTCACCGACCTTTCGGATGATCTCAGTTTCGACGGGAGAAGTATCAGAGTCAGTTCAGATGTAATCCATGAGCTCATTGGCACGACACTCCCCAAAGAGAAGGTTCAGGATATTCTGGAAAAAATGGGATATGGTTCCACCACCGACGGAAATGACATAGTGGCCAGTGTGCCTGGAAACAGACCCGATGTAATGGGGCCAGCTGATGTGATTGAAGATATAGCAAAGGGATTTGGATATGACAATATCAGGCCGAAACAGCCAACTTTAAACGTGATTGGCAAGGAACTGGAACAGAAACCTTTCATGAACATGGTAAGAGAGATAATGGTCGGGCTCGGTCATCAGGAAATTATGAGCTACGTCGTGACATCCAGCAGATTCTATTTGAAAAGAGACTACAACGGGGCTGTTGCTGTTAAGAACCCAAAAAGCCTCGATTTCAGTGTCATAAGGGATCGGCTGTCCCTGGGCGTGCTGGATTTCCTGAGGATCAACAGAAGACGTAATCTTCCACAGAACATCTTTGAAATTGGAGAAGTGCTTACCGGCGCTATGCAACACACAAACCTGTGTCTCTTGAAATCAAGCTCCAGGTCCGGGTATTCCGACATTAAGCAATCCCTTGATGCCCTGCTGCTTAGACTTGGTGTAGCGGAATTCAAGATCGAGCAAGACAGAGTTGAAACGCTGATAGAAGGGCGTAGCGGCCGCGTAGTTGTACAAGGCAGGGACATAGGCATTATTGGCGAAACCCATCCGGAAACTCTGGACTCATTCGAGTTGAGGAACCCGGTCAGCTATGCGGAGATAAACCTCTCTGAACTCTGGGGTCTGCTAAATAAGAACTCCTGATTCAAATATTTCATCTTCCTGCCGCTTAGAGAGCGAAATTCCCATGTTTGCAAGCATTTCTCTTCGAATTTTCTTATCCGAGAAGTTGTAAGACTGGAGGCTCTTTTCAATAATCTCACTCTTCATCCCTAATGTTTCGGCAACAATTCCAACTGCTTTTGCAAGCCACTTTTTATGCTCAAAACCGGTAATCTCATCTTTCAGGAATTTTGGAATCGCGCTCCTGAAAGGATCCCTATTCTCTGTCCAGAAAGTTTTTGTGGTGGCTATGGAACAGCACGGGAATCCATCAAGCACATCCGTGTAGTCTATAACTCTATCGGGTTTCATTTCCTCCTTTATGATTGTGAAATAAGGTTCCCATATTGCAATAGCCCGGTATTTTTCTTTGAGGAAACGGGAGGAACCATCCACAGGATTGGCAAAGGACTCAATCTCATCCGGTACATCTGAATCGCCCGCCCTCAGGCTTAATGAAATCATGGAGGATACCTCAGTACTCAGCAGAGCATTCTTTTTCCAGTTTCTTTCAAATATTATCCCCGAGCCCCCTGAGGACAGGCCTGAACATATTTTCAAATCTATGGCAAGAAGGGCAGATAGAATCAGGGAATTGGTCGGTGCAAGGGCAAATTCAAGTGCTCCAGATCTGAGATCCTCCAGAACTTCAACAGTGCTGTCATAGAACCTGAAGTTGATTTCTGACCCAGCAGATTCAGCATATTGCATAAGAAAACTCATTACCGGTATGTATTCCGATGATTTCAGAAGGCCCACCCTGAAAACCCCATCCAGTTTTCCTGGGTAAAATTCCAGGAGATAAACAGTGGCACCTATCCCCTTCTGGCTCGCACGCTTAACCATGCCATCCGATACCATTTTGGATATTATTTCAGAACAGTATGACTTTGATATTCCAAGGAAATTCTCGATGTCTTTTTGCTTCAGGCCTTTAGATCGCGACCTGCTGATAAGATCCAGGGTTTTTGCGTAAATGTCTCCGCGTTTTTTCTTTGTCAATGACCTTTCAACAACTCAAATCTGAAAAAACTTCCTCTATACTTAATTAAGCGCAATGAATCATGTTGAAAACTGATTTCACCAATCCCATGGAAAAACATAAAAATTTTAAGCTATCAAAAATATGGAGAACAAATCAGAAATGCACCTTTTGGAAACCGAAAACATAGGAGACATTGTTGGACTGCTCGAGATTCTTGAGGATCTGGGCACCCCGATTGATATTGCTACACTGGACGACTCACTGGATGAGGAAAGAACCACTCTTCTTAATCTGTTGAATGATGCAGAGGCTTTGGGGCTTGTAAATGTACAGGATGGAGATGCATCCCTCACTCCATTTGGAACCAGCTTTCTCAAGGCAGACATCACCGAGAGGAAAATCATTCTCAAGGACATGCTGAGGAAGGTGGAACCCTTTTCATCGCTTATCAAGAAACTAATGGAATCAGAATCTCAGGAAATAGACAGGGAGGAACTGGATGAATTCATTGCTGTCAACTTCCCATCAGAGGACCTGGTGGCAACTTTCAGGCTGATCATAACCTGGGGACGTTACTCCAAGTTACTGGATTACGATTCAGATGAGGAGATCATCGCCTATATCCCCTAATCTGGTTTTTTTCAATTCTGAATGGAATTTTAGCCGATTCTGCTTAGTTTTTTATATTTAGATTATATTGCTGTTTCTCAGGTACGACGACAATGGAATTACAGTTTGAACCCAGATTCAACGTATTATCAAGGATATACAAACATTCAGAAGTCATAATCGTCGGCATACTGGTCGCTTTCTATCTGTTCATCTCAAACTATTACTACTGGTCTGCGACATTTGTGTACGGCGGAGGAATTCCGGCTCTTCCAACCTCTGGTGGAAGCGATCCTTACTACAATTTTGTAGCGATACTGCACATACTCACTCAGCATACTCAACTGGTATTCGATCCAACACTCAACTACCCTCTTGGAACAACAAATCCCAGGAACCCGTTCTTCCACTGGTTTATCGTATTAGTAGCTGAAATACTGTCACCAATTTACGGAGCCCAGCAGGCAGCATTCTTCGCCTTTGAAGAGTTTGACGCTGTTTTCGGGGCCCTGCTCATTATTCCCGTTTACCTCATAACCAGAGAAATTTTCGGAAAGAATACTGCCGGACTGGCTGCCATGCTTTACACCCTGATGCCAAGCAACCTTTCAGCGGGTATCCTGTCGGGTGGAAGGATGCACACCCCGGAACTTATCTTTGCCTTCTTCGCGATTTACTTTTTCGCGAAAGCCATAAAGATGAGCCAAAAGGGTCGCATAATCGACAACCTTCGTGACTTTCGCACTTATCACTTAAAGATCCTCGCTTTCTTCAACTCCAACAGGATTCCGTCCATATATGCCTTGCTGGCGGGGGCATCCCTTGGTGGGCTGATGCTTGCCTGGCAGGGGTACGCTTACATTGAGGCCATTTTGCTTATGTATGTGGCCGTGCAACTCATAGTAAACCTGATTCTAAAGAGGCCGACGGGATATGTCACGTTTTACACAGCATTATTCGTGGGCCTTGGATTCCTTATGGGCGCATATTACTATCAGGCGCTTGGTGAAGGTCCGGGCTGGTATAATGCGGAAGTTGTTGTGGGGGTAGTCATAGTCCTCTTTGGTATGATCATTGGCATAATCGGTCGACGCCCTTGGATACTCATCATACCTCTTCTGATAGTGGCTGTTATTGCAGCACTTGAGGGAATGGCACATCTTAGCCCCGCACTCCTCCAAAGGCTTCTCAGTGGAGAAGGTTACTTCATAAAAACAAGAGTCTATGATACCATAGCCGAAGCGGCAGCACCACAACTAGGTGCTTACATTGGAGGATTTGGTGTTGCCCAGTTCATGCTTGGTATTGTGGGGGTAGCATATGCGGTTTACCTTTATCTTAAGGAGAAAACGGAGGAGCTGCTATTTATCCTGGTCTTCTCACTGGTTTCCATATACATGAGTTTCGCAGCTGCAAGATTCAACATTACTGCAGCACCTGCTTACGCCATACTGGGGGCTGCTGTCCTTGTGTACTTCGGCAAGATTTCAAGGTTACAGGAGGTGAAGAAGAAGAAACCATCCGCTTCTGCTTCTCCAATGAAGGCCATACGAGGAAATATAAAATGGCTGCAGGCAGTTTTTGTTGTACTAATTGCGGTTCTCCTGACAGTGCCTTCTGCCACATTCATGGTGTCAGCATCTGTTCCATATGGAAGCCCGGCACAATCACAGATTGAGCACCAGATCGCGAATTCAATCCCATCGGTGTTCAAGACAAATAATACAACAAATTTTGTTGGAGGACTGAGCAGTGCAATAAGTAACGGGTCAACTCCTCTCAGCAAGTCATTCGCCTGGTTGAGTACACAGGATGCAAATCTTCCAATTCTGGATAAGCCCGCTTATGTTTCCTGGTGGGATTACGGATTCCAGCAGAGATATCAGGGTCAACACCCGACTGTGGCGGACGATTTCCAGCAGGGAATCCAGATTGCCGGGCAGACCCTGCTTGCCCAGAATAATTCACAGATTATTGCACTCTTCATTGGAAGAGTCATACAATCGGATTATGCGAATGGTAATTTCTCTTCCAACGTGTCATCAACGTTGATACAATATCTGGGGTACTCTGAATATCAGAATATACTGAAGGTATCCGGGAATCCAAACGATTTCAAGGACACCGTTCTATCCAACCCCACAATATATGGCCAGTATATTCCTGAAATCAACTCGGCAAATGTTTACTTTGCTTACGTTAAAGGGTCTCTCGCAAGCAATTATCCGGTTTCGACGCTGGTAAACCTTTATCAGGTCCTGATACAGGAAACAGGCAATAACATCAAGTACATCCAGGTTCCGACAGATAACAGCGTTCCGACACTGCTTCCCACTTCGGCGCAGAACACGGGCATCTTCTATGCTCCGGCCTATCTCACTTATTCGCCGTCTTACTACACATCTTCTGGAGGAGTTATCCCCACTGAATACTACAACATCTTCGCCAACACAAACAATGGCACCTATTCACTCCAGAATCTGCCTTCAGGACTCATTCCAACTGCATACAACATTCAGTTCACACCACAATTCTACAACACTTCAATTTACAGATTTACTGTGGGAATGCCTCCTTCTGCAGTGGGACAGTCTTTTGGAATTCCAGGTCTCGATTATGGTTCAACACAATACACTGCAATGCCTGCCTGGAACATGACAAACTTCATGCTGGTCTATGAAAATATTCCTTTCAATCCTTACAAAGATTATCAGGCACACCCAGGCGCGTGGACCACACTTCCATTGCAGCAGGCATACAGTTATCACAAGCAGGGAATAGGCACAGTTGAGCTTCTGCCACCAGTCTCAACCCTCCTGGCAATCTCAGATCCTATTGTGGCTTACTATCCAGGGGCAATCATTCATGGCCAGGTTACAATGCCTGGTGGAGCACCTGTTCCAGGTGTACACGTCACAATATTTGATCAATATGGAGTGCCGCACCAGGTAGTTACAACTAACAGCAATGGTTATTACAATATTACAGGCCTGCCGGGCAACGATACCCTGTATTTCAGTACAGGTCAAATTTCCCCCCAATATCTCGTGGGAACCACTACGCTTGGCAGCAGTAACATCCACATCACGAACAATCAGGCTAACCGTATACCAACTTCTTACAACACTACAACTGGCCTGCCTGACTACTACATAGCGCAGAACCTAGTTCTTAAGACCACATCTGCCTATGGAACTGCAAGCTTCCAGTATCAGCAGAGATACTACAACGACAGCAAAACCATACCTCTTGTCTCAGCCACTCAGATAAAGAGCGGAACAGTGACTTATACAAACTCGATGTACAATCTCTCTTACTCTGCCCCGCTCATTGATGGAAACTATTCATTCTCCAATCTTCCACCTCTGTCTTATGAGGCAAGCGTAACCACAAATGGCCACACCTATTCGGACTTCCAGTACGCAAATGTATCAACCGGGGGGAACCTTATTTACGATCTTGCAGTCCCATTTGACACAATATTTGCAAACCTGTCACTCTATGGGCACCGTCTTCCGGGAGTTTCCGTTTCAGTTTCCTCGAATAATGGATATGTTGCAGGGATAGTGCCATCCAATGTTACAGGAACAGCCAAAATCTGGGTTACTCCTGGCAACTACAGCGTTGTTATAGCCGGTTCCAACATAACATCAACCCCTCAAACAGTAGAAATGCCTTCTTGGGGATTAAACACTACCGTAAACATGACGCCCGTTCTTTCTGCATCAGTATCGATTGCAATAAGTGGTTACAACGGCCCGGCTCAGGTATCTTTATACAAGAATGGCGTAGCTGCAAATGCGATTGATCTCACGCTGAGTAATGGAAGATATACGGGTAAAGTACCCTTTGGGGTCTACACAATATCTGTCATATCCCCAAACGGAGCTTACCTCAAGACAGTAACACTAAATGGTTCTTACCAGTCTAACATAACGCTATCACCCGTGTCCAATTTGACCATATCTTCCCATCTAAGCACCACTTCGCAGTACTCCGGCGAGTATGAGCTACTGAACAATGAGACGCTGTTACAATATCCGTTCACAGCAAACAAAACTGTGACAATACAGGTTCCTGAAGGCTCTTACACTCTTGCCGGGATTGGGGTCTACACCGGAGGTACCTATTCAGGATTTACAAGCATAAACCTGTTCCGTAACTCAGAATACAACCTAACCCTTGGTGGAAGCAACCCGCTTTCAAGCCTTGTTTACGATAGTGGAGTCAACCCTTCATACAATGCTCAATCAGCAATTACAAGTGGCATAGTTTTGCTTAAATCAGGGCCTACAAGCATATTTTATGCACCTGTAAGCTCTCAGGGGCTGTCTCAGCTCTATTATCCGTCCTATGCCTCCGGCATGCTTACTGTAAGCTTCGAAGGTGCATATTACAATACTCAGTCTGTTACCGTGTCCGCACAGCAGGTGTCATTGCCTCTGAAATCAATAATGTCTCAATTCAGCATTCACCTTAGCAAAACGTCTTTCTCATCTGCAACCCAGAGGCTTATGCTGACAAATGATGGTGGCAGCCTCAACTTCACTCTTGCATCGGGAGTCGGGACGGTTCAGGCTCCAATTGGCATTTACTATGCGTCGTTGTACGCTTCCAATTCAGTATTACAGGCAGTGCCCTCATATGTAGTAGTAACCACCCAAAACATTGGGAATTATTATCTTGGGGTAACTGAAACGTCAAATGTTTCGGTGCCTTCCGCACAGGCATTCAAGCTGTTCTACACTAATGGAACTCAAGTAAATGATATCTCGAAGGTGCCAACTGGGACCTACCAGCTTTACGCATTCAATACAAGCATGGGTGTCAATTTGAGTAATATCTATGTCTACAGAAACACAACTATTTCCCCGACCTATGCAGCATACTACTATCTAACCCTATCAAACAGTGCAGGCTACACACTTGGAGATTACACCATAAATTACGGCAGTAACTCAATCAACGTGAGTTCCGGCAGGATTGCATTACCCTCTGGAAGCTATAATATACAGTACAACTACAGGCTTTCCAACTCCACTGGTTCGTTTACCTTCACTGGTTCTGGAACCATAAATCTCAACAGCAACTCAGCACTGAACATAACTGCCTACAGGCATGAGTCCATGGCAACATTATCCGGTTACGCCACCTATTTCAACACTCCTTCCCAGTATACGCATGTCACACTGGTAAACTCGGCAGGTAAGACTATTGCAGCAACAAACACAAACAGTCTTGGATACTATTCGATGCAGACGCCTACGGGTCAGTACACAATTTATGCCACAAACAACGCTAGCCTGTCTGCATACTTTGCTGGAGTTTTGGTTCCGGGCTTTTCGGCAACTTACATGCAGAATATCACCATGACCAGCGCGCATTATGTGTCTGTAAGTGTCAATCTTGGAAGCAGCCTGGTAAACAATGTGGTCAATCTCACTTCAAAGACTGGAAGCTATGCCTTCTACCCTGCGGGAAGCAAACTTCTCATACCGGTTGGAAATTATACATTCGCCTCTTCGGTTTCAAAAACAGAACAGACAAGTACAGGTAGTATTCTTAGCGTCTCTTACTCCAACAGCCTGTACCTCTACATTCATTCAAACGTTACCATCCCACTCACCCTGAACAAGGTCATTGCACACTCATTCAAGGTCAATCTCATAAGTTCGGTGGCTTCAATAAGCCAGGGAGAAAATGTCACTTATCAGTTCAGGCTGTCCAATCTTGGAAACAACAACGAAACTGTTACTTTGTCATCACCAACCAGTTCCTGGAGTGAAACCTACTCACCGTCAACTTTCACCCTGCAGCCAAGCCAGTCGTTCAATGTTACTTTGAATGCCACTATGAATGCAAATCTGGAATATGGTGCTTCATCCATCCCAATTAATGTTGCTTATGGAGGCGGTTCAAGCGTTCTGTCACTTCCTGTCAGGGTAAATGAAAGTGTTAATTACTCCATTGCCCAGAACGGCCTACCTGTTTTCATAGGGAACCGTACCTTGATACCGGTTCTGCTGAACAACACTGGGAACGCACCCGTTACAGTGAACTTTTCACTTAACCAGTCTATGCTCAACCTTAATGGATGGCAGGCTGTAGTTTTGCTGAACAATGCTTCAACAACTTCAGTCGTGATCCCCTATCAGGGCACAGAGCTTGTGTATGTCTCACTTACGGCTTTAGTTTCCAAGCCCGTATACCCGATGACATTCTCACTCAACGCCGTTAGCAATACCACTGCAAACAACACTTTGTCTCAAAGTATTTCAATAACACTTCAATCCCCCCAATATGCCAATGTGGTGCCCTATCCAACAGGACAGGACATAATAGCTAACTACACGGGCTCCCCGGTTCAAAGCCTGCTTATTGGAATAGCCATAATCGCAGTAGCAGTTGTGGCAGGCCTAGCGGTTACTGCTTACAGAGGTAGAAGGAAATGAAAAGAACAGTGATCCTGGCAATAATCTCAATACTCTTTCTCTCTTCAATTGCGTCAGTGGGTGTGTCAAGTGCTTACTCGTATGTTCCACCTTTCTCGCAGGTGATTTCTGCGCCATCCTTCTCATTTGAGGGACAGAATTTCACAGTGTATGCCAATGAAACATTTGGTTTCACAAACTACACACTTACCGCTTACATTGGTGGAGAAAACCTTACAGGGATGTCGCCACAATCGACTATACACACTTTCCATCCAACAAATCCTGATTTCAGCTTCAATGTAACACCACCGTCACTGTCACAGAAACTGTACATAAGAGTTGTAGCTGCTGCCCAATACGGGCCATCAAATGTGACAAGCACATCGACTTACCAGGTCACAATTGTCACACCGGTAGTATTCCACGCTCAGGTGTTGAACAAGGGAGTCTCAACAGTCCATAACCTGACCATAGATTTCTACCTTGACAACTCTCAGTTCCCTGTGGGAAACGTCACAGTTGCAACACTTTCCCCAAATCAGCAGGTGATAGTCAACTTTACCTATCCGTTCGAATCCCTGACTAGGGGCGAGCACACCCTGACGGTTTCAGCACAGTCCTCGCTGATTCAGATAAACGGCAACACGGGAACATCCACTTCGCATTTCTACTACGGCACACCTCCAAATTATAACTGGATCTATTATGTGGCCATCATTGTCATCGCTGTAATGGCTTTCCTGGCATTTTCAGCTGGAAGAAGACCGGCTGCCGGAATGCGGCCGCCAAAGTGGAGAAAGGGGAAGTAAAGTTCTATAATTTATTTTAATTAATTCGCCACAATTGTGGCAAAACAATTCATTTTATCCCACAAGGCTCCTCAACGTTGTGAATTCTCTTTCGTAGGCATATTTCCGCTTGATGTTTTGTATCATCTGTTCGTTTGAGATGATATACCTGTGTTCAACCTGTGCTATACGCGCTGCAGAAAGGGCATTGTCATGAATTTTGTGGGGAAAGCTTGTGTTCTTCTCGTCAACAACCCTCACTGTAAGATTGTACGTCTTCAGGTTCCTGATAATATTATCCCGGTTGGGGGCGTCACCATTGCCTATCTTAATCTCAAGGTCCCTGTACCGGTAAGACCTTATGATTAATGCAACCTCATTGCCAAGCATGTCTATCGAGGCACATTCATAGGCTTCCATGAGAACATTGTCTGCGAACACAGCCAGTCCAGGGTAAGGCCCAGGATCAATACCAATAACCAGGCTGTCGAAAGTATCTTTGAGGAGCAACCTAGAAAGCGACATCCTTAAGGCCTGTCTTGGGTCGTCGGATTTGACCTGATTGGCGAGCACAAATTCATCCCTTGATGAACTCAACACAACTGACACATCCTCCGGGATAGATTCAGAGGACTCCATACTTAAGAACGGTAGATTCCACTCTTTAAGCAGTTTAATGATATCGTGATAGAACTTGAAGTCAGATGTGAAGACTCCTATACGAGCCATCTACTTCATAATTCTCAATCAATTTAAAGCTTTTGCTCAGAATCCATGCCGGGTCGGCCTATCTGCTCCCCTATAAGTCGGTTTGCAGTTTCTACAAACTGCTTCTCCTTTCCTCTGGGGATAACAGCTCCGGCGGCAATATCATGGCCGCCTCCAGATCCTCCAACTTCTTTAGCGCTTTCCCTCATGACAATTGACAGGTTAAGCCCTCTTTGAACCTGCCGTCTGGAACCCCGTGAAGAAACTTTCGTGTCATCAGTGCCTACATTGAAGCCAATAAGAGGCCTGTCCTGTTTCAAGAGGTACAGCATCAGGATTCCGCTTATAGCTCCAGCCATTTCTGATTCCGGAGCATAGAAGTATCTAACATTCTCCTCTTCAAAAATCTCCTTGAAGGCCCTGTAAGTGTATTCTATGAGCTTGGTCTTGAATATTCTCCAGTTGTTCACCATTTCCTCTTTCTGGGTGCTGTCGCCCAGGAAATACATGACTGGAACTGAGTTCATTCCAACCTTGGAGTTTCCGTCCACAATGGTACTGATTTCCTTGGAAGTGAAACCAATGCTGTCGAAACGTATAAGGTCGTTTTCGAGATATTTAATTGCTTCAGAACCGCTGTTCTGGTCGAGAAGCCGGCAAGCCAGGAATTCAACCAGTGTGCGTTTTTCATCGTCAGCGAGATCAAAAATATTTTTTTCCGGATCTATGTTCAGTTCTTCCAGTGTGGATTTCACGTTTTCTGGTTTACCGCTAAGGTCAAAGAAAAACGGGTCTGTAGAATAAGTGATGCCATCTGTCAGATTTGACCCTTCCAGATTGAGTGTGTGGACAGAATCCAGGTTTTTGCCGTAGTGTTCAAGCAGAACCTTATTAAGCCCGGTAAGGCCCCCAATATCCTGCTTGTCTGCGATGACTCCAGACATCAGGAACGGTATAAGATCGGCGTTGGACTCATCCATTGCGAGAGCCATAACGAAACCCATTGTTGATCCGCAGGCTCCCCGTGTTCCATCTATCCCGAACTGTCTCGCATTTATGTTCAGGCCTTTGAAGGAATTTTCCTGAAAGAAATGGTGATCGAGGATCACAACATTTTCCGATTCTTCTATGAAACGTGCCTGATCCGAACCCGCATCCACAATAACGGTGAAGATGTCAGGGTATTCCTGTATCCTCTGCCTGAAACTCTCTCCGTCAAGACTCTTGATAAATCCAAGGTGAAATCTTATTCCAGCTCTTCTCAAAGCATTTGTAAGGATTATGGCTGCGCTCCCTCCATCTCCGTCAAAGTGCGCGAGCACTCTTACAAATTTATTTTCGAGGATGCGCTTTGCACCCTCCTTCAAAAGGTGATAAAATTCTGGGTCTATGACATCTTTCAGCATTTTATTACAGGACTTTTGACAGGTTCCATTCTGGAGTCAGATACCCTGACCGCTTGTAGTATTTGACAAGCCTCAGAATCTTAGCCATTAACAGCGCCTGGCCCCTCTTGTTGCTCATGTCATTCCTGTTTTCGCCCATGTGTTTGGACACATTTCTGTATTTCTTGATGAGGTTCATCAGGTCTTCCGGAACGGGATCCACCACTCCGGCATTCTTCAGTACTGAGCCAATTTTCTTGCCAAGTACCACTTTTGATCCTGGTATTCCATACTGATCCCTCAGTTTTACTCCTATCACGGAATTGCTGTTCCCAGCTGTCTTGAGGTCTACTATCATTTTCTCGACTTCTTCGTTGGAAAACTGGATCCAGTCAGGTTTTTCCTGGCTGTAGATCTTTCTTGATTTTGATCTTCCTCTCTTTCTTGTGTGCATTCGTGCCATTTCGATCGGTACCCTTGAGTTGTCCTTAATCCACAAAGTATTAATTTACTTTTTTATCGTTTCGAAAAAAATACTCAGATAAGTCCAAAGTTGCGTTCATACTGGGCGATTATTTCCATCGCCACCGTCCATATGGTAAGTTCTTCATCGAAGATTGAATATGATTTCCCCAGGCCGTATACATCTGTTCTGAAGTCACCTTCCGAAAATCCACCTATCATTATGGACTGTTCCTCATTATTGTCTGTGAAGAAACCTGTCACGCTGACCCTTTCACCCTTCGGTGAGAGGATCTTCAGGTTGTCTGAACCGGAAAGTTTCAGGAGATCAGCCACGTTTCCCCGGGCAATCCTTAGGAGAGTCTTCTCCCCAGCCTTGATCTCTTCTTTTTCAAACAGGTCCTCCATAAGCCCCACAAACCTGTTGTATGACTTTGGCAAACGGATTTCCGGTGATATCTCTATTATCCGGTCGTCACGTGTATGTATCCAGACCCGGAGCTTGCCAGTCTTGTTCAGCATGCTCTCCATGGCCATTGTGAGGAAGTGATATATTATGTCCGGCCTCCCTCTTCTGTTAGATTCACCCGGGTAGAATCTTTCTATCGCGGTATGCATGTAATTGGAATCGAGGATTATTTTCTGCGGAGCCTTCTTTCTCTTCTTTCCGTGCAATCTTATGGAATAGTCATCGAGCATATCCTCCGGGATCAGTTCTAGTTCAGCGTCAACAAGAAGAATTGTAAGCACTTTCCCTAATCAATTCCAACAATTAAAATGGTATTCATCCATTGTCTTTTGGAATATTCCGGAGACCATTAGATGTTCAAGTTATCCAGAGGTTTGGTTGAAGTATACACAGGAAACGGCAAAGGCAAGACTACGGCGGCTTTCGGCCTGGCTTTCAGGGCGGCAGGATGGGGGCTGAGAGTGTACATACTCCAGTTCATGAAACTTGGCACTTATGGGGAAAACAGGGCCTCAAAAAAGTTCCCTGAAAATCTCAGGGTAAACTATGTGGGCATGCCATACTTCATTGCATGGGAAGAGGACATACCCCTCGAGGACAGAAAGAAGGTCAAAAATGTTGTCTTGTGCCCGAAAGGAGAGCCTCCCAGTGAATACCGGGAGAAAGTACAGGACGCCTTCAGGGAAATGAAGGAGGAAGTCGGGAAAGGGAGCTGGGACATAGTGATAATGGATGAGGTCAACGTAGCCATTTACTACAATCTTCTCGCACTTAAAGATCTCACGGGTTTCTTGGACGGGCGTGCCGGAAATGTTGAAGTTATCCTCACCGGAAGAAAAATGCCAGAAGAGGTCCTGGAAAGGGCAAACCTCATTACTGAAATGCAGGAGATCAAGCATCCCTATTCCGAGGGCGTTCCAGCAAGAAGAGGAGTCGATTTCTAGGAATACCAAAACGATTTAGAATCATCAAACTGTTAGGTAGTTACTTGTCAGATACACCTAATTTAATGAAGGATACAATTGTTGTAGCCAATCCGGGGACTGGCAAAACAAAAGAGATTGTGGATCAGGTGCTTACGCTTCTTCAGGCTGGCGTCAGGGGCGAGGACATTGTTTGTGTCACATTCACCAATAAGGCTGCCGATGAGATGAAGAACCGGATCGTGAAGGAAATATCTCTGTTTCCTGAGCTGTCTGATCAGGCACTGAGGCTTGATGTTGCCACAATTCACGGCTATGCGATGTCCTATCTTGAGTCTGAAGGAATGAAGGCTGAGATAATCTCGAACACAGTTCTCAGATACATTGTCTACAGGAAACTTCTTGATCTGGGGACCTTCAATTACGGCCCGGATTACCTCATAGGTACAATTGTTCCAAAATTTGAAAATGCAATACGGTACCTCAAGAGTTTTGGCATCATGCCCCATGATATAGATGTGGGGACAGTCACCGGCATAGTCAGAAAGAAGGTTGCCGAAGGCAGGTCTGCCGGACTTTCTGGCAAGGCAGTAGATGTTCTTGTAAGGGATTTCGTTGCAATATTTTCAGAGTACGAGAAGTTCAAGAACTCCACCTCCTCCATGGATTTTAACGACCTGCTCAGAATATTCCTGAAAGAAGCCCCGGTCTCAGAAAAAAAGTACGTTCTAGTGGACGAATTTCAGGATCTCAACAGGATGCAGGTGGACATAGTTGGAAGACTTGCTGAGAACCGGTTCTTCGTGGGAGACAGGAAACAGTCCATTTTTGGGTTCCAGGGAGGGAGCCTGAGCTCCTTCAGCAGGTACCTAAACGACTCAAACTTTAGAATAAGGGGAAAGAACATCAACTTCCGCAGCACCAACAACATACTTGATTTTGCAACCGGTTATTTCCTGTCATATTCAAAGGATGACTATTCAAGGGAGGAAGTAAGGAACCTGAAAAATCCCGGCAAGGGAGCGGGTGACAGGGTGAGCCTTATGCCCTCTCCGGATCCACAGCTGGATGCGGTGTCAAAGCTCCGCGAGCTCATCAGCAGGCCTGAGAACGAAGGCAAGGACTTTGCAATAATTGCAAGGACGAATTCTCAGGTGGAAAAGATTGTCAGGCACCTGGACTCCACGGGTATAAGTTACACGAGCACTATCAGAAACAGGGTCAACCAGTCACAGATTGGTGACATTCTGTCGTATATTTCCGGACTGGTCAGTGAGGATGCCAGGGTCATGGGCCGGGCACTGATGACACCGTTTTCAGGGCTTTCCCTTAAGGAAGCATTAGATGCAAATCGCGTCCTGCCCCAAACCGGTGATCACGGCATTGTTCTGCCTGAACAGTTCCTCGAATTAAGGAAGCTCAAGTTTGGCACTGCAATGATCGATCAGGCATTTGAAAGAATCATACTGCCCATTGCAACATCCATCGGTGAAGACTATCTCACTTCGGCGGTGGCCATACTGGATTCTGCCCATGAGTATCTTTCAACCTTTTCTGACTACACCCTTGAAGGTTTCCTGAATTACATGTCACTTTCCACTGAACCTGCAGAGGATGACCTGCGGAAGTCACACGTGAACATACTCACGGTACACAAGGCAAAAGGTCTCGAGTTCGACACGGTGATATATGTTCCTACAGATCCACGAAACAGCCTGGAATATTTTGATTTCCTTACATACGCAGTGATTTCCTCTGTAACCGGAATAGACGTTGAACGGGATCTGGCGGAAGAACCGCTTCGAATAGACTTCGTAGCGCTGACAAGGGCGAAGGAAAACCTGATTGTGGTTGCCAATGAACGTGTTCTTTCAAGGTTTGAACTTGAAAACAAATTCTACGGGATCATAGAAACTCCGGCCGAACCTGTACAATCAAGGGGAGCGAGATATAATGAGCCGTATATGCTGTTTGTAAATGGGAGATACAATGAGGCAGAGAAACTCCTGAAAAGTTCCGGAAAATGGCTTGAAAATGCCATTTCAGATTATTTTACAGGGATATCAAGACTTTCCTACTCGACCCTCAATTCACTGTCAAACCCCTATGAATTCCTGAGGACAAAAATACTGAAGGTCAGGGACACCTCTTCCTTTGCCGAAGCTGGCGTGAATTTTCACGACATTGCCCAGAAATTTGTTGAAGGCAGGATAAAAGTTGCCGAAGTCCCCGAAGATCTGGCTCTGGATTTCAGGAATCTCAACAAGTCATTTGCTCTTCTCTCCCAGAATTATGTGATACCACCAGCAAACAGTGAATACAGGGTTGACCTCCCGCTTTCAAGCCTGTTCCCGGACAGGGGGGCACCGGATGATATCACCATAGAAGGCCACATTGACGCTGTTTTCACTGGAAAAGAGAACGAAGGCCAGTACCTCATAGCAGACTACAAGACATCCAGGAAGATCAGCAGCGAGCACTGGCACCAGGTCTGGCTTTACACCAGGATGTTCCAGAAGAAGTTCGGAATAAAGCCTGATAATATCAGCGGAAGCGTGATATATGTCAGCCTGAGGGAGTCTGTGGAAACAGGTGAAAAGGATTTCAGTGTCCAGGTGAGGGAATACGGGAAGATAAAGACGGACGTTGTGGAAAAAAGGATTTCAGAGATTCTGCTCTACATGGAACAACCCGAAGCCTTTGTTGAAAAAATCCTCTCCCGTACCCCGTCAGGTGAATTTGAGGAAAGGCTGAGGGAGATACTCGAGAATGCAATTTAAGCTAAACCCGGTTGGCCTGTTCTCACTGCAAAGCTTCCTGAACTGAAGCCACCGGCTGGTTGATCCTTCTTTCCGGGAAAGTGAAGTAACTGCGCAGAACATGGCTTGTCCTGAGCATGTGGCCTGCCAGCGTGATCGCCACAACAACAAGGGTGCCGGTGATGAATAGAAGGATGGCTGCTCCAAGGTATGTGACCAGAGTCATGCACGCTGTGAGCAGGACCAGTCTTCCAGCCAGTGACAGAAGGTTCATGGACCCATTAAACCTGCCCATCTCGTTCTTCGGCACAGATTTCATGAGAATGGTATTTCTCGTTATCCTGATGCCTGGGTTTCCAAGGCCATGAAGCATCTGGAAAATGAGAAACGGAACTGCAAAGGGAATTAAAGGCATGAGGAGGCTTCCTGAGAAGAAAATGATTGCAAAAAGGTAGATCGACCTCATGTAGCCGAATTTTTCCATAATAATGGGGACCACTGCACCCGCTGCCATGGCCACAAGAGCATATACGCTTTCTGAGTACGCAAGCCATGGGGCATTTGCATTCAAGACCGTTGCAATGAAAACCGGCTTGAGGAAGTTGCCGGCTATTACTGCCATGAAGGGAAAATTCAGGAGAAATATGAAAAGCACAGGTTTCAGGTTATCTTTCAAGTACCTGAGGGAATCAAGATAATCGGAATTCCTCCTTCCGGCTATCCGATCACGGTTTCCTCTGAATTCCTCATTCAGCCTGCTTAAAATCAGGAGGCTGATAAACTGAAGTCCAATGGATGCCTGGAATACTGTTGAGAAACCAGAGCCCAGAAGGAAAAAACCTGAGAGAATAGCTCCTGTTAGAACAGGTAATTGCGATGTGATCTCGGCTATGCCGTTGAATCTCCCGTATATCCCTTCTCTGACAATGTCCTGTATCAGGGCGGTATAAACCTGGTACGTGAACGAATAATACAACTGGATGATGATGAACAGCAGAAAGTCCAGGAGTATGCCTTCATTTAGGACAGGACCCGCCACAAATACAAGCAAGAGCATGGAAGCAAGGCTCAGGAAAATGTTCATGGCCTGAATATTCCTTCTGGGATACCTGTCAACCAGGGTAGAGAAATATGGCTGAATGGCAAATTCAAGGATAATCGGGATGGTTATGGATAACCCTAAAAGATAATATGCCGAGCTGTCTGCGAGCGTGAAAAGGATGAGAATCTCCAGTGGAACAAGGGAAATGAGACTGGAAAACCTTGAGAGTACAAGGAGCCCGTACCGGTTCATATCCTGCACCTTCCGAGTTCCACTGCACAATTCAGGAGCCGGGGAAAATAAGCAAGAGGGGCTAGCCCGGTGGCATACTT
>OFHJ01000300.1_pt1 | contig 20380 bp, 19 predicted proteins | sample 1522001 | NCBI WGS metagenome assembly OFHJ01 (sample SAMEA2464838, study PRJEB22497) | soil metagenome | biome: Grassland; feature: Farmland; material: Clay | place: Australia | collected 2013-02-01 | depth 1.2 m | reverse complement strand
CGTCAACGAGATCCGTGCGCGGGACGCCAGCGGTGCCTATCGCGTGATCTATTTGGCTACACGTCCCGAAGCGGTTTATGTGCTGCATTGCTTTCAGAAGAAAACCGAGAAAACCAGTCAGCACGATATTGATTTGGCCCAAAAGCGATTCAAAGCCATACCGAAACCTGCGAGGAAATAAGTCATGAAAAAGCGCACTCAGAATGAACATGGGCCGCGCCACATCACTCCCGTGGGCCGCAGCGTGTTCTACGATCTCGGCTTCGATGAGGCCGAAGCGCGTGTGCTCGAGATGCGCGCGGAGCTGATGGCGGCGCTGCGTGAGCACATCGGGAGAAAAGGCTGGACGCAAAGCGAGGCAGCAAAAGAACTCGGCACCACGCAGCCGCGGGTGTCGGCGCTGATGAAGGGCGCATGGCGGGATTTCAGCGCGGATATGCTGCTGGTGCTAGCGGGACGTGTGGGATTGCGGCCGACGTTGAAGTTGGCGGCGTAACGATAGACTCGTTTAATCGTTTACTCGCCCAGAAACGGGCGGCCGAAGTGTTCGGATGCCAGGGGCTACGGTGGCGAAGCTCCGCAGCATTTCTTGTACTTCCGGCCTGATCCGCACGGGCACGGATCGTTCCGGCGCACTTTGGCCCTCGGCGAGGTATCAGCCTCCTCGGGCCCCACAAACCGCGTGCCGATGGTCTTGATTGTTGCGTACCGCCTCGCAAAACGGGCTCTGTAGTGAGGGTGTCGCTGTCGAAATGCTGCCCAGAGCTGCTCGAGGCGGGCTTGACCGCGCTTGCTCGGCTCGAGTTTCGCTACCGCGGCCGTGGCAGAGAATGACACGACGATGCCCCCGGGGTGTGCGGCGCCACGTGGAGATCGGGCCTCGAAGTCGATCACGACCTTGCCGCAGGTGCATTCGGGAACGGGACAGTACAGTTCATGGGTCTCGTAGACGCGGTGGCCGAGGTCGTAGAGGTCTCGGCGCACGCCCGCACAGAGCTCGTCCCAGGCGAGGAGATCCCCGCGCTTCCAGCCTCGCGGCACGACTTTCCGCGCGTTCAGCACCCGTTGCTCCGGATCGGGACGTCCCTTCCCTAGGTGCCAGAGGCGTCCTATCTCATCGAGCAGCTCGCCGTCGATCCGTCTCGCTATCGGGCCGAGCCGAGGATGGTCGTGGACATCGATCTCGTCACGGCCATTGAACCAACTGACTCTTGCGGTGTCGATGTCAAGAAGGAAATGATCCACGTCGATCAGCTTCGCGCCGACTTCCCTCTGAGTCTCGCCTGCCGCCAGCGCGTTGCGAACAGCGGTGCTTTGCGCGTGCAGCGCTTCGCGCCCCGCATCGGTCGCCACCACGAACGCGGACCGACAGTCACATCGCGGCTGCGCACATGTGCGTATCCAGAGCCAGGTGGGACGCTCTCCCCCGAGCTCCACGACGCGCTCGTTCGAGGGCAGTCGTACCGTATCGTCGCTGAAGAACATGACGTGACTCCCCTGCGCGAGAACCTCGATAAATTGTCCAACATCCGCCGCAGGCGGATCAGTTCCGAGTGCGTCGCGGCGGCGTTACCGGGTGCGACCAGTCGGTGTCGCTCTGCGAACCGGCGCAGGATATCGTACGCCTCCAGCATGAGCTGCGCGCGGGGAATATTCAGGCCCAATATACCTCGGCAACTGCGTGCAACGCGCTCATCCAGCCCGGTGGAAACCAGATAATCCAGCAGATTCGTACGATTCGGGCGCCGCGTGGAATTGGGCAACTTTAAATCGCGATCCTCGCATATTGACTCGAGCAACCGGTTGAGACCGCGAAAGCCGATGCCGGACGAAAATGGCTCAATCCGGATCTCTCAATGACATTTGGCGCTCCTACGCAGGGCAGCCTTGGCACAGGGAAGTGCCAAGGAGCGCGCCGGGAAGGGCGCGCATGAGGGATGAGGTCGCGCAGAGCGATGACTGTCGGCTTGCGAGGAGGCGAGATCGCCTCGAACCGCGAGCCCAAGCTGGAGGCTCAGGTTGATTAGCTAAGGCATGGGTCTCACTCACCCTGTTGATACCACTCGACAGTGTGAGGAGGAGACCCATGAGCAACCTGAAGTTGCTGAGGAAAATCTTACGACTGAAGGGCATGAAGGTCACGCGCTTTGAATTCAAGGACTACGGCCGGGAGCTGCATCTGACCGTGAAGCCCCACAAGAACGGCTGCCGCTGCCCCCAGTGCGGCCGGCGGGGTCGCATCGTCACTGCGGGCGGGCCGCCGCGTTCCTGGCAGGACATCGCCGTGCTCGGCCTGCGGGTGATCCTCTGGTATGCGCCGAAGGAGATCGAGTGCCCGAGCCACGGACGCGCCCAGGAGGAGATCCCCTGGGCCGCCCAGTATTCGCGTATCACCTATCGGAGCGAGTGGCGTATCTGCCGACTCTGCCAGAGCATGACGCAGAAGGCGGCCGCGGAGCTGCTGTGCATGCCCGCCTCGACGCTCTCGGATGTGCTGCACCGGATCATCACCCGGGTGCGCAGCGAGCATGCTGTGCGCGGACTGAAAAGCCTCGGGGTCGACGAGATCTCTTATAAAAAACGGCACCGCTATGCCACCCTGGTCTACGACCTCGACCGCGCCTGCGTGGTATGGGTCGGTGAGGGAAAGGGCCGCGAGACCATCGATCGGTTCTTCACCGAGGTTTTGAGCCCCGGCCAGAAGCAGCGCATCCTCTGGGCCAGCAGCGACATGAGTCGCGCCTACACGGAGGCCATCAAGGCGCACTGCCCGAACGCCACCCTCGTCATCGATCGCTTCCACCTGGTCAAGGCGCTCAATGAAGCGGTGGACGAGGTGCGCAAGGAGCAGTGGCGTCAGCTCGGTCCCGAGCAGCGCCAATCCGTCAAGGGCCTGCGCTGGCTCCTCGGCATGGGCTCGGCCACGCGCACCAAGGCGCACACCCGCGCGCTCAACCGTCTGGCCCGCGCCAACCGTCGCATCTACCGAGCGTGGGTTCTGAAGGATGAGTTCGAGCAGTTCTGGAGCTACAGCTATCTCGCCAGCGCCGAGGCCTTCCTCAAGCGCTGGATGACCGCCGCCTTGAGAAGCCGACTGCCTTCGCTGCGAGCCTTCGTCGGCACCTTGCGGCATCACTACGACAACGTCATCACCTTCATCGAACGCTCCCTTACCAACGCGGCCGCTGAAGGTATCAACCGTATCGTGAAGATCGCCAAAAACCGTGCTTCTGATTTTCGCGGTCTGCACAACTTCGCCGATATGATCTACCTCATCGTCGGCGATCTGGATATTCCTGAGCACATTCCTTCCACTTTGAAGACACTCTGACATCAAGCTGATACCTTATGAAACCGATCGTATCCTTCCGTGTTGGTCATTGGCAAACCCGGATATAGCCAAAATATTCCACGATCACCTGAGTGGGTACGTATTCCAGGTGAACGCGGTCGTCTCGTTCGATGGGCTGCGTGAGGTCTTTTACAAATTCCTGGAAAAAGAGCGCTTCGTGACGGTTCCATTCTTGTCTGTCCGGGATTCTGGCGAAGAAGCCGGGCGCTTCGGGGATGCGCGTCAAGTCGAGTACGCGCAGGGGCCGCAGCGTCTGGAACGTGCCGATGCTGTAATTGCCCACCTCCTTGCAGGTCTCAGCAAGCGCCGTCTTTCGGTCCATTGCGCAATAGAACATGACAATGCCCGGCGGACTCATCCGATTGGAGACAAAGGCCGTTTCCCGTTTGGGTGGCCCAAGCTCACCGGGCAGCGTATAGGGTGCGCCGGAACGCTGGAAGCGCACGCGATACAACACTGCCTCGGTATTCAGATCGACAAACAGGTCGAGCCGCCGAGCGGCATCGCCGATTGCGTTGAGAAAATCTCGCGGGTTTGCGCGCTCAGGACTCAAGGCCAGCTCCTTCTCCGGAAGATGGCTGTCGATGAAGAAGCGGGTGTGGTACTTCACCACGCTCGTGAATTCGTCCCAATCGAAGCGCAGCCGATTGAGGGGGCTTTCGCCATACGGATTTCTACGGCACGAGTCGGTGTGCTCAAGGCTCGAGCACATCGCCCAGAACAAGGACTCGTCACCGTCGCGCGGGAATTCGATTCCGATCTGCTCCCGCAGGAGATCGGGTGTGTCCCAATATGAGGCACCCAGCCATCCGCCTTCGCGGCCTTCCCAGGCGAGGCAGTTTGCGGCCAGATCGTACTGTTCGTGGATGCAAGCGTCGACGTGAGCCATCAGCTCGTCGAATCGAGAGACTACGACATCGTCGCCTTCGGCACCACAAAACGAGCACGCAGAAAAGCCCCTCTTCTGATTCGCTTCGATAAATGAACGAAGATCCGGGTCGTCGAAGCACTCCGTGCAAACGCAGGCGTCGGAGTCTGGCGTGTCGTGCATGAGAGTTCTGGCAAGCGCTTCCGTTAGAGCAGCCCCTTGTATATGCAGAGAAAGCTTTCGGCTTCGTCCGCACTCAACACCCGGATCGGCGCTGGAAGCTCGTCCACCTCAAGGTACGCACGGTTCTGTCCGAGCCCAAGCGCCCGAGCGCCCTCGCGAGTGCCCGCGTGTAGGTAGACAAACCTGGGAGTAAGGTTGAGGTAGGCTCCGATGCGCAGCGCGGTATCATAGATGTAGAGCTCACCCAGACCAAAGATGGGCCGCAGTAGATTATCCATCAGAGCGTGGAGTTCGTGAAACGCCTTGCATGCATTCAGTCTGGAATTCGCCGCGGTCAGTACCGTTTCGGCCTGCGGTCGAGCCGCGCGCAGAATCCGGAACTGATGATCAAAGCAGTGGCCGTCTTCGTCGGTCGCCGTGGCGGCGTGATAGACAACGGATTCGAACGAGGGTCTCGTACGAAAGAACTCGAGTTCCTCTTCGATCCCGCGCACGTGTTCCCTCCGGAATTCGGCAACAAGCGAGGCGAGACTCCGCTTACCGCCTGAGGATTTCGGTTGGCACGACGGGCGCCGGCGGGGACGGCACATATTCATAGTCCGCACGCCGACCGGGCGCCCGGCGACGAGAACGAAGTGAAGCCGGAAGAATGCATCGATACACCGAGTCATTGGGATCTTCTGCACCGATGGTATCCGATGCTACGGCAACACGCTCTCACGCGTCCTCGTTTGTATACTACGTACGATCGTGGCAGCACCAGTGCCTGGATCAAGTCGGTCAATCGCGTCGGCTTGCCACTCAGCAAGCGCGGTCCGCAGCCAATTGGCTCTCCCAGCTACTTGAGGAGAGCACGGGCAAGCGGTTCCCAATGAGGGGAGTAGTCCTATTCCCCGGCTGGTTCGTGGAGCCGATGAGCACGGCTTGGCGCAGGTCGCCGGAGAAACCTTGGGTGCTCGAACCCAAAGGCCTTCTGGCATTCATCGAAGGGGAACCGGAGCGGATATCCGAGACCGACCTCAGACTTGCGGCTTTTCACCTCTCCCGATACGTGAGGACGAGCAGGGGGATTGGGGGGCGGTAGCGCGATCCGGCGCCGGTCGGACCCGGCCGGCCGTCAGAGGGGGGCGGTCCTTCGGCGGCGCCCCGGCTCACCTGGATTTCAAGGGTGGCGTGCACGGGGGCGGGTTGCCTTTCTGAATAAACGTAGCTACAATAAATAGGATGCGGATCACCTTTGACCGTGGCAAACGGGAGCGGACCTTGCGTGAGCGGGGACTTGACTTCCGCCAGGCCAAAGATGTCTTCGACGGTCCTCACCTGACCAGCCCGGATAGTCGGCGGGACTACGGTGAACTGCGATTCATCAGCGCCGGTAGGCTGAGTGGTCGGATCGTCATCATCGTTTGGACGCCGCGCGGCAAGGCGCGGCGAATCATTTCCATGAGGAAAGCCAATGACCGTGAAATCAAAAGGCTCGCGCCGTACTTGGCGTGACCCCGACGATGCGCCGGAGATCACCGACAAGTGGGTCGCCGAAGCCGATCTTTACCATGGCAAGAAGCTTGTGCGCCGTGGCCGGCCCGCGGGATCCGGTCAAAAGGCCCAAACCACGCTTCGGATATCGAAAGACGTACTGGAGTTTTTTCGCTCCACCGGACCCGGGTGGCAGACTCGCATGGACAATGCGCTCAAGCGGTATGTCGCATTACAGCGGCGATGAAGTCATGAGAGTTCATTGCCCCGGGGAGACGACTCCAATCGCCAGTGCTCTTAGGCTGTTCGTCCCCGGATGGACGAGAATGCGTTCTACAGCGCGATGGACTGGATTCTCGAGCGTTAGGAGCACGTTGCGCAGAAGCTCATCGTGCACTCCGTGAGGGGAAGTTAGAATCGCGGTTGTGCCGAGAATGTGACGCGCTCAGATTGGGTGTGCCGTAATTGTGCCTGGATGAGCCTGGGAACGGGGCTGGAAAGCGCTGCAAGTGGTTGATTCATAAGCCCATAGACCCTCGTATTGCCTCACGTAATTTTGTTACCGGCTGCGTCATCAAGGGTGTTACCGGATGCCTCTCGCCTGTTGTGTCTCGCGCACCTTGCAAAGTGCAAAGCGCAATGTCACTCCGCCGCCGCAAGCGACTGGGTCTGCCAGTGCGGTGAGCGTCATCTTGGTATCCACGGACCTGTCCCAGGGTGATCGGAGGGACACGGTGCGCGTGGAGCCCGCGGTAGCAATTCATGTGAGGCAACGACCCGAACCAGTAACATTTTGAGTGACGCAATGCGAGGGCATAGAACCCCTGATCAGTGATTTGTAAACCGTTGGTCGGGAGTTGCCGATCCGAGGACTGGAGTCCGCGGGTCCCAGCGAGAGAACACTGTGGGTATTTCTGGTGGTACCGAAAATCGCGGCAACCAGAAATATCGGTGTGATCAAGGAGTTGCGATGCGGTTCGAATCCCTCTCTCCCGCCAAAAGTTCCTTTGAAAATCAATATACTGCAGAGTTTTCTGCGTCAATTTGCATCGTACGGATGACGCGGTGGCTGTCATGCGATCTCAGGCCATGTCATCCAGGATCGTATCCTCTCGAGTGCGCGCCGAGAGGCTTCATTGAGGAATGTGATTCGGCGTCAGTGCGAGAAGAAATTCCTCGCACGGAATACACAACACATCGTCGCGTTTGATTCGGTCCTTGCCTCGATAGAGCAGGTGCCGCTGACTTTGAGGATAGTCCTCGCCGAAGCTTCTGAGTGCGCGCAGATCCTCGGGACGCACTCTCGTCGAATTCTTGACCTCAATCGCATGGATGCCGCTGGGTCCATAGATGACGAAATCGACTTCCGCTTGTGAGCGCGTCTGCCAATAGTAGAGCTCGTGCTGATCGCTTGAATAGGCGCACCATGCCCGCAAGTGCTGTGCCACTAGGCCCTCCAACGCAGCGCCGTCGATTTCCGCTACAGCGTCGAGCGGCCCGCTCGGGCGATTAGCGCGGAACACCCCCGTGTCGAAGTAATAGAACTTCGGATGAGACGCGAGTTCGCGCTTTGCGCGCCGGGTGAAGACATTGAGGCGAAATCCCAACAATAAGTCTTCGAGAACTTCGAGATAACCTTCGGCAGTCTTTCTGTTCACGTGGCAGTCGCGCGCTACGGATGCGAGGTTTAAGACCGAGCCATGCGAGTAGCTCATGGCTTCGAGGAAGCGAGCAAAAGAGCCGATATTGCGGACCAGTCCCTCCATCTGGACTTCCTCACGCAAGTAAAGACCGTTATAGGCACGCAGAAGCGCATCGGGATCATGCGCGGCCCAGATGACCGGTAGCATTCCGTGTTGCAAAGCAGAGTTCAGCGTGAAGTCGCGGCCGAGCTCGGCAGCCATGTACGGGTGTAAGTGCTTTTCTGCTGCGCGACCGCCGAGCAGATTGACCCCTCCGCGGCGTAACTTACGGGCGCTCGATCCGGTCAGGACGAACTGGTGCCCTGTCTTTTTCTCGATCAGAAGGTGGACGACCTCAAGTAGCTCCGGCAGCTTCTGAATTTCGTCGATGAAGATCTGCTTGGCGTGCGGATTGGCGTCTACCAGTTCACGCAATCGTTCCGGCCGGGCAGACAGCTGGCGTAACGTATCCGGATCGAGCAGATCAATCCGCAGGGCATTTGGAAATTCATGGTTGCACCACAGCGTTTTGCCCGTCCCGCGCGGACCCAGGAGAAAGAAATGATCTCGACCGGCGGAGAGAAATCGAGGCGTAAATTCCATAATGCGACGCAATATGGCATTATAGATGCCGTTTTGCAATTCAGAGTTCGGTGCTCGCCCTCCCCAATTCCCGCTTTGCACCGTCGAGGGGACCTGTGTGGGTATGGAATTTCGGAAGGAGGGAATTCCTATTTGCAGTCAATCGGTTATAAGACGCCGTGAATCCCTCTCTCTCCGCCAATAATTTCCATATAAAACAATATCTTAGGAAGTTATCGGCCGCGAAATGTGCTCAATCTTCGGGCTATTCAGTCTCAAGGAGTCTCATGGCGTGTCAGATCAGCTCGCGCAGTCTCTGACACGCGCGCGTATCGCAGCCGCGGATCACCCTGTCTCGCACACTCGCAATTCGATTCCATGGCGAATTCTCGCTGCGCCGGACATCTCAATGCCTTGATCCGAAGCTGGCCCAATCGCGCGAATGGATCGCAGCTCGTCACTGTGCGACGAGGCATTCAATAGCGGGTGGCTCGCACGACTCTGTCGACTGGCTGGATTTCGCCGCCGCTCCATCCGGACTCCGGCCGATCGAGCTTCCGTTCGGGCTCAATTCGTATTGGCGAGAGACGACAACTCGGCCATTCCGAATATCGACGATGTCAATCGAGCCTTCGGGGAAGCGACCGCTGCAACGCATGATCGCAAGCAGCCTCTCGCTGCGGTCGAACGCAGTTGCCTTCACTTCGCGAGTGTCTGCTTCGAGTGGGTGCAGCGCCAAGCCGAACGGGGACCATTCCGCCACGCAAATTGAACGCTCTCGGCAGGCTGGCAGGCCAGCAGAGCTCTTGAGTTGCATCACCACAGCAGCCAATGCTCCCGTTGGCGATGGCCCGATGCGAAAATTCATGACGCGGGTTCGCTGGGCACTTTCGGGCCATGCGGTAGCCAATACCGCGTTCCCTTGAGTTGCCCCGTGCGCCGCAGGGCGCCCAGCTCAACCAAGTGTCCAAGGTCCCGCCGCGCCGTGGCCGCTGGCGCACCCGTGAGGGCCATGTACTTGCTAGCCGAGAGACCGCCGACGAACCCATCCACGCCGGCGCGCATCAGCCGCGAGAGCGCTTTTTCCTGACGCTGATTGAGGTGGCCACGCAGGCGATCCCACAGCCGCGTGTTCGCCAACAGGAAGTCCAGGCCCTCGAGCGTGTGTGCCTGCGCTGCCATTACGAGATCCGCGAACCAATCGAGCCAGGGATCAACGTCCAGCGTCTTGTTGGCCGCTTCGAGCTGCGCGTAGTACTCCTTGCGGCGGCGGTGGATCAGAAGCGATAGCGCGGTCAGGCTCGGTTGTCCGGCGCCCTGCGCCAGCACCTTCTCCGCGATGGCCCTGCCAATTCGGCCATTGCCATCCTCGAACGGATGGATCGATTCGAAGTACAGGTGCGCGAGCCCGGCACGTGCCAAAGATGGCAGAGGGTTTTCGCCAGCAGGGCCCGTGTCGTTGAACCAGCGACAGAATCGCGCCATCTCCGCCGCAACGATGGAGGAGGGCGGCGCCTCGAAGTGGACCTTGGGCCGGTCGAGCCTCCCGGACACGACTTGCATCGGCTCCGGGTGCCGGCGGTAACCGCCGACGGTGCGGAGCTGCGTACTTCCCTGCATCAGCCATTGGTGCCATCGAAACAGTGTCGAGTCATCCAGCGGATCACCCCAGCGCCGGTAGAGGTCGGAGAGCATCTCGGAGACCCCCTGCTCCGCAGGCGCAGCGCGGGGGCCGTCGCCCTGCAGGCCGAATTGCCGACGGAGAGATGATTGCACGCTGTCGCGATCGAGGATTTCCCCTTCGATCTCGGAGGTCTTCAGGGCTTCGGTGCTGATCAGTTCGATGACCAACGGCAGTCGCTCGTCATCCGGCACATGGCGAACGGTCCCGATCACGACCCCGCATTGGCGCAGGAACACGGCCTCCCGGTCCGCCAGCGAGTTCGGGCGGTAGCGGAAATTCGGCCACTCCAGGTTCTGCCAGTTCCAGCGCATGAGCGATAATATAGCCCTTTATCGCTCAATAATGGGTTATTAGTGAGCTATAAATGCGGAATTTAGCGATATTCAAGTGTCGTTCTGGCTCAGGGCAGCTCACTCATTTATTGGTACCTGACGGTGGTACCAAAGTTCGTAAGCCAAGAAAAAGCTAATGAATTTAGCGACCTATGAATCGACGTGGATGTCTCTCTCTCCGCCAGATCAAGCACTTGCGTCGATTCGGTCAAGAGCAGTTCAGTTGCTCGTACGAAGACCGAAGCGAAATCCGCTGTTGGTTTCACTCAATCTCCCTGGTGCTTGACGCGAAGCTTGCAGGCATCCTGCCGCCCTCTGAGCCTCGATCGCCATACAGAATCTCGGTTCCTAGAGCGAAATCAAGCAATGTCTTACACCCTACGCATAGGGTACGTCGCAGGGCGGCCGCCGCGCCGGCCTTTACGGCGGTGGCACTTGGCCGACTACCAGGAATTACTATAAAATAGTAATTAATCGGAGGCCCAGATGAGCAAGACCACCAGTATCAATCTCGGCGATCACTTCGAGAGCTTTATCGACCAGCAACTCTCCAGCGGGCGCTACGGGTCCGCGAGCGAGGTGATCCGCGCCAGTCTGCGCCTTCTCGAGGAGCGCGAGCACAAAATAGAGGGCCTTCGAAAGGCCTTGCTCGACGGCGAGCGCAGCAGTGACGTCGGTGAATTGGATCTGCGCAAGATCAAGTCGAAGGCCCGGCGCGGCGCCCAATCCGGCTCGTGATGCGTACGATCCATGTCCATGGATCAGCTGAGAGTGACCTTATCGACATCTGGCGATACTCTTTCGAGCAGTGGGGCGAGCTCCAGGCGGACAAGTACCTCGAGGAGTTGGACAGCGGCATCAGGAAGCTTGCGGATACTCCCGAGATTGGGATGAAGCGCGACTACGTGCGTGACGGATACCGCGTGTTGTTCGTAGGCAGTCACGCTGTCTACTACACGGTGATGCCTGATACTGTTCATATCATCCGAGTTTTGCACGGGAGCATGGATCCGGACCGGCATCTGGAATAGAGAAATCCCTGCGACCGTTCGTTCGCTCGACTTGCCACTCGAGCGCTATGACAGCTTGAGGTCAGGGCATGGCAAGCGAGTGCTTTCGACCCTTCAGTGACACTTGATTCTCTCCATTGTGGTCATCCGGGATCGAAGGAGCGGACATTCTGACGGCTGGTTTCGAGCGCAGCCGTGAGTTTCGCAGCGCGCTGCGGCCGCGCTACAAGCGCCTGACGGGCTCTGCGAGCGCACTGATTGCAGGGGCGTACCTGGCCGGGGTGAACACCCGGCGCGTGCGCCTGGCGCCGGGTGCAGGGGGACTTCGAGAGCTGGAACCGCCGCCGCCTCGAGGGCGAGCCGATCGTGCGGCTGATCCTCGACGGCACCGTGGTGCACGTGCGCCTCGATGGGCAGAGCACGGCGCTGTCGATCCTGGTGGCCCTGGGGGTGCGAGCCGATGGGCAGAAGGTGCTGCTCGGCTTGCGAGCGTTGGCCGGAGAGAGCGAGGCGGCCTGGCGCGATCTGCTGCAGGACCTCGAATCTCGCGGCCTGAGCCGGCCTGAGCGGGTGATCACCGACGGCGGCAAGGGCCTGGATGCGGCGCTGGCGGGGATGTGGCCGAGTACAGCGGTGCAACGCTGTACGGTGCACAAGTTGCGCAACCTCATCGCCCACGCACCGAAGAAGCTGCACGAAGAGCTCACCGCCGAGTACAGCGCGATGATCTACGCTGACACTGCCGCTCTGGTGCTCGCCCGCCGACAGGCGTTCCTGCGCAAGGTCGATGGCTGGCAGACTCTTCACGTTAAACAAAACACGCGTGACATCTCAGCATAACACTGTTAGAACTTGACATGTCCGGAGACGAACCATCAATTTCTACCAAATTCCGGACACGGCCCAGATCAGCTCGCGCAGTCTCTGATGCGCCGGTTCCGCCCTGTGCCGTTGAGGACATTTGCGCGGGTATCGAAATTTGGCGGTAGAGAATTGCCCTTTGCAATCAGAGGAGAGGTGCCTTCAACAGCCCCTAATGTTGCGGGAGCAGGGCGATCATGAGCCCGCCGATCCGCCCGTTACCGTCGGGATACGGATGGATCGTTTCGAACTGCACGTGCAGAAGGCCCGTTCGCGCCAGTGTCGGCAGGCTATCCTTGTCATGGATGTATTTTTCGAGCGCGCCGAGGAGCTGAGGCAGCTCATCAGGCGGAGGCGGAACATAAGCGCCATTGGCTGGCCGGCTTCCACCAATCCAATTTTGGCTGCGGCGCGGTGAATGCCGGGCCGAGGTTGCAGAAGCGCTGTCTGCAACAGTGCGTCGCGCGGTCAGGGCAGGACTCCAAGCTTCACGGACGCTGCTGTTCCCGATGGGTGGCGAGAAACAGCGCGGCCTGCTCGTAAACTCCTCGCATCAGGTCGAGTACCTGACGGGCTACGGCCGTCTGCTCGTCCCAGTGGGCTACCGATGGAATCATGCGAAAGAGCGCCTCGCGCCGTAACGCCGCATATTTCTCGGTGACCTCCACGCCTCTGTTGGTGGCGCGATAAGCGGCGCCTTTGCCGTTTTCGGGCCGGCAGCGCTCGATCAACATCAGATTGAGCAGCTTGCGGATCGCATAGGTGATGTTGGCCAGATCGTCACGGTTGAGGAGCCTCGCCACCTCGAGCGCCGATTTGGGCCGATCTTTCAACCGGATGACGTGCAAGGCGGCGTTCTCGGTACTGGTCAGCCGCTCATGCGCGACCGTTGCAAGGCACTCGACCTGCCAGCGGTCAAACGCCGCGAACACGCGGTACAGCGAAAACTCGAGCTCGGTGGCGGCTATTTCACGGGGCGTGGCGGCCAGGTGCCAGCGGGCATCGGGCGTGGCGGAGTCGGCGGTCGGAGTGGACGGGGGCTTGGGCATAGGCTTTGTGCGCTGGGTCGTCACCGTTGACCTTCTCATCATGAGGGATGAAAGTAGACATAAAATACATGATGGAATAGCCTATAAGCTACCAGGTAAATTCTCATAATAGCCCTTCGGGCAATCGGGAAAAGGGGCGGCAATGGGCAAGCGGCAGTCACCCATCCTCGGCGGGAACCGGCTCAAGCTCGGATTTTTCGCGAGCAATTGCTCGAGCGGCATGGCGGTCACCAAGGCGCCGGAACGCTGGGTCAACTCCTGGGACAACAATCTGGCGCTGGCCAGGCTCGCGGATGAGGCGGGTATCGAGTTCCTGCTGCCGATCGCGCGCTGGATCGGCTATGGCGGGGAGACCGATTTTCACGGCAGCGTGCTCGAGACCATCACGTGGGCGACGGGTCTGCTGGCGCACACGAAGCGGATCAACGTATTCGCCACGGTCCACACGGCATTCATCCACCCGGTCGTCGCGGCCAAGCAACTGGCCACGGCCGACCAAATCGGCCGGGGACGCCTGGGCCTGAACATCGTAGCGGGATGGAACAAGCCCGAATACGACGCGTTCGGCGTGCAGCTGCCGGAGCAGCATTCCGCGCGTTATGCGCTGGCGCAGGAGTGGTTCGATGCCGTCAGGAAGCTATGGACGCATGCCGAGCCATTCGACTGGCAGGGCGAGTTCTTCCATATGAAGGGGGTGTACGGTCTGCCTCAGCCCTACGAGGGCATCCCGCCGGTCATGAACGCGGCCGGATCGAGCGAGGGACGCGAGTTTGCGGTGCGCAATGCCGACTTCCTGTTCGCGATTTCCGTGGATTTGGAGAAATCGAAATCGGAGGTCGCCGACATCAAGGCCAAGGCCGCGAAACTCGGCCGCGACACGGGCATGTTCACCCTGTGTCACGTGGTGTGCCGGCCTACCTGCAAGGAGGCACAAGAGTATTACCGCTATTACGCCGAGGAGCATGCCGATTGGGCCGCTGTCGACAATCTGATGCGTCTGCAGGGCCTGCACGCGCAGTCATTCCCGCCCGAGGCGTTGCGCACCATGCGCGGGCGATTCGCCGGCGGACACGGAACGTATCCGCTGGTGGGAGACCCGGAAACCATCGCCGATGAAATGACGCGGATCGTCGAGGCGGGCTTCGCCGGCACCACGTTGAGCTTCGTCGACTACGTGAAGGAGTTCCCTTACTTCCGCGACGAGGTGCTTCCGCGCCTGGAGAGGCGCGGGCTGCGAAACGCCATGCCTCGCTGAGGGCATCCGCCCCGGGCCGCACGCCGCAGGGCCCGACCTGTGCCAGTTCCCCCGTGTGAGCAGATTTCAGGCGTCATGATAAATCTAAATGCTTGACCTCTAAATAATTCTGGCTTAATTTATTTCTGTAATCTGCTCGCCGCATCGCAAATAAAGATGAAGAGCATTCCTGTCAGATTGCGATACCTTGGAGCTGGCTCACCGTGATGCGCCGCGGGACGGGGCATTCCCGCGGGCGGCGACGGGTGATCCGTGGATTGGCCTGGACGGTGGCCCTGGCATGCGGCCGGGTCCGGCGCGCGGCAGCCGGAGTCACGAAACTCGGTGAGCCCAATTCCGGGTTGCGCTTTTTCTCGCAGCGCGAAGCGGCGCGGCTCGATGCGCTTGGCAATGCGTTGGTGCCCGGCGCCCGGGCGGCCGGGCTCTCACACTTCATCGATCGTTACGTGAGCGTTGCGCCGGCGAACAGTCTGCTGATGGTGCGTTACCTGGACATCGCGCCACCTTACGGCGATTTTTATCGCGAAGGACTGCGGCGCATCGAGTCCTACACCGACGCCGGTGAAGCGATTCGCAAGCTCGCCGGGGCCGATCCGCTGTTTCATTTCGTGCTGCGATCGGACGCCATCGACGTCACCTACGGCACGATGTCGGGATTCGCCGCGCTCGGTGTGCCGTACTTGCCCCATATTGCCCCCACGGTGCCCTGGTGAGCGCCGTGCGCCCCAGCCGGCATCGGTCGTTGCCGGCGGTCGACGATATTCCAGAAGAGTGCGATGTCGCCATCGTGGGCGCGGGGGCGGCGGGTTGCCTGGCGGCGGCCAAGCTGGCCCAGGCCGGGCGCTCGGTGATCGTCCTGGAGTCCGGACCCGCCTGGAAGACATCGGATCTGATCAGCTCGCAGCTGTACAGCCGGCGGTTGCGCGGACCGTACGTGACGACGACCGGGGCTCAGCCGATTGGCATCGGATTCAATTCGGGTCGGGGATTCGGCGGCGCGGCGCTGCATCATTACGCTGTGTGGCCGAGATTGCATGTCGTCGATTTCAAGCTGCACTCGCTCTTTGGGGATGGCCTCGACTGGCCCTTCGAATACAACGAGCTGCGCCCGTTCTACGACCAGATCCAGGCGGAGGTGGGGATCTCGGGCGATGATCGCGCCGAGGTCTGGCGACCGCCATCGGACCCCTATCCCATGGGACCGCTGACCGTGCTCCAGCAGGGGACGATCGTCGGCCGCGGGTTCGAGCGCCTGGGCCTGCGTACCGCACCGGTGCCGGTGGCGATCAATTCCCGGCCGTACCGGGGGCGCCGCTCATGTCTCTATGACGGCTGGTGCGATGCAGGCTGTCCGATCGGCGCGTTGGCAAATCCGCTCGTCACCTACAAGCCGCAGGCCGAACGGGCCGGGGCGCGGTTCTTCGCCGGCGTCAGGGTCGAGCGCATCCTGTGCGATCGCAAGGACCGCGTGAGCGGCATACGGTACGTGAGGCCACCGGCTCGGGGCGGGCAGCTTCGCGCCAAGCTGGTGCTCGGTGCAGGCTCACCGCTCGGCAATTCCGAATTGCTGCTACGTTCCACGGGCGAGCACCACGCGGGGGGTCTCGGCAACCAGAGCGGGCTCGTGGGCCGCTACATGATGACTCATGCGGCGGTGGTGGCGTATGGCATGTTCGACGAAGAGACCGCGCCCCACCTCGGTATCAGCGGCGGCCAGCTGATCAGCCAGGACGATTACCGCAGGGGTGAGGAGGCCGGCTACCAGTGGCTCATCGCCCCGGCCATGAAACCCAACGACATTCTCGGCGTGGGTGATTCGCAGCCGGGTATCACGGGTGCCCGGCTGACCACCTTCATGCACCAAGGCGTGCACCATCTCGCGAACATGCTGTCGATGGCCGAAGCGATACCCGTCGCGACGAACCGCCTGACGCTGAAGGCGGGCCGCCCGATGGTCACGCATGCCTTTGCCGGCAAGACCCTGCTCGCCGTCGAGCGTGTGCGTCGGCAGGGACTGGCCGTCATGCGGGCCGCCGGCGCCAAGCAGGTCTGGAGCGGACCCCTGGCCTCCGCCCACATCATGGGCGGAACGGTCATGGGCACCGATCCCGCTCACTCCGTGACCGACCCATTCGGTCGGGTTCACGGCCTCGAGAATCTCTACTTGATCGGCGCCAGCGTCTTTCCGACCGGTGGCGCTGTGAATCCGACGTTCACGTTGCATGCCACGACCTTGCGCACGGTGTCGCACATCGTCGGAGTCGGGCACGCATCTGGCGCGGCACGTCAGGCGTAAAGCGCGGCCTCCGGGCCTGGCCGCTTTCCGGCGTGCGCGAGATCGCACTTGGGGGGCATTAGAAACCGACAGGGGCGAAGATTAAATGAAAAATATCCTATTTCTCCGTCCGATGACGCTGGCGGCGACGCTGTGTGGATTCGTGTGCGCCGGGAGCACGCTCGCCGTCGCGGCTCCGGCGGCCGGCACAAAGGCCGGCATTTCCACACTCCAGGAGGTCGTTGTTACCGCGCAAAAGCGACGCCAGAATGCCCAGGACGTGGGCATCGACATCAACGTCTTCACGGGCGTGCAGCTGCGCCAGTTGGGAATTCAGCATGCCACGGACCTCGGCTACGCGACTCCGGGGGTGTACATCGCCGGATCGATCGCCGGCCAGAGTTCGCAGTTTACGATTCGCGGTGTCTCGCAGAACGATTTCAACGACATCAGTGAGCCGCCCATCGCGACGTATCTCGACGGCGCGTACATCGGCGAGTCCGTCGGGCAGACGATGGCCGTGTTCGACACGCAGCGCGTCGAAGTCCTCAAGGGCCCCCAGGGAACGCTGTTCGGCAGGAATGCGACGGGCGGTGTGGTCAGATACATTTCAAACCAGCCGAAGCTGAATCAGACCGAGGGGTACGTCAAGGCGAGCTATGGACAGTACGACTCGCCACTGACGGCCCAGGAGTATCGCGAGGATGCCGCCATCAACGTGCCCATCGGGCACAAGATGGCGATCAGGCTGGCCGGCATGTCGACGGTGCGCAACAATTACATCAAGAACCTCTACCCCGAGTACGCGCCGCCCGTCGGGAGCTTCGGCGGCGGCAGTCCCGGGCCGGGCGCCGGCAGCGACCTGGGTCAGAGAAACGACTACGGTGCGCGAGCCATTCTGCTGTATAAGCCGAGCGATGCGCTTTCGATGTCACTGGAACTCAATGCGGTCCACACCATCGAGGGCCCGGGTCCGTACACGCAGAAGGCCACGATTGGCGTGTTCAATACCAACGGACGGCTGACGAACGTCCTCGATGCGGCCCCGAACGAGACCCGCGCATCGATCGGACCGGGCGGCGTGAATTACGGCGCCGATCCCGGAAACATCGGCGTGTTCACCCCGCTTACGCGCCCCACCCCCGGCGGAGACTTCTTCGGGTACGTCGCGCCCCCGCCCTCCACGTTCACTCAATCGACCGACTTTGCCTTCTCCCACATGAACTCCACCGGGGCATTCAGCCTCACCGGCCACGTCAAGTGGGATATCAACCAGAACCTGCAGCTCACCTCGGTGAGCAATTTCACCCGGTTCTACAACTTGCTGTTCATCGACGTCGATGCGGGGCCCGGAAATCAGCTGTCGAATTATCAGCAGGACCACACTCGCCAGTTCTCGGAGGAGCTGCGGCTGGCGGGCCAAAGCGCCATCGGCCATTGGGTCACCGGCATCTACTATTTGCGAATGGTGAACGCCAGTGTCGACGGCCTGGGAGTGCCGGCGGCATCCCTCGATATTTCGGCGCTGGCGAACATGACGACGAACAGTTATTCACTGTTCGGCCAGACGGATTTGAAGCTCAGTGGACCGTGGTCCCTGATCCTGGGCGCCCGGCTCGTCAATGAGCGCAAGTCCTACGCGCTCGCGCAGGCGCTGTTCGTGTCCACCAATCCCCGGGTGGTCGACCCGGGCACACCCATCGCGCTGTTCGGGCCGCCGCCGAGCTTCACGCCGTATCACGGCGCGATGAACAGCTGGCTCTGGGCGGGCAAGGCGCAGCTCGACTATCACCCTTCGAAGAATCTGCTCTACTACCTCGGGCTCAGCCGCGGGGTCAAGGCGGGCGCATTCAACGCGCCACTGCCGGCCGGCCAGGGCGCCGTGCCGGACTATCTCGTTCCGGCTTCGGCGATTCGATACTCGCCGGAAGCCCTGTGGGATTACGAGGGGGGATGGAAGTGGACGACGCTTCAGGACAGGCTGCAATTTGACGGCAGCGTCTTCTATTATGACTACAGGAACTACCAGGCCTTCCTGTTCACGGGGGTCAGCGGCGCGGTGATCAACCGGAATGCGAGCAATGTCGGCGCAGAAGTGCAGATCCAGGCTCGTCCGGTCTCCAGCGTCGAGCTGGGCGTTGGCGTGTCCGGCTTTCATTTCGTCGTGAGGCATGTTCCCTTCGGCTTCGGAGCAAACGCGATCACCCGCAACGTCCAACCGACATATGCTCCGCCCGTGCAGGCCAATCTCTGGGGGCGGTACACCCTGCCGTGGCAGCTGCACGGCGGCAGCCTTGCAGTCAACGCCATGGTGAATTACACGGACAGCTTCTACTACAACCTGCGCGACTTCTCGGCCGATCAATTCCCCTCGTCCACGAGCCTGGATCTGGGGCTGGGCTGGGTTTCGGGGGATGGCAATTGGGATGTCCGGCTGGACGTGAAAAACGCGACCAATACGCTGATTCCGGTCATGGGATATGACCTCGCCACCCTGTGCGGATGCAACGAGATTTCGTATCAACCGCCTCGCTTCATCGGCGTGAGCGTGCGACGCGGGTTCTGAGGGCCGATGACATCGGCGCGGCCGACCCGCGCGCGGAGTCGAGGATCGGGCGTCTTGCGGTCCTGGGGCGGCGGCATCGCCGCTCAGGACCGCATCGACCGTCGCTCCCAGGCCGGATCGGCCCGCAACCGCCGTCAGTGGGCGGCGGCGGCGTGGAACGCGACGGCGTAGGAGCCCGGTTTCGTCGGATCGGGAACGACCTTCGTCCCGCTGGACAATCTCAGCACCCGGCGGTGCCCGCGCAGTGTCCGGCCGGAGAGCGCCGTAGGTGCCGCGACCGTGAGCGAGCTGAATTTCGAATTGATCAGCGCATCCCCAGGTGAAACGGTAATCCTTCCCCAAGGGGCGCTCACCATGAGGCTGTGGTAAATGGAACCGTAGCGGCCCAGTCGATCCAGGTCGGTGGGATTGAAGCTGAGGTTGAACTGCTTCAATGGCAGCCGGAGCGTCCTTCCGGAGACGAGCTCGGCGCGCAGCGCGGCGTCGTGGGCCGCCTGCCGCGCGGCACGCGCCTATCGTCAGGCGATCCGCCCCTCGACCGTGGCGCCGGAGCACGAGCGCATCGGAGAGCGCCTTCTTTCGGGCAACGCCCGCCGACGTCAGGGCGCCGCGCACGATGAAGCCGAGTTTCGGCTGAACTCGATGAAAGGACTCGTGCATGAGGTTGACCGAGTGCTGGTCCGAGGTGCCGTCGGGAGGCCAGGTGACCGGCGCAAAGCGGATACCTTCGTATTCAGACGGTGCATTGGCGATCGGCTCGCTGCGCGCGAGCGTCAACCGATAGTGGGCGCCGCTGCGCTTGGCTTCCGGCACCGGCACGTTCGTGATCGCAGCGCCCGTATGCGGGTCGGCGAGCATGAGCGGGCCGCAAAGGGAGGTGCCCCACAGGCGTTCCCCGTCGGCGCTGCACAGCGCGTGTGCGTGCGCGAATATGACACTCGCCGCCGCGACCGGGATGGGCCTTACGGTCGCGGCGTTTGCGACGGGAAGCGCAGTGAGAAATGATGCGAGGGCGACGGATTTGTTGATCAACAGCTTTCGATCCGGCACGACCGTCTCCGCAAAGTGTCTGGTGCGCATCGGCATATTGACGTCCGAAACCAGGTCTCCGTCCGTCATCTGGCGCACACGCTTCCCGGAAACCCGCCGAAGGTTTAAGAGTTGATAGGCCGCCCCCGTTGTCTCTGGGTTGTAGAGTTGCCAAC
>OFHJ01000298.1_pt1 | contig 20413 bp, 18 predicted proteins | sample 1522001 | NCBI WGS metagenome assembly OFHJ01 (sample SAMEA2464838, study PRJEB22497) | soil metagenome | biome: Grassland; feature: Farmland; material: Clay | place: Australia | collected 2013-02-01 | depth 1.2 m | reverse complement strand
CCGCGGCGGGGGGGGGGGCGCCGCGCGGTGGGGTGTGATTTTGTGCTGTTTCGGCTGGGGTGTGCATCTCCCCCTCAACAAAAAAGAGGGGTTTGATTGGGGGGCGGGGGGGGGGGGGGGAGAAGGCCCTCCCCGGGGGCCGGGCCGGAGCCGGTCGGGGCGGCGGGGTTTACCGCCGGGCCTCAATGCCGAATAGTCGCCGCTGCCGGCCGCGTCCACGTCGCTCGGGATGGGCACGGACGGTGGTCGAACAAGCCGAATCAACGGGGGATGGCGATGTTCTCTCTTCAAGGAAAGGTGGCGTTGGTGACCGGCGGCTCGCGCGGCGTCGGCTTTGCGATGGCAAAAGCGCTGGCCAAAGCCGGCGCCGAGGTGATCGTGAACGGCCGTGCGGCCGATCGCGCCGAGGCGAGCGCGGCGGAGATCGCGGCAGTGGGCGGCAAGGTGACGGCCTTACCCTTCGACGTCACCGACGAGCCGGCGGTGAAGGCGGCGGTCGCCGACATCACCGGCCGCCACGGTCGGCTCGACATCCTGGTCAACAACGCCGGCCGCGCCTGGTCGGCGCCGCTCAACAGCTTTACCACCGAGGACTTTACCAAGGTCGTCGACATCAACCTGACGGCGCTGTTCGTTCTCGCGCGCGAGGCGGCGCGGCCGATGGCGACGCAAGGCTTCGGCCGCATCATCAATATCGCCTCGATCATCGGCATCATCGCCCGGCCGTCGACGCCGGCCTATGCCGCCTCGAAACAGGCGGTGCAGGGGCTGACCCGGGCGCTCGCGGTCGAGCTTGGGCCGAAGGGGGTTACTGTGAACGCCATCGCGCCGGGCTATTTCCCGACCGATCTCAATCGCGCGCTGCAGAAGGACGAGGCGTTTTCGAGCTGGATCGCGACGCGCACCCCGGTCGGGCGCTGGGGCCGGCTCGAGGAGCTCGGGCCAGCGGTGGTGTTTCTCGCGTCCGAGGGCGCGAGCTATGTCACGGGCCACACGCTCGTGATCGACGGCGGTTTGACCGTCAGCCTCTAACGGTCTCGGTGCCGCCGCCGGCCGATGTGAAGCGGGCGGGCGAAAGTGCGGCGGCCGCGACTCCAAGAGCGGCGAGATCGGCGGGGATGTTGCGTCCGAGGGCCAGCGCCGCGGCCGTGCGGCCCATGGCGGATGAGGTCTGGATGCCATAGCCGCCTTGGCCGGCGAGCCAGAAGAAGCCCGCGAGCGCGGGATCGAAGCCGACCACCGGCGTGCGATCGGCGACGAAAGAGCGCAGTCCGGCCCATTTCCGCTCGACTCGCGGCACCGTCAACGTCGTCGCCCGCTCGATGCGATCAATGCAGATCGCAATGTCAATGTCCTCGGGCTGCACGTCGCAGGGTGCGATCGGCGTCTCGTCGGCGGGCGTCGCCAGGATGCGTCCGACCTCCGGCTTGAAATAGAAAGTCTCCTCAGCGTCGATCACCTGTGGCCAGTCGGCGATGGCAAGATCGGGTGGCGGCGCGAAAATGACCACCGTCCGCCGCTTCGGCACCAAACCGACGGGCAGGGCACCGCACCGGGCGGCGAAGGTCTCGGCCCAGGCGCCGGCGGCATCGACCAGAACCGGCGCCGCGAAGCCGCCGGCTGGCGTCTCCACATGCCAGAGATCGCCGCGGCGCTCCGCCCGCAAGCCTTCGGCGGCGGTGACGATAGCGCCGCCGAGCCGGCGCAGGCCGCGCAGGAAGCCTTGATGCACGGCATGGACGTCGATGTCCATGGCATCGGGCTCGAGCACGCCGAGCGCGGCCTGATCGGGGCGGATCACCGGCACGCGGGCAAGAATCTCCCGCTGATCGAGAAGCCGGATCGAGGGTACCAGCTTGCGGCAATCGTCGAACACCCGCATGAGCTTCTCGCGCTGGTCGGCGCGGCCGATGATCAAGGTGCCGCGCGGCTTCAACAGCGGCTGGTCGCTGAAGCTCGCCGGCGGATGCAGCAGGAAATCCCGGCTGCCGGTGGTGAGCGCGCGGATCGTCGCGTTGCCGTAGGTCTCGGAATAGATCGCGGCCGAGCGTCCGGTCGAATGATAACCGGGCTGGCTTTCGCGCTCGATCACCACCACTCGGGCCTCGGCTGCGAGCTCATAGGCGGCTGAGGCGCCGGCGATGCCGCTGCCGACGACGACAAAATCGGCTCTGGTCTCAGGCATGCGAATTCCGGATCACGCGATAGGCCTTATCTAGAGAGGGTCGTCTTAAGGTCGGGGGATCATAGCACCCGAGGCTGTGGATGGAAGTTGCCGCGACGCGCGCCTGAGGTGAGAATGACGCATGGCCCGGATCGGATGAGGACCTGGTGGTGGTCGAATCAACGCTTCTTACGGTCGGCGAATGTTACGCGGCGGATCGGCTTACCGCGGACAGCGGCGTTCCGAGCGTCGACTTGATGGAGGCCGCCGGCCGCGCGGTGGCGGAAGAGATCTGCCGCCGGTTTCCGCCGGCGCCGGTGGCGGTTCTCTGCGGTCCAGGCAACAACGGCGGCGACGGTTTCGTCGTCGCGCGCCACCTGCAAGCCGCGGGCTATCCGATCACGGTCGCGCTGCTTGGGCCGCTTGCCGCGCTCAAGGGCGATGCGGCGGCCATGGCCGCGCGCTGGAACGGCGACATCCTGCCGCTCGGTCCGGACGCTCTGGTCGGCGCCGGGCTGATCGTTGACGCGCTTTTCGGCGCCGGTCTGGCGCGGCCGTTGTCGGGGACCGCGGCCGAGGCGGTTGAAGCGGCCAATGCGAGCCGGGTTCCGATCGTCGCGGTTGATATCCCGAGCGGCGTCGCCGGCGACAGCGGCGCGGTTTCAGGCCTAGCGGTCCAGGCGGCACTGACCGTGACCTTCTTTCGCCGCAAGCCGGGGCATCTGCTGTTTCCCGGCCGCGCGCTCGCGGGCGAGGTGGTGACGCGCGATATCGGTATCCCCGACGCGGTGTTGGCGGCGCTCCGGCCGAATCTGTGCGCCAACGGCCCCGCGCTTTGGCGGTCGGCCTATCCCTGCCCGCGCCTTGACGGCCATAAATATCATCGCGGCCATGCCCTGGTGATCTCCGGCAGTGCCGGCACCACCGGGGCGGCGAGGCTCGCGGCGCGGGCGGCGCTTCGCGTCGGCGCCGGGCTCGTTAGTGTCGCGGGGCCCCGCTCGGCGCTTCTGGTCCTCGCGGCACAACTAACGGCGGTGATGACCTTGAGCTTCGAGGGCGCGGACGGGCTGCGGGCGCTGCTGCGGGACAAGCGGCGCAATGCGGTTCTGCTCGGCCCCGGCAATGGCGTCGGCGGAGCGACCCGGGCCAATGTGCTGGCCGCGCTCGAGACCGGGCGGCCGGTGGTGCTCGATGCCGATGCGCTGACCAGTTTCGCCGATTGCCGCGACGCGCTTTTGGGCGCCGCCAAGGGCGAGCTGGTGCTGACCCCGCACGAGGGCGAGTTCGCGCGACTTTTTGACGCAGCGGGCGACAAGCTTAGCCGTGCCAGGGCGGCGGCGCGGCAGGTCGGTGCGGTGGTGCTGCTCAAGGGGCCGGATACGGTGATCGCCGCGCCCGACGGCCGCGCCGCGATCAACGACAACGCGCCGCCCGAGCTCGCCACCGCCGGCGCCGGCGACGTGCTCGGCGGCTTCGTACTCGGTCTTCTCGCCCAGGGCATGCCCGCCTTCGAGGCCGCCGCGGCGGCGACCTGGCTCCACGGTGAGGCGGCGCGGGCCTTCGGCCCCGGCCTGATTGCCGAAGATTTGAGCGAAACCCTGCCCCAGGTTCTGCGTCGGCTCAAAGAACCAGCAGGCCCCGGGGTGGTTCTCGATCGGACGTGATCCGGCCCCGGGGGAAATTGCCTTAATCCTTGTCGCCTCTTGCGAAAAAGGCGCCGTTCGAGGACACTCGGGCAATGAACGAGGCACCGCAATTCCGCTTCTGGGACCGCACGTGGGAACGGATCGGCCGCGCTTTTCGCGATGTCGCGAAGTCGGCCCGCACCGCCTGGGGCGGCACTTATCACCCGGACCTTTCCGAAGACGACATGTCGCGGCTCGAAGGGCAGATCGCCGCCTGGTACGAAGGCCGCGGCGGCGAGGTCGTGGCGCGCGCCCAGGCGGCGGAATTCGGCCGCCTCTATCTTGGCCTCAATGCCGAAGGGCGGCTCCGTTTCTTGCGCCTTCTTGCGCTTCACCACGGCGTCGACCGCGCGCGGCTGACCAAGGAAATCGCCCTCTGGGACAAGGCTGCATCCGAGAAAGAGAAGGCGACGGCGGAATTCCGGCTTCGCACCGTGCTCGTACCGCGGCGGATCAAGCTTCTCAGTCAGTTCACCGACCTGCCGCAGGGGGTGAAGTTTTTGGTCGATCTCAGGGCCGACCTCCTGCGTCTCGACAATACCGAACCCGAGCTTTCCGCCCTGGCGGCAGAGATGCGCGAGCTCTTCGCGAGCTGGTTCGACATCGGCTTTCTCGACCTCAAGCGCATCACCTGGGACTCGCCGGCGCTCCTTCTCGAAAAGCTTGTCGACTACGAGGCGGTGCACGAGATCCAGTCCTGGCGCGACCTCAAGAATCGGCTGGAATCGGATCGCCGCTGCTTCGCCTTCTTCCACGAGCGGATGCCGACCGAGCCCTTGATCTTTGTCGAGGTCGCGCTGGTCGACGGCATGGCTGGCTCGGTGCAGGCGCTGCTTGACGAAAACGCGCCGGTGCAGGACGTGACCACCGCCGACACCGCGATCTTCTATTCGATCTCCAATTGCCAGAAGGGCCTGGCCGGGGTCAGTTTCGGCAACTTCCTGATTAAGCGGGTGGTGGCGACCTTGGCCGCCGACCTGCCCAATCTGAAGTACTTCGCGACCCTTTCGCCCATTCCAGGCTTCCGGGCCTGGCTTGCCAAGGAATTGCAGGGACCCGATGGCGCCATGTTACTGACGGCGGAAGAGGTGCAAGAGCTCGGTGCTGCGAGCGGCGATCACGGCGACGGCCCGGCGGTGCTGCTCAAGCTTTTGGAGCGTCATGATTGGCCCGAGGACGCGGCGGCGGTGGCGGCCCTGAGGGCGCCGCTGATGCGGCTTTGCGCCCATTATCTCATCGAGGAAAAGCGCGGCGCGCGGGCGCTCGACCGGGTCGCCCACTTCCACCTCAGTAACGGCGCCCAGGTCGAGCGCCTGAACTGGCTCGGCGACACCTCGCCGAACGGCCTCCGCCAGTCGGCGGGAATCATGGTCAATTACCGCTACCGGTCGGATCGAATCGAGAGCAACCACGAGGCCTATCGCGGCGAGGGTCGGGTCACCGCCCATCCCCAGGTGCTCCGGCTGCTGACGCCGTGAGGGTCTTATTCGCCTCCCGCGCCCTCTCGCCACGGCACGGCCACTCTCTCGGTCCCGTTGTGCGGGCGGAATCGCCTGTGCTATAGACATCCGCCCGGCGCGGCCCCTGGGCAGCGGCGGGCTGGTGCGTCATCGGGCGGGCGTGGCGGAATTGGTAGACGCGCCAGGTTTAGGTCCTGGTGGCAGCGATGTCGTGGGGGTTCAAGTCCCTCCGCCCGCACCACTTTCCGGCGAAAATCGTGCTTCATGAGATGGCGGGTTGCGCGGGAAACGATATAGTTCGCCATAAACGACTGCCGAAGGTACCGTCTTCGGCGAGATAAGGAAGAGCAGAGAATGCAGGTGACCGAGACCAGCTCGGAAGGGCTGAAACGCGAATATCGGATTATCGTCGAGCACGGCGATATCGATCGCTTGATGACCACCAAGCTCGCGGCGCTGAGCCACCGCGTTCGGGTGCCGGGATTCCGTCCGGGGAAGGCGCCGGCTAGCCTGTTGAAGCGCCAGTACGGCAAGTCGATGATGGGTGAGGTGCTGGAAGAGGCGCTCCGTGACTCGACGCAGAAGACGCTCGAGGGGCGCAAGCTCCGCCCGGCCCTGCAGCCGAGGATCGAGGTGACGCGTTTCGAGGAGGGTTCCGACCTCGAATACACCATGGCGATCGAGGTGCTGCCCGAGTTCGCGGCCGGCGATTTTTCCAACCTGAAGCTTGAGCGTCTCGTCACGGAACCGGCCGACGAGGACGTCGACGCGGCGCTGCGGCGCATGGCCGACCAGCAAAAGTCCTTCGCGCCGGTCGCCGAGCCGCGGGCGGCGACGGTCGAGGATTCGCTTCTGGTCGATTTCGTCGGCAAGGTCGACGGCGTCGCTTTCGACGGCGGCAGCGCCCAGGATTTCGAGATGGCGCTGGCGCCGGGCGGCTTTGTTCCGGGATTCGCGGAACAGCTCATCGGCGTCATGCCGGGCGAGACGCGCACCATTAAGGTGCGGTTTCCGGACGATTACGGTAACGCCGATCTCGCCGGCAAGGAGGCCGAGTTCGAGGTCGCCGTCAAGGAAGTGCGCGAGTTGGTGAAAGTCGCGATCGACGACGAGTTCGCCAAGCGTTTCGGGCTCGATAGCCTGGACGCGCTGCGCAACACGGTGCGCGATCAGCTTCGGCGCGAATACGTCGATATGGCGCGCAGCCGCTTGAAGCGGAACCTGCTCGACCTGCTTGCCGAGCGCTACGACTTTCCGGTTCCGGAAGGCATGGTCGAGATCGAGTTCAAGCAGATCTGGGACCAGTTGGTTCAGGAGGCGGGCTCGGAAGAAGCCCTGGCCGCTCGTGAATCCTCGTCCGAGAAGGCGAAGGAAGAGTGCAAGCAGCTTGCCGAGCGGCGGGTCCGTCTTGGCCTGGTACTTGCAGAAGTGGGTCAGCAGAACCACATCGAGGTGCAGGGCGAGGAGTTGACGAGAGCGATGCTGGAGCAAGCACGCCGGTTTCCTGGCCAAGAGCGTCAAGTGATGGATTATTTCCGCAATAATCCCGAGGCCGCCACCCGTCTGCGGGCACCGATCCTCGAAGATAAGGCGGTCGACTTCATCCTTGAAATGGCGCAGGTCGAGGAGCGCAAGGTCTCCCCGGACGAGCTTGTTAAGGCGCTCGAGGCGATGGAGGCCGAGGCGACGCCGGCGATCGCGGCCCTGGCGGCCGAGGCGGCCGCGGCGGCTCAGGCCGAGCGCGAGGACGTGGTGCAAGCAGAGTCCGAGGATTGAACAGGCCAGAGGCAAAAAGCGAAAAAGGGCGCCATAATCCTGGCGGCGCCCCGGTGAGGGTTCGGCAATGAAAGATATGGGCGACTTCTACATGAATACCCTGGTTCCCATGGTGGTTGAGCAGACCAACCGTGGCGAGCGGGCGTATGATATTTATTCGCGGCTGTTGAAAGAGCGCATTGTCTTCCTGGTGGGGCCGGTGGATGATGGGGTGGCGAGCTTGGTGGTCGCTCAGTTCCTCTTCCTTGAGGCGGAGAACCCGAACAAGGATATCGCGTTCTATATCAATTCGCCGGGCGGGGTGATCACCTCCGGCATGGCGATCTACGACACCATGCAGTACATCCGGCCCAAGGTGTCGACGCTCTGCGTCGGCCAGGCGGCGTCGATGGGGTCGCTTTTGCTCGCGGCAGGCGAAAAAGGCATGCGCTATACCTTGCCGAACGCGCGCGTCATGGTCCATCAGCCCTCGGGCGGCGCCCAAGGCCAGGCCACGGACATCGAGATTCATGCGCGGGAAATCCTTGCTTTGCGGGCTCGGCTCAATAACATCTATGTCAAGCACACTGGGCAGCCTCTGTCGGTGATCGAGGCGGCGATGGAACGTGACCGGTTCATGAGCGCCGAGGACGCCAAGGAGTTCGGGCTGGTCGACGGGGTCGTGAAGGAACGCCTGCCAATGGATGCTGCACCCAAGCCGCCTGAAACGCCCCCGGCGGCCGGCTGAGTGCGTGTCCTCGAACGGGCGTTAAGGTTTTTTTGGGCGTAAAGGCGCTATGGTGGGCCTGGAGGGCGAAGGTAACCGGTGCGTTGCGCCGGATCTTAGGAGCCAGGCGGTGCCGGTCCGCGAGTGTGACGGCGGCTTGCGGGCGTGACTTTCGGTTGTTTCTTCTCTCTGGGCGAGGTTAGAATCTTGCCAGGGAATCGAGCCGGGGAGTTCCCATGACGAAGTTAAGCGGCAGCGACTCGAAAAACACGCTCTACTGCTCCTTCTGCGGCAAGAGCCAGCATGAGGTCCGCAAGTTGATCGCGGGGCCGACGGTGTTCATCTGCGATGAATGCGTCGAGCTTTGCATGGACATCATCCGCGAGGAGCACAAGAGCACGCTGGTCAAGAGCCGCGACGGGGTTCCCTCACCGAGCGAAATCCGCCGCGTCCTGGACGACTACGTGATCGGCCAGTCGCACGCGAAGAAGGTTCTCTCGGTCGCCGTCCACAATCATTACAAGCGCCTGCACCACACCGCGAAGAGCAACGACGTGGAGCTCGCGAAGTCGAACATCCTTTTGATCGGCCCGACCGGCTGCGGCAAGACGCTTCTGGCGCAGACGCTGGCGCGCATTCTCGACGTGCCCTTCACCATGGCCGATGCCACGACGCTCACCGAGGCGGGTTATGTCGGCGAGGATGTGGAAAATATCATTCTCAAGCTTCTGCAGGCCGCCGACTACAACGTCGAGCGGGCGCAGCGCGGCATCGTTTATATCGACGAGGTCGACAAGATTAGCCGCAAGTCGGACAACCCCTCGATCACCCGCGACGTTTCGGGCGAAGGGGTGCAGCAGGCGTTGCTCAAGATCATGGAGGGGACGGTCGCCTCGGTGCCGCCGCAGGGCGGGCGCAAGCACCCGCAGCAGGAGTTCCTCCAGGTCGATACCACCAATATCCTGTTCGTCTGCGGCGGTGCCTTCGCGGGCCTCGAGAAGATCATCGCCGGCCGCAGCAAGGGCACGTCGATCGGCTTCGGCGCCGATGTCCAGGCGCCGGACGAGCGCCAGACCGGCGAGATTCTGGCCGAGGTCGAGCCCGAGGATCTGTTGCGCTTCGGCCTGATCCCGGAGTTCGTCGGGCGGCTGCCGGTGGTCGCGACGCTGACGGATCTCGACGAGCAGGCGCTGGTCGACATCCTGGTCCGTCCGAAGAACGCGCTGGTCAAGCAGTATCAGCGCCTGTTCGAGATGGAGGACGTCCGCCTCACGTTCTCGGACGATGCCATGGGGGCGATCGCGAAGCGCGCCATTTCGCGCAAGACCGGCGCCCGCGGCCTGCGTTCGATCATGGAGAACATCCTGCTCGATCCGATGTACGACCTGCCGTCGATGGCGGGCGTCGAGGAGGTCGTTATCAGCAAGGAAGTGGTGGAAGGCCGAGCGAAGCCGCTCTTGATCTACGCCGACCGCCGCCAGGATGTCGGGACCGGCGCTTGAGGGTGCCGGAGAGCCGAGAATTGCCGGAACTTCCCGGAAGTCGCGGGCCGCAGATCACGGGCCGCCGAACGAGCAGGATTTTAATAGCATGCCGATGACGGATTCCGCGACCATGCAGACGTATCCCGTCCTGCCGCTCCGCGACATCGTGGTCTTCCCGCACATGATCGTGCCGCTTTTTGTCGGCCGCGAGAAGTCGGTGCGGGCGCTCGAGGACGTGGTCAAGGACGACAAGCAAATCCTGTTGGTCGCTCAGAAGAACGCCAGTCAGGACAACCCCGAGGCGACCGATATCCACACCGTCGGCACGTTGGCCTCGGTACTGCAGCTCCTGCGGCTGCCCGACGGCACCGTCAAGGTGCTGGTGGAGGGCGTGCGGCGCGCTCGCATCGTCGGCTATACCGACAAGACTGAGTTTTTCCAGGCGCGGGCCGAGATCGTGGCCGAGCGCGATACCGACGCGCGCGAACTCGAGGCCCTGGCCCGTTCGGTGGTCTCGCAGTTCGAGCAATACGTCAAGCTCAACCGCAAGATTCCGCCCGAGGTCATGGTCTCGGTGAGCCAGATCGAGGATCCGTCGAAACTGGCCGACACGGTGACCTCGCATCTCGCGCTTAAGGTGGCGGAGAAGCAGGACATCCTCGAGATCGAGAGCGTCGCCGAGAGGCTCGAGCGCATCTACTCGCTGATGGAGAACGAGATCGGCGTGCTTCAGGTCGAGAAGCGCATCCGCTCGCGCGTCAAGCGCCAGATGGAGAAGACCCAGCGCGAGTACTATCTGAACGAGCAGCTCAAGGCGATCCAGAAGGAGCTTGGCGAGAACGAGGACGGCCGCGACGAGATCGCCGAACTGGAAGAGCGCATCAAGCATACCAAGTTCTCGAAAGAGGCGCGCGAGAAGGCCCTGGCGGAGGTCAAGAAGCTGCGCACCATGGGCCCGATGTCGGCCGAAGCCACCGTGGTGCGCAACTATCTCGACTGGATGCTCTCGATTCCGTGGGGCAAGCGCTCCAAGATCAAGCGCGACATTCGCAACGCCAGCAAGATACTGAACGACGACCATTACGGTCTGGAGCAGGTTAAGGAGCGCATTCTCGAGTATCTCGCGGTGCAGAGCCGCACCAGCAAGATGCGCGGCCCGATCCTTTGTCTGGTTGGCCCGCCCGGCGTCGGCAAGACCTCGCTCGGCAAGTCGATCGCGCGGGCCACGGGGCGGAACTTCGTGCGCATGTCCTTGGGCGGCATCCGCGACGAGGCCGAGATCCGCGGCCATCGGCGCACCTATATCGGCTCGATGCCGGGCAAGATCGTCCAGTCGATGAAAAAGGCGAAGACCGCGAATCCCCTGTTCCTCCTCGACGAGGTGGACAAGATGGGCACCGATTTCCGCGGCGATCCGTCGTCCGCCCTGCTCGAGGTGCTGGACCCGGAGCAGAACGGCAGCTTCAACGACCATTACCTCGAGGTCGATTACGACCTCTCCGAGGTCATGTTCATCTGCACCGCCAATACGCTTCGCATTCCGCAGCCGCTCCTCGACCGCATGGAGGTGATCCGCATCTCCGGCTACACCGAGGACGAGAAGATGGAAATCGCCAAGCGCCATCTGATCGAGAAGCAGCGCAAGGCGAACAGCCTGGAGCCCGGCGAATGGAAGGTGTCGGACGACGCGTTGCTCGATCTGGTCCGCTTCTACACGCGGGAATCCGGTGTCCGCAATCTTGAGCGCGAGCTCGCCAATCTGGCGCGCAAGGCGGTCAAGGAGATCATGTCGAAAAAGACCAAGCGGGTGCGGGTCGGGGCCGCAAATCTCGAGAAATACGCCGGCGTCCGCAAGTTCCACTTCGGCGAGATCGAACTCGAGGACATGGTCGGCGTCACCACCGGTCTCGCCTGGACCGAGGCCGGCGGTGAAATCCTGCTTATCGAGGCGGTCATGCTGCCAGGCCGGGGCAAGATGACGATCACTGGCAAGCTTGGCGACGTGATGCAGGAATCGGTGCAGGCGGCGCGCTCTTATGTTCGCGCCCATGCGGTGGAATTCGGCATCAAGCCGACCGTATTCGAGCATCGCGACATTCACGTCCACGTGCCCGAGGGGGCGACCCCAAAGGACGGGCCTTCGGCCGGCGTCGCCATGGTCACCTCGATCGTCTCGGTCCTGACCAAGATTCCGGTCCGCCGCGACATCGCCATGACTGGCGAGGTCACGCTGCGCGGTCGCGTGCTGCCGATCGGCGGCCTGAAGGAAAAGCTTCTCGCGGCGTTGCGGAGCGGCATCAAGACGGTCCTCATCCCGAAGGAGAACGAAAAGGATCTCGCCGATATTCCCGACAACGTGAAAACCGCCCTTAGGATCGTTCCGGTCGGAACCGTCGACGAGGTGTTGCGGCAGGCTTTGATCCGTCCTTTCGTGCCGATCGAGTGGGTCGACGAGGACGACGACAAAAAGGCCGCCGCGGTGGTGGCGCCGCCGGCGCGCGACAGTCTCACCACGCACTGATGCGGCGCGCAGAAATCGTGAGGGAATATAGGAAAACCGCAGATTTTTCCTTTTGACGGCGGGAGCGCGCGACAGGTACAGTGGCGTTCGTTTCGGGGATGCATTGGCGGTTTTGCCGATCCTCGATCACACGATCATGAGAAGAGGGGGCTAGAGGTGAATAAGAACGATTTGATCGTGCACGTCGCGGACGAGACCGATCTCTCAAAAGCCGACGCGACGAAAGCTGTTGAATCCGTTTTCGAGACGATCACCGCTGCCCTAAAAAAGGGAGGCGAGGTGCGCCTCGTCGGTTTTGGCACCTTCTCGGTGGCCAAACGCGCGGCGTCCGAGGGACGCAATCCGCGCACCGGGGAAAAGATCGAGATTCCGGCGTCCCGCCAGGCCAAGTTCAAGGCGGGCAAGGCCTTGAAGGATGCGCTGAACTAAGGCTGCATCGCATATCGGACGTGACCGGCCGCCAACAGGCGGCCGGTTCGTTTTTGCGGCGAGCATCGGCATGCGCGATCGAGCGCATGAGTTCCCCGGATCGGCGTGGCCAATAGGCCGCGGTCTTCTTGGTGGGGAATGTTCCCCAATGTCGCGCGTGCGGCGCGTGCGGCGCGGACTGACGGGCCGCACGCGCAGCGTCAAGCTCAGGTTCATGCTAAACTACGCTCGCGCTTCCGCGTCCCGGCGGCGGCGCGCCGGGACGGGCAGGGGCGGTTAGCTCAGTTGGGAGAGCGCCTCGTTTACACCGAGGAGGTCGGGGGTTCGAACCCCTCACCGCCCACCACCCGACGCCACTCCCGCAGCCGCCTTCGCGTCAGACGACGCCGTCGCCGCGAAGCTTCGCGATCTCCGCCTTGTCGAGACCGACGATGCCTTCGAGGACTTCCTCGGTATGCTCGCCGAGAAGCGGCGAGGCGCGCACCTCGGCCGGGCTGTCCGAGAGGATGATCGGGCAGCCGACGGTTTTGAAGCTGCCGCGTTCGGGATGTGGCACGGTGGCGATAATGCCGCGCTTGGCGAGCGATTTATCCTCGATCAGATCTTTCATCGAGAGCACTGGACCGCACGGCACGTCGACCGCGTTCAGCGCCTGCATGACCTCGTATTTCGTGTGCTGCGATGTCCATGCCTCGATCAGGGCGAAAACCTCGTCGAGATGGCTGACGCGGGCGTCCGGCGTGGCGAAGGCGGGGTCTTCGGCCAGCTCGGGATGGCCGATGGCGGTGGCGAGCGCGGGCCACACCTGGGCCTGGACGATGACATAACAGTAATCGTTCGGCCCGCCCGGCTTGCAGCGGAAGGCGGAACCGGGATGGCCGCCGCCCGAAGCATTGCCCGAGCGCGGCACGGCGTCGCCGAAGGTCTTGTTCGGGTATTCGGCGAGCGGGCCATGGGCGAGGCGCTGCTGGTCGCGCATCTTGACGCGGCAAAGGTTCAGTACCGAGTCCTGCATCGCCACATCGACCCGCTGGCCGCGGCCGGAATGGGTGCGGTGATAGAGCGCGGCGAGGATGCCGGTGGCGAGATGCATGCCGGTTCCGGAATCGCCGATCTGGGCGCCCGTCGAGGTCGGCGGGCCATCCTCGAAGCCGGTGGTGCTCATGGCGCCGCCCATTGCCTGGGCCACGGTCTCATAGGCCTTGCAGTCGGCGTAGGGGCCGGCGCCGAAGCCCTTGATCGAAGCATAGATGACGCGCGGATTGATGGCTTGGATGCGTTCCCACGAGAAGCCTTGGCGGTCGAGCACGCCGGGACCGAAATTCTCCACCAGCACATCCGCCCATTCCAGCAGGCGGGCGAAGATCTCCTTGCCCTTCGGGCTCTTGAGGTTGAGCGTCAGACTGCGCTTGTTGCAGTTCAGCATGGTAAAATAAAGGCTGTCGACCTTGGGCAGGTCGCGAAGCTGGCCGCGCGTGATATCGCCGCGGCCGGGCAACTCGACCTTCACCACATCGGCGCCGAACCAGGCGAGAATCTGCGTGCAGGATGGGCCCGACTGGACATGGGTCATGTCGAGGATATGGACGTCTTGCAAGGCCTTGCTCATGGGCGTCTTCGCTCTCCTGGCTGAGTTGGTTGCGGTCTTTTATCTCCGGTCGGGGCCGGGGCGGGCGGCCTCATCGCCGCCTATTCCAGATAGTCGACGTTCTTCTCGACGTGGGCCGCGAGGTCGAGGGTGTGTTGCCGCGCGAGGCGCTCGGCCGCATCGGTATCCCGCGCCTCGAGCGCCCGAATGATGTTCATGTGATCGACGATCGACCGCGTGGCGCGGTCGTTTTCGCCGATGGTGCGCTGGCGGATCGCCCGCATGTGCAAAAACAGATTCTCCGCTGTCTTCAGCAGCACCACATTGTGACTGAGCTCGATCAGACGTTGGTGAAAGCGGATGTTCTGATTGGAATATTCGTCGAGCATGGCGGCCGGGCGCGTCGCCGCGAAGGGCGCGAACATGTGCCGGAGCGTCGCGATCTCCGCGTCGCTCGCGTGCAGGGTAATGAGCCGCGCCGCCATCCCCTCGAGCGCGGCCCAGACCACGATCATCTCCAGGATCTCGCGCTTGGTCTTGCGCACGACGAAAATGCCGCGGCGGGGCAGGGTGCGGACGAAACCCTCCTGTTCGAGCAGCGCCAGCGCCTCGCGGATCGGCGTGCGGCTGACGCCGAGGTCCTGGGCCAGCTGGCGCTCGTCGAGGCGCAGATCGCCGGGGGTGCCATAGATGTCGATGTCGATCAGCGCCGATTTCAAGGCCTCGTAAGCCTGGGACTTGTAGCTGACCGCGGTCTCGATCGGCTGCACCGGAAGTTTGGCGACGGAGCCTAGGGCCATGGCGGGATCTTTCTTGTTCGCCGTTTCGGGTGCTTTAGAGGCTTGGCGGCGGCGCACGCCCGTTTCGGCCGGACCGCCGCGCCAGACTCGTATCTACAATCTTATATATCAGATGCCAGACGTGCCTGCCATGGAAAAATCGGTCGCGACCGGGCCACCCGACCGAACCCTCGCGCCGCGGCGGCAGCCAAGGCGGGCGCCATGGCTTTTGCCGCTCCAGCCACGCGCGAGTCCAAGATCGTGCTGGGCCCAGCCGCCATGGTCCCGAACTTGCCAATTCAGCGGCCTAGGCCCGCTCCGGCTCGCGGTAGGGGTTGGTCAGCGACTCGATCAAGTCGTGTAAGGCGGCGCGGACCTGCGTCTCGTCGCAACCCATGAGCAGCGCGTCCTCGAGCGCTTCCTGACACAGACTTTCGATCTCGCCGAAGTTCTGGTTCAGAACCTTAATCTTGCCGACACATGCGATGGGCTTGCCATCAGGCTGACGCCAAATCGGCGGCTGTTGGGGGTGGGCGCTTCGGGACATGGGATTCTGCGGCATCGGATCGTCTCGGCTCGCTGGGGCGGCTCGCGCCTTTCGTTTGAGCGATTCGTAGGCATAGGCAAAAAGTTTTCGCGCGCGAACGGCGTACGGCGCCACCCTAACCCTCGCCAGACGAAGTTTTGCAAAGAAAGTGCGGTTCTCGTGCGTATCGGCTCTGGTGCTGCTTGACAGGATGGGCGAAATGCCCCTACACCGGGCCGCTCCGGTTCGGGGGTGTAGCTCAGTTGGTTAGAGCGCCGGCCTGTCACGCCGGAGGTCGCGGGTTCGAGCCCCGTCACTCCCGCCAGCCCGAGGAACCAGTCAAGGTCCGAGCCCGTGCCGCATCGCTTTGAAACTTCGGCAGTTCGCGTGAGCTTGGCCTTCCAATCCTCGGGCCCGGTGCCTATAATGTCACGAACTTCGCGCGCCGCCTCACCTCGCGCGCGGCAGGTTGCGAAAACAGGAGAGCGGAAACAGGAGAAACGTCGGTGCCCGATCTGCTCCGCGAATATCTGCCGATTCTGATTTTTCTCGTCATCGCCGTCGCCCTCGCCGGCATCGTCATCCTCGCCTCCTATATCGTGGCGCGGCAAAACCCGGAAACCGAGAAGCTCAGCGCCTACGAATGCGGCTTCGCGCCGTTCGAGAATGCGCGGCGGCAATTCGATGTCCGTTTCTATCTGGTGGCGATCCTCTTTATCATCTTCGACCTCGAGGTCGCCTTCCTGTTTCCCTGGGCGATCACGCTCGGCAAGATCGGCCTGTTCGGCTTCCTGTCGATGATGGCTTTCCTCGGCGTGCTCACCATCGGTTTCATCTACGAGTGGAGGAAGGGAGCCTTGGAATGGGAGTGATCGCTCCGGACCCGGGCGCGGCCGCGCCGCCGGCGCTCAAACACGACCTTCCGTCCGACTTCTCTGCCGAGCTCGCGGACAAGGGCTTTATTGTCTCGAAGCTCGACCAGTTGGTGTCCTGGGCGCGCACCGGCTCGCTCTGGCCGATGACATTCGGCCTCGCCTGCTGTGCGGTCGAAATGATGCATGCCTATGCTGCGCGCTACGATCTCGACCGCTTCGGTGTCGTGCCGCGTGCGAGTCCGCGGCAGTCCGACGTGATGATCGTGGCCGGCACCCTGACCAACAAGATGGCGCCCGCGTTGCGCAAGGTCTACGACCAGATGGCGGAGCCGCGCTACGTCATCTCGATGGGCTCCTGCGCCAACGGCGGCGGCTATTATCATTACAGCTATTCGGTCGTGCGCGGCTGCGATCGCATCGTGCCCGTCGATATCTATGTGCCGGGCTGTCCGCCGACGGCCGAGGCGCTGGTCTACGGCATCCTGCAATTGCAGAAGAAAATCCGCCGCGTCGGCTCGCTCGTGCGGTGATGGTTTCGGAGTAGCGGTAAGGTCGATGGAGAACGACGAAAGCTTACGCGGCCTGGGCGCTCGGCTGGTCGAGGCCTTGCCGGGACAGGTGACGGCCTTTCGGGTGGCGCACCACGAACTGATGGTCGATGTGTCGGCGGCCGATATCGTCGACATCATGACTTTTCTTCGCGACGACGCCGGCTGCTTGTTCCGCGAGTTGATCGACGTCACGGCGGTCGACTATCCGGAGCGCCCGCAGCGCTTCGAGGTCGTCTACAATCTCCTAAGCCTCAGGCACAACCGGCGCATCCGAGCGAAGGTCGCCTGCGCGGAGGATGCTCCGGTTCCTTCGGTGGTCGAGGTCTTCCCCGTCGCCAACTGGTTCGAGCGCGAGGTCTGGGACATGTACGGCATCATGTTCTCCGGCCATCCCGATCTCCGCCGCATCCTCACCGACTACGGGTTCGAGGGTCATCCGCTGCGCAAGGATTTTCCGCTTACCGGCTTCGTCGAGCTCCGCTACGACGAGGCAGAGAAGCGGGTCGTCTACGATCCGGTGACCTTGACCCAGGAATTCCGCACCTTCGATTTTCTCAGCCCCTGGGAGTGCATGACCCGGGTCCTGCCGGGCGACGAAAAGGCGGGGAAGGGGGAGTGATGGGCGAAGTTCAGATCGCCAACTACACGATGAACTTCGGGCCGCAGCATCCGGCGGCCCACGGTGTCCTGCGTCTGGTGATGGAGCTCGACGGCGAGATCGTCGAGCGCTGCGACCCGCATATCGGGCTGCTCCACCGCGGCACCGAGAAGCTCATCGAGTACAAGACCTATCTTCAGGCGGTGCCCTATTTCGACCGGCTCGACTATGTCTCGCCGATGTGCCAGGAGCATGCCTTCGCGCTGGCGGTGGAAAAGCTCCTCGGCATCGAAGTGCCGAAGCGCGGGCAGTACATCCGCGTGCTGTTTTCCGAGATCACCCGCATTCTCAACCATCTCCTCAACGTTACCACCCAGGCGCTCGACGTCGGCGCGGTGACGCCGCTCCTCTGGGGCTTCGAGGAGCGCGAGAAGCTGATGGAATTCTACGAGCGGGTCTCTGGCGCTCGGCTCCATTCCGCTTATTTCCGCCCCGGCGGGGTGCATGAGGACATGCCGAAGGGCCTAGCCGAGGATATCCGCGCCTTTTGCGACCCGTTCCTGAAATTCGTCGACGATCTCGAAGGATTGCTGACCGAGAACCGCATCTTCAAGCAGCGCACCGTCGACATCGGCAAGGTCAGCCAGGCCGATGCCCTCGCATGGGGCTTCACCGGCGTGATGATCCGCTCGGTCGGCCTGCCCTGGGATTTGCGCAAGTCGCAGCCCTACGACGTCTACGAGGACATGGATTTCGACATCCCGGTGGGGCGCAACGGCGATTGCTACGACCGCTACCTTTGCCGCGTCGAGGAGATGCGCCAGTCGATCCGCATCATGCAGCAGTGCCTGGACAAGATGCCCTCGGGGCCGGTGCGGGTTACGGATCGCAAGATCGCGCCGCCGCGGCGCGCCGAGATGAAGAACTCGATGGAAGCGCTGATCCAGCACTTCAAGCTCTACACCGAGGGTTATCACGTGCCGGCGGGCGAAACCTATACGCCGGTCGAGGCGCCGAAAGGCGAGTTCGGCGTCTATCTCGTTTCCGACGGTACCAATCGGCCCTACAAGTGCAAGATCCGGGCGCCCGGATTTCCCCACCTTCACGCCATGGATTTCCTTTGTAAGGGCCATATGTTGGCCGACGCGGTGGCGGTCCTCGGCAGTCTTGACATCGTTTTCGGCGAGATCGATCGATGACCGAAGCAACCGGCTCAAGCAGCGGCGGCGCCGCCGCCTTCGCTTTCACCGCCGAGAACCTGGCTAAGGCGAAGGCGATCATCGCGCGCTATCCCGAAGGGCGGCAGCGGAGTGCGGTTCTGCCGCTGCTCGATCTGGCGCAGCGGCAATGCGGCGGCTGGCTGCCGGAGCCCGCGCTGCGCTATGTCGGCGACTTCCTGAAAATGCCGCATATGGCGGTGATGGAGGTCGCGACCTTCTACACGATGTTCAACTTGAAGCCGGTCGGCCGCCATTTCGTGCAGGTTTGCACGACGACCCCGTGCTGGCTTCGCGGCTCGGACGAGGTCGTCTCGGCCTGTAAGAAGCACCTTGGCATCGGCATGAACGAGACCACGGCCGACGGCGAGTTCACCTTGACCGAGGTCGAATGCCTCGGCGCCTGCGTCAACGCGCCGATGGTGCAGATCAACGACGACTATTATGAGGACCTCGACGGCGAGTCCATGGTGCGTCTTCTGGACGCGTTGAAGCGCGGCGAAACGCCGAAGACCGGTCCGCAGGTCGAGCGCCAGACCTCGGCGCCGGTCGGTGGGCCGACGACCTTGAAATCTTCCGATTCGTCCGGCGGGTGACAGCATGCTGAGCGACAAGGACCGCATTTTCGTCAATCTCTACGGCTTCCAGGACTGGCATCTCAAGGCCGCCCTGGGGCGTGGCGATTTTGCCAACACCAAGGATCTCCTGGCCAAGGGGCCAGACGAGATCGTGAACGAGATCAAGGCCTCGGGTTTACGCGGCCGGGGCGGCGCCGGATTCCCGACCGGGGTCAAATGGTCGTTCATGCCGAAGCAGTCCGACGGTCGGCCGTCCTATCTGGTGGTCAACGCCGACGAAAGCGAGCCTGGCACGTGCAAGGACCGCGACATCATGCGCCACGAGCCCTTCAAGCTCTTGGAGGGCTGCCTGATCGCCGGTTTCGCGATGCGCGCCAAGGCGGCCTATATCTATGTTCGCGGCGAGTTCTACCGCGAGGCGGAGCGGCTCGAGATGGCGATCGGCGAGGCCTGCGAGGCCGGGCTGATCGGTAAGAACGTCTGCGGCTCGGGCTTCGATTTCGACATTTATGTCCACCGTGGCGCCGGCGCCTATATCTGCGGCGAGGAGATGGCCCTGATCGAGAGTCTCGAGGGCAAGCCGGGCCGTCCGCGTCTGAAGCCGCCGTTTCCGGCCGGCATGGGCGTCTGGGGCTGCCCGACGACGGTGAACAACGTCGAGAGCATCGCGGTCACGCCGACGATCCTGCGCCGCGGCGCGGCCTGGTTCTCCGGCCTCGGCCGGCCGAACAACGCCGGCACCAAACTGTTCTGCATCTCGGGCCACGTGAACAAGCCGTGCAACGTGGAAGAGGAGATGGGCATCCCGCTCCGTGAGTTGATCGATCGCCACGCGGGCGGCGTCCGCGGCGGATGGGACAATCTTCTCGCGGTGATTCCCGGCGGTTCCTCGGTGCCGCTGCTGCCGAAGACGACCTGCGACACGGTGCTGATGGACTTCGATTCGCTGCGCGCCGAAAAGAGCGGCCTCGGCACCGCCGCGGTTATCGTGATGGACAAGTCGACCGACATCGTTAAGGCGATCGCGCGGCTGTCGAAATTCTACATGCATGAAAGCTGCGGCCAGTGCACGCCCTGCCGTGAGGGCACCGGCTGGATGTGGCGCATCATGGAGCGCCTTGTCGAAGGCCGCGCGGAAAAGGCTGAGATCGATCAACTGCTGGATATTTCGTATCAGATCGAAGGACATACGATCTGCGCGCTCGGTGACGCCGCTGCGTGGCCGGTGCAGGGCCTGATCCGTCACTTCCGTGACGAGATCGAGCGCCGCATCGATGCCCGCAAGCCGGTGCTCGCGGCCTGAATTAGGAGTGGCTTGGTATGCCGACGCTGACTGTTGATGGGATCGAGGTTACCGTCCCCGCCAATTCGACGGTGCTGCAGGCCTGCGAGGCGGCTGGGAAGGAGATCCCACGCTTCTGCTATCACGAACGGCTCTCGATCGCCGGCAACTGCCGCATGTGCCTGGTCGAAATG
>OFHJ01000297.1_pt1 | contig 20432 bp, 13 predicted proteins | sample 1522001 | NCBI WGS metagenome assembly OFHJ01 (sample SAMEA2464838, study PRJEB22497) | soil metagenome | biome: Grassland; feature: Farmland; material: Clay | place: Australia | collected 2013-02-01 | depth 1.2 m | reverse complement strand
GAACTGAAGCTTCGCCGCATGGCGAGCGCAGTGAGGAGAGAATTGAAGTCGGTTCGTCACGCCCGTTCCGGTCGGAACGGTCAATGAAGGATGGCGCACTCATCAGTTCGCGTTCCCGCCCGATCAATCATCGAACCATGAAGACTCGTATCTTTGAATTCCTGGCGAGCCAATAGTCTGACCCAGACCGGGTGAATTCCTTCGGCGCGGCTCGCGCAAAGCCCGCCACCATCGCGCCGTGCATGCTCCGGCGCTCGATGAGGACAGGCCATTCGTCCCGCTCCCGATACGCCGGAGAATGGCGCCAAGCGCAGACAGGTTGGCCGACTACGGCGGAATTTTCGACGTGACCACCGCCGAAATCCCCTTCGAGGTGACAATAGCCTGTCTCCGCAAGGAGACGTCAATAGTCCCCGCGGAATTTTCGATAGCCATGAGGCGCAAATTGTGATTGAGTTCACGCCGATCGGGGGATCGTCAGTTCGATGCCAACGCTAAAGTAAACGGCGAAACGGCTCCGGCGTTTTCGATGTTACAGACTGTTCGGTACTTGACTAAACCCGCTCTAAATTCCTCGAGGCACATGATGATGAGACACACGATCCGTGGCATCTGTCAGAGGCGCCGCCTGCGATTGCTCACGCTCGCGTGCCTGGCCCTGCCCGCGCTGGCGGCCTGTGGCGGCGGTGGGGGCTCGAGCTCCAGCACCCTGAGCCTTGGCATCACGGACGGTCCGGTCACCTCGGCGAGCTCGGTGGTGGTTTCCTTCACCGGCGTAGAGTTGCAGCCCAGCGGCGGCGGCAAGGCCATCACCTTCAATTTCACTTCGCCCAAGACCATCGATCTGTTGAAGGAACAGAACGGAAATGAGGCGTCGCTCCTCTCAGGTGCGTCGGTGCCCGCCGGCAATTACCAATGGATCCGGCTGCTGCTCAATGTGTCATCGAACGGCACGGTGGCCAACTCCTACATCACGGTCAACGGCTCTCAGTATCCGCTCGTCATCCCGAGCGGCGCCCAGACGGGCTTGAAGCTCGTGCAGGGCTTCACCATGGCCGTCGGCCAGCAGGCCAATTTCACCGTCGACTTCATGCTGCAGCAGTCGATCACCGATCCGACGGGTCAGGCCACCGGTGCAACGCAGGATTACTTCCTGAAGCCGGCGCTGCGCCTCGTGAACAACCAGCAGGTGGGTACGATCAGCGGCACCGTGTCGACCTCGACCCTGCAGAGCAATCCCGCCTGCCTGGCCGGCGCCACCTCAGGTACGGGTCCTCTGCCCAATGCCCAGGTCTACATCTTCTCCGGGAGCCAGACGAGCCTCTCGAGCTCGCTGACACCGCTGGTGGAGCCGGAGATCATAGAGTCGTCCTCCGGGTACAGCTACAGTCAGGCTTTTCTGCCGACCGGCAGTTACACCGTGGCCGTTGCCTGCACGAGCACCTCGAGCGCCGGCACGACCACCGTGGCGGCCTTCCTGCCGGCCAACGGCACGGCCGCGACCGTGACGGCCAACCAGACGACGACAGTCGACCTCTGACCCGCACATCGACTCGAGCTGCCCGGCGGCCCCGATCGGCGCTGAACCGATCGGGGCCGCTGTGCTTCTCGGTGGCAAGTCTCGCACGCGCCCTGTCCGGCGCCGACGCTGCCCCTGCCGGGCAGCCCCGCAGCGATGTTCAGACCCTCCTCTGCTCGAATCCGCACGCGACCGAGGGGCGGCCCGCAAATTTAAGCGTCCCTTAAGCTGCATAGCCTATCCTCGGTCCGAATCCAAATCGTATCCGGAACGAGGACTCCCAGAGGCTGATATGACCATGAGGACCGCTTTTCGAAACCCGCTGGTCGCGGCGGCGTTCGGCGCACTGCTCGGCGCCGCACCACTGACGGCCATCTACTCGCTGCGCACCGCGGACGCGGCCAATACCGCCGTCATGCCGGGCCCGACTCGGGGCGGCGTATCCGTGGCGCTGCCGGACTTCACTCCGCTGATCAAGCGCTATGGCCAGGCGGTGGTGAGCATCAAAGTGATCGAGAAGCCCACCGGCTCGGGCACCGGGCAGAACTCCGCCGGGCCCGATAGTCCGTTCGCGCCATTCTTCCACGGCTTCCCCTTCCGGGCCCCGCGGGAGGCCCCGGTGCGCGGCGAGGGCTCGGGCTTCATCATCCGCCCCGACGGGGTGATCCTGACCAATGCGCACGTGGTCGCCGGCGCCAGCAGAGTGACCGTGGAGCTGCGCAACCGGCGCGAGTACACCGGCAAGGTGATCGGCATCGACAAGGTCTCGGACGTGGCGGTGGTCAAGATCGCCGCCCACGATCTGCCCACCGTGCAGCTCGGCAATTCGCACTCGCTGCAGGTGGGCCAGTGGGTGCTCGCGATCGGCGCGCCCTTCGGGTTCGATAACACCGCCACGGCGGGTATCGTCAGCGCCAAGGACCGCCTGCTGCCCGACTCGCATTACGTGCCGTTCATCCAGACCGACGTCCCCATCAATCCCGGCAATTCCGGCGGACCGCTGTTCAACATGCAGGGTAAGGTGGTCGGCATCAATTCGCAGATCTACACCCGCTCGGGCGGCTACATGGGCCTGTCGTTCTCCATCCCCATCGACGTGGCCCTGAACGTGGCGGATCAGTTGATGACCAGCGGCCATGTCCGGCGCGGCGAGCTCGGCGTGCTCATCCAGCCCGTCAACCAGGGCCTGGCCGATTCGTTCGGCCTGCCCGCGCCGGAGGGCGCCCTGATCGCGAGCGTCAATCCCGGCAGCGCGGCGGCCAAGGCGGGCCTCAAGGTCGGGGATGTCATCCTGGCCTTGAATGGCCACAAGGTGGAAACCACCTCCGAGCTGCCGGTGCGGGTCGCGAGCCTGCTGCCGGGCACGGAGGTGCACCTGACGATCTGGCGCAACCACGCCGAGCACCACGTCAATGTCACACTCGGCGCCATGGGCAGCCAGACTCTCGCCTCTGCGGGCAATCAGCAGCAGCCGGGCGGGCGCCTGGGCCTGCTCGTGCGGCCGCTGACGCCCGCGGAGCGCCAGCAGGCCAACGTCCCGAACGGCCTGATGGTCCAAGAAGTGAGCGGGCCGGCCGAGGATGCCGGCATCCAGCCGGGCGACATCGTGCTGTCGGCCAACGGGCAGCCGGTCTCCTCGGCTATGCAGCTGAGGTCCCTGGTCTCGAAGTCCCGTGGCCACGTTGCGCTGCTGATCCAGCACAACGGTGTACAGACCTTCGTACCGCTGCAGGTCAAGTAGTTGCGTGAGAGCGGGATCGCCGGCCGTCCCCCCGGCGGGTGATCCCAGTCTGGGCCTGGGGGTGAGTCGCGATTGCGGCTCACTTCCCAGGCCGTATTTCACCCGCGAGTCCGTCGCGGGGGTACTTCACCGGCGCTATCGGGACCGTCAGGCATCGTGTCCCGTCTACTTCCAACGATAGCGCAACGTGCCCCACAGCATTCGCGCCGGCAGGAGGTAGAACGACTCGCTGCCGAATTCACTCGCCGTTACGGGCGGGCGGCGATTCGTGAGATTGGTGCCGTCGAGACTCACCTTGTAGCGATCCCAGGCGTATCCGACTCGCGCATGCAGCGTCACGAAGCCGCCCACGAGGGCCGTATTCTGCTCATCGAGAAACCTCCGGCCGACATACTGCCCGACCAGCGAAGCGCTGAGCCCCCGGGCAGGCGTATACAACAGGCCTGCCGAGGCGAGCAGATGCGGTGAGAGCGGCAGCTCACGGCCGGCCACGTTGATAGCGGACACGCCGTCGAAGAAAAGGTACTGCGTATAGGTCGCATCGTGATAGGCCGCGGTCGCAACCAATCCCAGGGTTTTCCCGGGGCTCACTCGCAGCTCGACCTCCGCGCCGCGCAACCGCTCGCCACCGGCGTTGGCAAGCGCGCCCGACTGGGTCGAAACCACAAGGTTCCTGAAATCCAGCTGAAACGCTTCGACCTGGTAGTAAAGGCGCCCGTCGAGCGCATCACCCTTCAGCCCCGCCTCGTAGCTCTCGGCCGTCTCGGGACTGAGCAGCGCCGGAGTGTAATCCGGCCCGAAGTCGAGCGCCGCCGGCTTGAACGCCGCACGGTAGTCCGCGTACGCGCGCAGCTCGTTTTCGCCCGAGTGCCAGACGCGATAGCTCGCGCCCACCGTCTCGGTCGGCTTGACGATGGTCTTGCTCACGGCCCGAGCCGACATCACCGGCGGCGGCAATGTCAAGTCGCTCGAGTCCTTGTGCTCGTACGCTTCGTTCAGGCGCACGCCGGCGAGGATGTCCCAGCGTGCATCCGGCCGGAAATCGATCTGCGCGTATTGACCGGCAAACAGGCGCTTGTCATCGAGCGCGCCGATTTCATTCGGCGCAAACGTCCATGTCGGCGGCGGAATCACCGAGCCGTCCAGCGGAACCGTATACGCGCCGTTGCCATTCAGCGAAACCTGCACGCCGCGCCCGTAGAGCAGAGCCGCGCCTGCCAGCACGTGCGCCCGGGTGGACTCCTTGATGTCGATGTGCGTATCGAAATAACCGTCTTCGATCAATCGGTGCTGGTTTTGCGTATCGGCCGCGCCGCTCAAATCCGGGTGCAGAAAAGCCCGAATGTCCGTGATCTTCGAGTACGCGTAGGCCACTCGCGTCTCCCATTTTCCGAGTCGTGTCGGATGCGTGTAATCGAGCGCGAGCCGATAGGCGTTGTCGTTGATCCTTGCATCCGCCGGGTTGAAATTGGCGTTTATGGGCGTCAGGGGTGAAAGGGACGCGCCTTTGCGGATCACCGGGCTCGGCGGCACGTCGCTCACGAACGAGAGGTTGGCATCAAGCCGCAGCTTGCCGCCCGCCAGATTCACCGAGCTTCGGTAAAGCGCGTGTTCGTCCGACACCGATTCCCGGCCGTCGGCGAAGCCCAGCCGTTCCCCATCGAGCGCCAGGGATTGCCGGTACGAGCCCGCTCGAGGCAGCGCCATCGAGGCCGACCCGCGCAGCGACCCGTATGTGCCGTAGGACAAGTCCGCCTCGTTGCTCGCCTGGCCCGCCGGGTAGTGAAGCACCTGCACGACGCCGACGAAGGAAGTCGCGCCGAACATTACGGGTGCGGAGCCCTTCATGACTTCGATGCGCTCGACGTCGGTCAGATCCAGCGACGGGATCGCCGGATTGAACGCCCCACCCCACGGCACGCCGTCGACCACGAGCAGGAACGCATCGAACTCATGCAGACCCCAGAACGCCGGCACCGCGCTCGAGGGCCCGGCATCCCCGCCGGGCGGCGCCTCGACGCCGGGAACGAGGCTCAGGGCGCTCGCCAGATCATGCCCCCCCAGGGCCGCCAGCGTCCGTGCGGAGACGACCGAGATGTTGATCGGAATGCGCCCCTCGGGCTCCGGTGTTCGTGTCGCTGTGACTACGATGGTATGAAGCGAATCGGCCCGCGCCGGCGAAAGCGCCGCCAGTGTCCCGCAGAGGCCGGCCACGGCGGCCCATGCAGCCGTCCGACGCGGGAGTCCGCTCATATTCCCACCTGAGATCCGAGGTTCATCGACTGCGCTGCCGGAATCTGGTAGTAGGCTGTGGCGTCCCCGGAGTTGCGCGCCATGAAGATGAAGAGCCGGTCGCGCCAGGCCCTCATCCCGCGCCTCCGCCCCCCCTCGAACAGATCGACGTGGCCGATGAAGTAGTGCGCCGCCTGCAAGTCGATTGCAAGGCCGAGCTTGGCGCATGCGGCGAGCTCCGAGGGGACATTGGGCCCTTGCATGAACCCGTAGTGCAGCACCACGCGATAGAACCCGTTGGCCAGTTCCTTGACCTCTATGCGCTCCTCGAAGCTCGTCTTGGCGACCGGCTCGATGATCACCGTGAGCAGTATGACTCGCTCGTGCAGGACTCCGGCGTGCTTGAGGAACAGCAGCAACGCCGGCGGCGCCTGATCGAGTCGCCCCGTGACGAACACGGCCGTGCCCGGCACGCGGTACGGCGCGCTGCTGGCAATGCGGCCGAGAAAGGTCTCGATGTCCGGGGCGGCGCGGGACATGCGCTCGGCAAGCAGGCGCGCACCGGTGTGCCAGGTCGTCATGAGCGTGAAGAATGCGACGCCGATCAGCATCGGCAGCCACCCGCCGTCGGGGATTCTCATGAGATTCGAGCCCAGAAAGCCGAGATCGATCGCGAGGAACCCCGCCAGGAATGCCAACGCAGCCGGCAGGCTCCAGTGGCCGCGCTCGCGCATGACGTTGAAGGCGAGCACGGTCGTGACCGCCATCGCTGCATTGACCGCCACGCCGTAGGCCGCGGCGAGATTTCCCGACGAGCGAAACAGAACCACCAGACCTATCGCCGCGGCCATCAGAAACCAGTTGACGGCGGGCATGTAGATCTGCCCCCAGGTTTCCGGAGAGGTCTGCTCGACGCGCAGTCGCGGCAGATGACCGAGCTGAATGGCCTGGCGAGCGAGCGAGTACGCGCCCGTGATCACCGCCTGGGAAGCGATGCAGGTCGCGGCCGTGGCCAGAGCGATCAGGGGATACAGCCCCCAGCCCGGCGCGAGGTCATAGAAGGGATGGGCACCGGGCGAGCGACTCGCGAGCAGCAGCGCGCCCTGTCCGAAATAGTCCAGCAGCAGCGCGGGAAGCACGAACGCGAACCATACGCGCTGGATCGGTTGACGCCCGAAGTGCCCCAGATCGGCATACAACGCCTCCCCGCCCGTCGTGACCAGGAATATGGCATACAGGACCAGATACGCCGTCCATCCCCCTTGGCGCAGGAACATGAAGGCGTACCACGGATTCACGGCCGCCAGAACTCGAGGCGCGCGGAAGATACCGTGGATTCCGAGGGCTGCGAGCACCGCGAACCACACGAGCATCACCGGGCCGAACAGGGCGCCCACCTTGGCGGTACCGTGCCGCTGCACCGCGAACAAGGCAACGAGGATGCCGATGGTCACGGGAATCACGGCACCGCCGAGACCCGGCGCCGCCACGCGCAGTCCCTCCACGGCGCTGAGCACCGAGATGGCCGGAGTGATCATCGCGCCGCCGAAGAGCATGGAGGCTCCGAGGAGTCCGACCAGCATCAACACGCGCCGCCGCCGACTTTTGGAGGCCCGCTCGGGCCTCAGCAGCGCAATCAGCGCAAAAGTACCGCCTTCGCCTCGGTTGTCGGCCCGCAGAACGTAGCGCATGTACTTGAGCGAGATGACGCTGAGCAGCGTCCAGAACACCAGCGACAGGATGCCAAGAACACTCGTGTCGGTGACCGGAATCGGAGCCTTGCCGAAGAAGCATTCGCGCAGCGCGTAGATCGGACTCGTACCGATGTCGCCATACACGACGCCGAGCACCGCAAGAGAAACAGCCGCCACCACCGGCTGCCCGTGAGGCGCCGGTGAACCGGTCTGCTCCAAGGCCGACTGCGGGTCTTCGGGCCCGCGTGCCTCGACGCTCCGCTTCCCCTCCTCCTCCGCTAGCAAGCGAGGCCTCCTTCAGCAACAATGTGTGCGCGGATCGGATCGTATCGTCCCTGGAATGCGTGCGGCCTACCGCGGGCCCTCGCGCCGGCCGGTTGCGTTCCAGACCGATACCGCCGGTCTGCGCCGCTCGTCCGGCCCGGGATGAGCTGTTGCCGGCGGCTCTCAGGGATGTTCCAACTGATTGTCCTGCAGCTCAATCGATGTCACCCGGTTCAATTGGCGAATCCGGCACCCCTCTGGTTCTCGATGCCGGCGAGATCAGCGACGATTCCGGCAAGGAACGCGCCCCCGGCCGCCCGCAGGAGCAGCCGAGGGCCTTTCGCCGCGGGATGATCGCGGCCGCGGCCTCTGAAATCACCCCAGGTCGAAGCGATCGAGGCTCATCACCTTGGTCCAGGCCGCCACGAAGTCAGACACGAATTTCGCCTGCGCGTCGGCGGCGCCGTACACTTCCGCCAGCGCGCGCAACTCCGAGTTCGCGCCGAAGATCAGATCGACTCGCGTTGCGGTCCACTTCACCTTGCCGCTCGCTCGATCGACACCCTCGAACACGTTTTTGTCCGAGGTCGCTTTCCATTCCGTGGCCATGTCCAAGAGATTCACGAAGAAGTCATTGCTCAGCGTCTGCGCGCGCTCCGTGAAGACTCCGTGCCGCGACGGGCCGTGGTTCACGCCCAACATCCGCAGGCCGCCGACCAGAACCGTCATCTCCGGCGCGGTGAGCGTCAGCAGCTGCGCCTTGTCGATCAGAAGCTCCTCTGCCGGCACCGCGTATTCGGCCTTGAGATAGTTGCGAAAGCCGTCCGCGCAGGGCTCCAGATAGGCGAAGGACTCAACGTCTGTCTGCTGCGCCGAGGCATCAGCGCGTCCCGGTGCGAAGGCAACTGTCACATCGTGACCCGCCTTGCTGGCCGCCTGCTCGACCGCGGCTGCGCCTGCGAGGACGATCAGGTCGGCGAGCGAGACCCGCTTTCCACCGGACTGCGAAGCGTTGAACCGCTCGCGGACCGCTTCGAGCCGATTGAGGACTTTGGCCAGCTGCACCGGCTGGTTCACCTCCCAGTCCTTCTGGGGTGCGAGGCGGATGCGCGCCCCATTGGCGCCGCCGCGCTTGTCGGAACCGCGGAAGGTCGACGCCGAAGCCCACGCGGTGCCGGCGAGCTCCGAGATGGACAGTCCCGATGCGAGAACCCTCGCCTTCAGATCCGCAATGTCCTTCGCCTCGATCAGTTCGTGATCGACCGCTGGCACCGGATCCTGCCAGATCAACTCCTCGGCCGGGACCTCGGGGCCGAGATAGCGCGATCGCGGGCCCATGTCGCGGTGGGTGAGCTTGAACCACGCACGGGCAAAGGCGTCCGCGAACTGATCCGGATGTTCATGGAAGCGCCGGGAGATCTTCTCGTAGGCCGGGTCGACGCGCAAAGCGACGTCGGTCACCAGCATGGTCGGGACGTGACGCTTGGACGAGTCGAACGCATCCGGGATGGGCGTCGCCCCGCCCTTCGCCCGGTACTGGTGTGCGCCGGCCGGGCTTCGGGTGAGCTCCCACTCGTAGCCGAACAGGTTCTCGAAGAAATAGTTGCTCCACTTCGTCGGTGTCTGGGTCCACGTGACCTCCGGTCCCCCGGTGATCGCGTCCTTGCCTTTGCCGGTGCCAAAGCGGCTCTTCCAACCGAGTCCCATCTGCTCGATGGGCGCCGCCTCGGGCTCAGGGCCGACGAGCTTCGGATCGCCCGCGCCGTGGGTCTTGCCGAAGGTGTGTCCGCCGGCGATGAGCGCCACCGTTTCCTCGTCGTTCATCGCCATACGCTTGAAGGTCTCGCGAATATCGACGGCGGCGGCGGCCGGATCCGGATTGCCGTTGGGACCTTCGGGATTGACGTAGATGAGCCCCATCTGCACGGCGGCCAGAGGATCTTCGAGTTGCCGCTCGCCCGTGTAGCGCTCATCGCCCAGCCACGTCCCTTCCCTGCCCCAGTACGCCGATTCGTCCGGCTCCCACACATCGGCGCGCCCGCCCCCGAAGCCGAAGGTCTCTAAGCCCATCGACTCCAGGGCGACGTTGCCGGCGAGAACCATCAGGTCGCCCCAGGAGATCTTCCGGCCGTACTTGCGCTTGACGGGCCAGAGCAGCCGCCGCGCCTTGTCGAGGTTTGCATTGTCAGGCCAGGAGTTGATCGGAGCGAAGCGCTGCTGTGCGCTGCCCGCACCACCGCGACCGTCTCCGATGCGATACGTGCCCGCTGCGTGCCATGCCATGCGGATCATGAGCCCGCCGTAATGGCCGAAGTCCGCCGGCCACCAATCCTGGCTGTCCGTCATCAACGCGCGCAGGTGCGCCTTCATCGCCTTGAAGTCGAGCGTCTGGAACTCCCTGGCGTAGTCGAAGTCCCCGCCCATCGGATCGGACAGGGGCGAGTTCTGGCGCAGGATTCTCAGATTCAATTGCTTCGGCCACCAGTCTCTGTTGGACCTCATGGCTCGGTTCGTCATCCCGTGCGCGACGGGGCATTTCGATTCACCCGACATAGCGTTCTCCATGGATCGTGCATACACAGCCGCTCGGTGAGCCCTGCCGCCGCAGTTCGCGCATCGAGCGCCGCTGCCGAGGTCTCCCTGCGGCAGGCTCGGGCGAGCAGGCTGACATCGCCTCGATGTGCTTCGGCCCCTGTGCGGGCACTCGCGGCGCGCCTCGTGGCCCGGTCGTCAATGATACGGACTGCAGGATGAGTCTTGAAATCCAGGAACTGAACGATTCTATAATTCCAATAGAGGGTGCCTATGCCGGCTGCGAGCCTTGCGCCTCATCGGCCGCTGGCGGGATCTGCGCAATGTCGGATCGGGCCGCGATGCCGTCCCCGCCGCAGCGGCTACGCCTCTGCTCCTTCCAGAAGGCTCCGGAGCATCCAGGCGGTCTTCTCGTGGACCTCCAGGCGCCGGGTCAACAAATCGGCCGTCGGCTGATCGCTCGCCTTTGCGGTGATCGGAAACAGCCCGCGCGCCGTCGCCGCGACCTGCTCGTGCCCCTTGGCGAGATTGCGGATCATCTCTTTCGCCGCGGGGACACTGTCGTCATCCGTGATGCTCGTGAGCGCACCGAGCGCCTTGTACGTCCCGGGAGCGAAATGCCCCAGCGCGCGAATCCGCTCCGCCACCAGGTCGACCGCAGTCCAAAGCTCGTTGTACTGCTGCTCGAACATCAGGTGCAACGTCTGGAACATCGGCCCTGTGACGTTCCAGTGGTAGTTGTGAGTCTTGAGATAGAGGGAATACGTATCGGCCATCACGCGCGACAACCCGTCCGCGATGGCCTTGCGATCCCGTTCGGAAATGCCGATATCGATGTCCACTGATGTCTCCTCGCACTTGTGCGCTCGCCCCTCTGCGGGGGAGCTCGCGTACTCGTCACAGCCGAACGTTACCGAAGTCCGTATACGGCGCTGAGCGCGACCCTCGCAATCAGAGCATCTACCTACCTACGAACGGCTGCACACCCCACGCGCCAGGTGACCCCGCGCATCGGGGCACCGGAGCACCGGGTGGCGCTCGGCATCGCACGCAGGGTGTCGGACTGATTCTGCGCAGTACGCAAGTTATCCCGCCGGCACACCCTGAGCGCGCACGACGGCCCGCGCCGAGATGAAACCCGCGCCACCCAGGGCACCATAGAGGTGCGCCTGCGCCACCACGGCGCCTCCGAGACCCGCCGTCTCACCCGGCAGGGCGCCGGCGTACAAGGTCCAGGCAAGAATTGCGGCCATGCCCAGCAGCATCGCCCCCGCGAACAGGGGGCGTTGCCGCAGCTGGCACAGAGCGCCCGCACAAAACAGCCCGAACAGCGCCCCCGATATTCCCACGTACCAGGCGCTGGCGGGACTGAAGAGCAAAAGTCCTGCACCGACGGCCAGGCCGCTCGCGCACCGCACCCACAGACAAGCCTGTTCGCCGAGTGAATCGACGGTCAGAGCCCAGATCAGGAACAGTCCGGCAAGATCCCGCACGAGATGCACCCAGCCAAGGTGCACCAGATTCCCGGTCACGAGCCGCCACACCTGTCCCTGCAGCACCGCTGCTCGGCGGTACTCGAGCACCTGACGCAAGCCGGCGGCAGGCAGCGCTACCAGCACTACCGCCAGCGCCAGTGGCAGCCGTCAGCGGTGCAGGAGACCTCGATGACGTCATGAGGTACGATCGTGATCGCATGGCTGTTCAGAAACCAGCTCGGACCGAGATACACCCAGACCTGGCCACTCGCCGTTTTCAGCCGAACATGAACGTCGTGGTTCCTGCCCCGGCCGTAGCCAACCTTGCTTATCCCAAGAACCTCTCCAAACACGTACTTGCCGCGGTGAACGAACCTCATGGCGCGTTCACGGAGGGACCCGTCCGCGAACGCCAGCGCCAGCACGGCAGCCGCGCCCAGGAATACGAGAACCGGCTTCACTGTCCGATCTCCCGAGGCGTGCACGGCGCAAGGCAAAACACGCATCCCTTTGGAATCCGACCCGCCGTCCGCGCGTCCGCGCAGACCGAACATGCGGGATGGCTCATCGCATTCATTCCGCACGCCCACGCCGGCCTGTTCTCGATCGCCGCGCCGTGGATATCGGTAACTTTGCGAGACCGCTGCCGCCGGAAGCTCCTGGAGCCGAGCTCAGTTCGCCTTGGCGCGCTTCACCGAGTGCCTCGGAACAGCCACGAACCGGGAGCGGTCGCCGGAGCGCTCCCTCCGCCCTCCGCCCAACGCCACATGTGGGTGGACCACCGCCTTCAACCGGGCGGGCCGCGCCTGAACGAGCCGCCCTGTGGCCGCGAACAGCGTCTGTTGCGTCTGCAGCACGGTGAGCAGGCCTGTAGCACCTTCTCGGTGGCGTAAGCGAGATCCTTCTGTCCCACGAGCCGGCCCCCGTCGAAAATCGTCTGCACCAGCTGTGCCCCGGCGTCCCAGAGCAGGCTCGGTCCGTGCAGCAGCGTGCTCACGGCCGCGCCAACCTATAGCGTGAGCAAGACAAGAGACTGGGCGCTTGCGCAGGCGCCTCTCTCAGCTGCACTGCGCGCAGACCCTGGACGCCCCCGAAACCCGCTGAAATTCCGCGCTCGGGAGCATCGGAATCGCGGATGCCGCCGGTGTGCTCACCGCCGGCGCCACGGATGCGCCGCGCACCCGGAACACCTCGGCGGCGCGCTTTGGCCGCAGCCGGCGGGCGCATCGATCCTCGGCGGGACAGCCGTGTTTCGGGAAATACCTTGCGCGCTTCAAGGAGCCCACCACCCGTTCGGCTCCCCGCGGCCGCGTGTTTCAACTTGCAAAATCCCCGATATTTCTTACAATCCTCTGCCCTTGAGTGGCAGGACGTCCGCGACGCTCCAGGATATCGACCGATTGCTTCGGGAAGCGCACGGATAAAAGAATTCCAGTGAAACGTCGCCCATCGGCTATCGGGCGCTGCGTCGGTTCCGAGGGGCTATGAGATATCTCGAGAGCAAGCAACAGAGCGCCCAGCTGCTGAGACTGGCCCTGCCGATGATGGTGCGCCAGAACGCGGCGTACCATCCGGTGAGTTACGCGCTGTGGTACGAGCACGTGGCGGGCCTGAATCCCCTGTTGAGCGCCACCCTCACCGAGCGGCTCGAGGCGGACGATCCGCTCTCCGAAGAGGATGCATACCAACTCTACGCCCACTACATCTCCGAGCGCGATGCGGCGGTGCTCGAGACCCTGCAGCGGCGCCTGCAATCGCTGCTCGAAGACACCGCGCAGGAAGTCTCCAACGCATGCCAGGACAGCGGCCGCTTCCGGCAGACCCTGGAACAAAGCCGGTCCGCCTTGACGAACGACATCAGCACGGGCGCCGTCCACGAGGTGATCGGCCGGTTGCTGAGCGAGGCGCTGCGCATGGAGGCGGCCACTCAGACGTTGACCGAGAAGCTCGAGGCGCGGACACGGGATGTCCTTTCGCTCACCAAGCAGCTCAACGAGGCGCACACCGAGGCGCTGACCGATCCGCTGTGCGGAATCAGCAACCGCCGCGGATTCATGCGGGCGACCGAAGACCTCTGCGGTTCCGGTCAGGGCCTCGACGGCGCCGCACTCGTGCTCATCGACGTCGATCATTTCAAATGGGTCAACGACACTTTCGGCCACCTGCTCGGCGACAAGGTGTTGCGCGCCATCGCCGAGGTATTGCGCGCCAACATCAAGGGGCGGGATATCGCGGCGCGCATCGGCGGGGAGGAGTTCGCGCTGCTGTTGCCGCATACACAACTTCAGGGCGCGCATAGCCTGGCCGACCAGATCCGTGTCGCCGTCGAGAAGGTGCGGATCGTGGGCGGACGCATGGACGAGTCCGTCGGCGCGGTCACGATCTCCCTGGGCCTGACCTTGGGGCGCACGGGCGAGTCGCTCGATGAGCTGATGGGGCGCGCCGATGCCGCGCTCTATGGGGCCAAACGCGACGGGCGCAACCGGGTCGGCGTCTCGTAAGCCTCCAATGGACTCGCCCGGGCCGGCGGGATGAGCCACACATCGGCGGCTCGTACCGACTTGCATCTGCCGCCGCGAACTCTAGAATGGCGAGGGATTTCCTGCCGGGACTCCCTGCTGCGTCATGCACTCCGGGGCGAGAACGATGCATTCATTCGCATGCAAAGGCAGGGTTGCGGCACGGTGCGCCCGCCCCAATCGCGTGCTGCCCGCGGGTGCGGGCGGCGGCGCGTGTGGCGCCTCGACGCCGCCCTCGCCGGCCCGGAATCGGGTCCTGGCGATCCATTGAGTTGCCCTGCCTTCCTGCCTGCGCCGACGCCTCGCTCGCAGCGCAGGGCGTCGAGTCATAACAATCGGAGGTCGCATGTACCAGCGCATACTCGTTCCGGTAGATGGGAGCCCGGCGTCCAACCGGGGACTGGAGGAGGCGATAGAGCTCGCGAAGAACCAGGATGCCGAGATACTGCTCCTGCATGTCGTTGACGAATGGAAGGTTGCCGCGGGCGACATTGCCGCCGTCAACCTCGAGGCGGGCGCCAAGACACTGATGGATGCCGGCAGCGCCCTGCTCAGCGAGGCCGTCTCGCGTGTCCGAAACGCCGGCGTATCGGCGACGTCGGCGCTCATCGAGCAGCTCGGCGTGCCCGTAGGGGCCACCGTCGTGCAACGCGCGCGTGAGTGGCCGGCGGATCTCATCGTCTGCGGAACACACGGACGGCGGGGCCTCGCTCGGCTGCTGATGGGCAGCGACGCCGAGCACATCGTTCGGCACACGCCGGTGCCGGTGCTGCTGGTGCGCAGTTCCGGCAAAGCCGACGCCGGCTGAGACCCATCCGGCGCGCCTCAGCTCAATCGGACAGCGACACCTCGAGCGCATCGATCAAGCCCTCGATCTCCGCGGGCGTGGTGTAGTGCACGAACGAGATGCGCGCGACGCCTCGCATCGGGTCCACGCTCATCGCCTGCAGCAGCCGCACGGCATAGAAACCGCCGTAACCGATCATGAAGCCGCGCCGGGCCAGGCGCTCGCAAAGCTCCTTCGGCTCGAGCGAACCGGGTACGAACGCGACTGTCGCCGCGCGATCGGCGGCGCGCGCGGGGCCGAGCAGGCGGATGTCGCCGCGGCGCCCGAGGAACCCGAGCAGCTTCTCCAGCAGCGGCAGCTCCGCTGCCCGCAGCGCCTCGCGCGTGCGCCGCGGCCGGCCCGCAGGCGCGGCGCCGGGATGATGGTGCGCATCGAGGGCATCGAAGTACTCTGCGATTCCGCGCGCGGCGGCCACTTGCGCGTGGTCGGCGCCGGCGGGCACCAGGCGCTTGAACGGGTCGTGGGCGTTGAAGTAATGCCCCTCGTTGCCCAGCCGCTCGACGAGCCGGGGGCTCATCACCATCACCCCCTGATGCGGTCCGTAGGTCTTGTAGAGCGAGAACAGATAGATGTCCGCCTCCAGCTCGCGCCCATCGGGCAGGCCATGAGGCGCAAACGACACCCCGTCAACCACCGTGAGCGCGCCCGCGGCATGCGCCCGCGCGGTGATTTCCGCGACCGGGTTGATGTGGCCGACGATGTTTGAGGCATGCGGAAAAGCGAGCAGCCGCGTGCGCTTCGAGAGCAGCTCCTCGAGCCGATGGACCTCGAGGCACCCCGTTTGCGGATTCACGCCCCACTCCCTGACGATCGCGCCGTGGTCCGCCAGCCGGCGCCAGACGCCGCTGTTGGCCTCGTGATCCTGATTGGTGACGATGATCTCGTCGCCGGGCTCGAGCAGGGTGCGAAAGGCCTGCGCGAGCACGTAGGTGTTCTGGGAGGTCGAGGGACCGAAGTGCACTTCGCTTGCGGACACGCCAAGATACTCCGCGAGGCGGACCCGCGCCGCATCCATCCATTCGCCGGCCTGCGCCGAGGCGGCGAACGCGTAATGGGGCTGCACCTTCAGCCGGCGGTAATACTCGTGCAGGCGGCGAATCACCGCCCCACAGGCGTACGACCCGCCTGCGTTCTCGAAAAATGCCTGCCCTTCGAGCGTAGGCTCGCCGAAGGCCGGGAATTGTGCACGGACGAAATCCAGATCAAAGGTTGATGCGGTGCTCGCGCTATCCATGGTGCCTTTCCCCGACACGTGACTCTGGGCTGGATATTGTGCCTCACGCATGGCAAGCGATGCGCTCTGGGGCTAGAGAGGCCCTAGAGAGGCCCTTCTCGGTCAGGCGCCTATAAATAATATAAATCCAATAGTTACGAAGTTATTCAAGAAATCATCTCAATTGACCCGCGCCACGCCGATCAGCCGATCGCCTCCCGGTTCATCCGGGAGAGCCGGGAAGGACGCGGCATAGCGGGTCGAAGCGAGAGATGAACCGCTCCTGCACGGCGGTTTCGATCGCGCGCCGCGACCGCGTCTGCCTCACGATCTCCATCGCGCGCGAGGCCGCAACACCGCGCGTGCGCAGCCAGCACGCCGCGACCGTCCCCGCGCGTCCGAGACCGCCCACACAATGCACCACGACGGATCTCTCAGCGGCCGCCCGCTCGGCGATCCACGTGATCACCGCGTTCATCTGCTGCATCGAGGGACAGCCGCCGTCGAGAATCGGACTGTGCAGAACCTCGAGTCCGGATGCGCGGTAGGCTTCGAGCAAATCCTCCACGCCGTACCGCGCGAATTCCTCCGGGCTCAACAGACACACCACGGCCCTGCCCCCCTGATCGATCAGGGCGCGCACGTCGTCCCCGAGCACTCTGCCCGCATCGCGCCGTCCGGGCAGCCACGTCAGGCCCAGTCTCCCGCGCGGGGTGAACTCGCTCGGCAGCCAGTCCACCCGCAGCCGCCCTGCCTGGCCCAGCTGGGCCTTGAGTGTCTCGGCCGCCCGGCAGGCCGCGTACAGCGCCCATCGCTTCTGCAGCGAACTCGCCTCCTCGAATCCCAGCGTATGCACGGCATAGCGGATCTGGCCGATCAGCAGCTGGCTCACGTCACGGTCCTTTTTGACGAACTCTGCGTAGTAGCTGCGAAGCCGGTGGACGAGATTCCACGCGCGCGCCAGCCCCGGCTCACGAAGCGCCGTCAGTCTGCGCACCAAGGGCGCCCCGAGGTCTTCGACCGCCATGAGCGCCTCGGTGATCTCGAGCGCCGCGCCGAGCTCGCGTTCGCTTCGGATCTCGGTCCAAACGTAAAGCAGATCGTTCTCGAGCTTGATGAGATCCTTCAGAACGTGGCCCCTGTGAGCATGGAAGAAATCAATGAGCCAGACGTTCCCCGGACCGTCGACGATGATGTTCGCCCCGTTGAGGTCCCCATGGAGGTAGCTGAAATAGCGCTCGCGGACGGGCCGGGGCAGCTGCGGCAAATCCGATTCGTAGAGCGCTGTGATGTTGCGCACCCGCCGTCCGCCCGGGAACACCAACGTATCCGAATGACCCTCATCGCCCATCAGCGCCACCACCCGCTCCCTGAGCGGCCGCGCCCAGCGCTGGCTGAACTGGTAATACTCGAGCAGGTCGCACCGCCGCGGCTCCGCCGCCCGGTACAGCCGCCCGAGCTGTTCGAGAAACACCGAGTCGAGGGCCGCCGCCACCTGCGCATCGCGGTCCGCGCTCTGATAGAGGCTCTGCAACGACCGGGCGGCGCCCCGGCCCATCGACGCGTACCGGTACTTGATGGCGCCCCGGCCGCTGATGTCGGCAAAATCGGCTATGCGCGGCGCGTTGTTGCCCAGAACCGTCTCGATGCGCTCGAACGCCTCCCGCTCCCGGCCGATCAGCCTGCCGGGCCCGATTTTCACCACGTGCGGCGCTTCCTGCTCGCCGAACAGGTTGGCGCTGTGCGCCGCCAGCACCAGATTGCCGGAGAACCCGCCGTCCAGAGAGCGCAGCGACACGTGCCGACAGCTTCGAAAGAGGTAGCGGATGAGCTTCTCGTCGGTCTCGGTCAACGCAGCCCGGGCGTCCGATTCGACCGTCGGGTGCTTGCCCGAGAAGCCGATCAGAGGCGCGTCCTCCATCTCGCCCCCGAGAAACCGCACGAACTCGCCCACCGACGCCAGCACCCGCACGCCGAGGATCCTCTCGAGCTGCTCGAGCGCCAGAAAGTGATTGTGGCGCGAGGAGCTCGCCGTCAGCGCAGAGCATACCGCGAGCTCGAACTGCGGATGACGGGTGCGAATGTCGTAGGCCAGGAAGGTGATCTTGGCCTCGGTCCACACGCCCATCAGTCCGACCCGGATCGGTTGATCCGCGTATCGGGCGAGAATCCCGCCCAGGCCGGCGCCGACGAAATCGCTCAGGGTCGTGGTGCTCACCACTTCGATGCGCTTGCCGGCGCGGGCCTCCTCAGTGTCGAACACGAAGCGCGCGCCCTGCGAATCGCGAAGACAATGCGCCCCGAATTGCTCGAGGTGCGCACGCTGCGCCGGATCGTCGGGCTCATGCCAGTCGCGCACGTGCACCACCTTGAGCGCCTCGTCCGGCTGCCGGTGCGCCCACGCGATGACGCGCGCCACCGGCCCCTGGGCGGGGTCTTCCCCGAGCAGCCGGAGCGATTCTTGGTAGCCGACGTGAAGCGGGTTCGGCAGACTTTCGAAGCGGCCCAGCCGGCCGACGAAGTCGTATTGCAGGCAGTCCGTGATCAGGATCGATTGCACGTCGCTTACTCCGTCGAGAGGGTCATTGCGCCGCCGATGATCCGCAGACCGTCTCGCGGGGCGCACCTGTCCTGAAAGGCTTTCCGAGCGTTTGTACACCAGTCCGGGCTCGGCCGGTACACGGACGGAGGAAACTGAGCGTCCCGCCACACGGTGACAGGTGGAGCGGGTCGGGCCCTGGCTGATCAACGCCTCTTCCGCCCCTACGCCATGCCTCACCGCGAGGGCGGCGCCTCCCGGCCGGCTGCGCGCCCCCGTTCAGTCCGCGAGACGAGGCGGGCCTCGAGACGCCAGGGGCCTCACGATCGCGCCCGCCCCGTACGGCGTCTCAATTGAGCCAGGAGGGGCAACTGCCCTTTCGCCATCTTCGTCTCGGCGAGCTCGAGAGCAAACCACGCCGCCCGGTCCACCTCCGGGAACTGCTGACGCTTGCCGGACTTCGGCGGCCATTCCATGGAAAACAGGTTGCTGTTCAACGCCGTGACGTCGAACTCGCCTCTCACCGCCCAGGCGTGCACGGTCTTCCCGCCCGGCTGGCGCGCGGGCTCGAGCGCAACGAACTCGCCGGCCGGCGGCGCAGCGCCCGTCTCTTCCTCGAACTCGCGCTGGGCGGCCTGCAGGGGATTCTCTGCGCCCTCGAGCTCTCCCTTCGGAATCGACCAGGCCCCATCGTCCTTGTTGGCCCAGAACGGGCCTCCCGGGTGCACCAGAAGGACCTCGAGACCTCCCGAGACCTCTCGAAAGAGGAGCAGGCCGGCACTGTGCCGCTTACGCATCGACCCTCCTTCACGAACCGCCCGTACCGATCCGCGCGCCGATGAGGGCCTCCACGTCGGCGAGACGATCGGCCTCATCGAGCCGCAGCTCCACAACGGTCTCCCGGACCTGCACGCGCGTACGCTCGATGCGAGTCGGCTCATCGACCGCCGCCCGGCTCTGAGCGACATCGCTCCGGGCGAAGGCCGCCAGGCGCGCGAGGCGCGGCAGCAGGACACCCTCGTACAGATCGATCTGGCGGACATCGCCCCGGACCATCACGAGATCGGCCACCAGCCGCGCGGCGATGCCCAGCCGCCGGCTGCGCAACCGTGCCTCGGTCTCGCGCAGCCAGTCGCGATTCTGCCGGATCGCGGCGTTGATCGCCCGGTAGCGCACGAACGGAAACATGAGCGCGCCGCCGAGACTCTGCGTGATGCCATCCAGGGCGGTCGCGGCCGAGACGGTGAAGTCTGGTATGTAATTCATCCTGGCACGCTCGATGTCGATGCGGCCGGCCCGCACGTCGCGGCGCAGTCCGGCGAGCTGCGGATTGCGCCGCGCCGCCAGTGCCAGCGTGCGAGTCATGTCGCGCCCCGGAAGCGAGACACGCGGAAGCTTGCCCGGCACACGCAGCGCCCGGCGCACCGGCCGGCCGATGAGACGATTCACCCTGGCCCGGTCGGCCGGCAGCGCCGCCGAAACGGCGGCGATTCTCGCGTGCAATCCGGTGAGCTCATCCTCGATCGTGAGCGCCTCCGTGGGCGAGGCCGCGCCGGTCTCGATGCGCGCCCGCGCGAACGCATCGAGCTCGCGCAGCAGCGCCGCATCCCGGCGCAGCAGACCGAGCATCTGCGCGTCCGCGACCAGTTTGTACCAGGCCTCGAGGGTCTGCCGGCGCGCGGCAAACTGCGCGCGGCGATAATTCCAACCGGCCGCATACGCCCGTTGCAGCGCCGCGCGGGCCTGGGCGAAGGGCTTCGCGGGCCATTCGATCGGCGCACTGCTCATGTTGGCGAGCTCGAGCATGGTGTTGCCGCTGCCCACCACGCCGTTCTTGAGCCCCACGCTCGCCCCGAG